>Ga0123353_10015453_pt1 | contig 11090 bp, 5 predicted proteins | sample TergutLab28metaG_3_FD_92763 | JGI IMG/M metagenome (GOLD analysis project Ga0123353, IMG submission 92763) | Labiotermes labralis P3 segment gut microbial communities from Petit-Saut dam, French Guiana - Lab288 P3 | ecosystem: Host-associated > Arthropoda: Insects > Digestive system > Gut ... | reverse complement strand
ATAGAATGCCTCGAAATAGATTACCCAGGGTAATGAAACACTACTCCCCAACTGGCAGAAGGAATCATGGTAGACCTTTGAAGAGACTTCTGGATACGTGAGACCGGAACGGGTCATCGAGTGGCCCAACTCCATGACAGATATATGATAATGATATTACACACGTAAAAACCAGCAGGTTCGCCAGATTTGCCCACAAATTTAACTTAGGCGTACGACGTCACCGCTTTAGTACATCTCATAACGACAGTAGCACCCCAGTGGGTAGGCCTGCTAATAAATGCTTATGTTCTGTAAAGTGTAGGTACTAGTCAAAAGCGTTTGTGTCCATTTCTGAGAGACAGTGCGTACAACAGCTGTACATACGCAAACACAACCTAAATGGTTGACCGATTCTTGGATTATTTAACAACGCTGTCTTAAATGCAAAATGTTACAAATCGTTGCAGGTATTCCGAAGTTGATGGACATCACGCACCTCAAGGCAATATGCCAGCATGAAGGGCAAGAAAACCTGTCACGATAGCCTGTGGCAAGACTCTAGACGATTACCAGTAAATTAATCTGCTCGGTCCAGCGGCAACAGAGACCCCTTAAAGAAATCTATTCATTTTAAAACATTTTTACCCCTGTGGCGCAACAGCGCTCCTCGGGCCTAGGCCGCCCCATTGTTGAGGTTTTTGAGATCACAAACATACCACATTCGGTAGGACTACTCTGGACGAGGCACCAGTCCCGTTGCAGAGACCTCTACCTGACAACACACAACATTCACAAGTGACAGGTATAAATGACCCTGGCGGGATATGAACCCGCAATCTCGGCAAACGAGCGGCCGCAGACCCACGCCTTAGACTTATCTAGACATACATGGAAGAAACAGCGCTTGCGGCTTCTGGAGATTTGCCTGAAGGCTTACTAGGTAAGAAGGGATCGATAGAATATTTACCAGCAGAAAACTGCAGCGATAGATGGAAACTGTAAACCTGCCGAAATTTCAAAGAGGCAATAATACCAACACGTAACTGTATGACAACCAGGCACTTTTTGGACATCGGGCATGAGACCTCAGCCGCAGAATCCGTTGCGAGATCTTCAACGACTCCCTGAAAAAAGTGACTCCCTCCGCAAACATTCCGAATGTCAGGGGAAATACGCTGACGAGACTCGAAAGACCTAAGGCAAGTTCTACCAATTTCTCACATGTTCACGGCCAATGTTGGAATACGCCTTTCATCAATGACAAATTCAAAGTGACCAGCACAAAACAAGACTTAATTTCGCTAAATAAACAATATATGGAGAACGAACTGTTGAAACGTGACTCATCAACCTTTATAGTAACAATGCCACCAGGTACTTGTACTGCACATAATGATAATCTACCTGACCTGCCGAGCAAGCAGTGGAAATGTTTAAAAGACCGATTATCAGTATGTATTTTTTTTCAAATGTACTACTCGAGTTCCTGCATAATGCAATGTGTTACTGTAAGTTGCTAAGGTAAAAGACAACCCGGCCAACAGACAGTCAACTAAAAAGCACAACACGTACCAGTTGTTGTATATACACAATACACCACCTGATGATGGGCTACAAATATGCCCCAAACACATAGAGGTTGACTGACGAAATAAACTGAGGATAGATAGCGCATCAAGTGGGTTTTCATTACACGGATTTGGACAAGTATTTCTTTAACCGTTTGAAATCGAATGGTAACCATGTATACCATCTCATGTAACATAAAGAAACTCAATATTTCGTCAAACAGTGTATTCAAGTGTACGATTCTCAAAGTGAACGTATATTATCTCCCTAAACAGCATTCAGTGACTGGTTTTGGTAATTGAATACACGTTTGTAATATTGAATACAGGCACTCAATTTTTTACGCAATTTTGATCGATTTCAGTCTTTAAAGGCTTAAATCTGCACTGCAGAGATAAATCCGTCGAACAAAAATCGTGTATCTCCATAAAACTGTTTTCCTTCGTGTACTGCACTTCTGCAAACAGAGTCGCATGTTCTTCTTTCGTTAAATGTAACAAAGATTTTTTGTTGTATGTGAAGCAGCAACCGCAACAGACCGATAAGGACCAAACTCAAGTTACCCCGGCTTTCTTTAGCATCAAACATAATCTAATTTCGGCAGTCAACACACAGAAGAACTGGCACACAGAATACAACCTTACACGACAATTAGGGGGTTCTCCTACTCAAAATCTGTCGTCGATTTTCCTAGGTTATTAACGACTCTCTATGTCGAATGAGGTGGAAGCGGAAGTGACAAGTGGGTAAGGAGTTGGCAAGATGCGTTCGCACTACATCTAAAAATGCTACTTCGGTTTCATCTGTAGAGAGAGTTGGGGTAAAACGAAACACCTCAATGAGGATGGCAGTTAACTTGTTACAGATTCGTACAGGGTATCTCCTAAGTGTACAGAACATGTTGGGTACCATACTTCTCTTCAACACCTTAATCTTTTGGTAACAACAACTCACTGCCTTCTGTTACATTGACAGTAAAGGATATGCAATCATTACTGCACCCACGAGCCCCATGCGGCTGCATTAGGCCCTGAAACGTAAAGAAATTCAACCTATTTTCGGCGACGGAACGAAATATAGGTCCCCCACCCCTGCTTGACCGGCCCAGCGCTCCGCCCGACGCTCTGCCTGCATTCCGTCCTATGACGCGTCTAGAGGAGGAGATTTCACAGTCGAAAATGTGAACTAGAAAAACGACTGGACTGACAATAATCTTCAGAAAGTATAATAAAAATTCACGAGAGCGTCGAGCCGGCGCTGATCGGTCAAGCAGGAAAAGAAAACCCCTTATACAACGCAACTGCATATTCATTAACCAAACCTTCCGAACAAACATCTTTCAGACCATTTGACTGTGGCTTTTATTTTTTAAAAAATCATCATTTTTAACACCTGTAACACAAATAACCGACCCAACTATCGAGGTAGCAGACCCTCAAGATTTAACATCGCTAAGAGCGCAGCCCGCCACTGGAAATGATGCTAAGCCACTTTCATCTTCCAACCCCATAACTTATCTCCCTAATATCCATGTCGCTAAGCTGACATCCTCAGACTTACCCACGCTGTTGCACCCCTCCAGCGTTCGGTCCACAAGTAGTCATTTCCTTAACACATTTCCCGAGCAAACACTCCGAAATCTGTTGTCATCATGCTTACAAACGTGCCCGGCCCACAGAAGCTTTCCCTAACAAAATTTCATATACTATATATGTCAAGAAGTAATGCTGTAGGTTTATAAATTGTTCATTTCATCCTCCTTACATCCATACATAAGACGTATTTCCGACAGCATCGCGTCAAACGGATCTTCTTCGTGCAAAGCTACCCATGGAAAAAATTAGGCAATTAAAAATTGTAAAGACATGAAGGCATGGAAGTGCTGGTACATCTTCACTCACACTTAACCTCGGCACTAGATGGAGGTGATTAACTTCACGCCCCAGCCCCTTTACCCTAGCGAAGAATGCCAGTACCCAGAGAAGAACGCCGGTACCCACTGAACAGGAGGCTGGGTGGGCCCCAGAGCCGGTCTGGAAGTTGAGAACAGAAAAATCTCTTGCCCCTACCACAATTCGATTCCCGGCTCTTCCAGCAAGTATCACAGTCACTCTACAGACTGCGCTACCCCGCCTCTTTCAAAAAGTGTAATCAATTATAAAAGATCTCATACGAATAACATGCTTTTTTTTTTCGTGGCGCAACAACCCCTAATGGGCCAGGGCCTCCTTCTTATCCAGGCTTCACAATCACACTAAATCAGACACACCACGCTCGGTAGGAATCCTCTGAACAAGTGATCAGCCCGACGCAGAGATCTCTACCTGACAACACACAACACTCACACGAGACAGACATTTATGCCCCCGGCGGGATTCGAACCCGCAATCTCTGCAAGCCATCGGCCGCAGATCCACATCTTAAACCGCGAGGCCACTGGGCTCCACCAACAACATACATGTTCTGCATTAGTCTTCACCAAATATCAGGAACCTCTAGTGTCTGTCGGTGTCAATCCCAAACACGTAAACCCTAAAACACTTCCAAATTATTTAGTCATATTATCACTGTATTTACTATCCTATATAACATAAATAAACAGGTCACAACTTCAGAGCGCACAAGGACTTAAAATATCCTGGTCAAACAAAGGTACACAGCCGTCCACAGCCTTATCGTGTATCTGTAACGATTTTCAGAATGTGCCGGACTCTACAAGCAATGGCGTGTTGAGGCTGGTGCTTTAAACAGATGAGGGCAAAACGCGAATGACAATCGCTAATGTGTTCTGTATAGGAACACAACTAGCACACCTGGCCTGTTAAGCATCTTTACCATGCATGTCACTGACGCTGCAACGTGCACTTTCCTGCACCAAGCGCGGAAACTTTCCTTTAAACACATCCTCTCCATCCGGCGACTGGTGGTGGCTGTCCTTCACGGGAATCAATACCAGTTTACACGATCAAAATCGATTGGTGTCTAGGTCAAAGGTCGTGACTGTGACCTACATTGCGGCCCAACTCTACAGAAGGCAACAACAGGTAGCCAACTGCAAAGTAGGGCTTCCATACCGTATGACACCAACCCGATGGTAACATAAATTAATCAGCTGTATAGTTTAAAACTATTGGCGACTCGTTTCGGGGCGGTTCCTGGTTATGCACGGTTCTGTATCACTGGCATAGGTACCGCAGACCCGCCTGACAGGCGAGTGTGAGGCATCGTGGCCAATTTTAGATACATTCGTGCTAAACCAGGAGTACCCTAGCGACAGACGCGGAATGTCTAACAGGCTTACCCACTTTTTTTTAAAGAAAACCTTTCTTTCTTTTTCTAGCTGCATGTTTGCATGCACCAGACAGTTCTACCACTCCACCCCACCATTTATGTTGTCACACCACTAACGACAGCTTATAACAGCCTCAAATAAAGAACAGCAAAAGGAAGAACAACGCGGTATGCAGAAATGTAAACCTTAAATCAAATTAACGATCTATAATGACGATACACGAACTACGATAGACTACAACGCCACTGGCAAAAACAACTGTTATTCCTTCATTCCGCAATGAATATAGCACCAACAAACCGCGTTTCATATTCTATTTGCTGATATTACTGGACGGAAGGAACAGTCTCCAGCAGAGCACAATAAAGCACTTAATTTACTAAAACCGATTATAGTAACCATGCACATTACGTCATGAATCTCTGTAGTTTATGTTTGAACACAATACATACAACTTCAAGAGAAAGGAGCTTTACTCGCAAAAAAAGTACAATATCAGATAAAGAATGTTGGAATGATTTGCTGCCAATGCAATGGACACTAATAATGAAGAACGACCCTGACTTATCTTATTGTTTGTCTATTTTAAGTACCACAACAGGATGTCTCACTCAAAGACTGCGCTTTACACACCAGCGTTTCAATCAACGTGTATTGCAGCTATAAACAATGATATGGTTTCATACAAGAATATGAAGCTATATTCCGTTGTTCTCACCAAGCGTTACACTCGTCAGTTATTCACGAAGAACTGATCGTGATAAAGATGGGTCACATTTTTTTTTAATTTTTAAAAAATCAGCAATCAGGATACAATCTTATCCTATGAGCTAGTGTGCGGACTGAAGGAAAGCTTTGCAATCCTCAGGGTGATGGTGAGAGGTCGCGCCCAGCGGCTTGACCTCGGCTATCTAAAGTAGATCGGAGGGCCGAGTTCGCTTTAGTCTTCTGGGTTGTTTGGCATCCAGGAGCTGTTGTAATGTGGGGTTTGGATGAGTGACTAATTTCCAGTGATGTTTGGCGTATCTGTCTGTTATGACGTCACGGACGAACGGGATATGCAGGTCATCGTGTAGGGTGAGGTTTGTGACGTACCATGGGGCGTCAGTCATGATTCGAAGTATGGATGATTGGGCTTTCTGAAGGATGGCTTGACTTGCCTTGCTGGCGCACAAGATGAGTCACATCAGGCTTGTAAATACTAACACGACATTCACTACGGGCCCGAGTAAAGGGAACGGGAGGGGGGGAGGGCATTACCTCAATTCATGTGTGCCAATACGGAAATATGCTGCCCCACATAATTTGTTTCTTCTGCCAACACAGCAGGAACGCTAGAATTGACAGCGAAGGTAAATGCGATTCCAGCGATGCCACTACGCTTTGCAAAGAAGCGAAACAGCCACACAGTTTCACCGTACGTACAGTTTCGGACTTGATTTCTTTATTACAAACGCCGAGCACTCTAGCTTGTCCGGAATAACTGTGATGCCAGAATCAATGTTTCTCTTTACCCCAAAGCATGATGGTCCGAATCGAAAGGCAATTCTTTGACCTACTCTTTGGTTTGCAGATGTTCCGTCAGTTAGATGGAACACTATTTATCATTCAGTCACCATATTCTCGAGATAAGAGCTGAAGGACACGTCAATGGATTTCGTAATATCCCAACAACATTTAACGTCAGGTGCGGACGTGTGAATGCCCTCACAACAGTGCGGTTTTAAGATTACTGAGATTACTTCAGTCGATAAAGCACACAGCAATGCGGTACTATAGGAGGCAACTTCATAAAAATTTGCCTTCGGTCGGTGAATAAATGATGCAAAAACAGCAGGAATTCGGCCCGCATTTCCTGCGGCCTAAACGCAGTCTTGGTCATCCGTCTGCTTTCCAACTGAACGCACAGGGACAAAAAAAAAAAGTCAAGGTTTACATATAACAATAAAACTGCAAAAATCCACAAGCAAAACGTCATTATTGACACCAATGTTGGAAGGTATGGGACCTTCGTACACAATCTTCTGAAATATTTACTGATTCAGCCCTAAACTATTATTTATTATCTGTATTCAGAAAGTTGCAGTTACAACACTTCATTAACTAAATTTCTCGCAAAGCATTGCAGACACACGTACGTCACGGACAGAAGATGTACGACGGTCGCGTACGACGCTCTAACGCGGTGTGCGATTAGTGACCTAGGTGCATTACAGCACACGCTACCCTCGGAGCTCTCAGTATATGCCGACTGTGTTCTTCGGACAGGACTCTAGATTCAGGCGACATGGTGGCTTAACAAAGCGAAGCAGATATCGACAGCAAACACAGCTGCGAGTTATGTAGGTTGGGGTGACGAGAAAATTTCGAAAGCTTCTGAAAGAGACAGAAATTGGCAAATGTGGGATACCCAACCTTAACTAGAAGAGCTCGTTCGGGTTCATATGCACAGCATTTTAAACACAGAGTCTTCTGTAACACTTCAAAGTAGTATATGTACATACCCTCCGATTTAATGTTACAAATCCATACACTTTTCCCACACACTACACTTGTGGATTTAGTAAGAGTCTCAAAATAATCATAACTATTTACCAATAATGTACAGCACTAACCAGCTGGTCTCCGCGACGGAGACGCAATATGATTCCTGTATGGCAAGAACTGAATTTGCAAGTACCACTTAAAGTTAATTCTTCAGAACCTCTAAAACTCAAAATCACATTTTAGAAAGACAAAAACATTCCTGCTTGAAACGCCCTAAAAACACTAAAAATCATCCAAAATCGTATTTTAGTAGGACACAAATATTCCTGCTTCAAAAGCTCATTAACACTCAAAATATCACCCAAAATCATATATTAGAAAGTCACAAATATTCCTGCTTCAAAAGCTCATTAACACTCAAAATATCACCCAAAATCATATATTAGAAAGGCACAAATATTCTTGCTTCAAACGCCCCAAAGGCATTAAAAATCACCCAAAATCATATTTTAATAGGAAACAAACATTCCTGCTTCAAAAGCTCTTTAACACTCAGAATGAACCAAAATCATATATTAGAAAGACACAAATATCTCTACTTCAAACGCCCTGAAAACACTAAAAAATCACCCAAAATCATATTTTAGTAGGACATAAGTATTCCTGCTTCAAAAAGCTCACTAACACTCAAAATATCACCCAAAATCATATATTAGAAAGACAAATATTCCTGCTTCAAAAGCCCTAAAGGCATTAAAAATCACCCAAAATCATATTTTAGTAGGACACAAATATTCCTGCTTCAAAAGCTCTTTAACACTCAGAATGAACCAAAATCATATATTAGGAAGACACGAATATCCCTGCTTTAGAAGCTCTTACAACACACAGAACCATCAAAAAACCACATTTAAAAAGGCACAAATATTCCCACTTCAAAACCTCTTGACACATTCAAAATCATCCAAAACCAAAACAAAAAATATTACTGCTTTAAAAATCTTACGAGGACGATGCAGATCAAATTCTGCTACTACAAAGCCAACTATTCATTACTCGACCGAAAGAAGACATAAAACAAGCCTTTGATGAAGATATTTGTATATGAGGATTCACGTCCCACACGTCAGAATGGGATATCAGCATGCAGTCTAAAGGTTACGCGACCTGTCTATTTGAGCACAGTTTTTCTCGGCGCCGGGGAACACATTAGCTTATAAACAACGCGTTGCACTGTAGCCTTCGCATGCAGCTCTCCCAATATTAGCATCTAAATTCCACACCAATATTAGCTATTTCCATCCTAACGCTACAGAAACTCCGCCGTTATTCAACCCTCCCATTTACGTTTCTGTCCAAATACAGTAACTACCCAACTTCTTCCTTCTGCTCCACACTCAAAACAAGCGAATTCCCATCGCGTTCTCCTCTTCAATTCCAAGGCCTGTGTCTTGTCTCTGACCTACCTTTATCAGAAGGACGAGTGCGCGCCGCCTGGAACCCTCATATCAGCCGAATTTTCTATCAGTTTCCCAGAAATGCATGTAGTCTCTGTCACCCCACCTTTCTTTCCTCCCGCCCTGCCCCAACACACAACACTTCGTGCTTCATACGTTTGACGCAGCTGTATGTACAATTTGCTTGAACATTCATCCCCGCATATTGCCCATTAAGTGCATTAACGCACTTCGTACATTTCTGAGAATAAACACGTATCATTTCCTTAATTAACATGCACAATACGGCCTTCGTCATGGAGAAGCAGTGTATACGATGCGAAAAAAGGAATTAATTTTCATACTGTATCTTTTGGATAGATCGGAAGCTTCAGACACTTCGAAGATTGTCTGTTCTATGCAGCAGATACGCTCAGACTCTGCCCATACCTTTATGTATGAGGGTCTTTACAAAGAGATAATTAGCGATTTAAGACACCAGATTCGTGCAGAAATGCACACATGTAGCTCTTCATGTAGGGTGGTCGCTAAAAATGGCCGGTGAACACGAAAACTGAAATGGCTGCATAATTTTGTAAGTTTCTCTAATATCAGACCTCAAGAGAATCCGTCAGGCAGGTCCCGACCTCTTACATGCATGCAAACGGATTAAGCGACTTTCGCAAAGCTGCAGAGCTCCCAAAACGCTCAAGGAGGGCACCGTAAGTTGAAAGGAATATTTTACGATACAAATATCGAATGAAGTTTGTTCACTGTATACAAACTGCACCCAGAACACAAATTCGGTTTAACCTGAGGTCAGATATTCTACGTCCAGTTTTATGGTCTCAAAACAATTTCCTGAATATGGCATACGCACGGAGACACGTCCCAACTGCTTCATATCAGTTAACAGTTGACGGTTCAATTCCTCAAGAATACCAAGGTCTAGAACCTTCTTCGAAGTAAACCCACTGAAAGAAACAGAAGTTCATAAAAATCCCCTTTGGAGAGACAATTCGTGATGTCCGTTATTTGGTTTCCACTAAGACCACAAAAATCGGTCCCTCCCAGCGGTAAAATTTCTGATTTGTATTCGAGAGACGACCAGTTCGAATGTCCGTGCGGACACCGGCCATTCTAACTGAAGTTGCTCGCGGTTTTCCTCAGTCCCTCCACGCAAATGACGGTGTCCTACACAGAGTACACCAAGTACTCCTCCCAGGACTTTACAATTCATCACTTATCCTACCAAATACTTATAGCCTGGATTACGGCGATCAAATCAAAGATGAGATAGGTGGCGCATGTGACACTTATAGGGGTAGGGGAGAGATACACGTAGAGTTTCGGTAGGGGAACCTGAGGTAAAGCGACTACTTAGAAGACAAAGGCGTAGATGGGTGGATTCTTAAAGCTGGACTTCAAGAAACAGAACTCAGAGCGTGGACTGGACTGAGCTGGCTCACGACTAAGACAAGTGGCTGGCTTTTGCGAAAACGGTAATAAACCTTTGGGTTCCATCTTATACCGGGAATGTCAGGTGAAAGGAGGATACTGTCAGCTTCTCAAGGACTCTGCTCCATGAACTTAGTTAATTAGTCGGCTGGATGGTTGGTTGGTTATATACAGTGGGAGATACCGACAGCTTGGTAAAACAAACCACAGAAATATCACGATCTATTGCTACGGGCCGTGCAGTCAGTAAAATCTTTAAATTTCACCAGCTAATTACACACCAGCCTATTCTATTAACTGCTACTTTTACTCAAGTCTTTCGAACCTTCACTTTCTGATATGCGTGCGTTACTTTCGTCGCACTCTGCATAACAACATAAAGTCTTCCACCCTATGGCTAAACACGGCTATTTATGGGGCCGCACTACGTATCTTGACATTGTATAGCCGTTAACAAGGTACATATTAACCCGGCAGAACGCGGACGCACAACTTTTCAGTACCAGTAGCAATCATACACAAAGTTATTGCTGCAATACTAATAAATAACAACTCTAAAAGAGGGCAGAAGTAAAAACGGGGAGAACTTCCCACTGATCTTATCAGTCACCTATACTAGCAATAAAAACTGCACCAACCGGTCATGAATGATCAGTACCAACACCTCTCCCCCCCCCCCCCCCCCCCCCCCCCCCCCCCCCCCCCCCCCCCGCACCACAAATCACCCACTTCTCCTTTTTTTTTTTCTTTTTTTTCTTTTTTCTTGTGCCTTCCTCCTTCCCGCTGTTCCCGGTTTGCTCCTTCTTCGTCTGTTCTTCGTGTTGTCTGTCGGCTGTCTGTTGCTGTTTTTTGATCTACTCATTGTT
>Ga0123353_10015451_pt1 | contig 11091 bp, 12 predicted proteins | sample TergutLab28metaG_3_FD_92763 | JGI IMG/M metagenome (GOLD analysis project Ga0123353, IMG submission 92763) | Labiotermes labralis P3 segment gut microbial communities from Petit-Saut dam, French Guiana - Lab288 P3 | ecosystem: Host-associated > Arthropoda: Insects > Digestive system > Gut ... | reverse complement strand
GGGCATCAACCAGGTGTGCTACCAGTGCCGCGCCGTGCTGGGGCGCGAGAACACCTACTGCACCAGTTGCGGGGCGAAGCTCGGCGAAACCTGCGCGGGCTGCGGCGCCGCTATAGCTGCGCACACCGGCTTTTGTGGGCGCTGCGGGCAGGCGCAGGAAGAAAAATAGGCGTTGCACTCTCAATGAAAATCCTCCGCTGCATCGGCGGGGGATTTTGATTTGCCTGCCGCAAAAATTCTGGAAGAAAATTACCAACCTTTTTGTGTTTTTATCGTTAAATAGATGAAGGGCTATAGGAGACAATGGCGTGGGTCGTTCTTGGCGCATGCCATTGCGCATAAAACACTTGGACAAACCCACACGAAATCTGAATGGAAGGAGGCACGGATCATGCAGGCGATCATCGATTTCCTGGTGAGCATCCCGCTGCTGGGCGGTATCTTCGAGTTCATCTGGAACCTCATCAGCGGCCTGTTCTAAGGCAGGCGAACCCCAACGGTAAGGCCCCTGCTGCAAAGGGTTGGGCGGGGGTCTTTCCTGTACCGTTCACATTGACAGGGCACAGGAAAAGTGCTATACTGTTCATGGAAAAAAATAATGGGAGGGTGATTGTGATGCAAAAACAAAAAGCGCCCAGAACCATGCAACTGAACATGGCGGCCAACACATTCCTTTGCATGCGCACACGCAAGTGGAATTACGTCATCCGCATGGGCTACCTGCTCAAAGAGGAAATCGACCCGGAACGCCTGCGCCGGGCCGTGGAGGATGTATGGCCGCGCTTCCCGTCATTCTTCGTGGCGGCGCGGCGCGGATTCTTCTCGTATTACCTGGAATGCATGGACTATGTCGATGTCGTATGCCCGGAAGGCGATTATTTCTGCTCCCCGTTCGATTTGTTCAGCCGCACCAAACCTATGATCCGTATCGTCTATGACAGCTGCCGCTTTGCGGTGGAAATCCCCCACGCGGTGTGCGACGGAATGGGTCTGTCGGTGTTCACGCGGGCTCTGCTGGCGCGTTACCTGGGGCTGGACGATGTTACTGACCTGAGCGAACCGCCCCGCGCCGGGGAGCTCTCCGATGACTACCCCAGGTTTTGCACGAAAACAAAGGGCAAGATCCCGAAGGACAGTGCCGCCTGGCAGTACCGCAGGCCCTACGTTGAGAATTACTTGAAGGTGATCCACGGCGCAATCCCCCTGGAGGACATCCTGCCCGCCGCCAGGGCGCGGGGCATGTCCGTGACGGAATACCTCATGTGCGCGTATCTCTACGCCTTTTACCTGGCTGATCCGCGAGCGCGAAGCGCTAAAAAGCCCATCAAGCTGCGCATCCCCGTGAACATGCGCCAGTTCTATCCCGGCAGCGAAACCCTGCACAATTTTACGCTGTACCGCAACCTCGGCTTTGTTCCAAGCGAAAAAGATGCGTGGTCCTTCGAGGACGTCGTCGAGGCCATGCGCGGCAGGCTGAAACCGTCCATTATCCCCGAGGCCATGCGGGGGTTGCTGAACCAAACCGTGACCCTGTCGGGCAATCCCATCCTGCGGGCGGTGCCCATCGGGCTCAAGCGCTGGTTCTTCAAGCTGGGCTATTTCCTCACCGGCGAAAAACCGATGACCGGCGTGCTTTCCAACCTGGGGCGGGTCGAGCTGCCGCCCTGCATCGCCGAACGCGTGGAAAGCATTGAGTTCATCATGGGCGGGTCGATCTTCAAAAGCCTTTGTGCTTTCGTGCTGTCCGACCACCGCAACCTGCATATTTATCTCAGCGGCGCGTGCAGGTCAACCGACGTACAGGATGAATTGTTCCGTCTGCTGGAGCGGGAGGGCCTGCGCGTCACGTCAGAGGAGCGGTAGGCCTATCGTCAAAGCCGTTACATAAATATGGGTAAATTCTCCGGGCTTAGGATCTTTTTAGAAAGAGTTTAGCCTTTCTTTATCAGTGATTTATCGGCATGTGGTATCATTTTTTGAGGAAGGAGGCTTTCTTATGGATATATTCAACGGCGCCTCAACAGCAAAGCGGGGCAACCCCGCGCGCAACGTGGCGAGGAACTTTTTCTATCGAGTTTTCTGCGGTTTTTTCTTGGGTCTAAGCGTGTTCGCTCCCGGGTTCAGCGGGAGCTTCCTCGCCATCGTAATGGGGATATATCAAGACCTGGTGCGCATCGCCTCCAACCCATTCAAGCGCTTGAAGCAGAACATCCTGTTTTGCATCCCCCTGGGAATCGGCGCAGCCATCAGCGCGGTTTTGTTTGTAATCTTCTTCAAGTTCCTGTTTGAGACCTACGAGAAGGCGACCTGTCTCCTGTTTGTCGGCCTAATCACAGGGAACCTGCCCGAGATTTTTAAAGAGATCAAGAAGTGCGGCTTCAAAAAGCGTTACCTGATCGGCGCGGGGGGCGCCTTTGCCGCGGCTCTCATTTTCGGCGTTTTCGCCGTGGATATGGGGCAAGCCGCGGGAGCGGAAGGCATAACCGCCAACCTGCCTATTCTGGCTCTCAGCGGATTGGCGGGAGGCGCTGTCGCCCTGGTGCCCGGCATGAGCGTGACAATGATCCTGATCATCTGCGGGGTATATGGCCAACTGCTCTTTGCCGCTGAATCTTTCCTGCATCTCGATTTCACGTATCTGCTTCCCTTTGGGCTGTTCGGCGCTTGCGCCCTTGTTGGCTTGGCCCTTGCCTCCTGGGGCATCAAGGCCGTATTCGAGAAAATTCCCGGCTTTGCCAACTCCATGGTCTTGGGCTTCATGGCGGGCGCGCTGATCGGCGTCCTGGTGCAGAGCCTGCGGCTCCATGATGCGAGTTTCAACTGGCTGCTGGGCGGCGCCATGCTGGCGGCGGGGCTTGGGGTCTCAATGCTGTTTGTTGTTATGGGGAGAAAGATGGACTTGAAGAGCGGTGAGGCGCGTGAAAACCAGTGAAGTACATCCTCGAAAAGCGCCTGGCCGCCGCACCAGATCAGATGAAATGATTGAAAATCCAAATAAAGGAGCGCTTGCTATGAAACACCGTGCACGCAAACACTTCGCCCTGCTGCTGACGCTTGCCCTGCTGCTGTCCGGATTCGGGCTCAGCGCGCTGGCAGCGGCGGAGTACGGCATCGGTAACCCCTATGAAGGCGTGGACTGGAATTGGGGACAGTACAAGACCCAGCTGCATGTCCACAGCAACGCCAGCGACGGCGACCTCTCCATCGACGAGCTGGTGGAGGCGCACTACGCGCTTGGCTACGATATCCTGGCCATCACAGACCACATGACGATCAGCGTGCCCTGGAACCGGCTGCCCCGCATCACGCCCCTCTTCAACCTGTCCGGCTTGTTCGGCGGGAGCGGGCGCAGGCCCCTGAGCGACGAGCGCCGCGCGCAGATCCTCGCCGGCGCGGACCGCGGCGATCGCGGCATGATGGAAATTACGGGTTCGATTGAGCTCAACGGCGTTGCGGAAAGCCACATCGGCGGCTTTTTCACGGACTACGGCCATGGACTGCCGGGCATCAACCGGGACTACAAAACGCCCATACGCAAGGTACAGGAGTCCGGCGGCGTAACCCTGCTCAACCATGTTGGCCGCGTGACCGGCGCGGATGGAAGCGATAATCCGCGGGAGCTATACGCGCCCGACGGCTTCTGGGCCAACAAATACGCCCGGCTGTTTTTGGATTACCCCAGCCTGCTCGGCATGGACGTCAACAGTAAAACGGACACGGAAACCCGCAATGACAGGATCCTCTATGACGCCATTTTGCGAAAGGTGGTTCCCTACGGCAGGACCCCCTGGAGCTTCGCCACCAGCGACGCGCACGGCGCCGGGGAGTTCGACCGGGGCTGGACCGTGCACCTTCTGCCGGAGAAAACACCGGAAGCCCTGCGCCGGAGCATGGAAAGCGGCACCTTTTTCGGGGTAAACCGTTACGCCAGAATAGAAGCGGGCGAGAACTTTGCCGGAACAGGCCAAACGCCGGTGGTGGACCGCATCACGGTGGATGAAGCGGCCGGCACAATCGCCATTGACGCCCGCTACGCCGATTCCGTTACCTGGATTGCCGACGGCGAAATCATCGCCACGGGCGCCACCCTGAAACTGGCCGACCACGACGCGGAAATCGGCTGCTATGTCCGCGCCTACCTGCTGGGTCCCGGCGGGATCCTGTATGTCCAGCCCTTCACCGTGGAGCGCGCCGGGCAGGCCCCGGAAAAGGAGGATGTCCCCGCGGTCAGCGACTATTCCGACTTCCTGCGCGTATTGGCTAATATCGCCGGGCCCTTGGTCAGATTCACGCCGCTGCGCCTGGTTGTATATCTGCTGACGCAGTTTGACCCGGCATATGATCTGGCCAGGCTGACGGGCCTGTTTGGGGGATAAATAGAAGAGGGATGCCATCTCATGAAGAAGATGACCGCGCTGCTGCTGGGCGGTGCCATGTTGGCGGCGGGGCTTCGGATTTCTATGCTGTTTGTTCTGCTGGGGAGGGCGATGGATAATAAACCCAAATCAACAAAGGAGGCCACATGACAAATCAGGCAAAAATTTATCGTGGCAAGGCTGGATTTGATCGTCTGAAAACGGAGAACTTCGGCATCCAGCGCAAAATCGTCGCTAATATGACAACGGAATCCTGGGAGGCCATCCCCCACGCTGCCGCTAACTACGAGCCGGACGCGACGGACTTTTGGGACACCTTTCATTCGCTGCGAAAACAGCCCGGCTGGGAGGGCATCACCATCAATATCGTGCTGCTCTATGCCATTACACAGGGCCTACGGGCCTGCCCGGCCATGAACGGGCACATCAAGTACAAGCGTAAATCCGCCAACGGCCTGCTGGAGCTCTACTCTGATATCAACATCTCCATGCCCATGCAACTGCCCACCGGGGAAATGATGACCATCAACCTTCACAACTGCGAAGAAAAGAACCTGCGGCAGTTGCGCGATTACATGAACGACATACGCCGCCGCATGGAGAAAACGAACCTCACTGAGGCGATGTACGAGGTCGCCTTGGACAACACCGTCCGTTTGATCCGGGAGAGGAAAATCGGTATTGTATTGGCGCGGCTGATCGGTGCGAACCTTGGCAAGGGCAAGATCCGCCGCTTGAAGGGCGCGGAAAAGCGGGTGTACCGCGCCATCCCGAGGGAGGACCGCCTGACCAAGGACGACATTGAACAGGGCACCGTTACGGTTTCAAACCTGGGCTCCGTCTATCGCGGCAGCTACGCGCCGCCCGCGCTGTTGGAGATTATCCCGCCGCAGATTAGCGTAGTTGGCATTGGTAGTTTCTATGACCGTCCCGGCGTCGTTATGGAGGACGGCAAGCAAGACATGGCCGTCCGAAAATATCTGCCCATGAGTATCGCCTTTGATCACCGCGCGCTGGACTACGGCGATGTCGTGCCCTTCATGAAGCGTCTGGATGAGATTTTTGCCGAGCCATCTGTGATGAAGGACTGGCTCTGAATAACTATGGAGATGAGGGTACTGCCATGACCGTCAAACACATCCGCCGCCGCCTTTGCGCGTTGCTGGGCGTATGCCTGCTGGCCGCTCTGCTTGCGCCCGCCGCGTCCGCGAAAGCCGCCCCCGCGCCATGCGGCTGCGGCGAGGTGCTGCAGGTGTTCCTCAGGGGTTTCGTCAAGCCGCTTTACTACAACCAGGGCACACCGTATCAAATCACGGCGGGCCCACTGGCGCACATTTTGATCAATAAGCAGGGCAACAGCCTTCTGCCCGTCACCAAGGACGCGACCATTGATCCCGCGCAGGATCATACCAAGAACCCCGAATACGAATTTGTTTACGACTACCGCACGGATATCTTCGTGCTGGCCGATCTGCTGCATGATTTTATCGAAGAACTATGCGCCCGGACAGGACATGAAAAGATCGCCCTGACCGTCAGGAGCTGGGGGTCCAATATCGGCATGACCTATCTGAGCCAATACGGAACCCGCCGCCTGGAAGCGTTCATCCTGTTCGACGGGGTCTACAATGGGACCTCTCTGGCGGGCGACCTCATGACCAATAATTTGCTGCTTTCCGGCGAGGCCCTGATCAACGCCCTGGCTTCCCTAAACCATGAATCCGCGCCCCTGGCCGCTTTCGCGGATGTGCTGCGCGCCACGCCCCTCGCGAATCTAAACTATCCATTGTCCCGGAATGCGGGCGCACCGGTGGGACTCGCCGGTCGGGTGGTCATCGACCCCCTCCTTCTTATTCTCATGCGGCAGCCCTGCCTCTGGGTCATACTGCCGGAAAGCTACTACAAACAGGCGTATCAGATGCTGGAAAACCACCCCGAATATGCGTACACGCGCGCTGTGGCCGACAGGTACTACAAAGAGGTACAGACCCAGGTGCCCAGGCTGATCAAGGAGTGCAAAGCCAGCGGCGTGAAAACCGCCATTGTCTGCTCCTACGGCAAAGCGCCCATCCCCCTGCTGGGCAGCACCGGCTACCAGGGCGATTATCTCGTCGATGTTGAGCTCGCGTCCTGCGGCGCTACCGCCGCTTCCATGAGGCAGACCTTGCCGCCGTCAAATTCGGCCTACCGCTCCCCCGACGGCATCATCGACGCCTCCACCTGCCTGCTGCCGGACAACACCTGGTTCGTCAAGTACAACAGCCACTTCGACTGCCCACGCGATTTGCAGCAGTGGATCATCCACAGCAAAAAGCAGCCCACCATTCACGATACACCCAAGTTTCCGCAATACCTGGTCGTTACCGATGAGGAGGACACCACCTGGCTGGACGGGGAGAGCATCTACACCGCCCCCCTGGAGGAGGAGCCCGCTGTGCCCTTTACCGGGACATTTCTTGAGGCTTCGCGGAATTTCGTGCAAACGCTGTGGTAAGATTCATCATAATATTGGAGGATAAACCAAATGACTATGTCGACGCGCAATGGGAAAACCGAGCAGGCGGGTCCCAAGCAAGGCTTTGCCGCCCGCCTGGACAGCAACAAGTTCGCGCGCGGGCACCCGGAAGCCTGGAAGTTTATCAAATCGCTCTTCTTCGGAATGGTTACGGCAGGGCCGGGTGTCGTGGCCTACATGGTGCTTTGCCCGCTGCTCACAAAATCCGGGGCGACCCTGCCGGATTTCTGGTTCTTCAACATCCTCGCGGCCAATATGCGGGAATCGGTGGAATATACGATTCCCGCGCTGGTGTACGCTTTCATCGCGTCCACTTTCCTTGGGCAATCCCTAGCCTTTATCCCGAACCGCAAGCTGGCCTTCCGCGCCGACGCCAACGCGGCTTTAAGCACCTTCCTGATGGTCCTGCTGGCGCTGTTTACCATCCTGGCCAATGGAATCGTCGGCCCTGCCATCGCGACCGTGGTGTTCAAGATGAACGCTTTGTCCGACGCCCTGCTTAATTTCGTCAGCAAGGTGATCTCCATGGCCGCGACCGTCGCCTGGTGCTACCCCGTCAACCGCTTCGTCATCCACCGCGTGCGAAAAGAGAAAGAAGATCGCACCTGATTGTGGTACTGTGGCACAGTGGATGGAACCTGTGAGATTGCACCGCAGTTCGCACCGCCCTATGGCTTGATATTCGGGCAATCCAGACAAAAGCAAGAACCGGGGCAGGCGGCAAATCCTGCTCCGGCCAACTGGCATGGGATAGGCGCGCTATCCCGCTTTGTGAGTGGCGAAACCGCCGCTCACATTTTTTTGGCGGCGGTTTCAATAAGAACCTGTTGTCTAGCAGGACACGTGTTTATACCTAAAAACAGCACCCAACGTTTCACTAATTATACCATCCTTCCCGCCCTATGTCAAGCGCCGATTGCGCCCGGATTGCCCTGCGTCCCCTGTGCGCCCGTTGCGCCGGGATTACCCTGTAGCCCCTGGGCCACATAACGCGGGCGAACCAATATCTGGAAATCATACGTCGGGCAGCAGCCCAACGAAACGCCAGTGAACGTCGATCATTTGCCGTCGGGTATCGCCTTTCTCGCCTTGGATTTCATGGACAACAATCTTGCTGATCATTTCGCGCAGCAGAGAGGCGGTTAGTTCCGCGCCTTCGCTGTACTGTTCCATGGCTTCCATAAAGAACCCGGCGTTGCGCGTCATCTCCATGTCCTTCGATAGCTCGCCCTGCAAGGTTTTCAGGCTGGCTTCAAGGGCGGCCTGCTCGGCCTCGTACTCGGCGGACATTTTGTGGAAGCGCGACTCCGTGATTTTGCTCAGGGCGCTCTGCTCGAACAACTGCCGCACGATGGTATCCAGCTCCCGCATTCGCTGTCGGCCCTTCTCCAGTTCGCGCCGGGCGTTCTGGTGGTTCACCTCAATGCCCTCCATCAGGAAGGTGTCGTGGAAGGCTTGCAGATCGCAGTCACTTTCGGCGATACAGGCTTTTGCCCGCTTCAGCTTGATCTCCACCGCCCGGTACAGCGCGTCGTAGGGAATCAAATGTGGGGTACAAACGCCGAGGCGCGAGTGCTTGCGGTAGTAGTTACAGATGAATCGCTGGGATTTCCCGTCGCGGCAGTTGTAGGTTACCGCGCGCCCGCAGTCGGCGCATTTTGTCAGCCCGGCAAAGATATTCTCCACACGCAGTGTGTTTTCCCGGCGCTTCGTCGTGAGAAATCCCTGCACTTTTTCGAAGGTTTCCTCATCAATCAAAGCGTCGTGTGTGTCGCGCACTGTCACCCATTCTTCTTTCGGGCGGTTGACAGACTTTTGGCTCTTAAAGGATTTCGTGGTCTGCTTTTGAGCCACAAGGTGTCCGCAGTATTCCAGATTGCGCAGAATGGAGCGGATGGTTTGGGGGTTCCATTCGCTGTGGAACACCGGGTTCACAACGCTTTGGTACACGCCTTTGGTTTCCATCGCGTAGGCGCGCGGGGTCGGGAGCTTGCGCTCCGACAGCCGGATGGCGATCTGGTTGTAGTTTACCCCCTCCGCTGCCCAATTGAAAATGTCGCGTACAACGGGCGCGGCGGCTTCGTCGATCACCAGATGGTGCCGGTCGTTAGGGTCGAGCATGTAGCCGTAGGGCGGGTTCGAACCGACGTATTTGCCGTTCATTGCCATGGTTCTCATGCTGCTGCGGACTTTCTTGCTGATATCTCTGGCATAATACTCATTTATGACGCTCTTAAACGCCATAATTTCGTTCTCGCCCACGGCACTGTCAATATTGTCATTGATCGCGATCAGCCGAATGTCCCGATCCGGGAAGAAAATCTCTGTATAAAACGCAATCATGGCATTGTTTCTGCCGAGCCGAGAGAGGTCTTTCACCAAGATTGTGGTGACATTTCCAGCTTCGACATCCTCCATCATGCGCTGGAAGGAAGGGCGGTCGAAATTTGTGCCGCTCCAGCCGTCGTCAACGTATTCATCGTGAACGAATAATTTGTGTTCTTTGGCGTAACGGCGAAGCAATTCGCGCTGGTTGCCGATGGAATTGGACTCGGCGTCGCTGCCATCGTCACGTGAAAGCCGCAGATAAAGTGCGGTACTATTTTGTTGCGGTGTTTTCATCAATATCTCCTCTCTTTTCCGTGTGGAAACAGCAACAAACGACTTCAGTATCGCCTACCCATGACACCTCTAGTCAGGCGATAAGTCAAGTCATTTTCCTTGATAATTAAGGGTTTTCTAGCTGCCGTATTGCTTGCTGGGCGCTACGTTTCAATGAGGATTTCACTAAATCAAGCAGCGTCACTTTCCCGGCATATACAGACACGATTTCGTATGTTGTTTTGCCGATTGTGAGATAATCAATGTCTCCGTGTACGGCTTCGCGGATTTCCTCCATGGCGGCCACCTCCTTGGTATTGCCAGCCATGATACCTCTGGTTGCGCGATAAGTCAAGTCGAATTTTCTTTGATATTTAAGACTTTTCCATCTGTCTCAGGGCTTGCTGGGCACTGCGTTTCAGAGAGGATTTCACAATATCAAGCAACGTCGCTTTCCCATCGTAGACAGAGGCGATTTCATATGTTGTGTTGCCGATTGTGAGATAGTCAATATCTTCGCGGATAACGCCATCGCCGCTCCCCATAGTAGCCGTGCTGGGTTCGACTTCAGTGCAGAGAAGTTGCTCATTATTCATAGGAACACCCCCGCAGCATGTCTATGTTTGTTTAGGGATGTCCCATGCGGGCGCTTTGAAAATAAAGTTGTCAGATATATTGCTTTTTTGTTGGACAAGTGGTAAACTAATGTTATAACAATTTTGAGGAGGCCAACAAAACATGCTAACTCTCACCACCGAACACTTAAAGACGCTGAAGCAAAGTAACATCAGTGTCGATGCCGCAAAAACCACCGAACGCGCCCAGCAGTTGTGGAAGAGCCAGAAAAACGCGACCAAGGCCGACTTGCTGACCCTGGCAGACTGCACCGGCCCAACCGTCCACAGGATATATAAAAGCGGCGCGATCCACATCAAGCTGGCACTCGCGTTTGCACAGACGTTGAATATCAACCCCTACTACCTGACCGGCGAAGCTGACGAGCCGGGAGAATGCACTGAGGCCCTGCTGGCGCAGCTTCTGGAACAGCATGGGTACAAAGCACTGGCAGAAGAACTCACGCCGCCTGCGCCCGCAGAAGAGGCCCCGAAGCCCAAACGCAAGTACACCCGTAAGCCGAAGCCCGTGGTCGAAGAAGCGGCCCCGGAGCCGGAGGCCGAAGCGGAGCCCGCTCCTGAGCCTGAGCCGGAACCAGAGGTTGTGCCCGAACCCGTGCCGGAGCCGGAAGCGGCGGCGGAGCCCGTGGCCGAACCCGAGCCAGCAGCCGTTGTTGATATCACCGAAGAGGATATGCAGGCCCTGCTACACTCGCTGGTCATTCTGGATCGCGCGGGCATTGCCAGCGCGCAGGAGAAGCTGGCGGCGGTGAAGGGCATATTGGTGTCCTGATATAAATAACAACGGCCCCGGCAGAGACGCCGGGGCCATTACAAGTTTTTGATGGTTGGAGGTGTGTCTGGATGACCAGCGAAGAGAATATGTTTGTTTCTTACATGAAGCAGCTCTCTACTGTCTGCGGCGGTAATTATGGTGTTGCCTTTGGATTGCTTCATACCATGTCAGCCCAGCCGACCGTGAGCG
>Ga0123353_10015449_pt1 | contig 11092 bp, 10 predicted proteins | sample TergutLab28metaG_3_FD_92763 | JGI IMG/M metagenome (GOLD analysis project Ga0123353, IMG submission 92763) | Labiotermes labralis P3 segment gut microbial communities from Petit-Saut dam, French Guiana - Lab288 P3 | ecosystem: Host-associated > Arthropoda: Insects > Digestive system > Gut ... | reverse complement strand
GTACAAGAAAAGTTTGTGATATTAAGGATACAGTAGTAGAGATGTGTGTTACATTTGATTTATAATAAGTTTCCTTTAGAAAGGATTGTAATTGAAGTTTGTGAATGAAAATTTGTGAAAAATTAAAGGACTAGGTGGTTAGACCAAGTGACTGAAAATGAGTAAGGAAAAAAAGGATGGAGATAGAAGAGCAGCTCTTGTACAAGGGTGCGGCAGATTTTAGAAAATTTTAAAATGACACACCATACAAAAAATACAAATCATGATGCTGCATTTATCTGCATTTTATGAGCCAATGTAGTTACTTGGCCAGATGTTCCAATTTATGGCATGTGAAACAAGTTCTGTTTCATAATTCAGCATTTTGACTTGCTAAAAGATTTTCATTTTGTTAATATTTCCTAGGTGGTAGTTCAAGTTTAATATTGTTTAAAATATTTTTTGATGTGGTTCTTAACCAGGGTTAGTCTTCATGTAACATGATAGTCCATGTTCTCTACTTTTGACCAAATTTAAATTTAATGTTTGTGCTCAAAAGACCAGATTTTTTAAAATCGATTGTTTAGGTCATGACTAACACAGTTTGAATTTAAACCTTTTCTAACCCAAGTACTTTACAAGTACTTGCATGTAAATTGTTATATGCAGCCTTAGTGCTCAAAAGAGTTTGCATTTTATGCCTGTTTCTTAGTGCTACATGGGTCATTTTAGAAATTTTGGGTATGGTGGCAGTACCATTTAACTGAACTCAAACCATGTGAGTGGTGCTAGTGGGACTATTGGTGCTGTCATGAAGTTGTATTGCCCTTGTGACTTTAGTTGCTGTTAGCTGTGGATCAGGAGAGACTACAAGGAAGTTTCTTTTGGACTTACATGAGAACATGAATAAAATTTCATGTTTTGTTGGATAAAAGTTTGCTAGATTGTGACAAGTCATCAAAGGAAGGTTTAGGGACACATGCTCTTTCATATGAAACTGTACACTGATGGGTCAGTGCCATTAAGAATGGCTGGGGAGAGACTGACAGCATTCTTTGCAATGGAGCCCCAGCATCATTGATGGATGAACACCTTAGGAAACACGTGAAATATGTCCTTGAACATGTGCGGAGTATTTCATGCATGGCAATTGCTACGTAAGTCATAATCTGTACAGCAAGTGTTTACCATATCCTCACCAACAGCTTTGGAAGAAGAAAAGTTTGTGCCAAATGGATTTCACATGTGCTCCACAATGACAAAAGAGCCATGCATGTTCTTCTGGCCACCACCCATCTGCATCAATGGAGAGATGAAGGCAATGCATTTTTCTATCACATTACAGTGTTTGATGAGTCATGCACATAGTTAATGGACTGTAAGCTGAAATGGCAGAATACTGAATGGTGCATGGCAGTGTTACCAAGGAAGAAACTTGCAGGTGCAGTGAGGGTGCTCTGAAAGTCATGCACATTGTGTTCTTCAGCCAAAACAGACTTTTGTTGAACCATCCCTTGCCAGTTTGTCCCATGGTCAATGGCCTATATTACTGCTGACTTTTGCAGGATAAGGTGAGGCCAGCTCTTTTCCATAAACATCCAGAAGTGCTGGAGTGTGTTGTAATTTTGCTCCAGGATAAAACAACTCCTCATCGCCATCATGACTTGCAAAACCTGTTGCAATGGGGCTGGGAGGTGGTAGCATGTCCTCCTTACTCTCCAAATCTCGCTTCATGTGATTACTGGTTGTTTGCCTGTGTGGAAGAACATCTTTGGGGCAAATGATTTGAATTGGAACACAATTTCAACACTTTTGTTACTTTACATCATCTAAGCAAGGATGATTACAGAGCCGCAATTGATCATTTACCATGTAGATGGGAAGAGTGTGTGAACAGTGCTGGTGTTCGCATTGAGTAGAGGGCATGTGTGTGTGATCAGCCAGCAATATTAATAGTCTTGTTACCTTGTATTTTGTTATTACAATAAAATCATACAAAATACACAAAACTTCCGAAATGACCCACATACATGTTAGAGACTTAACTGCTGGATGCTTTCATAGATTACACAATGTAATGACATTATTCCTATCAAGTGTTTAGATTTATGTTCCTTAATTAGCTATTTCAATGTAAAGTACATTTTTGAAGCAGTAGTAACAGTAATCTGGTGTTACAGTCTGTGTGCATTAGAATGTGAACTGCTCATATGGTGCAGTTCCCATTGACGTTTTACTGTATTACTGCTGTTGTGTGCTGATGCCAGTACATTATGTGTTATTTGTTTTAACTATGTTATTTTTCTGTATTAGGAGAATCTGCTCCGAGAAACTTTGCATCATCAGTTTGAAATTGTTCGAACTGAAACTAACACAAGTCACGTGGAAGAATATGGAGATCTTGATGTTGGATCAATGCATGTGTCTGACTTCCTGGGTTTCCATACCAGTAGGAACTCCATTTCATTCACAGCAAAGCTGCCATCTGTTGCTGTAAGTTAGAATGTATCATAGGTGGACATTGATCCAGATCAAGGGCTTGTACTATTTCTTTCTCATAGTTAATGTGATATTTATTTTCCATCTCATATTTTTCCTATGATCTGAACCCAGCAGTAAAAGTTTATTTTTGTCTTATCATACGTGAAAGCTGTATTTCACGCTTTGGACCTGCTAGAACATATATCTCATTCTGAACCATGTACAAATTTCGTTACTGTGTGACCAGCCAGGTTCCATGTCAGAAATTTAGCACCAAACTGAAAGACCAAGTATATAGCAGTAAGCTGCCACATTAGAGCTGTCACATTGTCTCACCGGTGTGGTGACAATGAGTATGGATCAGTGGCAGAATTATGGTTAGCAGAGGATGGTGACAAAGATTCATACGAGAACCTACCGCATTGCCACTGTGTTTGTTTTCAATGTCGCATGAAGTCACCCGGTACTGATCCTAAGGCTTCATGGTGAGAAGCAAGCATGTAACCATCTGAGGTATGTATGGTATGTGGTCAGTTACACACTAAACCTCTACAGTAACATTTTATTAGTATGAAGTGCTGGAGACTGAAAAATGAGACTTTGTATTATGTGATTTTAAATTATCCAATTCTTTAAGTGCACACGTGTCTATGTATTATGTGGCTGGTTGAAGTGCTGATATTCTTACAAGTTCACTGTAGGTAATCACCCTATTATCCGACTCATTGCCAAATACCTGCATCTATTTACAGACATCCAGGTTGCTGATACAGTGCTGTATGAGGCTCTAAAATACCACTTACTGAAAGAGTGAAGTAGTTCATGGTCTACTGCACAACACAGCTGTGTCAGCATATATATATATATATATATATATATATATATGTCATATTTCCTTGAATCTAAGACCACTTTTTTCCTGAATTATACTTGTTAAGAAGTAGGTGTTATCTAGAAATTGCCAACTGAAAGCTTGAGGATGCTTCCTGAATTTTTTACCTTCTTTGAAGGGGGTAGAGTTGAGGGGTGGGGATATTCAATTTGAAATAATCTTTATGGGTAAATACAGAACATATATAAATATGTGTACCCAAGGGGACTGTGGTGCAGATACGTATTTTTGAGTTGCACTGCTGTGACAGACTGGCCAAAATTACATGATGTCTAGGCTGGAGCACAACTAACCAAGACTCTACAGCATTACTTTTCAGACAAGGTCATTTTAAGTACAGAAATGTGTTTCTGCATCAGCCATGAGTTTCTGGCCATGCTCAAGAACCATAATTTTGTTACCAGTCTGATTTTGTTAAAATGGATGAGAGGTTATTAATATTTCTTTAAATAAGGTATGAAATGTAAGCATTATCCAGAAATTAAAAATTCAAAATGTGTGAAAGGGGAAGGGAAATCACCGCTGTGAAGGTGGCAACAGTGTTGTTTGTAACATACACCCTAAAATTTTATATTCATGGTTCTGTGCATGCATTGTAATACTAGGTTGAAGAAATCCAACGAGATGCAACAGTATGCAGATATTTATTTAGTGCTAAATTACTCTACATGTTTCGGGCGTCCATTGCACCCATCATCAGGAGTACATAAAACTGTAGTTGCAGCCTCTGATACAGATCATACTATCTGGGGAGCAGAGCAAGCTTCCTCAAATGTGACCAAAAACGTGACCAAATAAGTCCTTATTTGGTCACGTTTGAGGAAGCTTGCTCCCCTATAGTATGATCTGTACCAGAGGCTGCAGCTACAGTTTTATGTACTCCTGATGATGGGCACAATGGACGCCCGAAACATGTTGAGTAATTTGGCAGGAAATAAATATCTGCATGCTGTTGCATCTTGTTGGATCTCTTCAACCTAGCATACACCCATTTCTGTTTTTTTTTTTTCAGGTGAGACATCCCCATGTGTTCATTAATAAGTAGAATATATATAATTGCACATTCTAACAGAACTTTTTATTAAGTAATTACAATTAAAAGATAATTAAATCATTTTTAACAGCAACATATTTCAGCTTCTCGTATAGAGCCATCTTCAGGCTGAGCCCTAAAACGTGTTATATACAATTAGCAATGCTTTATAGTGTACGAGATCTCATATTACGTGTTATTAATTATATTATATATATTATGTAAACATGTTACTGTTAAAAATGATTTAATTATCTTTTAATTGTAATTACTTAATAAAAAGTTGTGTTAGACTGTACAATTATATATATTCTAGTGCCCATTTTATTTGTTTTTGTTTGTAAAGTAACATCTGACTGACCAGAAGTTTCACGAAGATGAAGTATTTTTAAAAAATTTTATTGCGAAATGAAAAGCAGTCCTAGTAGGTCAGATGTTACTGAACTTGTTGGCTTATGCGTTGTGATAAGAACATGTATGACAGAGATGCAATTTCATGACTTTATGTCCTTTATGTAAAAGCAAAGGCAAATAATCACATGTAACTCTGACTGGATCTAAGCTAGTTACTGTCATTGAATGCAGAAACTTGGTTTTGTAGGATTCTGTGCCAAGCCATCATGTGCCAGTTGCTATTCTAGAACGTAAGTTGGAGGCAGCAGTCGATCCCAAGGAAAAGCATGACATTAAATTTCAGTTGCACAGGCTAATGAAAGTAAGTATGCATTGATACGTGAAGTCATAATTTAAACTCTTGTTGCACTTGAGTATGTGTTTTTTAAAGAAACATTTTGTAGCTCATTTGGTTAAGTAGCAGAATTTCTTAAAAGCGCAGGTTTTTTCATTCAAAGCACAACTGTACTATATAACAAATCAACTACGTGTTTCAGCTACTGTTTTGAAGTTCTTGGTATTCTTGAGATTGGCCTGATGATAGCTACAAAACAGTAACCGAAACATGTAGCTGATGTGTTAAATAGTAAAGTTGTGCTTTGGCTGATCAATCCGCATTTGTAATTTGTTGTAAACGCAATGGGGATGACTCACATTAAGAGCAGAATTTATATCAAGTAGTCATATTGTAATATTGATTGTCATTTTACTCAAATGTGAGATCATTCTTGTTGTATGGAAATTGTAAATTGAACTCTTTATGATGCAGTCCTACCACGTTTTCATACTGAGTCACTACCCTGTTACAGAAAAATTTCCTGTATGTCTTTATGGGTTACATAGCAGTCTTAATTTCAGACTGTTATAACTTTAGTTTAATGAATTAATTGTTGTTACTTTATTTTGTATACTTTTTAATGATACTTATTGCCAGTAACTTATATATGAAAATTTTTCAGTATGAAGCTTTTTATTGTTTATTTTTTACTGTATTTATTATGTCAGTAGAAGAATATTATTTGGTTAACCTACCTTTTGAAACCCATTACCCAGATCTTGGTGTTCATGAGTGATCATAAAAGGTAACGTCCCTGTCCATGTCGTGAAGGCATGGAGGGGCAGCAGAGGTATAGCTGCAGTAATTCTTAACTCCATCACTAGATAGAGGAGAGTGTTAAACTTCATTCATTGGCTGCTTTACCCTCAGGGAAGGAGACCCATGTACTTATTTAATAGGAGGCTAGGTGGGTCCCAGAATTTGTTTGTCCATTATGAAGAAGAGCAAAATTTCTTGCCTCTATTCCAGGCGGCATCGAATGCTAACAAGCAGTGTTACAGTATGGTATCATTTCTAATAATGCTTTCGCAAATTGCGCCAAATGTTTTGTGCACTAAGTCAACAGCAGTAGGGGGTAGATTGGAATTCAATATTAAGTGTATGTAATACAACACCATTTGTTTCTACAGAGGAAGGTGTACTGTAAATTCAGTAGAATGTGAAATACTGGTATCAGTGAGAAGATACAAATGAAAATTCTGATTTAACTGCTTGCGGTCTTCAAACCTGTGATATTATGAACATAGCAGATTTTAATGTTAATACTTGTTTATTTTTTAACAGTATCGACGCCATATGGAGAATGTTGTAACAAAAGTACTGATGCTAGCCACTGGTAATGATGAGAGTAAGGTTCAAGAACTGAAAGTAAACAGATATAAACTGAGGCTAGAAAACTTTCGTTGCTACAAGAAATTGGTTGCAACCTTCTCTGAGAAATGCTTCAAACTCTCTGATGTAAGTTCTCAGAAATTAAATCTTTTTATGTTCTCAAACATTGTACTATTATTACCAGTTTTTGTTCTCATAAATAGGGTAATATGTGAGTATGCAGGATGTAAATGGGAAGATGCTGTCTTTATTTCAAAGAACATTTCAATTTTACTGAAGTGAGAACCATTAACTAGTCAAGGACTGGTGGTGTGTTGTAGCATCTTCATGCACATCAGTGCTGTATAATTTTTAAAATAAATGTCAATGGTGGATACCCATTCTTTCAAAAATTGAGAATTTTCAGATACTACAAGGTCTTACAACATTTATATTTTTTAATATTTATCACCTCCTGCAGCAGCACAAGTCATGGTGAGGTAAGTTGTTGAGGAATTGCTTGTGGATAGTGACTGATCTGGATGGAAAATGACAGTGCAAGTGAAATTTATCTTGACCTGGTGTCTTGCACACAAATAGTGCGTGAGTCAAATGGGTTATTTTGAAATTTAAGGTGGGTTGCATGTTATCTTAAGAACTGAAGCAGGTAAGTATTTTGTGCAAGAATAGAGGGTTTCATGGCAGTGTTACTGAAGGTTCACATCTTCTGGGGTATGACTGTATGTCAGACAAGTATTCCTTGGGATTTGAAGGATTTCTTCAAAGTTGAGCAGCCCAACAAGAATAGTTGTGTGGGAAGAAGGTTGCATTATACAGTGTACAATAACGTGATTTATTCTGAATGTGACTTGTGTAAGATATTACACTTGGATATGTTGGATGAAATGTAATTCTAAATCCATGCTGTCCTATAGAATTTTTTGGAAAGCAGTCGTACAATTTATTGTTGTAATTTTGTTGTACTGTAGGCACAGTGACTCTTTCCCTTATTTATGTTATGAATTTTTGCCCAGAATGTAATACAGTAACTTTATCATATTTTGAAATATGATTTCTTTTGCATTAATTTAATGGGGAAAGTATGTGGCATGTTATTGTGTATGTTAGTGTGTGTTTTGCACATTGAGTGCAGTGTTGTTAGTATACTGTACTTTAATGCAAGACGAGGTTTTTTCCTTAAATTTGGCGTTCTTATATGGGAGGTTGTCTTAAAGTGCCGAACTGCACTATGCCAAACTTGATCACTCTGAACTGGACCATGCGTCGCCAAACCATGGCCTGCATTGCCAAATTGTCATGCACAATCTCTGATCTTTGGAGATTTTATGCAACATTTAGCGGTAGTCACCAACGTTTTGGGACAACCTATCAGTCCCATCTTCAAGGGTTAAGAAATCCAAAAGAACAGAGCATGACTGAAGTTAACTGACACAGTGTTCTTTTTATGGGACTCATTTTTTAGAGAAGCACTACATTTCAGAAGTCAGCTCTGTTTCCATTTATAGGCAAAGAAGCATCTAACCTGGTGGACTGTTTAGATTGAGCTATTCTCAGTCACTGGGCACAACAGAAACAGTAGCATGTTAAGATATGCACCTGCAAAAAGACCTAGTCCAAGGGTAGTAGCAGGAAAATGGCTATTGAAATATTAAAAATTAACTGCAAGGCTAAAAATAAAACATGGACCAATCAACAAATTAAAACCCATAACAACAGCCATGAACTCAGACTGATTAGACCACAGACACAACAGAGAAATCCACAAGACATGTATTTAAATTCTTAACACCACTAACACCATGTGTGGAGAAAATTTTGAATCTTCATGGGCTCAGGTACATTTATAAACCAGGAACTGTAAATGTGGTATTTAGTACATGTGGATCATAATGGCATGGAAGTGCATCTCACCAGAAGTGACAGTGAAGGTTTTTAAGAAGAGCTGTGTATCCAGTGCAGTGGATGAGATTGATGATATGTTGTGGAATGACAGCGAAGAGGATGGGAATGTTAGGAGTGGGTGTGAGGAAGATGAAGGCACTGACTGTGAAAATGGAGACAGTGGCCCTGATTGGTAAAGGTATAGAATCCGACATGCATCATGTATTAAGTGTATGAAATTAGTAGTAAAATGTTTTTTTAGCAGACATTTTATTTTTGGGGAGTCTTCTTCCATTTGGATAAATACCTTTAACCTTGGCAGCCGCATTTTTTTGGGGTGGGGGGGGGGTGGGGGTGTGTGTTTATCTTAGATTGATTCATCTTCATTCGGGTAAATACAGTAATATGTGGTAGCAGGGCAGCCTTAGTTTGAATCCAAGGACTGCCATCCCCTGATGAAAATCAGAATGATTTCCATCATTCTTTTTGATAACTAATTTGTGGGAATGGCACTCTTAAATTGTGTGCTGACCGGTTGAACAGAAGGTGAGCTTGTGCAGTATTCTATAATTATGTGATTATGGTGTAAGCCTGGGTTTCACCAGAAAGACATAAACTCTCAGTTCGTGCCTTAAATGCATAGTGTGAGGGTCACTCAGCTTGCTGCAGAAAATCACAAAAGAGAGGATAAATAGGTAAGAGGCTTGACACGAAGTCATGTACTTTTCCTGTTATGGTAGGCAGTTTTGCGCTGTGTCAGCGGACAGTTCAGTTCTGTTGAGGTACAGCAGGCACTAGGTTGGTAATTGCACAAATAAAGGACACACCCTACAAAGTTGGAGCATAATGTTTACATGCTTGATTGAGATCGAGAATGGAAATTGTCCCTGAGTAGGGCTGAGCTGTACCATGAACTCTTAGATGAGGCCTCACTATCTGCCTATCACCAGTCAACTTGTATTCATATTTCGTAGGACAGTTACCTGCTGGAGCCCGGAAGAAGTCAGTGTTAGTGGTTATTAATGTAGATGTGCGTTTACAATATGACCCCTGGTGCTGTAATTTAAGCACTTTGTTTCTTCATGCGTTTCCTGTTGCGTGTAATATTGAATGTAGCAAACATTGTTTGATTTCTTACAGAATCCTCATGCTTTTAGACAACTGTACATACTAGCAAATGTGTGTGGTCATAAGAAAGTGAGCACACGTTCTATTATGAATGCCATCACAAAGGTCTGCTCGGCACATCCTCAGCTCGATGGTATTATTTAAGATTGTATCCGCACAGATGATTAATATGATGTGTGAATTCTGTTAGGTATGTACCATTCGATGTTTTATTATATTTGTACTAGTGTTCTCATGCATTTTGTGCAGAAGTGTGTTTTGAGAGCAGTTCTGTTTTTCATTTCAGTCCCATTTTTCTTGCAGTGCTGTGTATTGAACAAGCATTTTTTTTTTTAACAATTTGTAATAGCACAGACTCACGTTAAAGTAGAAGTGTTGTCTGAATGTATTGTTTGTATTAGCTTAAAATGAAAATTGTTCTTATGCTTAACATTAAGCACCATGTCATGAAGTTGTATTGCTGCACATTCTCTAAACCTTGTCACGAGATGGATGTGAGTGCATGTCACAATCTTGCCACTTTGTATCCTTGTTGATGAGAGTTCATATCACACATCAATTAGGAAACTTGGTGGACTCACAGCCATTGTGAAAGAGCTGGCAAAGAGAAACATGAAGCCCTTGCTAGATTTACTGTATTCCAACTCAGAGTAACTTGTACATAACTTAGTTGGAGATACAATGAATAATTAATGAAGTTCAGTATGTAATATGTAAAAGAAGTGTTATTTTTAACTGTACTTGCTGCACACCAAAATTATTCAGAGCAGAAGAGGCAGGTGTTGGTGAATTATGAATCATCTCTGTAGCTTCAAAATAGTTAACATTTTACTCTGCAAGGTTCATTTATTGAACTCTTTATACCAAAGGGGTGGTCTTTGTTCTGGGTCATATTTCATATTATTCCCTGTTCAGAAGAGTTTCACTTGACCAGTTTAGGAACATTTTTTTAACCTTTATCATACGGCATTTAATTTAGTCTTTGTGCCCCTGGTACGGTGTTTATATTAGACAGCCCTTTAAATAGTTGCGTGTGGTTGCCTATAAACGTTTATAAATTATGAACCGAAGGTGATGAAACAATTAAAGAATCTGCACTGTTGCGAATAAATCAGAGATATTTCAGTTCAAGTAAAGTTTCAGTAACGGGGGGTACCGGGGGGGGGTGTTAAAACCCCCCCCCCCCCTCGGAATTTGGAAGGTCCTCCAAAATCATGCCAAACTCAACCAGATTTGAAAACAGTTAAAAATTGCCGAATTTTGGACGACAACACCCCAAGATTTTCAGAAAAAAGGCAGTAAAATTCCAAAACTACCGCCGGTTCGCAGTTGTTTTACATTAGCAATGACAAATAAATTGGTTGTCATCATAAATAGTCTTAAAGTACCAAAAATTAAGAAAATGTTACAATATGAAATGAAATTTCTTGTACCACATTACAGCTGCCTCCTGAACCCCTGACTAGTGGGCTACTGCCCACAGATCTCTGTTCTCTCTGTCCTCAACTGAATTTCTTTAACCCCTTCCACCGAACAAAATTCCTGGGTACGCCACACTGATTCAGTAGAAATGTTTAGTGCCTACACGCAGGAAGTTAATTTAAAAGTTTTATAATTCTAAATTTATTTTACTTAC
>Ga0123353_10015448_pt1 | contig 11092 bp, 8 predicted proteins | sample TergutLab28metaG_3_FD_92763 | JGI IMG/M metagenome (GOLD analysis project Ga0123353, IMG submission 92763) | Labiotermes labralis P3 segment gut microbial communities from Petit-Saut dam, French Guiana - Lab288 P3 | ecosystem: Host-associated > Arthropoda: Insects > Digestive system > Gut ... | reverse complement strand
TTGGTGGACGAGATCGTGACCGTGGACGACGACGAGATCGCCCAAACCATCCTGTTTTTGCTGGAGCGCTGCAAGGTGGTGACCGAGGGCGCGGGCGCGGTGACGGTGGCGGCCATCATGGGCGGAAAGTTCCACAGCGCGGGCAAGGTGGCGGCCGTCCTTTCCGGCGGCAACATCGACGTTACCGTTATTTCCAATATCATCGACAAGGGCCTGCTCAAGGCGGGCCGCCGCGCCAAGATCCACACGCTGATCGAGGACAAGCCGGGGCGCCTGTGCCGCCTGCTCAAGGTGGTGTCCGACTGTGAGGCCAACGTGGTGTCCGTGCAGCACGACCGCGCGCACCTGGCGGCGGGCATCGGCCACGCGCTGCTGGAGCTGGTGCTGGAGACCCAAGACAGGGATCACGTGGGCCGCGTGATAGAGGCGCTGGAGCGTCACGGTTTTCGGGTTACGTAATGGCGCATTTGAAGAGATCAATTTGAAGGGATCATTTCGCACACATGCTCAAAAAAACCTACGACCTTACCGAGGGGGGCATCCTGCGCAAGCTGCTGCTGGTGGCCGTTCCCATCATGGGCACCTCGTTTTTTCAGATGGCGTACAACCTCACCGACATGTTTTGGCTGGGCATGGGCGTGAGCAGCGAGGCCGTGGCCGCCTCGGGCAGCGCGGGCATGTACCTTTGGCTCTCCATGGCCCCGATGCTGGTGGGCCGCTTGGGCGCGGAGATCGGCGTGTCGCAAAGCCTGGGCCGCAAGGACATGGCCGCCGCGCGCGGCTATGCGGAAAACGCCATCTTCCTGGCGGTGGTGTTGGGCCTGGCCTACGGGCTGCTGCTGATGCTGGGCAGCGGGCCGCTGATCGGCGTGTTTGGCATACAGGAGGCCAGCTTGGCTGGCGACGCATCCGCCTACCTGGCGATCGTGGGCGCGGGCATCCCGTTTCAGTTTGTGAGCGCCGCCATCACCGGCATATTCAACGGCTCGGGCAATTCCAAGCTGTCCTTCTGGGCCAACGCCTCGGGCCTCGCCATCAACATGGCGCTTGACCCCGTGCTGATCCTGGTGGCGGGTTGGGGCATCGCGGGCGCGGCGGCGGGCACGGTGTTCTGCCAGGCCGTGGTGTGCGCGCTGTTTGTGGCGTTCCTCAAGCGCCACAAGGGGCGGCCCTTCCCGGCCTTTTCGCTGCGGATCAAGCCGAGGCGGAAGCCCGTGGCGCAGATTTTGCGGTGGAGCGTGCCGCCCGGCCTGGAGAGCGCGCTCTTTACGCTGCTGGCGATGGCCACCACCCGGCTCGTGGCCCGCTTTGGCGGCGAGGCCCTGGCGGTGGTGCGGGTGGGCTCCCAGATCGAATCGCTGTCCTGGCTGATTGGCGGCGGATTCGGCAGCGCCGTAACCGCCTTTGTGGGCCAGAACTACGGGGCGGGCAAGTGGTCGCGGATCCATCGCGGATTCGGCATATCGGTGTGGGCGATGGTGACTTGGGGCGCGGCGGTCACGGCGCTCATGTTCTTTGGCGGCAGAGCTCTGTACGCCGCCTTTGTACGAGAACCTGAGATTCAGGCGATGGGCGGCGTGTACCTGCGAATCCTGGCCCTTTCCCAGTTGGCCATGTGCTTGGAGGGCATATCCGCCGGCGCCTTCCGCGGCACGGGCAAAACGGTGCCCCCGGCCGTGATTTCCATTGCCTGCAACGTGCTGCGCGTGCCCCTCGCGTTCGCGTTGGCGTCCACCGCGCTGGGGCTCAACGGCGTGTGGTGGGCGGTGAGCATCGGCGGCGCCTGTCGCGGCCTGCTGATGATGGCCTGGTATCTGCTGCACGCCCGAAGGCAGCCCCATGCCGACATCGTGCCGCAAGGAATGGGGGGCGCGCTGTGAAGAGCACTGTTTATCCGCTCGGGCTTTTGAAGCGATACAAGTATGTGGTGGTGTTCGCGCGCTACCGGGGGCGCTGGGTATTTTGCCGCCACGCCGCCCGCGATACCTGGGAGACCCCCGGCGGCCATGTCGAGCCCGGCGAGACCCCGGAGCAGGCCGCCCAGCGCGAGTTGCATGAAGAAACCGGCGCTACGCGATGCGCGCTGACACCGGTGTGCGACTATTGGGCTTGCTGGGAACCGCATGAAGTGGGATACGAGTGCGAGCGCATCACCCACGACAACGGCCAGGTATTTTTGGCGGAGATTGAGGAGCTGGGCCCGTTGCCTCCCGGCAGCGAGATGGGGGAGGTCGCCCTCTTCGACGATCTGCCACAGCGCCTCACCTACCCCGATATCGCGCGAGAGATATTCCCTTGCGCGGAGAGGGAAGTTGAAAATGGAAAGTGGAAAGTGGAAAGTGGAAAGTGGAAAATGACGTGCAATGCTTCGTCATTGCGAGAAGCGAAGCGACGAAGCAATCCAGGAGCGCTTTTGCTGGATTGCTTCGCTGCACTCGCAATGACGGCTGGCGGAGCTTCAAGGGCTATCCTAATTTTCCACTTTCCATTTTCCATTTTCCATTCTCCCCGCAATATCCCTCGCCACCTTGATGCCGGTCACCGAGGCCTGCATCAGCCCGCGGGTGATCCCCGCCCCGTCGCCGATGGCGTACAGCCCCGATACCTCGGTCTCGAAGCGATCGTTCACCAGCACCTTCGAGGAATAGAACTTGACTTCCACGCCGTACAGCAGCGTGTTTTTGCCGTACAGGCCGGGCGCGATGTTGTCAAAGGCGCGGAGCGCCTCGATGATGGAGGTAAGGTGGCGCGGGGGCAGCACGAAGGAGAGGTCGCCGGGCACCGCGGTGGCCAGGGTGGGCCGGGTGGTGGAACGCGCCAGGCGGTCGGGCGTGGTGCGGCGGCCCCGGAGCAGGTCGCCCAGGCGCTGCACCATGATCGGCCCCCCGGTGAGCATGTTGCCCAGTTGGGCGATGTAGCGGCCGTACTCGATGGGCTGGTCGAAGGGCTCGGTAAAGCGGGTGGATACCAGCACGGCAAAGTTGGTGTAGCCGGTATGCAGGGCCGGATCGCTGTAGCTGTGGCCGTTCACCACCGCGATGCCGCCCTCGTAGTGCTCCTCGGACACCATGCCGCCGGGGTTCATGCAAAAGGTGCGCACCTTGTTTTCGTAGGTATCGGCGTAGTACACCAGCTTGGCCTCGTACAGGTCCTGGGTGAGGTGATCCATGATGATATTGGGCACCTCCACCCGCACGCCGATGTCCACCTCGTTGTTGCGGGTGTGCAGGCCCATACTGCGAATTTGCTGCGAGAGCCAGGCCGCGCCTCCCCGGCCGGGCGCGGCCACGATGTAGGGGGCGCGAACGGCAACGGCCTCGCCCTTCTGCGGCTGCAGGCGGACGCCGGTCGTCCTGCCGCCTTCCACCAGGATGTCCAGCGCCTCGGTGCGCTCTAAAAACACGGTGTGGGTGCTCGCCATCAGGTGGTCGTGCATGGCGGACAGCACCCCCCAAGCCTTTTCGGTGCCCAGGTGCCGCACCGGGCAGGGGATGAGCTGTATGTTGTGGCGCTGCGCCTGGTACGCGATCTCCGACACCCGCTGATCGTCCAGCCCGTGCACGGCGTCCGGCGCGCCGAAGCGCAGGTAGATGCGGTCGGCGTCGCGGATCAGGGCCTGCGCCTCCTCGTGGCCCAGGTAGTCGGCCACGTGGCCGCCCACCTCGTCGGACAGGGACAGCTTGCCGTCGGAAAACGCGCCCGCCCCCGCCCAGCCGTGCATGATGGCGCAGGGCGCGCAGTGGACGCAAACGCCGGTGGTCCGCGCCGGGCAAGTCCGCTTGGCGATCGCCCGGCCGGTATCGATCATGAGCACCCGCGCTTGCGGCTTGAGCGCGGCCAACTCCAGCGCGGTGAATATGCCGGCGGGACCGGCGCCTATGATGATGGCGTCGTACTGACTTTGTATGTGCATGCAAATACCTCCCGGGCAGATTGAAAGCCCCTTTTGCGGGGCTCGTGAACATCAAAAATATAGCATATGGGGCCTGGCAAGTCAAGTAGGGGCCGATGCCCACATCGGCCCGCGTAAGCCGATGCCCACATCGGCCCGCGTAAGCCGATGCCCACATCGGCCCGCGATACTTGAAAACATCGCGAAGCGTGCGGGGCGATGTGGGCATCGCCTCCTACAAAAAATACGCCAGCAGCAGCGCCACCAAATCGTTCCGCTGATCGGTGGCGCCGGTTTTGAAGGCAAAGGTTTGCAGGTAGCGCTCGTTGGTTAGGTTTACCAGCCCGGCCACGGGGGTATCGAAGCGCTGCCAAAAATCGATCTGCTGCGCGTAATCCCGTGCGATGCCCGCCGAAAACCGGGCGACCAGCGCGTGGTACGCGTCCGGATCGGCCTCGCAGAGCGCCAGGGCGGCGTAACGCAGCATGGTGAGGGCGCCGCTGTAGGCCATCGCAGGATCGCCGGAAGCGGCGCAGGCGAGGTAGGCCACAAAGTCGGCTTCGGCCTCCCGCGCGATGCCCCGCTGGTGCGCGGCTTCGTGGGCGGCGGTGTGGGCCAGCTGTGAGGCCGGTATGCCGGGGTTGAGCAGGGCCTCGCCGGTGAAGGGGATGTAGATGCCCATGATGCGCATTTCGCTCAGCGCATCGCCGAAGGCCGCGCGCTTGGGGGGCGCGTAATCGCCGGCCAGGAAGGGGTAATTCGAGGCCAGCGCGGCGTACGCGCCGGGGATGCTTTCCAGCAAATCGTCCAGGGCGCCGGGCAGTACAAAGACGCCCTGCGCCCCCTCCCGTACCTGCGCGCGCAAGGCCAGCGCGTCGTCCAGCAGGGTGTCGCATAGCGCCGAGAGATCGGCTTTGCCGGGGGGGCGCAGCTGCAGGCCCGCGGCGTCGGCAAAGGGCAAACGGGCGAAGTGCAGCCCCCAGGTCAGCACAAACACCGCGTACAGCGCGCCCGACGCGCAAAGCAGGCGGTACAGGCAGCGCAGCAACGGCTTGGCGCTGAGCCGAAACAACGACTGGGCGGCGCGGATCAGCAGCATCACTCCGGCGCACGCCGCCGAGGCGATCAGCAGCCTTTCGGCCAACGCGCCTTCGAAAAGGCCGGCGAGCTTGCCCAGGTGTGTGGCCCACAGCGGGTAGAACCGCCGGGAGAACCAGGATTCCACCCACGCGGGATGGCGCGCGCACACTCGCAGGGTCAGCAAGGCCAGCGGCGCGGGCAGCAGCCAGAGCAGGCGCTTTATCCGGCGCGCGATGCCGCCCATCGCTCCCCACCCCCCATTTTTGCGCATATGCCCGCGATGCATACGCTCAGTATAGGCGGGCATGGGTGGGTTCACAATACGCCAAATGCTGGCCGGCCTTGCGCGTTGGAAACAAACGGCGTATACTGATGGGCAAAGCGGCGGCCCTGCGATGCGCGGCGGGGCCGGATTGACAAGAATTGCATGGGGCGAAGCGATGTTGAAGTTGGGTTTGTCCACGGCGGCGTACTATGGGCGCTATGAAACCGAGGAGGCGGGGGCCCTGATGGCGTCCATGCCCCTGGATTGCTGCGAGGTTTTTTTGGAGTGCGCCGCCGAGTACACCGCGGCGTTCGGCGCGGAGGTCAAGCGCGCGCTGGGCGGGCTGCCCGCGCGGTCGGTGCACCCGAAGGGCACGCAATTCGAAGACGGGCTCTTCGGCAGGTCGGCGCGGCAGCGGGCCGAAGCGTTGCGCACCTTCGAGGGCGTGCTGGCCGCCGGGCGCGCGCTGGGCGCCGACGCCTATGTGTTCCACGGCATGCCCGATCTGCATCGCCGCGGCGCCGGCCCCAACATGCAGGCCCACGCCCACACGGTGCGGGCGCTGTGCGCGCGCGCGCGGGACTACGGCATGCGCTTGGCGTGGGAAAACGTATGGTGGTGCCAAATGTCCAGGCCCGAGCACGTCGCCCTGGTGCGCGAGGCGGCGCCGGAGGCGCGCTTTGTGCTGGATGTCAAACAGGCGCTGCACATCGGCATCGATCCCTTGGATTTTTTGCCCGCGATGGGCGAGCGGCTGCTGAACGTGCACGTGTGCGATGTGGACGCCGCGGGCGCGCTCTGCCTGCCGGGCCGGGGCGTATTCGATTTTGCGGCGTTTTTTCGCGCGCTGCGCGATCATGGATACGACGGGCCGGTGATCCTGGAGCCCTACGCGCACCTGTTTGAGCGCCAAGACGAGATCGAGGACGCGCTGGCGGCGCTGCGCGCGGCCATGGAACGTGCGGATTAATTAAGGCTTCTTTGCGTCGAGGTACTTTTCGAATTTTGCCGGGCCGAGGATCTCGTGGGTCACAAACCGGCCGCCGTCAAAAAAGCTGTAGGTGGGAAAGGGGGTGGGCGCATTTTGCGCCTGCTCCTTTGTTTCGATTTTGATGAGCTTCACGTCCGTACCCCTCTGTTCGGCCAGTGCTTTGATGAGGGGCGCGTACTTGTCGGTGTGGGGGCATTGGTTGGTGTAATACAGCGCCATGCCCTCTTCATCGATTCGCCCCTGTTTGGCGCAGTCCTTGAACTTGGGCACGGGAGCGCCGCTCTCAAAGGGCAGGTAATACAGCACAAAGTAGGGGGGAGCGGTGTCCGCCGCCAGGAACCCCTTGTGCTTTAGGTGGCCGGGATCCGAAAGAAAGCTCCGCTTTTTGTCGGAAGATACGGCGGTGAGCCCGCGCTTGCCCTGGGCCTTTGCGTCCTCGACGCACTGTGCCAGGAGCTGGTTGGCGAAGCCCTTGCCCTGGAAGGCCCCGGACACCCACAGGCAATCGATGTGCATGTACCCGCCGGCGTCGATGGGGCACCACGCGTTTTCGGCGGGAATGTACTCGATCAGCACCTTGCCGCGTGCGTCGAGCCGCTTGAATGTGAGGCCGTCGGCAAAGGCGGCCTTCATCCACGCTTTTTTGGAGGAGACGCAGGTTTCGCCCTTCTTGTCGGAAATGGCGCAGCAGATGTGCTCGCGGTCGATATTGCCCGGGTGGATGGTGATGATGTTCATGCGCACACCAGCTCCTTATACACAAAACATGCTGTGATATGATCATTGACCATGCCCGTGGCCTGCATAAACGAATAGACGATGGTGGAGCCCACGAAGTTGCACCCCATTTTTTTCAGATCCTTGCTGATCCTGTCGGAGAGCGGGGTGGTTGCGGGCAGATCCCCTATCGTTTTCCAATGACCTACGATGGGCGCGTGATCCACATAGGCCCAGATCCATCGGTCGAAGGAGCCGTGCTTTTCCGCAATGTCCAAAAAAACCTTGGCGTTGCTTATGGCCGCGTGAATTTTGAGGCTGTTTCTAATGATCTTCTCGTTTGCCATCAGCTCCTGTATCTTCGCATCGCCGTACAGGGCTACTTTTTGCGCGTCAAACCCGTCAAAAGCTTCCCGGAAGGCCTCCCGCTTTTTCAGCACGGTGATCCACGAGAGCCCCGCCTGCATGCCCTCCAAAATGAGCATTTCAAACAGCTTGCCGTCGTCGTGCACGGGCCGCCCCCACTCGTTGTCGTGATAGTCTACGTAGATGGGGGTGTCTCCCGCCCAAGGGCATCGGATTTTTTCGTTCATATCTGCCGCTCCTCCTTTGTTTCGCAACACAGTATAGCACACAAAACTTGACAGCGTCGCGTCATATTCCCTCTAAACCCCCTGTTCCATTCCGCGCAGCCGGTTGCAAATCGCCTTGCGCACCATATCCACCGGAATCACGGTGGCTGCGAGGCAAAAGGTCCACCCCAAGTCGCGCAGGGTGAGCTGCGCCACCCGGAACAGCGGGCCGCCCACAAACAGCATGCCCACCTGGATCGACAGCACCAACCCCATCACGATCAGGAACAGCGCGTTTTTGCGCAGGTGATGCAGCAGATCGAGCCGGTGGGTGCGGGCGTTGACCGCGTTGCATATGGCCGCGAACATAAACAGGCCAAAGAACGCGGTGAGCCGGTACCCGGCGCCGCTCCCGCCGGTGAGCCCGTAGCCGGTAAGCAAGAACCACAGGCACAGCGCCATGGTGTACAGGCCGGTGCACAGGATTTGGCCGGCCATGTACCGGTTGAGGATGGGCGCGTCGCGCTTCTTGGGCGGCTCGCCCATGTACTCGGCAAGGGGCGGTTCGCCGCTGAAGGCGAGGCCGGCCAGGGTGTCCATCACCATGTTGATCCACAGCATCTGCAGCACGGTGATGGGGGTCTCCACCCCTAAAAAGGGGCCGAGCACCGCCAGCGCCACCGCACATAGATTCACGGTAAGCTGAAAGATGATGAACTTGCGGATGCTCTTGAATATGGTGCGCCCGTACAGGATGGCCTTGCCGATGGAGGCGAAGTTGTCGTCCAGTATCACCACGTCCCCGGCTTCCTTGGCGATCTCGGCGCCGCTGCCCATCGCGAAGCCTACGTCGGCCAGCTTGAGCGCCGGGGCGTCGTTGATGCCGTCGCCGGTCATGCCGGTCACCATGCCGGCCTGCTGGGCGACCCGCACCAGGCGGCTCTTGTCGCCGGGCAGCGCCCGCGCCACCACCCGCAGCTTTCCCAGCGCGGCGGCGAGGGCGCGGTCGTCCATCGCGGCGAGGTCGGCGGAGGTCAGCGCCAGGTGTTCCTCCTTCGAAGCAAGACCGGCCTCCCGGGCAATAGCGAGGGCGGTTTCGCGGCTGTCGCCGGTGATCATCACCACCTGCACCCCCGCCTGGAGCGCCCGGGCCACGCCTTCGGCGGCCTCGGGGCGCAGGGTGTCGCGCAGGGCCACCAGGCCGATGAGCGCAAGGCCCTCGGGCAGCGCGCCGGGCTGGGCGGGCTCCTCGCTCACCGCCAGCGCGATCAGCCGCGCCGCCCTGCCGCTCAGCGCCGCGATTCTTTCTTCCAGCGCGGCCCGCTGCGTATCCGGCAAGGGGCTCGATTCCCCCGAGGGGCCGATGCAGCGGCCGCAGGCGGGCAAGATGCGGTCGGGCGCGCCCTTGGCGAACACCTTGTTGAGCCCGCCGCGCACCTTGGCCACCGAGAACTTGCGCGCGGAATCGAAGGGGGTGATCACCTGGGTGTGGAGCGCTCCCAAATCGATGCCGGCGCCGGCGGCGGCCTCCAGCAGCGCGCGGTCGGTGGCGTTGCCGCCGATCGCCTTTCCCTCGGCGCTCATGGCGGCGGCGTTTCCGCACACCATGCCCGCGTAGGCCAGGGCCCGCAAACCCGGATGCCGGCTTAGCGCCGACAGGCCCGGGTACAGCCGGCCCGCGCCGTCCACAAAGCCGTGCAGCGCCAACCGGCCCCGGGTCAGCGTCCCCGTTTTGTCGGTAAACAGCAGGTTCAGGCTGCCGGCGGTCTCGATGCCCACCAGCTTGCGCACCAGCACCTGATCGCGCAGCATGCGCTTCATGTTGGCCGACAGCACCACCGTGATCATCATGGGCAGCCCCTCGGGCACCGCCATGATGATCACCGACATGGCCAGCATCACGCAGTGCACAAGGGTGCCCATCAGGTTCCCCGGCGACAGCAGATCCAGCAGGAGGCGGGGGAGCGAGAACCCGTTTTCGATCAGCAGCTTGTAAAACAGGTAGGAGAGCACCACCGCCGCCGCTCCCACGTACCCTAACCGGGCAATGGACCGGGCGAGGCGGTGCAAGCGCACCCGCATGGGGCTTTCCCGCGTGTCTTCCTGCACGCCGAGGGCCAGCTTGCCGTAAAAGCTGCCGTCGCCCACGGCCAGCACCTGCATAACGCCCTCGCCGCCGGTGACCACCGCGCCACGGAAGAGCCGGTTCCGGGCCGAGAAGTCGTCGGCCCGGGAGGGGGCGCCGGAGGGATGCTTGTGGGCCTCGCGGCTCTCGCCGTTGAGGGCCGACTGGTCGGCTTCCAGCGAACCCTGCACCATTATGCCGTCGGCGGGTATTCGGTCGCCGGGCTGCAGCAGCACGATGTCGCCCACCACGATCTCGTCGATGGGGGCCTCGCGCAGATCGCCGCCTCGGCGCACCTTGCAGCGGATGCGCGCCGCCTCGGCCTGTAGCTTTTCAAACGCCGACTCGTTGCCGTATTCGGATACGGTGGCCACCAGGGTGGCGATCAGGATGGCCGCCGCGATGCCCGCGGGCTCGTACCAGCTAAACGATGCGCCGAGCAAAAACACCAGGTTCACGCCCAGCGCCACGAGCAATATGCGGATGATGGGATCGCCGAAGCTGGTGAGGTATTGCCGCCAAAACGATCGGCGCGCCCGCCTCGTGAGGGTGTTGGCGCCGTAGATTTCCCTCGCGCGCTCCGCCTCGGCATCGGTGAGGCCTTCGGGGATGGCCGGCGCGAGAGTAACGGCGGGGCCGCCGCCGCGCGCGGTGCTGATCCACATATAGAATCCCTCCCGGATCACTGTATGGAGTGAGCGGGAGGGATAGAACGGGTTTGATGGGTGGCGGCAGGCGCGCTATCGCCAGCCAATCTTTACGGATACATTTTCCGCGTTCCCAAACTCCAACCACATCCGGATCCGGCCGGGGCTGAACGCGCTCACGCCCAATTCTTCGGCGGATAGGCTCAGTTCCCCTCCGCTGAGGTCGATGGTTTGGCTGATGTTGCCCTGGCTTAGGATCAAGGCCATTTCGCCGCCGCCGATGCTGCTGTCCACGACGAGGCTGTCCAATGCCTCCCGGCTAAAATCGCGGGTGACGGTGCTGTGGCCGTTGGCGCGCCCGGCGGCAAATGTCCAGCCGTCGTTGTTGTAGCCCTCCGTTTTCATCACGAACAAGCCGGAGTTGACGCTTACGCCGCCGGAAAGAAGCACCGCCAATAGGATGCCCATCGCCGCCAAAGCCGCTGCCGCCGCTACGATAACAATGACATGCTGTTTCCTTTTTGAACGCGTCTCCACCTTGCTCCCTCTCTTCTGTAAAACACATGGGGATTTTTACAATACTGCCATTTTATCATGAGAATAGCGGGAACGCAATCAGAAATACAGTTATAGGAAAGAAAATCAATACCAATAAAAACGGAAAATCACTTGTGTGCCCTCGGGAGTGCCCCAATTGCGTCTTTTAAAGGAAATCAAGAAAGCAGAAGGGCAAGTCGCGAAATTTATGTAGATGCTTTGAATGATTCGGATTTTTGTGACGGACAGGAACACGATATTTAAGC
>Ga0123353_10015446_pt1 | contig 11092 bp, 12 predicted proteins | sample TergutLab28metaG_3_FD_92763 | JGI IMG/M metagenome (GOLD analysis project Ga0123353, IMG submission 92763) | Labiotermes labralis P3 segment gut microbial communities from Petit-Saut dam, French Guiana - Lab288 P3 | ecosystem: Host-associated > Arthropoda: Insects > Digestive system > Gut ... | reverse complement strand
TAATACACAGCTATTTTTCAAAATTTCGTCAATTGATTGACGAAATTAATACAAATTTTGGCAATCAAAAAACTTTTTTTTCTACAATTAATTTTTTCGTTTAAAAAAAAATATATACTTTTGCGCCCCAATTTTTATACATAGAAATATGCGTTTAAACAAAGAAATTCAAGAAGAAATCTTGGCTAAATACGGAAAGTCGAATTCTGATACTGGCTCTTCAGAAGTTCAGATAGCATTATTTACCCACCGTATCAAGCATTTAACTGAACATCTCAAGTTAAATAAAAAAGATTATAGTACAGAACATTCTTTGGTGAAAATGGTAGGCAGACGGCGTCGTTTACTTGACTATTTGAAAGCCAAAGACATAGAAAAGTACAGAGCGCTAATTAAGGATCTTGGAATCCGTAAATAATCAAGCGTTCGTGAAATTAAAAGGCAATTCTCTTATTAAGTAGATTGCCTTTTTTTGTTGTTTTTAAAATACATATTAAAATTATAATTACCTTTGCCGCAAAATTTATAAGTAATAAGATGATAAAACCAATTGAAAAAGTTATCGACCTGGGAGACGGAAGGTCGATTGTTATTGAAACGGGCAAGTTAGCAAAACAGGCTCATGGTTCAGTTGTAGTTCGTGAAGGAAAAACGTTACTGCTTGCTACAGTGGTTGTTGCAGATGAAGCAAAACCCGGAACCGATTTTATGCCCCTTTCTGTTGAATATAAAGAAAAATTTGCCGCTGCAGGTCGGATACCCGGCGGATTTCAAAGAAGAGAAGGAAAACCGTCTGATTATGAAATATTAGTCTCACGCTTAGTGGACAGGGCGTTACGTCCGTTGTTTCCCGATGACTTCCACGCAGAAGTATTCGTGAATGTTAATTTAATTTCTGCTGATAAGGAAAGTACACCGGATGCGATGGCAGGGCTGGCGGCATCAGCTGCCCTTGCTGTTTCTGACATTCCGTTTAACGGACCTATTTCGGAAGTACGCGTTGCCAGGGTCAATGGAAAATTTATTGTAAATCCTACATTATCGCAAATAAAGGAAGCAGACCTTGATATTATGGTTGGCGCTTCATACGACAATATTTTGATGGTCGAAGGCGAAATGAAGGAAGTATCTGAAGCAGACCTGCTTGAAGCAATGAAAACTGCCCACGAAGCAATAAAAATTCACTGTAAAGTTCAGAATGAATTAACCGAATTGGTCGGGAAAACAGTAAAAAAAGAGTATTGCCACGAAGAAAACGACGAAGAACTGCGTGAAAAAATCTGGAAAGAAACGTATCCTAAAGTTTACGCCGTTGCTGCAAAAGCAAATCCAAACAAGCATGAACGCTCAGATGCGTTTAAGGCTGTACGTGAGGAATTTATTACAACAAACTATGAAGGCGTTGAAGAAGAAGATATTCCAACTGAATTGATAAACAGATATTATCATGCTGTTGAAAAAGAAGCAGTTCGCCGTTTAATGTTAGATGATAACATCCGCCTTGATGGTCGTAGAATGGATGAAATACGCCCTATATGGTGCGAAATAGACTATTTGCCCGGAGCGCACGGTTCTGCAATATTTACTCGCGGTGAAACTCAATCATTAACAACTGTTACGTTAGGTACAAAATTAGACGAAAAAATCGTTGATGACGCACTAAATAAAGGATATGACAGATTCCTTTTACACTATAACTTTCCTCCATTTTCTACTGGTGATGCGAAATCGTATCGCGGAGTAGGTCGTCGGGAAATAGGACACGGAAACCTCGCCCTCAGAGCGCTCAAACCAATGATGCCTGCTCCTGAAGATAATCCGTATGTAATTCGCATAGTTTCAGATATTTTAGAATCAAACGGCTCATCCTCAATGGCTACTGTTTGTGCCGGAACGTTGGCTTTAATGGATTCAGGAGTAAAAATCAAGCGTCCCGTTTCAGGTATTGCAATGGGATTGATTTCAGACCCGAAAACAGGTCAATATGTAGTACTTTCGGATATTCTTGGCGATGAAGACCATCTGGGAGATATGGATTTTAAAGTTACAGGAACGGAAAAAGGAATAACCGCAACCCAAATGGACATTAAAGTTGACGGGCTTTCCTACGAAATTCTTGAAAAGGCTCTGAATCAGGCTAAAGAAGGCAGAATGCACATACTTGGTAAAATTACCGAAACCATTAGCGAACCTCGTGCAGATTACAAACCACATGCGCCGCGAATCATTACAATTCGTATTCCAAAAGATATGATTGGAGCGGTAATAGGACCGGGTGGAAAAATAATTCAGGAAATTCAGAGCGTAACAGGCACTGTTATAGTTATTGAAGAAGAAGGACCGTACGGAATAGTTGATATTTCAGCCGACAACAAAGAGGCAATTGATATGGCTATCGAACGTATCAATGCAATAGTTGCAATTCCCGAAGTAGATAAAACCTATATGGGTAAAGTCAAATCAATCATGTCATTTGGAGCATTTGTTGAAATTCTACCGGGAAAAGACGGATTGCTTCATATTTCAGAAATAGAACATAAAAAACTTAATACTGTAGAGGAAGTCCTGAACGAAGGTGACATTATCGAAGTAAAACTTATTGAAATAGATAGTAGAACAGGTAAACTCAAACTTTCACGCAAGGCTTTATTGGAGAAACCTGATATGCCTGATATGCCCTCAAGATCAGATAGATATGAAAGACAGGAGAGACCGGATAGATTTAATAGGGCAGACAGATATGACAGACCCGAAAGACACGATAATAGAGGCGGAAGACCGGATAGAAGAGATAACAGAGGAGGTAACAGAGGCGGAGGCGGAGGTGGAAATAGGAGCGGTAATAGGTGGTGATTTGTAAATTGTGATTATGAAAGAGTATAGATTAACCACAGAGGAACTTAAATCAATAATTGAAGAGAATAAATTAATTGAAAACGCAATTAATTTCATTAGCGATTATTATAAAAGGTCAGATTTTGATGAATATGATGTTGCAAAAACTGTTTGGGATGATATCAGAGATATTTTGAAAAAGAAATATGATGTTTCAGAGCTCGTTTATGACTACCTTCCTAATCCTCCTGAAATATTGATAGCAGATAAGGTTTGGTGGTCTGAAGATTGCAATATTTTTTTATTTGATTCGGTTAAAGAAACCATGAAACAAAATTAATTATATTCTACTTTTTAGTGAAATTTTTGAATAACAATAATTTAGTAATGAAAAAAATTAAAGTAATTTTGGTTATTCTCGTCATTATGACGGGAAAAATTAAAGCCGACGAAGGAATGTGGCTTTTACCACTGATTGAAAAGCTCAATATCGAAACAATGAATGAAATGGGCTTTAAACTAACTGCTGAAGATATTTTCAGCGTTAACAAATCAAGTTTGAAAGACGCTATTGTTATTTTCGGAAGAGGATGTACAGGTGAGTTGATTTCCGATAAAGGATTGATTCTGACCAATCATCATTGCGGATATGGCGCTATTCAGGCTTTAAGTTCAATGGAAAATAACTATCTTGAAGATGGTTTTTGGGCTGCTACTTTTGATGATGAAATTCCGGCGCCCGGATTAACAGTTTCTTTCCTGAAAAGAATAGAAGATGTTACTGAACAGGTACTTGAGGGAGTTTCCGATGATATGTTGTATGCTGATAGAAATAAAAAAATTAATGAAAATCGCACCAACATTGTAAAAGAAGTACAGGAAGATACTAAAAACAGAGTTATTGTTCAGGACTTTTTTTCAGGAAGTCAATACTTTTTAGTTGTTTATGATGTATTTAGAGATGTCCGTTTTGTAGGCGCTCCTCCTTCGTCAATAGGAAAATTCGGACACGATACCGACAACTGGATGTGGCCCCGCCAAACCGGAGATTTCTCACTTTTCAGAGTTTATGCGGATGCCGAAGGAAACCCTGCCGAATATTCAGCTAACAACATCCCGTTCAAACCTGCATATCATTTTCCAATCTCTTTAAAAGGGTATGAAACAGATGATTTTGCAATGACCATAGGTTATCCGGGCAGCACAAACCGTTATCTGACTTCTTATGGAATTGAAGAACGGGTTAATATTAACAACTCTTCTTTGATTAAAGTACGAGGCGTAAAACAGGATATTTGGGCAGAAGCAATGAATAACAACGAAAAAGTAAGGCTTCAGTATGCTTCAAAATATTCGGGTAGTTCAAATTATTGGAAAAACAGTATCGGCATGAACAGAGGTATTGAAGCATTGGACGTTGTGAATAAAAAACAAACGCTTGAAAAGGAGTTCGTAGAATGGGCAAAGAAAAATCCGGGATTTGAAAAAGTACTTCCTTCATTAAAAAATGCTTACGAAAAAAGAGCCGAAACTAATTTAGCATACATTTATATTCGTGAAACATTAATTAATGGCGCTGAAATATTGAAATTTTCAACAAATGCAGATGACCTTGAGGAGGCTTTAATGGAAAACGACCCTTCAAAAATTGAAAAAGCAGTAGAAGATTTAAGAGAAATCGCTGCAAAATTTTATAAGGATTATCATGCTCCAACTGATGAAAAAGTACTTACCGCAATGCTCGAAATGTTAACAAAAGAATTGAATAAAAAATATTATCCTTCTTTTTATCAAGATATTGAGAAAAATTATAAAGGTAATTACAAATCATTTGCAAGAAACCTTTTCTCTAAATCAATTTTTGCAAATGAAAATTCATTGAATCTTTTTCTGGAGAAACCTAATCTTAAAAAATTACAATCTGACCCGGCATTTCTGGCAGGAAAATCTGTTATGGAAAAATCAAACGAATTATCAGAAATGATAAATAAGTCAAATGATGAAATTTATGATGATAATCGTTTATTTATCATAGGATTGATGAAAATGAATCCCGACAAGGTGTTTTATCCGGACGCCAACTTCACAATGAGGTTAAGTTACGGAACTGTTGGAGATTATGAACCTCGTGATGCCGTGATTTACAAACATTATACCACATTAAAAGGGGTCATGGAAAAAGAAGACCCTGATAATTACGAATTTATTGTATCCCAAAGATTAAAGGATTTGTATAAAACGAAAGATTATGGTCGTTATGCAGCTACAGATGGTGAAATGTATGTAAATTTCACCACAAATAATGATATTACAGGAGGAAATTCAGGCAGCCCGGTTATCAATGCAAACGGCGAACTTTTTGGATTAGCATTTGACGGTAATTGGGAAGCAATGAGCGGCGATATAGCCTTTGAAAACGAACTACAAAAGTGTATTAATGTAGATATCAGGTATGTACTGTTTATAATTGACAAATTTGCAGGCGCTAAAAATCTTATTGAGGAGATGACCATTGTAGAATAAAATAAAAGTAAACACTAAGTTTATTATTTTTTCGTTAATATTCAATCAAGAATATAATTATGGTTATAAATAAAAGAATTATTATCAATTTTTTAACAGTTATTTTAATGACTGTTTCAGGAGTAGATAATATTATGTCTCAGATTACTGAAAAAGGATCTTTCTACTCTGAACAAGCTGAATATGATGGAGAACCATCTTTTGATATGATATTTTACTATGAAGATTTGGTAAACGGTAGTTTGGAGTGCGTAGGAGAATTTTACACCTATTCATGGGCAAAATACGATGCAAATTATCATACTTGGAATGATTTTTCTAATTCAAAGCAAATTATGATAACTGAACAAGGAGGTTATCGTGTTATTGCCTCAGATGGAAGGTATTTTAACAATACATTCCATTGTTGGGTATTTATTCCGAAACTTAATGATGTTGAGGCTTTTATCGAAAAGGGCGACGCTTATAACCCTTGTATAGACCTTGTTCCGGCTGCAAAATGCGATTCAATTCCTCTTATTTATTACAATCCTGAAACTGATAAATCCAACTATGTTAAATATGGTCGCCAATTCAATTGGGAATGGGAAGAAGAAACAATGCAGGGGCAATCCATCAAAATAGAAGCTCCTTATGAGAATACTACTTATAAAGTAACAGTTAAAGATAAATTTGGAAATACATCTTCATCAGAAGTTGATTATACTGCAATAGCAGTGTTGGCGAAAATTAAAGCAGAAATTTTAAAAGCAGACGTTTTACATGAAGTACATGATTCAACTAATTTTGCTTCAGCGCCTGTAGAAATTCTGTTTACAGACGAGAGCAAAGGATTTATTACTCAATTATCATGGCAAATTGGCAGTGGATTCAGTACCGAAAGAAATCCTTTTTATGTCTTTACAGTTGCCGGAACTCAAATTGTTACGATGACCGTCAGCAATGATATGTGCGAAAGCGTAGATTCTATGCGTATAACAGTTATGGAATTATTGTTAGAATTTCCAAATGCTTTTACCCCAAATGGAGACGGAATCAACGATGAGTTTAGAGCAGCTTACCGTTCAGTGAAAAAATACAAAATTACTGTTGTAAATCGTTGGGGACGAGTTGTATATGCATCTACAGACCCTTCTAAAGGGTGGGACGGAAATATTGGAGATAAACAAGCGCCTGTTGGAGTTTATTATTATTTTGCTGAAGCAGAAGGTTATAATAAAGGAGAAAGAATAAAACGAACCGGTCCTTTACATCTAATCAGGGAAAAATAAACTGATGAAAATATTCTATAAATGAATAATTATCAAAATATTATTGATAAATATTATATTGACTTCAAAAAAGCGAAAAACATTCTGATAACGCATGGTAAACTTGTGTGCGACAAGGCGCTTCTTATTTCTCAAAATAAACCCGAATTGAAAATTGATGAATATTTCATCGAACAGGCAAGTATGTTGCACGACATCGGAATTTTCCTTACCAATGCTCCGGAAATAGGCTGCTACGGTAGTTTTCCCTATATTTGTCACGGTTATTTAGGACGCGAACTGTTAGAAAAGGAAAAAATGGAAAAAGCGGCATTAGTTGCTGAACGCCACACAGGCACAGGACTTTCAATGAATGATATTATATGTCAAAATCTTCCATTACCTCATCGCGATATGCTTCCATTAAGCATTGAAGAACAACTTATTTGTTTTGCAGATAAATTTTTTTCCAAAAAAAAAGAACTTTCAAAAGAAAAAACCGTTTCAGAAATTAGAAAAAAAATGAGAAAACACGGCGAAGAACAATTATTAAGATTTGATAACTGGTGTAAATTATTTTTGTTATGAGTAGTAATATTTTTTCAATAGACTTTCGTACAGCCTCTTATGATGTTGGCGGAAACGGACAAATATCAATAACGTCACTGTTACGTTATTTTCAGGAAGCAGCGCACAAACATGCCAATAGTCTTGAGGTAGGATTTCAAGATCTTCAGGAACAAAATTTATTTTGGGTCTTATCGGCAATATCTCTTGAGATTGACGACTTGCCTGGTTTTGATGAGTTGATAACTGTAAATACGTGGCCCAGAGGTATTAATAAATTTTATTGTTTACGTGATTTTTTGATTTATCACAATAAAAAAATTGTTGCAAAAGCTACATCTTTATGGTTGTTAATTGACATTAAATCAAAAAGAATTATACGCCCGGAACGTATTATCGAAGGAGTTGATTTCTTTTCCGAAAAGAGAGTTTTTCAGGAAGACTTTGTCCCAATTGAACCTATTATTGAAAAAAAGTTGATTGAAGAACGTCGCACAAGATATTCCGACCTTGATATTAACAGACATGTGAATAATGTCAGATATGTTGAATGGATTTTTGATACAGTTTACGATTTGGCTGATAATAAACGAATTAGCAATTTGATTATACAATATCTCGGAGAATTTGTTGAAAATGAAAAAGCATTGATTTATAGCGAAAAAGACCAAAAAACTAATGAAATAAAAATTGAAATTAACCATGAAGATGGAAAAACGGGGATTAGGGCTTTACTGCGTTTATTATGAAAGTGTTGTCCGCAAACTTTCATAAATGCTAATCTATAAAAATCTGCGGACAAAAAAGTTCTCCATTTTTTTCAAATTACTGCTGTTTATTTTTCGAAAATTTCATTTCCAAAATAAAAGCGAACACCAAACCTAAACCTCCACATATAAAAATTGGAGCTCCGTAAATCACTCCTTTTACATCGTGTTGGATTATCATTGTAAAACTTTCTGTTACACAAAGATGAATTAAAAAACCAGCAAGTATTCCAAATCCTAAACCAATTAATAAACATGCGCCTTTTAAGGTTGCATATTTATTTCGAGGCAGAAAATTAAGCGACATAATGTGCTCAAAATTAGGATTGATATTGTCAAGTGTGCTGACCAACTTATCAATCAGTAAAATACGTTCTTTTTTCCTTACATACAGCTCAAACAGTCTGTAAATTCCTAAAGTTATGATTCCGACTACTGTCGGCGCAATTATAAAATCCATTTTAACAAATTTATTTTAGTTAATAATAATGTTTTCTGCTTGATTAGACGCATTGTTTTTTTATCGGTTACAACTATGAATAAAAATTTTTATGTAACCGTTTTTAGTTTTAAGCGTCTAACAATATATAATGGAAACGGAAAAAGATTCGGAAATAATCAAGCGTATTTTAGCAGGCGAAACAGGGCTGTTTGCAGAAATTGTAGATAAATACGGCGCTCCTGTTTTAAGAATGGTAAAACGGATAGTTTCGTGCAATGAAGAAGCAGAAGAAGTCGTTCAGGACATATTTTTGAACGCTTTCAGAAAACTCAACACCTTTAAGGATAAGTCTGAATTTTCAACATGGCTCTATCGAATTGCCTATAACAGAGCTATTTCTGCAACACGAAAAAAGAAACAGCAATATTCATTATTTAATGAGACTGATGCAACAAATATACCTGATGAAACAATTGATTATTTTTTTGAAGATGATAAAAACGAACAGTTAATAGAGAAATTACAGGAAAAAATAGAGCTGTTGAATCCTGACGAAAAAGCCTTACTTACAATGTTTTATCTTGAGAAAAAATCTATAAATGAAATATCTTTTATAGCAAGAATTTCCGTCTCTAATGTAAAAATAAAACTATTCAGAATAAGAAAAAAATTATATTTGCAATTAAAATAAACTATAACCTAATTATAAAACATACAACTATGGAAAAAGATAACGCTATAAAAAAAGCATTGATAGGGCAGGAAGATATAAATTTTCCTTTCACTTTGCGTAATAAAATACTTCTCAACATTAATAAAGAGGCAGAAAAACAGATGAAACTGAAATATATTTACGGCATCTTATTAATTTCATGTATATCATTAATTTTGACGGCAGGTACTATTTTTCTGCTCGTAACCCGTTTTGGTTTAGTTTTTAATTTCCCGACCATTAACTTGAGTTTTGTCAGTAATCCACTGTTCCTTTCATCATTGTATTTAGCTTCAATTGTTTTGTTATTGCTTATACTTGATGATATGTTGCGTAAAATGTTTTTTAGGGTCAAGGAATAGCAGTATTTTATAAAAATTTTCAAAAACATTTTTAGTTAAATTATTTTTTTATCTTTGTCGTGTGAATTTGTGTATATAAATATTGGTATTTTTAATATTTTAACAGGAAAATTTCTGGAATTGAAAAAAAAGAAAAAAAGATAAATAATTAAACGTGAGTAATATAAATCTTTTTGAAGGTAAGCAGGTTCGTACAACTTGGATCGAAGCTGAGGAAAAATGGTATTTCGTTGTAGAAGATGTTGTTGCCATTTTAACAGATAGCAAAGACCCCAAGCAATATATCAAACGTCTGCGACAACGTGATAATGAACTCTCTAAAGGGTGGGTACAATTTGTACATACCCTTAACGTAGAAACAGCAGGCGGTAAACAACGAATGAATAACGCTGATTTGAAAGGAATTTTACGAATTATTCAATCCATTCCATCTCCTAAGGCAGAGCCGTTTAAACGTTGGCTGGCGGAAGTAGGTAGCGAACGTATTAGAGAAATCGAAAATCCGGAAATAGCAACACAACGTACTCGAGAACTGTACAAACTGAAAGGTTATCCTGACGATTGGATTGAAAAAAGAATGCGCAGCATTGCCATCAGAGAAGAATTGACTGAGGAGTGGAAAACTCATGGCGTGAAAGAAAAAGTGGAATATGCTATTCTTACCGCTGAAATTTCAAAGGCAACTTTTGGACTTACTCCATCTGAATATAAACAAGTTAAAGGTTTAAAAAGTCAAAACTTACGAGACCACTTCAACGACCTTGAACTGATTTTTTCAATGCTTGGAGAGGCTTCTACAACTGCCATTGTTCGTAAACAAAATCCAAAAGATTTTTTACAAAATCAAAAAACAGCCCGCCAAGGTGGTAAAATTGCAGGCGATGCTCGCAAAGCTTTAGAATTGAAAACAGGTGAAAGTGTGGTTTCAGAAGACAATTTTTTGCCTGAAAAAGAACAAGTAAAAAGACTGAAAATATGAAAAATATCATTTTTATTTTATCTGCATTGATGTTGTTGACTTCATGTGGCAGAGTAAGAGAAAAGGCTAAGGAAACCATCAACAAAGGAGGCGAAACAGTTGGAAAAACTGCTACCGAGTTTTTCGAGGGAATTTCCACAGGTATTGATAAAACTCTTGAATGTGAATTATCATTATCAGAAACCTTACTGAATAAAGGACTGAAAACAGGTAAATTTTCCATTGAAAACGCCACAGGTGGAAACAACAACCAATTAACGGTTTACCTCATTTTCAACAAAGATTTTCACTCATTTGTAACCGCCAAAACTTTTGATAAAAACGGTTTGGAATCAGGTCGAGCCAAAATTGATATAATAGGTAAAGCCAATGAAGCAGGTTATTTCGATTTTATCTTTGACAAAAGAACAAATATTGAAATGAAAAGCAAAATTATTTTAGAATAACCTCATAAATATCCCCCGCCAACGGAGGAAATGTAAATCGTTTCTACAAAACTTGCGGAAAAAATCAAAATATTTTGATTTTTTCCGCAAGTTTTGTATTTTTGCCGAAAATTTAATTGCGATGAAACGTAAAATAGATCAAAAGTTAATCAACTGGAAAAACAGTGAAAACCGTATGCCTCTGATTGTTAACGGGGCAAGGCAAATCG
>Ga0123353_10015445_pt1 | contig 11092 bp, 8 predicted proteins | sample TergutLab28metaG_3_FD_92763 | JGI IMG/M metagenome (GOLD analysis project Ga0123353, IMG submission 92763) | Labiotermes labralis P3 segment gut microbial communities from Petit-Saut dam, French Guiana - Lab288 P3 | ecosystem: Host-associated > Arthropoda: Insects > Digestive system > Gut ... | reverse complement strand
GGTAACTGGGGCTAAGTCGTAACAAGGTAGCCGTACCGGAAGGTGTGGCTGGAATACCTCCTTTCTGGAGCAACTCGTTCAAAACTTGTTGTTTGCTACATCAATTCATTCCTCTTTATATACGAAAAAGCTTCCTGATGTGGAAGCTTTTTTTGTTTTGTTTGTTATATTTTTGACATCTCTAATCACTAATCACCAACCTCTAATCCACACATCGCCTCATTTTTTCCAATCTCTTTTTGTAGTTTCTTCGGCAATTGGTCAACACAATGATGGCATTTCATCTCAACAGAGTACATTCTGCCTATGCAGTAGTTAGAGTGCTTGCATCCGCTTTTTTCAATAAGTCCTTCTTTTATTTTGTTTATAAAATCAGTGTCATGGATGAGGGGGCGCGCCAGTTGGAACGCCACAAAACCTTCGTTTAACACCTCCTCCATCTTTGATTTGGAGATCATCCCGCCCACATAAATGAGTGGCATTTTGAGTTCATTTCTAAATATTTTTGCTGTCTCTAAAAAATAGGCTTCTTTGTAGGGTACAGTCGGAATCATCCACCTGCCTATCAATCGTATTCCAATTTTTAGCCACCAAAAACGGAGCATGTTCATATAGTAAGTTAGTGTCTTCAGCGGCATGGCACCCCGCAATATTTCCATTGGAGCTTTGCTCACAAAACCTGCGGTGAGTACTAGAGCGTGTACGCCTGTTTTTTCCAATTCTTTGGCAATCAGCACACACTCTTCAAGCATCAATCCGTCTTTAAAACCGTCGTACATATTGGTTTTCACTACTACAGCCATATCGTCACCGGCGATTTTCATCACCTCATCCATCACCATTTTCATAAATTTCATACGGTTTTCGAGCGAGCCGCCAAACTCATCTTTTCTTTTGTTGGTGTAAGGCGACAGAAACTGACTGATGAGGTATCCATGTCCAGCATTAATTTCCACGCAGTCGAAGCCGGCTTTTTTAGCAAGCCTTACAGCATTTCCGAAATCGCAAACCAATGCTAATATTTCTGCTTTTTTCAGAGCGCGAACAATGGTTGGCGAGTAGATGTTGATGCCGCCGGATGCACCTACGGGTATTTGTCCGCAAGTATACCAGTGTGTCATATTTCCGCAGTGCCCTAATTGGATGGCGGCCTTTGTACCCTCGCGGTGAATGGCATCTGTAAGTTTTTTCAAATCCGGCACAATCTCTTCGCGCATATAAAGTTGCCCGTTGAACGAAACGCCGCTCTTATTCACTGCTGCATAAGCAATAGTAGTCATGCCTATGCCGCCTCGGGCAACAGCAGTGTGGTAATCATACAGCATTTCTGTAGGGTTGTTATCTTTGCACATGTTTTCAAATGCTGCCGAACGAATAGTACGGTTGCACAACTCAATAGGTCCTATTTGGCAGGAAGTAAAAATGAGAGACATTATGTTGGATTTTTTGAAACTGTTAATTTCTAATTAATTTAACGCAGCGAAAATATAAAAAATCTCATTCAAAAAATAATTTTATAAAATTATTTTTCTAAAAATCAGCGTGTTAAAAAAGTAAAATTCTGTATAACTTTGTACCTCAAATGGCTCTGTGCTAAAATTCAAAGTTTAAGCCCTATATTTTACAGTCCCCTCGTTCATGCACCAATTCATAGCCGATTTCAGCCATGCTATCAGTTAATTTTTGTACGCTTTCCGCCGCCTCCAAACCGGTGGTTATTTTGTTGTTATAGAGCATATATTGTTCTCGAACCTCTATAGGTGAAAGGTTTGGCATCACTACGTTTGCACCTGCTAATACCGCTTTTTCACGACCTTGTGGATCAAGTGTTCCCAGTGCTGTGGTAGCAGGAAGTAAAACATGCGGCAACAGCAAACGGGAAAGCGCCAAAAGAAACAACGTAAGTTCAACGCTTCCAGCAGGAAAATCTCCAAAAGGGGTGTCTTTATGCGGAATAAACGGACCAATCCCCAACATTTCAGGCCTGAAATCTGCAATAAAAAGCATCTCTTCCGCCAAATTTTCAATGGTTTGGTATGGAGATCCTACCATAAAACCTGTTCCCGTTTGAAAACCAATCTGTTGTAAGTTTAATAAACACTGTTTACGGAAAGTATCTGACAAGTTTTTAGGATGCAGCTTACTATAGTGTTCGGAATCAGCTGTTTCGTGGCGCAATAAATAGCGGTCGGCACCTGCATTTTTGAACGAAAGGTAGGAAGTATAACTTCTCTCACCAAAAGACAACGTAAGGGCGTTATCAGGAAATTCTTTCTTTATGGCAGTAATAACATCCAAAATTTTTTCATCAGTAAAATAGGGGTCTTCACCTCCTTGCAATACAAAAGTTCTGAACCCTAAGTCGTTTCCAATTTGGCAGCATGTTAGTATCTCCTCTTTGGATAGTCTGTATCGTTTCACTTTATTATTTCCACAACGGATACCACAATAGAAACAATTATTTTTGCAATAATTTGTAAACTCAATCAGCCCACGTGCAAACACCTTGTTCCCGTAATGTTTCATGGAAATATGCCTTGCTTTCTCAAAAGCATACTCTTCTATTTCACGATTTCTATTAGAAAATAAAAAAATCCATTCCTCTTTTCGAAGAATGGATTTTTGAGACAGTTTATCAATAAGGTCTTTCACCAACTTATTTTATCAAATTTTTGAAATTGGCGCTATTTTTAAACTTTTTAAACTCTGCATCTTTTTTAGCTTGGGCTCTATAATTGCCATTCAACTCAATTGCTTTAGAGAGGTTGCTGATCACTTCGGTTTCGTTATTTTGACGAGCTCCAATGATAGCGGCTAAATAGAATGCTTTAGCATCTTTGGGTTGCGCACAATCAATCGAGGATTTTGCGGCGGCGTAATCTTTATTTAAAAGTTGAGCTAGGGCTACCGCATAATCGCAACTGCGGGTTCCCATTGCCTGTATGGCACTTCCATAATCGCCATCCAAAATTTTGAAAACTCCTAAATTATAATCTTGTCTAATGGGTTCAACTTGAGCTTTTTGAGAGGATTCAAAAGATTTTTTGGCTTCATTTTTCTGTCCTGTCAGGAAATAGAATATTCCTAAGTTGTTTAATACAATACCATTGCTTGGAGAAATAGCGTTGGCTTTATCTAAATAGTTTTGAGCAATTTCAATATTGGCTTCATTATCGGTTTGCAAATATTCATTCAGTGCAAGAATCCCCAAATTATTATAGCCTCTCCAATCGTTTTGAGATTCTTCGTCAGTAATGACATCCAGATAAATAGTTTCCTTGTCATCTAAATTACTGTTTAAGGCAGCGGCATACATTTTCTCATTGGCAGACAATTTCGTGGGTTCTGTCAGCGCCAACGCTGCAATTTCTTCATCAGTATAGTTGTTTTTATTGCAAGTAATTGCAATTTCTACACGGCGTAGTGGAGGAAGTATAATTTCGGCTATCTCGGTGTAAATATCGGTCATCTCTCTAATTCTTTGCTCTCTAGCAGCCGATTCTTTTTGAGAACGTACGACATTTAGTATTTGGTTTTTTTCTCTGATATTTGATTTTTCAACAGCTACCTCAAAGCCCGACCAGTCTTCTCCTTTGGCATTGTGTTCAAAAACAATCTCAGGGGTTTTTATATCTCTCAGTTTCAATTTGTTTTTCTTGGCATATTCTTTCTTCCAGTCTTCAATTTGTCTATCCAACCACTTTTTACCTTGATCGAAACGTTTTTCTGAAAGTCCTTGGTTTAAAGATTCTTCACCTTCCGGAGAAGCCCAACCTGAGACTATAATTTTTTGAAGGTTTTTATTGCCGTCAAGTGCATTGAAGAGGTAATTTTTGAGGTCTGTTAATACTTGTTGCGCTGATTTGTCTTTATTCAATTTTAGATTCCAATTCATATCAGCTCTATTTACTTCAAAGTAAATATTTCCGGTTTGAGTTTCAAACTCTGGTTTGTAGTTATGTGGAGCGTAAAGAAGAATGGTTCCGTTGCCGGCCCTATCTCCCAAAGTAGGATTTATTCCAATGCGTGAGGATGTGTTGGAAATACCTTCTCCAATTTTTACAGGCGGATAGGTAAACTCTTTTTTCCCTGCTCTTGCTGTGCCAATACCGTAAATACCTTGTGGTTCAAATTTTTCCTGAAATGGGAAGTTGCCTGATACTGTAAATACACCTCCTGTTTTAAATGGAATAACTGTACCCTGTTCCTTCGACTTTTCACCCACCAATCTTATGGTTTTGATTTCAGTTTTATCACTACCATTCTCATTCATGAGCACGGGTACCTGCATGTCCACAGTAGCTTTTTTCTGCATAAATTTAGGAGGAACATTGCCTTTTACTACATATTCAACTTTTCCTCCCTGATTTTCCAAATCAGGATTTTCGAGCTTAAGGGTGATTTGATTATTAGGAACCATTTTTCCTAATCCACAACTGCTTAAAATAAGCGCAATAATTACAATAAACAATAGAAAGGTGGCTTTTTTCATACTTTTTGACTTTTTAATGGTGAATATTCTTTATCATTAGTCGGCAAAAATATAAAAAATGTTATACTTTTGTCGTGCTTATTCAAACATACTCCGGTTTTATGCTACAATTAGTCTCCATAATCCTCCCTTGCCGAAACGAAGAAAAATATATTGAAAAATGTATTAGATCTTTAATTAGCAATCAATCAGAAGGTTTTCAGATAGAAATTATGGTGGTGGACGGAATGAGCACCGACAAAACCGTTGATATTGTGTGCAACTTAATGCCGCAATTCCCTTTTATAAAACTGCTTCAAAATCCTGATAAAACCGTTCCTTTTGCCATGAATTTGGGGGTTGCTCAGGCGCAGGGAGATTATATCGTTCGCGCCGATGCCCATGCCACTTTTCCCGAAAACTATGTTTCAACACTTGTAACAAACCTTATTCATTTAGAGGCCGATAACGTAGGCGCTATATGGAAAACGGATATTATTACGAAAAACAAAAAAACATTGGCTATAAAAGAAACGCTTTCTAATCGCTTTGGTGTGGGGAATGCACTCTTTAGGGTTGGTATTGACAAAGTTACGCAGGCAGACACCGTTCCCTTCGGGTGTTACAAAAAATCTATTTTTGAGCAATATGGAGTTTACGACACTCGCCTCACTCGCAATCAAGATATTGAACTGAACAAGAGGATCTTAAGAGGAGGCGGAAAAATATTTCTTTTACCCGATTTGGAATGCACATATTACGCCCGCGAAACCTTTTCCGCCATCGCTAAAAACAACTACGATAATGGATTGTGGAATATTCTAACCGTAAAGTTTACAAAAAAAATCTCCTCGCTATCGTTGCGCCATTTTGTACCGCTCTGCTTTATTTTATCGTTAATAATACCTCCGTTATTTTGTTTTCTATATCTGCCTTTGCTTTTCATTTCTGCCTGCTCGCTATTTCTTTATATCAGTTTTTTAACGATAATTTGTATCCGGTTAGCCGTTAAAAAACAGCTCAATTTCTTCTATTTGCTGTGGAGTTTTATCACACTGCATTTTTCGTATGGCTTTGGATCGTTAATGGGGATTTTTAAACTTATTTAGCACGCAGATGGCACAGGAAACACAGATTGTATTAGCATGAATAACATTGAACATATCTATAAAAACGAAATCGCCTTTCGATTAAATGCCAATGAAGAACAGATTTTCCTCTATTGGAAAGGTCGTGTAGCCCTGTATGCCCTATTAAAAGCAATGGGCGTGGGAAAAGAAGATGAGGTAGTCTTACCCGCTTTCACTTGCGTGGTGGTAGCTAATGCCATTCTTTATCTCGGAGCAAATCCGGTTTACGTAGATATAGATCCTCAAACTTATAACGCTCGTTTTGAAGATATTAAAAAAGCTATTACCCTTAGTACGAAAGTAATTATCTGTCAAAATACGTTTGGTTTAAGTTCTGAAGTTGAAGAGATTACAGCATTTGCAAAAGCGCAAAATATTTTTACTATTGAAGACTGTGCGCATGGCTTTGGAGGCTATTACAACCAAAAACCAAATGGAACCTATTGCGATGCCGCTTTCTTCTCCACACAATGGAATAAACCCTTCTCAACAGGTATCGGCGGTGTTGCTCTAATTAACAACCCCACTCTTCTTGAACCGATTCAAACGGTAAATCAGGATTTAGTAGCACCCTCATTAAAACAGCGTGTTTTTTTGAAACTGCTCTATTTTGTCAGAGAAGAATTGCTGAACAAGCATATTTATTGGCATTTGGTTAAATTTTATCGCTTTTTAAGCAGAAATAATTTGGTTTTGGGTTCCTCTTCGGGAGAAGAAATATCCTCTGTAGTTATGCCACCCGATTATTTTATGAAACTATCTGAAATACAGATAAAAAAAGGAATACAAAATTTGAGAAATCTGCAAACAATATTACAATTGCGAAAAGAAAATGCGCAAATTTACACCGAATATTTGATGGAAAAAGGGAAAAATCATGTTCCGCTCTTATTATTTGAAAACCACTCTTTTCTAAAATATCCCTTATGGGTAGAAAATCGGGAGGAGGTTTTTTGTTTGGCTGAAAAACACAACATTGAGTTGGGAGATTGGTTTAACAGTCCGTTACATCCTGTTCAGAAAAATTTTGAGCAGTGGTATTTGAATCCGGAGCTGTTTCCAAATGCCGTTTTTGCTGCAAAACATATTGTAAATTTGCCTACAGATGTAAAAAATGCGGAGGTTGTATTGCAGTTTTTACAAAAAATAGCACCGGAATATATATAACAAATAGTTTTTATGAAAAAAATCTTATTATATGTTCTTTTATTGCTTCTATCTCCTGTAGTTTACGGACAGCAAAGCAATTCAACAATCAACAATAAGGAAAGAATTATCAATTTTCATTCCTACATTATTATTGATACGACCGGAATAATTCACGTAACCGAATCTATCAAGGTGTTTGCCACCGGACATGATATTAAACGAGGAATTGTCAGAACTATTCCCACCTATCGTACAGATAAAAACGGAAAGAAGAAAAAAATAAATATTGACATCGTTACCGTGTCTTGCAATGGGCATAAAGAAAATTATAGAACGGAGAGAGCAGGTGATAATATAGAAATTTTCATTGGCAACCCGAAAGTGTATTTAGAGCTGGGTATTTACGAATATGTTATCGCTTATGAAAGCACCGGACAAATTGGCTTTTTTGATACTTTCGACGAATTTTATTGGAACGTAACAGGAAATGAGTGGTTGTTTGAGATAGAGCGAGCATCTGCATCTATAATGCTTCCAAATAATATACGAAATATAACAACTTCTTGTTACACAGGAAACTCAGGCTCAACAGTAAAGGATTGTTTATCGAAAGAAACAGAAAATAAAGTTTATTTTGAAACCTGCAGACCATTAGAGGCTTATCAAGGATTGACGGTTGCAGTTTCTTTTCCCCGTGATATTATCAAGCGCCCCGCTCTGTTAGAATTATTTTGGAGAGATTCTAAATCTCTTCTCAGTGCTTTTTTCTGTTTAATGGTCGTGGGATTTTTCTTCTATTTTAATTGGCGAAAATTTGAGAAAGACCCGGAAAAACCGGCAGTAGTTCCTACTTTCAAACCTCCACATGGAATTTCGCCTGCTGCGGCAAGGTACTTGTTTAGAAGGATGTCCGGAAACAAGGGACTTACTGCTGCCTTGGTAGAAATGGCTGTAAAAAAAGCAATTCGTATTTCATATCAAAAGACAAAATATGTTTTGATACCCATTGAGCGGAAAGATAATTTAACTGTAGAAGAAAAAGTAATTTACGACACTCTTTTTACTGACGATCAAAGTATTGCAATATTGCATAAGAATTACAAAAAAATTGCCAAAGCAAATTCCAATTTGGAAAAATCGCTTAAAACCAATTGGAATTTGAAAGAATATTTCCAAGTAAATCTAAAACTCGTAGTATGGGGAGCTGTATTGAGTGTGATACTTATTGCTTTACACTTCATATTGTTTGAGGTAAGCTGGATAACCGGAATGTTATTTTTCGTGCTACTCATTTAAATGTAATATGCGCTGAAAAAATAACAGTGCCTACTCCATCAGGAGCACAAATCAAGTCCGAGTTGAAAGGTTTTAAAATGTATCTCGAAACATCGGAAAAAAGGCGGCTTAATTTTTCAACTCCATCGGAAAAAATGCCGGAGTTGTTTGAAAAATTACTTCCCTACGCCATTGCTTTAGGTGTGGCAAATAAATGGGGTAAAAAATTCACAAATGCATTAGAGCAACATAATTACAATCCGAGTTGGTATATAGGCAGTACTATTTTCAGACCCTATAACTTTGCAACATCTTTTCCTATATCTTTCAGTAACACAATAAATTCAGCTTCTATAGGAGCTTCCGGAAGTGGTGGCGGTGGGTTTTCCGGTGGTGGCGGTGGGGGCGGCGGTGGAAGAGGCTGGTAGTATAGATACGTTGTAAGTATCGTCTCTGCGGGAAAAATGCTAAAAAGTCTGGAGGCAATGAACAAGATGCTGAACAAAAAACTCTCGATATTTTTTTCCAATCGGATAAAATTATCGAGAGTTTTTTATATTTTCGCGCAAAATTATCGAGATGTATAAAAGAGCATCTTAGCATTAGAAAATTTTTGTGCCGAAAACAACATTCAAGTAAAATATGTAGTCAATCAAAATTTGAACTCAAAAACAATAGAAACTCATTTTCTGCAAGGTTTTTTGGTTGAAAAATTAAAGGAAAAACTAAATTGAAAATGATAAGCCGCCCATTTCGTTTCTTCGTATCTCTTTTTTCCAAAATGCGCCGTTATTGCAAGGAAAAGTTGGGAATTAGTCACACCATTTTGCTGCTCAGTTTTTTCACCGGTGTTTTTGGGGCTACTTCGGCTATCATTATCAAAAACTTGTTGCACATTACAGCTTCTTTTTTGGGCAATGCCTTTCCGTCTGCGCAACACAACTACCTCTACTTGGCATTTCCCTTGCTGGGAATATTGATTACGATTCATTTTGTAACCCGCTGGGTAAAAGACGATCTCAGCCACGGTGTTAGCAAAGTGCTGGGCGCAATAAGCAACAACAACGGCTTGTTGAAGCCTCACAATATGTACTCCTCCATGGTGGCAAGTTCTATTACGGTGGGTTTCGGCGGCTCGGTGGGCTTGGAGGCGCCGATGGTGCTTACCGGATCTGCTATCGGCTCTAATTTGGCACGCTATTTCAAGATGAGCCCCAAAAATACAGTGCTGCTGCTAGCTTGTGGATGTACCGCCGCTTTTGCCGCCGTTTTTAAAGCGCCTATCGCTGCACTCGTATTTGCTATCGAACTGTTAATGATTGAGTTTACAGCTGCAACTGTACTCCCTCTAATGGTTGCCGCAGCCTCAGGAATTGTGCTCTCTATCCTGTTTATGGGGCACGACGTGCTCTTTTTTGTTTCAGCAGATGTTTTCGATGTTAAATATGTGCCTTTTTATTTGATACTTGGTGTTTTTACGGCGCTCATTTCGCTCTATTTTTTAAGAACACTAAGAGCGGTTGAAAAGTGGTTCTCCAAAATTAAACGAAAATATCTGAGAGGAATACTGGGTGGATTGTTCTTAGGCGGATTAATTTTCCTCTTCCCTATGTTTTACGGAGAAGGCTATATATCAATAAACGAAATACTCTCTTCAAACGCGCCGGAGTTAATTTTCAAAAATTCTCCTTTTTACTCTTTTGTACACATACCGCTATTGTTTTTAGGTTTGATTTTGGCGGTTATTTTATTGAAAGTGATTGCTATGTCTGTAACCACAGCCTCAGGCGGGGTTGGGGGTACCTTTGCGCCGTCGCTGTTTATCGGCGGGTTCTGTGGTTTCTTCATTGCTCAATCTCTGAACTTTTTCTTTGGATTACAGCTGCCTTGTTTCCATTTTGTATTAGCCGGAATGGCAGGAATTATGTCGGGTGTAATGCTTACTCCGCTCACTGCTATTTTCCTTACCGCCGAACTATCCTCAGGATATTCTCTCCTCATCCCTTTAATGATAACCTCTTCAATATCCTACCTGATTGTTTCTCCTATCGAAAAATATTCATTGTATGGGAAAAAATTAGCGGAAAAAGGAGAGTTAAAAACTCATAACAAAGACCATTTTGCGATGAGAAAAGTAAATTGGCACACCTTAATTGACCACGACATTGCTGTAATCCCCAGCCACAGCACCCTGCGGGATTATATTCAAGTGATTGCCAAATCAACCCGAAATCTTTTTGTAGTTATTGACGAACAACAGAAATTCGCCGGATTGTTGGTGATGGACTACCACCGTGAAACTATTTTCGACCAAACCAAATATGACACAGTTTTTGTAGAAGATTTAATGATTGAGCCTGAAGAATTTGTATATGAAGATGATTCTACAAAAATAGTGATTGAAAAATTCAAGCGCACAGGCAACTACAATTTGCCTATCATCGGCGCAGACCGGACTTATGTTGGGTTTCTTTCCCGAGCAAAAGTTTTAACTGCCTATCAGGATTTTATCGCAGAAGAGTCTATTTAGCCGATTGGTGGTTAGTGAAAAGTTTTTAGTCTTTTTGTCAAAAAATTATACAACTACTGTATGATAATTTTACACTAAATCATTTTATTGTATTATTAAAGTATTGATGTTAAGTAAATTAAACAACTTGGCACGATTTTTGACGTCCACTAACCATTAACCATTAAACACTATGAAAAACCTCCTCCGCAATTTCTGGCTTACGCTCAGTCGTTTTAAAACCGCTTCTTTCCTCAATATTTTGGGATTAACCGTGGCTTTCGCAGTGTTTATCGTTATTATGTCTCAAACTTACTGGGAAAAAACTTATAACAAAAATATAAAGCAACACCATCAGATATTCAAACTTATTACCAGATATTACGACAATTACTATAATTGGAGTCTCCGCCCTTTTGGCGAAGCAATAGGCAAACATTCAGCTTCCGTTGAATCCTATACCACTTTTTGGAGAAGGGGTAGTTCCGTTTTTCAAGCAACAAACACAGAAGGTGTGCCAAGAGAAAAAAGAGTGCCCGCCGCCTTTGTATCTTCCTC
>Ga0123353_10015442_pt1 | contig 11093 bp, 9 predicted proteins | sample TergutLab28metaG_3_FD_92763 | JGI IMG/M metagenome (GOLD analysis project Ga0123353, IMG submission 92763) | Labiotermes labralis P3 segment gut microbial communities from Petit-Saut dam, French Guiana - Lab288 P3 | ecosystem: Host-associated > Arthropoda: Insects > Digestive system > Gut ... | reverse complement strand
TGAGATAGCGAAGATGGTGCAGGAACTTAGGCAGCGCTAATGGAAAGTGGAAAGTGGAAAGTGGAAAGTGGAAAGTGGAAAGTGGAAAGTGGAAAGTGGAAAGTTGAAAGTTGAAAGTTGAAAGTGGAAAGTGTAAGGACGTAGGGGACGATGGCAATCGTCCCGTGTGTAGGGCGCGACGCCTCGGCGCGCTGCAGAAGCGGAAAGTGGAAAGCGGGTACGACGGGTAGGGTATACAGTGTTGCGTTAGCAATGAAAGTGTATTTGTCCCTGTAAAACTGAATTATGAATTATGAATTATGAATTATGAATTATGAATTATGAATTTAACTTCTGCGTCCCTTGCTTGTTTGGCCTTGAGGGGCTTTGCGCTGACGAACTGAAAAGGCTTGACATGGCCGGCGTTCGCGCTGAAAACGGACGCGTCCTTTTTACAGGAGGCGCCGGCGAGATCGCGAGGGCGAACATCAATCTTCGTACGGGCGAGCGGGTGCTGATAGTCGTGGGCGAAACAGCCGCCGACAGTTTTGACGGTCTGTTTGAGGGCGTCCGGGCGATGCCTTGGGAGCGATATGTTCCAATTGACGGAGCTTTTCCGGTCAAGGGGCATTCGCTGGGGTCGAAGCTGCACTCCATACCCGATTGCCAGCGCATAATAAAAAAGGCGGTCGTTGAGCGTCTGAAGCAGAAATACAAAGTCGAATGGCTGAAAGAGACCGGCGCAAAGTATCAGATACAGTTCGCTATCATGAACGACATTGCGGCGCTTTACATAGATACTTCTGGCGAAGGGCTCCATAAACGCGGATACAGGCCTGTGGGAAACGCCGCGCCGCTGCGTGAGACGCTGGCCGCGGCGATCGTGAAGCTCTCGCGTTACAGGGGGCGCGAGCAGGTCTGCGATCCGTTTTGCGGGTCGGGAACGATCCCGATCGAAGCTGCGCTCGCGGCGCGAAACCGCGCGCCAGGCATAAACAGGGGATTTGCCGCGCAGAAATGGGCCTGGCTTGACGAAAAAATCTGGAAAGCGGCCGCAGAGGATGCTGTGAGCCGCGAGTATAGCGGAGCTTATGATATATGGGGCGGGGATATCGATCCGAAAAGCGTGAAAACCGCTGAAGAGAATGCTAAGCGCGCGGGCGTCTCGGAGTTTATCCGATTCGAGACGGCGGACGCGTCGCTGTTCCGGCGCGACGTTCCCGGAGGTCTGCTCCTGACGAATCCGCCGTACGGCGAGAGGGTCATGGAGCGCAGCGAGGCGGAGGCGCTGTACCGTCGGTTCGGCGCTGCTGCAAGCAAGCTCAGCGGCTGGAAAATGTACATTCTGTCTTCGCACACCGAGTTCGAGCGCACGTTTGGCAAAAAGGCGGTAAAGAAACGCAAGCTATACAACGGGATGATAAAATGCGATTTGTTTATGTACTATTAGCGGGCGCATTACGGCTTCGCCTAAAGTTGAAAGTTGAAAGTTGAAAGTTGAAAGATGAAAGAGGAAAGATCAAAAGCTGCGTTAAAGTCATTGCCTGAGCAATAATTAACTTTCCATTTTCCATTTTCCATTTTCAACGATTTCGCCGGAGGTGAAAAATGAAGCATCTGTTCATAATCAATCCTGCGGCGGGGGGCATCAAAGGCCGGCTTGAGGAGATCGAGCGTGAGATCGCGGATTTCGCCGCGACCCTCAACGACCCATTTGAAATATACCTGACTAAAGCGCCGATGGATGCGTGCGCAAAGATCGGGCAGGAAGCGGAGTCGGCGGATATGCTGTACGTATATGCGTGCGGCGGCGACGGAACGCTGAACGAATGCGCCAACGGGGCCGTGGAGAGGGCGAATGTCGCGATAACGCATTATCCATGCGGGACCGGGAACGACTTTCTTAAGTCTTTCGGCAGGGAAAACATCGAGAAGTTCCGTAATCTCAGCGCGCTTGCAGGCGGGGACGTCCGCCCTATCGACATAATCGATTGCAGCGGGCGTTACAGCATAAACATCTGTTCCGTCGGGATAGACGCGCGCGTTGCCCGCGATGTGCACAAATACAGCAGTATCCCCATAATCGGCGGCGCGACGGGATATGTGGTGGCTCTCGCTGTGAATGTCATACGCGGCGTCGGAGAGAAGTTCCGGATAACGACTGAAGACGGGGCCGGGGATCGAAAGATAACTTTGGCGTGCGCGTGCAACGGGCAGTTTTACGGCGGCGGGTTCAATCCGGTCCCGGACGCGAAGCCGGACGACGGCATTATCGAGTTCCTCACGATCACGGCGGTTTCGCGCCTAAAAGTCGCGCAGATAGTGGGTAAGTATGCGAAGGGGCAGTTTCGCGAATACCCTGACCTGATAACCTATACGCGCGGAGATTATATGGAATTTGAGAGCGACAAGGAGTTCGTTGTCAACATAGATGGAGAAACGATCCAAACCAGCCATATCTACTTCAAGCTGGTCCCGAAGGGGATAAACTTCATATTTCCATCGGAATTCTAAAAACAAGAGCAATCGCGAGGAAATCGGCGATTCTGATAGAATACGGCAGTTATTTTTGACTATTCACCGAATACGCTCGAATATATGGTAAAAATGGCGGATATCCCGGTTGCGAAATATCTGAAGTTCTATTATTATTATACTGCGTTAGCACTCAGCGATAGAGAGTGCTAACGCAGCGAGCCTGTTCTAAGGTATTTTGTAGAAATAATTATTAAGGAGGTAATTAATAATGACATTAAAGCCATTGGCGGATCGCGTTATCATCAAGCAGGTCGAAGCCGAGGAAACGACTAAGGCCGGCATCATACTCACGAGCGCGGCGCAGGAGAAGCCGCAGGTGTATGAGGTCATCGAGGTAGGCCCGGGCGGCATGATCGATGGCAACGAAGTAGTTATGGTCGTCAAGAAGGGCGATCGCATCATCACGGGGAAATACAGCGGTACCGAGGTCAAGATCGACGGTGAGGAGCTGACGATCGTGCGTCAGAGCGACATCCTGGCTATCGTAGAATAGCTGCGCTATCATACGATAGCAAATGCATAATGCGTAATGCAGAATTAAGGTATCTATGACTCTTTGCCTTAATATGTAACCCACACATTATGAATCATGAATCATGAATTATGAATTTTTTACAGGAGGTAGTAAATTTATGGCGAAACAAATCATTTACGGAGAGGACGCCCGCAGGGCGTTGGAGAAGGGAGTAAATCAACTTTCTGACACCGTACGTCTGACGATCGGCCCCAAGGGCAGAAACGTGGTTCTTGACAAAAAGTTCGGTTCCCCGCTTATTACTAACGACGGCGTCACGATCGCAAAGGAGATCGAGCTGAAAGACCCGTTTGAGAACATGGGCGCTCAGCTTGTCAAAGAGGTCGCTTCGAAAACGAACGACGTTGCAGGCGACGGTACGACCACCGCTACTATGCTGGCTCAGGCTATGATCCGTGAGGGTATAAAAAATGTTGCGGCGGGCGCAAACCCGATGGTCATGAAAAGAGGCATCGAGAAAGCTGTTATCGCAGCCGTCGACGCCATCAAGGCAAATTCTAACCCCGTGTCCGGTTCAGAGGACATTGCGCGCGTCGGCGCAGTTTCGTCCAGCGACGAAACGATCGGACGGTTGATCGCGGAAGCGATGGAAAAAGTCTCCCGCAACGGCGTTATCACCGTTGAGGAATCCAAGACAGCCGATACATATTCAGAAGTCGTTGAGGGTATGCAGTTCGACCGCGGTTACATCACTCCTTATATGGTCACAGACCCGGAGAAGATGGAAGCGGTCATCGACGAACCCTATATCCTTATTACTGATAAGAAGATTTCCAACATCCAGGAGATACTGCCGGTCCTTGAGAAGGTCGTGCAGGCGGGCCGCAAGCTTGTGATAATCGCCGAGGACGTCGAGGGCGAGGCGCTTGCGACGATAATCCTCAATAAGATCCGCGGCACGTTCATCTGCCTGTGCGTCAAGGCGCCGGGCTTCGGCGACAGGCGCAAGGAGATGCTGCGCGACATCGCGGCGCTGACGGGCGGCGAAGTGATTTCCAGCGAGCTTGGCATGGAACTCAAGGAAGCTACGGTCGATATGCTTGGAACCGCAAGGCAGGTCAAAGCTTCGAAGGATAACACGATCATTGTCGAAGGCGCGGGCGATCCCGACGATATCAAAGCGCGCGTCAATCAGATAAAGAGCGAAATCGAAAACACTACGTCGGATTACGATAAAGAGAAGCTCCAGGAACGCCTCGCGAAGCTCTCCGGCGGCGTCGCGGTCATCAAGGTCGGCGCGGCTACGGAGACAGAGATGAAAGAGAAGAAACTGCGCATGGAAGACGCGCTCAACGCGACCCGCGCGGCGGTCGAGGAAGGCATCGTTGCCGGCGGCGGAACGATTTACGTCGTCGCGGCGAAGGCGGTCGAGAAGCTGCTTGACGGCGCTTCCGGCGATGAGAAGACGGGTATGTCTCTGGTCGCGAAATCACTCGAGTGCCCGGTCGTGCAAATAGCCATGAACGCGGGGCTTGAGGGCGCGGTCGTTCTCGACAAGGTGAGGGGCGCAAACGACGCCACCTTCGGTTTCGACGCGGCGAAGCAGGAATATTGCGACATGATCAAGTCCGGTATCGTCGACCCGACGAAGGTCTGTAGATACGCTCTTGAGAACGCGGCTTCGGTCGCGGCGATGGTTCTGACTACGGAGTCGCTGGTCGCAGAGATCCCGGAACCGCCGCCTCCGATGGCGGGCGGGCCACCTGACATGGGCGGCATGTATTAAAATTAGGACAAAGGGACGGTTCTTCTGTCATATGGCAGAAGAACCGTCCCTTTGTCATACCCTTGTCATATCGAGTAGAACCCGTTGTTTTCTCCTTGCGTCATCTGGATGCGCGAGGAGAAGCGCCAGTGCGCGCATTCCCCCAGCAGAGAGTATTTCATGCATTTGGTAACGTCCTCGGGCGAGAACATATACAGTTGCCCGTTTGAATAGATTAAAATGCAGTCGTCATAGTCAAAAGAAATGACGGGAACTGTTTCGACCGGGAAAAACAGGCTGACCTGCTCGCCCGACATCTCCCCCTCATAGTACCAGCCCTTGCTGTCCATCCGAAGCGTACCGGCGCCGCACTGCACCAGGCCGTCGCCTACGTCGCCTGCCGGGATCCGGACCGTGACGCGCTCTTCGACCGGCGCCATATCTTCGCGCAGGCGCTGCGTCTCAAACCGCGTTTGCTCGCTGTACCAGCCAGGAACGCTGTCCGGGGCGACGCTGCCGGGCGCGGGGGTCAACTTAGCCGACTTATCCAGCTCGGCCTTGTTACCGCATTCGGTACAAAAGATGAAATTGCCTTTCGACTTGAGCTTAAGCTCCGACCCGCACTTGGGGCACCAATACAACACCCTGTGCAATCCCTCGGCAAGCCGCCTGGAACCGAATGTCTTGAACGGTTTTTTAGGCGGCGGCGTATCGGCGCCGCTCAGCCTGATGCTGATCGCTTCGTTGATCTCGTCGACAGAAAGGCTTTTAAGATCCTCCGCCGAAAAAAGCTCCTTTACCGACACGCGTACGCGCCCCGTCCTGATCCCCTTGCGCCAGTGTGGCATGCAGGTATAGGCGCCGTCAATGTAGCAGCTTATCACCGGGACCCCGAACATTTTTATCAGCTTTCCCGTCGACTTGTGGATGCCGGAGAACAAACCGTCGATTGAACACCGCCCTTCCGGGAACAGCAATATGCTGTCGCCTCGGTTAAGGATGGCTTTTATGCTTTTTATCGACCTGATATCAGGGTCAAACTGCTTTTTCGGGATACATCCCATCGTTGGAAGGATCTTTGAGAGCGGATGGTGCAGAAAGTACCTGTGCGCCGCCACAGCGTTTATCCTGTGCGGATACATAGGCAGCATCACAAAAAGGAAGTCGATCATTGTGGAGTGGTTGGCGAGGACGATGAAGGGGCCCTTTGGCAGCCTGAATTTTCTCCTGTCGTCGTCCAACCTGAACAGGAGTTTCAGCATTGGGTAAATCAGAATAAATGCCGTGCAATACAGCACTGCGTTCGGTCGTTTTATTTTCACTCTTCTACGGCTCCCAACCACGGCTCCCTCAATAGCCGTTAATTATCGCGCTTGGCCTGGCGCTCCTTCTTTCTTGCCCGTTTGTGCTCGTACATCCTCTCGTCGGCTATACTGAGCACAGCGCTTGACGACAGCGTGTTGCTCTCGTCGACAGCGACAATGCCGATGCTGATGCTATAAGAATAATCCTTGCCGCTCAGATAGTCATCATGCTCGATCGCGTATGATATCTCGTCCATGCGGCTTGAAGCTTCATCCTGGCTCATATCGGATATCAGCAGCATGAACTCGTCTCCCCCCAGCCGGCAGACCGTGGCGTCCTGAGAGAAGGCTTGCAGATGTCTTGACACCCGGATGATGTATTCGTCCCCGTCACTGTGCCCGTGCTTATCGTTTATATATTTTAAACTGTCCAAATCGACAAATATAAGAGAAAACCGTGCCTTCTCCGCGATCAAGTCGTCTAAGGTCATCATCCCGTAGAAACGATTGTAGACATGAGTCAGCGAGTCGCGGTACGCGTGATCCTCAAGCTCCATCAGCTGCCTTTTCTCGGCGCTGACGTCCTTGATCACCAGCGCCACGGCGTGCTGCATGTTCCATTCAATGAGATAGGCGTTGACGGCGAGATACCGTACCATGTTTTCCTGGTGGAACTGGACGTCGATGTAAAAATTGCCGCTCTGGATGCTTCTGTCCGGCAGCCTCTTCATTAGCTTGTCGATGTACCCGGCGTCGTTATCCAGCTCATGCATCGCCAGATCGTTGGAAAGCAGGACTTCGTTCGTTTCAATATCGACGACGAAAATCTGCTGGGGGATATAGTCAGTCAGTGTGCTAAGCAGCAGGTTGCTCTGCTCCAGCGCGTCGGCGTGCTTGTTGCTTTGGCTGATCTCATCCTCAAGCTTCTGCTGGCGATCAGCCAGTTGCTCGACCATCATGTTAAAGCCCTTGGAAAACTCGCCCATGAAGTCGACATTCTGTTTATAGTCGCCCTTTGCCACTTGCAGCGACTGCCACGCGAGATGCTTTAGGCTTGCGTGAAGAGACTTAAGCGGAGCTGCCAGCTCGTTTTCAGGCGGCGGCGGCTCGACGCTTAAGTCACCTTTACCAAGCGCCTTTGCAAACTCGTTATACTGTGAGAAGCATTGTGCGAAATACATCAACCCCTTGGCAAACATGATATAGTCGTCCTCGATTTTGTCTAAATCAAGTTTGGCGTCCGGCGTCGCGTAAAATATTTCGCGCAGATATTCAAACAGGAGATCGGATGTTGCGCTCATACGGGAACCTCAGTGTGCTATACGCGAATCAACCGGCTGCGGGCGTGGCCTTGAAACGGCACACGCGGTCGCCTGTCGCCCAGCAGTCTGTCTCACGGACGTCGTACCGTTTCCCTGTGTATGCTTCCAGGATTCCGGAAATGAATCCCTCGTCGTATACGCAAACGCTTTCGTTAGTGATAGGCAGTCCGCTGCAGTCAAGGTCTTCCGCTACAGTCAGAACGATGTTACCGTCCTCGGGATTGAAGAACTCCATCCGGAGGATGCCTATTTTCAGCAGCTTCAGGGCCTCTTGAAGATGCGAAACAAAGGCGTCAAATTCCAACTTCAGATTCAGAACGTTTTTCGCAAACTCCGTCCCCGCGAGATAACCCGCGGAACGGAAGTGATTATTCGCCTCTGTCAGCCCCAGCGCGCCGCTCAGCACGTCAAGAAGCGTAAACTGCATCAGCCTATACACTATCACAGGCATCTCCTCGCCGAGATCGCCGCGCCCGTTTTTGATGTCGCCCAGGCTGTCCCACTTAAAAGCTTTCCTCGCGTCGTCTTTGAATACGTTGAATATGTTTTCCATTAAGCACCTCCATAAGAACTTAAGTTACAGCGGTTTGTTGCGTCCGACATAGTTGCATTATATACCGAAGTTCCGAATCGCGCAATATGGATAATTTTAAATATATTTAGAAATATTTTCGGACACCTCCTGGCCAGCAACAAGAGCCGTGTTGTGAACACAGCTCCGCTACTCCCGTCTCAATCTGACTTCTGACTCTTGACTTCCGGCTCCTGACTTTTGACTTCTGACTTCTGTCCGAGACTCCTAATCAGTGATCGGCCTTAAATGCTTTCTGACGCAATGGTGCAGCTCCGACGAACTGACGGGTTTGCACAGGTAATCGGTCGCGCCCCTGCCCATCATCTCCAGCCTCATCCGCTCGTTTGTCTCGCCGGTCAGGAAAACAACGGGCGTATCATGCGTGGATTTATGCTGACGTATCGCCATCAGCACCTCAAATCCCGTCAACCCAGGCATGTCATAGTCCAGCAGCACCAGGTCCGCCCCGTTAAGCTCCATGTAATCCAGCGCTTCCTGCCCGTTCTTGAACGCATGGACATTAAACTCAGAGCCAAGAAACGACGATATCTCCTTGCATACTGAAGGCTGATCGTCGACAATCAGAATATCAGATTTTCTCATTTTTTCCGCCTTTCCGGGTTTACCTTCAAACGTCACATTTACGTATTGCGTAGAAAAGTATACAGCCATTCTGTAGTTTTTGCAACACTTTTAGAACAGATAATGTCGAAAATGCGTGACAAACTGTGAAAGAATTGTTGAAAAATGCAGAAAAAACATTTTTCCTATACTCTTTTTATGATATACTGGATATATAGAGTATATCTATCGAATCACCGCCCATGGATCAAGGAGGCTATAATGCGTAAACTCATAACAGACGATAGACCAAAATGTGTCGGGTGCAACCGCTGCATACGCGTGTGCCCCATTGAAGGAGCAAACACCGTTTCAATGGAAGACGGTAAAATCAAAGTCTCGGTGAATGGCGACAGATGCATTGCCTGCGGTTCATGCATTTACACATGCCGCCACGAGGTCAGGGACTACGAGGACGATACCGAGCGCTTCTTAAACGACCTGAAAAACGGGGAACCCATATCGCTTTTTGCCGCGCCCGCCAACCGGATGAACGGCGAGGACGCGGGCAGGCTGCTTACCTGGCTTCGGAGCAAGGGCGTCCGCAAGATCTATGACGTGTCGCTCGGCGCGGACATCTGCACATGGGGGCATATCAGATTTATTGAGAAGGAAAGGCCGAAGACGGTCATAACGCAGCCCTGCCCGGCGATCGTGACTTACATACTGCGATATCACCACGATCTTATAAAATACCTGTCGCCGGTACACAGCCCTATGCTCTGTACCGCCATATATATGAAGCGCTACTGCCGCGTCGGCGAGAGGATCGCCGCGCTTTCCCCGTGTATCGCGAAAGCCAATGAGTTTGAGGCGACCGGTTATGTCGACTACAACGTGACGCTGAAAAAACTGTTCAAGTACATAAGGGACAACGGCATTGAACTGCCGCAGAAATCCTCGGGGTTTGACCACCCGGAGTCCGCGTTCGGGCGTCTGTACTCGATGCCGGGCGGTTTGAAAGAGAATGTCGAGTTTTACTTCGGCAAACAGGTGCGGGTCGACCAGGCGGAAGGCCAGAGCATGGTCTATAAGGCGCTGGAGGCTTTTTCGAGAGAGCGCGATGCATATCTGCCCGCGATATTTGACGTGCTAAACTGCCCCGAAGGATGCAACCTCGGGACCGGCGTCGAGCACAACGTCAGCAGGTTCGTGACTCACACGATCATGGACAAGGGCAGGCAGGCTGTGCTGCAGGAGTATGATTTTGAGAATTATGAAAGCCTGCTGCGGGAGTTTGACGAAATGCTGAACCTGAATGACTTTATCAGAAAATACACGCCCCTGTCCGTCAAACGGTATTCCGTCAGCGACGAGCAGATAGAAAAAGGGTTCCTGGCGCTCAACAAAACCACTGATATGCAAAGGAAGTTCGACTGCGGGGCTTGCGGATGCGATTCATGCTTCGACATGGCAAGAAGGATCATGATGGGGGACAACCTTCCGACCAACTGTATTCAGAAACTCAACGGCGAGATCATGGGCGTACTGGAGATCGCGTCGTCAAATATCGACAGCGCCCATTATCTTGAGGACGATATCACCGACATAAAGAGCAAGTCGAGCCAGATAAACGGATACATGACCACCCTCAACGACGGGCTTATGCAGTTCAAATCGATTTCTTCGGCGATCCTGTCGATTGCGACGCACACAAACCTTGTGGCGCTAAACGCTTCGATCGAAGCGGCGCGCGCGGGCATGCACGGTAAGGCGTTTGCAGTGGTCGCCGAAGAGGTCCGCAATCTTGCGGGCAAATCCAAGACGATCGTCTCCGAATCGGAAGAGATCTCAAAACAGTCGCTTGACGCCATAGCTTCGATAAACGACCTGATCGAAAATATCGTCAAGGGTTATGACAGGGCTCACATAAGCATTTCCATCATCAACCAGAGCCTGGGAAGCATACTTAAAAGCATAAGCATCAATGAATCGAGAAAGTCATAGGTTAAGGGGCTGTTCATGTATGGGGCCTGATATGAAGTTTATTAGCCTTCCTGACGTGCGGGTATTGGTGGTCGACGACGTACCGACGAACCTGGCTATTGCCAGGGGGCTGCTGAAGAAGTACGGCATGCAGATAGACTGCGCGAGCAGCGGGCCTGAAGCGGTTGACGCCATGCGCGATGAAAGCGTGAGGTATGACGCGGTTTTCATGGACCATCTGATGCCGGATATGGACGGGCTGGAAGCCGCGCGGCAGATTCGCGGGCTCGGCACGTTGTATGCCGAAAACGTTCCGATCATCGCTTTCACGGCGAACATCGCGGCAGGAAACGAGGACTTCTTCCTGCGGCAGGGTTTCCAGGCTTACATCTCCAAACCGATCGTGATGGAGCAGCTTGACGCGGTCGTCCGCAAATGGCTGGCGAATGCCGGTGCGGAGAATGCCGGTGCGGAGAATGCAGGGGCGGCAACCTGCCGCACGGATGTTGCTCCCGGCCGCCCGGATTTCGCCCCACGCCGCCCGGATTTCGCCCCACGCCGCCCGGAGGGTGTAGGGGCGGACGCCCCC
>Ga0123353_10015441_pt1 | contig 11093 bp, 3 predicted proteins | sample TergutLab28metaG_3_FD_92763 | JGI IMG/M metagenome (GOLD analysis project Ga0123353, IMG submission 92763) | Labiotermes labralis P3 segment gut microbial communities from Petit-Saut dam, French Guiana - Lab288 P3 | ecosystem: Host-associated > Arthropoda: Insects > Digestive system > Gut ... | reverse complement strand
ACATTGCCAAATATGGCTCCCCTCCTTTTATCCTGAACTCGTTAATAATGCATGTCTACTACAGAAAGAAAGTTTGCAACTAGCTTACGCCTGCCTGACCGTTGATTCATTTTCCATCATGACCTTCTCAGGAAGTCCAAATAGTCCTGGGATGACAAACTTTGGTGTCGACTTGATCTGGACCACATGTCGGGATAGAACACACATCACTGCCCTCTGGCTTTGTGGTGGCCAAAGACAGAACTCCGGGCGCAGCAGCCAATCTCGTGGTATGTTCGACGGAGATGTTCTCAACATTCGCGCGATGAACTTCTGTGTCCAGTCCCATATCGTTTTACCCTCTCCACACTCTGTTAGTCTGTGAAGGAGAGTGTCCACTTCACCGCATTTCTTACATGTATCTGTAGATGCCATCTTTATACGATGAAGCCTTACATTTGTCGGAATGATATCATTAATTCCTTTATACCAGACTGATATGTCAGCCTCCGATGTTGGTGTCTCTGCTAGGTTGTTCCAGATTACCTTCCAGTCCGCATGCGGCCACAGTTTCTCAATTCGTATCCCCATCGGGGGGGGTAATTGCTATGGAGAGGGCCTTCAGCGTCGTGTAAATGCGTGCCTTATATGCCTTTGTTGACTCTGAACCTGTTTGCCCAGGGACCTAAGCAGTGTCCATGATATATGTTCGTAAGTAGTCCATCGTCGCCGGTACAAAATTAGGTTGTGGTGGATTTCCAAGCCCAGAATAAATGTTCCAAAACCTTAGCCATCCATCAGTGATTGATCCGACTCGCTGATTCTGCATTTGAAGGCGGTACATAAATAAAGCTCTGCTCTTTGCCCATGCATTAACCAAGTTCCATCCCCCTTCAGTTTCGAACCAGCGACCTTCCGATTTGTAGCACAGCACCTTAACCACTGTGCTACCGCGGTCCCACCGCTAGGGCAATACAATTTCCTATTTTGAATACAGTTCTTTGAAATATCGCGAAAAACCGAGACGTCAAATGGAGTTCAATATTAAATATATTTTGAAGAAACAGGATCTGAGGGTGTACACTGCATTTTTGTGTTTCCGGGCGTGCCCTTTTTGAACACCATAATAAACCGTTGAGCTCCAAACGAATCTGCGCACTTCTAACTGATAGCAGCTAGCAACTACCTCCCCAAGAAATTTCCTCCTTGGAGATATTACAGGTCATGTAGTTACAACAATGTAGAAAATAAGGTGCCATAGTTTGTAGATTTAGTGTTCAAGTACGAGTAACAATATTGTTTTTCTTTCATAAAAGAATGAAGTACAAAGCGATCATATACAGCTATTTCAAACGTTCGACTCTAATGCGCCGTTACTGTACCTGCACAAACGCTGAAACGCACCACGATGAAATAGCGTTAATGTAAAAATGTGACCTAAGAAACAGAAGGTCCTTCATTCTTCCCAACCCTTAAGGTCAGTATACGCAGACCCAGCAGCGATTTGTCTCGCGAAATAGAGCTCGGGTTTGTTTCGATGCACTTACATATACTTTATTCTTTCAAAAGAAGAGTGAGATACGACTCTTGAATTATATTTCTTTACTTCCTTGTATTTTGTTTTGGAGAAGAGAAAGAGGCGTGAAGAACCACCTAATGAAGAGCTTTTACTACACAGCACACTTGTGCTTCCGCTTTGTTCCATTTTTTTAATCCCAATAAGCATACAACTTCTTAACAATGGCACCAGCACTACCGCAACTCTCCACTCATAGCGAAACAAAGCGCTCCGTCTCTACTTCTCACTCTTCTTCTATAATTATATGTTACGTCAGCAGTTTCTACTTCCCTTTTCATGTAAGAGACTTCGCTAAACCTGCACAGCGCTTCCCTCATTCATCAGCATCTTCGTATTAAATTGCCCACAATATTTATACGTGACACTTCTCGCAGGAATTAAACTACATGCTTCCGCATTATTAAAATAATTTAACTTGCTTGAATTACTACAATGGAAACCATAAAATTGCAATTCCGTGTGTCTGAAACCACGTAAGTGTGATTCTCAGAACAAACTGAGATTATTTTCCACAGAGGGCTCTGTGAGTTACGAACTAGAATTTAGCCTATATAGACCCTATACTTTGAGTGAGTGTTAGTATTCAAAGGTCTTCAGATGATTCATCAAGACAGGCAATGTGCGTTTAAATTAAAATTGAAGTGTGTTCGTGGAACAATTGTTGCTGTAAAAAAAGAATGAATATTACATATTCTGAGTGTGTATTTGTAGCCTTAGGTACACAACGTGAAGTGCATACGCCATATTGTCATCTGTGGCCTCTCTGCCTCTACTATATTTTTCCACATTATCTCATAAACGCTACGATTTTCGAAAAGCATTACTGAACGTAGAAAGTGTGTTTTGAATTTTTCTGTAAATTTTGCCCGAAAAAATTCTCATTCTAAGAAATGAGTGAGATATTATCAAAAAAATCTATATTGGTCTTCATGTAAAGTACCTGTTATTCTTCTCAGAATTTAATTAAACTTGAATTTTCTGGACCGTTTTTTTTTTAAATACACAAACATCACGTTTCCTGAAAATCCTTTCAGTGGGAGTCGAGTTGTTTCATGAGGACAAACAGACGGGCAGACAGACGGACGTGACAAAGCTAATAGTCGCTTTTCGCAATTCTGTGAACGCGCCCAAAAAATTGCTTCTCTTAGGGACGTCATTGCTCATACAAATGAAGTGAAGGCTTAATACCCAACATGGAACTTAACATTCAGTAACATATTAGGCATACGGAATGAGTAACAACATTGGCTTAAATACAGCAACAGAGTCACTCAGAAACTTATTAATCAGTATCTCTAGTACGTGCAAAGGAACACTCCCGATCTCAATGGCCGTGCGATCTAAGGCGTAGTTCTGCGGCCGCTAGCCTGCTGAGATTGTGGGCTCGATTCCCACCGGAGGCATGGATGTTTGTCTGTTGTGAGTGGTGTGTGTTGTCAGATAGAGTTCCCTGCGACGAGCTGTTCACTCGTCCAGAGGAGTCTTACCGACTGTAATGTATCGTTGTATGTGATCTAGTAAACTCGTAAATGAAGAAGCCATGGCCCACTTGGAGCTGTTGTGTCAAAATCAAAACAAAACAAGGGAATATTGCCACTCTGAAAGGCGATACTCGGTCAGCATGTAAGATACAGCAATCACCATTCATCCTTCGGTGAATTAGCTTTACAGTGCACCGTCCTGAGAAATTCATAAACGCTCAACCATTTTTGGGTTCCGAAGTTTCATATCGCGTACACGAGAGTCAGCTAGTGTCATTTGCACGTTTGTACTGTTTATAAAGTAAATTCACGATTAAGCTAATCTGGTTTCACCGTACTAAACGGAGGACACCGGGTTTAAAGTAGGTCAGGACTGACACTACATTTTCGTTGTTTTTCTCAGCGTCTGTAGCCAAATGCCAGTATAAACCTCCACTTAGGCCACGATACCTTCCTTTCTTTCCTTTCAATCCACCACTCCACCAATCGTCCTGCCATCGACGACGCAGATTCTAAGCAACAGATTTAAGTGAAATAAAGCACAAAATATATTTTATTTAAAATATATGTAGCGGAGATGCCAAAACTTCGGGGACGTCACGCAAGGTAAATTTGTATTCACCGACGTTTCAGGACAACCTGTGGGCACCACCTTCAAGGGTCAAGTAGTACAAGAAGAAATTGTTAGACTGCTGGACTCTTGAGGGTGGGATCCATAGGTTGCCACGAAACGTCGGTAATTGCCAATCTACACGGCGTTCCATCCCCGAAGAGCAAAATCTCTTTCACTTCACAGCAGAAGCCTGAACTCACGTTTAAGTGTAGACGCTCTATGTAACAATAAAGGTAAAGCAGTCCCGTTACAGGCCTGGAGTGGTCCAGAGGGTCCCAGGAAGTTAAGGTTCCCAGATTTCATGACAACGGCACAGGATTGTGGTAGGGTTGTCAGCCTTACGCACCGGCCGCCTTTACCCTCAGTAGATACTCCTGGTACTCATTTCTTTTAGAGGCTGAGTCGACCTCAGGGCCATAGTGCGATCGGAAGGATTTTATGTCAATGAAAAATTCCAGTGACACCAGCTGGGATCGAACCAGCGACCTTCCGATTTGTAGCACAGCACCTTAACCACTGTGCTACCGCGGTTCCCCTTTATGTAACAATATCTTAGTTAAAACGAAGTAACACGGATACACGATTTACGCAATAGGAGATATCGTTATTTTAGTACATTTCTTTTTACAATATTTTTAAAAAAGAGGGATGACAACGGGTATCTCAGCGAGGTATAGGAAGTGTCTCTCGTCCTTATTGTTGTTCGAAATTTCGTATGTTAAGTGGTAACTATTAATCAACTTCGTAAGTTATGAAAATTTAAAATACGTGCTCTATATTTATGCTTACTTTTTCTGTGGTGTGGGAGCCCAAATGGGGCGTATCCCCTCATTGTTGAAGTTTCTAGATCAGACACAATTAGATTAACACAGCCGGTAGGACTCCTCTGAACGAGGGATCAGCCCGTCGCAGAGGCCGCTACTTACAACACACATCAAACACAAGAAACGAACATCCGTACCTCAGCAGCATTCGAACACGCGAGTCCACCAAATAGCAGCTGCAGACCTACGCCTTAAACGGAACAACCACCGCGGAACGTGGTGGTGTAGTTGGCTGAGGTTTCAGGTTCGATTCCCGAAGGTATCATTGGAATTTTTAATGGACATAATGCTTCCCGCCGCACTATGGTTCTGGGATCGACGCAGCCTCTAACAAAAGTGATTACCAGGAACATTTTCTGTGGGCTAAAAGTGGCCGGTACTTAGGGCTGACAATCTTACCACACTCATGTGCCGATATTCTTGAAATCTGGGAGCCTCAACTTCCTGTAGCCCGCGGAGTCTGAATAGGCCTGTACAAGGATTGCTCTCTCTCTCTCTATATATATATATATATATATATATATATATTTTTCGTAACTCGTCCCCCTGGACGGACCACCTGATAAACACAGCTCACGCTAAAAGCCGCGATTTCCCGGTCAAAGATAGGGACCAAGCTTTGCGGTTCTTTTAACATTGTTAATTACCTGGCCTATGCGTTAAACAAATATATCCTGACTTGCTAAGCAGCACATTTTACCAGTTTTCAATTGACATATCCTTTGAGCTACGACGCTATGTGAATTTGTAGATAAGCCTGGATGTTTCGGAGAAACAAATCGCCTCCATGTTCACGGCAGTAGAGTTGTATATCTATGCAATCACGTTTTGTTGTTTATTAAAGATAACATGTTCCGGTTCACGTGGGTCACCTTCAGGCTAAATGCAAGTAAGATACTCCCAGACTTTAATTTAATTTAATAATTTTCCAACAAGATGAGACTTATTCAGTTTATTACATTTCTGTAGGCAGCTGTACATGTTTTGGGTGTCGACACCCATCATCAGGAGCTCGTACAATTGTAAAAACTGCTACTAATACTAATTATACATTAGTATTAATACCTGCGTAGTTTACTCATTGCAGTTAATCAAAACCAAAAGCTGTATTTACAGCTGTACGAGCTCCTGATGAAGGGTGTCAACACCCGAAACATGTAGAGCTGCCTACAGAAATGTAATAAACTGAATAAGTCGCATTTTGTTGGAAAATTATTAAATTCGTTTCACGATGCACGGACCCATGTATATAAAATACTTAAAGACAGTATACATCGCTGTATGTGAGTACAGAGATCTCAGTTTATTAATTCATTACATTATTACGAGTTACAATTCTTGTTAAAAGACAAAAAAATCTAAGTGGTGGTGTGGTAGTGCATACTTCAAGGTAGTTGATCGGAAGACATTAAGTTAACGGTTGTTATATTCCAGTAACGTTAATGATATAATACCGTAAGAAATAAAAAGCCGATAACTTCAGGACTTCCAGTCCTACACTACCACACCACCACTTACTTTTAACCAGACTCTTAGCAAGAATCGCAATACATTTTGTAATAATATAAGGAATTAGTAAACTGAGATCTCTATACACACAAAAACCAATTTGTACTGTTTTTGATTGTTTTCCATGTACGTGTATTTAGCCTGAAAATGACGCACGTGGGTTAAAATATGTTGCTTTAATAAGCACCAAACTTAGTTGTGTTGAAGGTTACAACTGATATAGTTATCATACCACAACACAATGCGATGTCCACCTTGAATATTAACATTTCGATCCGTACAGTGATTCATACTAACCATGTCCATTAACGCATCATTACCGCCAAAATTCCGGTGTACCTTCGAGAGATAAGGATTATTTTAGTGATTAAGAAAAAAGGATCGAGTTGCTATGACTTCAGATCATGTAGATGAGGAACGAGAGCCACTTTCACTGCCACAGTCTCGCCTAGTCAGATCACCTAGGATTTGGTCGTATTAAAATCAATAATGGTGTCAACTCCAGTGCCCTCTCACAGGAAGACTGGCTCTTTTTTTTTCTGCCAGCTTCGTTAGATTCATCTCTCTCATTGACGTACTAATACCCAGCTTATACTTTTTAAAATATACGACTTACCTTTTTTCAGCTAATTATGAGTGATAGTGTGATGTATTGACTCACCGAAATTAATTTTCTAATACTAGACTGAAAGAAGAACACAAAAATTCAATGCTTTACAATTTTTAAGAAATCAGCCTATTCTTTTTCTAAAGGAAATAAAGTAAGCTTCTATGATCATCCACCAATCCATGTGATGTGTGCCTGAGACGCAACTCAACTTTTAAATTAGCTCACCAGTTTTCATCGAACTTTGTAAAATCGTAGGCCACTGTAGGCCACTCTAGGCCACCACCACCTCGAAATTTCGCGAGACTGAAATCCCTAATAGCTAGACAGAAGAAGTTGGAATGAATGAAGTGGCAGATCCGATAGACATGTCTAAAATGATTTCGTGAAAAGAAGCATCGTGATAGACTTTCGACTATTTACCCTTCAGAGCCTAGTGGTTATTATAGGTACCACTAGCATAACACTAAAATATTCTACATTCTACCCACAGAGTATTTATACGTTTTGTTTGAATTTAAAATATAGTGAATATTTGCCACATATCGCACCTGACTGTTTTTTTTATAACTGAGGGTTAGGGCATTTACTGGCAAAAAAAAATTGAATTGAATATAATTCTGGTTATTCTTAGATTTTAAGGAATTAAGCATATTTGCTGAAAATGTTCAAATATAAAATATCATAATGGTGGTCAGAAATTCCTCTTTATCTTTCAGTGTGATAAGAAGTGATCAACTATGTGAGGTATCAAGCGGAGACCTCACACAAACACCTACCTTGGCCCACAAAGTGTTATACGTTGTCTATAAATCAAACAAGCAGTCCTACACAAACACGACGGTGTGAAACTTAGAGCTTAAGCCCTACAAACGTAAAGTAAAATGAATCCGTACTTCGGTAACAAGTTATCCAATAATACTAATACTAATTATAATTATAAAAAGTGGAAGGTATAAACAAAAGTAATACCAGTAATAACAGGGTCAAATGAAGTGTCTAAGTGTCATTCGGAAAATGCCCGAGCAACATTCCTGGAAAGAACGACATCAAGCCACACACAAAATAGCCATACTGGACAGTTCGTATGTACTTCAATAAGTACTAATGTAACAGGGCGAAGCATTCAGCGTGGGAAATAAATGTTACACTTAGCATAAATTGTAACTATAGAAAAATGGCACCAATTATATACCCCAGCACATGAATTGTTCCAGGTATATAATTGTGAATGCCCTGCTTATACAGGGCATTCACAATTATATAAAAAATAACAGTAATAAAAACAATAACAAACAGAGCGCTCTTGCCAAAGATGCTGCAACATTTCCCAGTGCCATACAACGAGTGCTACAATCGAGCGTTTTCTTTTCCTAGACCATGATTGAAGTTTTCTCTGCGGGTTTTTGTCATATTCTCAGTCGGCGTTAGCTGTGGGTTTCCTGAATGAAGGGTTTCCCTGACTGTGACAGTAACTGCACACAATAATGGTGAAAGATATTAGCTTGGAGTCGTATCAGTTCAGCTAACAACACAGTAAGAATTTTTCCGACTGCTTAAACAGACAACTTTGGTTATAAAAATTTCCCGTTCTCATTATTGGTTCTGCAGATAAAATCGTGATGGTCGGACAGACGGATGTACGGACGGAAAATGTAAGTTAAATATATAATATTGACGATAAAGTAAAAATTATAATATCATCAGAACCAGTGAAACAGGCAAGTAAGTTCTGCAAATTTTTGTAGGAAATTCCGGGATTTATGTAGCTTCTAAAACATACGTTTTCACCAATTTCGCAATAACTAATTTATGCCCAGCGGAAGACTACACTTATATAGTCATAGACATGCTAAAAATTAGCAAGCAATAAAATAAACTGAACCTGCTGTCTCTTTCATAAGTGCAAGGAAAGTGGTAATATCGCAGCCTCGTCCACCTCAATTCATCCTTATATTGTTATGCCCTTCCGTATTTCTATGAAGGAGGAACAGTGGAATGCACAGTAGAACGCACAGTACTTGCATAACTACAGTTTTCTTTTAGGAAAAAAAAACAAAGAAGAAAGAAGAGCACACTGTCCATTCATTTATCCATCAATGTATTCTTGCTTCACTCTCCCTACATCTATCTCTGTCTGTCACTGCATCTATCCATCATAACATAAACGAAACTTCTGACAAGAAAAATGATAAAGGTAAAAGAATTCATCTTGTGAGGACAGTCCACACAATCCTGTGAGACTGCGGGAGCCTAAAAATTGAGTAAGGAGAATGGAGAGAAAAAGGTTTGTGCGTAACGTTGACAACACTTTTTATTTTATAGATGGGACAAACAATTAGAAAACGGGGAAATTAGTGATCTTCAGAGCAGGGTGTCATAATGAAAATGTTAATAACAATTAGCTAAAGAAGGGGTAGATCAGTCGATATAGCGATTGTACTACGGGATAGACTTCCGAGCAATCGTAGTTTGACTCTCGACAGTAGCAACTATATACCTCTTCTCTAAAGCGTCCAGTTCAGATCTATGGGTCCATCAACCCTCCTATCCAATGGGTGCCGAGGTCTCTCCCCAGTGAACCTGAAGCTGACCAGCCACCGAAATGCAGCACCGAGTGACCTTACACTTGCACTGCCACATACCTTTATGGTGTTCATTAAAACAGGTTATCATTTAATAATACCTCCCTGCGCATATTTCTACGAAATCGCTACAAGGTAAGAAACTTTAAGGCTAACTACCAATCACATTGACCAACAAATGCACACAATATAGCATTACAGACAGTACACAAGTTTTAAAAACTTCCACATGTTTAGGCGCCGAGGCGCCATCCTCACGCAGTCTACTTCATATTTGAGACTGAGAATAGAGCCTTGGCGCCGAAACACGTAGCAGGTCTTAAAACTTAAGTACAGTCTATAATCCTATATTGTGTATACTTGTTGGTGAATGTTAATGACTGTAATAATAATAATAATAATAATAAAACAACACACGGAAAGAACCATATCAAATTTTCAAGATTGTCTCGTTTCGTTGAGAAGCGTTTCAGCTTAAAACTCCGAACTCAGGTTATCCTGACCGACGTTTCCGGCGTACCCTCTGTGCTTGTAGATGATCTACCTCAAAATAGGCCACGACATTTAATTTCCACGTCCTTGTAAATCATCGTAATATTCGTTGCCATGTTAAGCTTACAAAACAAGTAGTCTGTTACACAGCAAACAAAACGATTTCACCCAAAGTCACAGAGACAAAAGTAGTTGGAGAATCATTGTCATGACGTATTATTACGTCATTACGTATGTGATGCGTTTTTACGGTATTGTTGTTTCGGCAAGCCTTAATAATGGTCCATTGCCTGTGCAGCTTGGTCCCTTAACACTCGGTGCCGTAAGAACGTATTACATGCAAAACATAAGAGTGCTTTTATACTGTTGTGAATGAGACGTTAGACTTTAAGATATCGCGGCGACTAAATCTCTGGCGATCAGTCGCTTTTTCAAAGCAGTTGTAGGTAACTCAAGATCACATTACAGCCTGGAATGCTGGTATAGTGGGCAGTGAATTTGAAAGCATGTTTCAAGGAGAAATGCGCTCTTCTGGTCTATTACGCAGCGAGTAGTGGTAATTCCTTACCGACGTTTCGGGACAAACTATCGGTGCCATCTTAAAGGGTCAAGATCGTAACTCTCTTCTGGACTATTACATAGCGAGGGATACTCGTTGTGTAATGACCCAGAAGAACGCAGTTCCCATCTACTTCGCGGCGGAATCCTGATATCATATATGTTTTAAGAAAATCCTGTATGTTTACTTTCGGTACTGAAAAGAATCACGAAAAATCTCTGCAAGAATAGTGTTGGTCTCAGTCGAGGTTGGAGACTGTAATCTCCCCAATTCTATCCAAAAGTTCCTTCGATACCACCTCTTTGTACTTCATCACTACTTTTGTTAATAATGGGGAAAAGTATTTCACTGCATTATTTGTTATTCGATGTGAGTTTACGGCTTAATAAGGAATATCCAATCGATCAGTACCAGAGGTGCAATAAAGTTTTAAAATATTAGAAGGCACAGTACACTCACGTAAAGTTACATCTGACACTTGGCTCAAAATTTGAAGTGATTCTTGTTGTTCCTAGATTATCGTTACCCAAACCTGAAAAATTACTAAAATATGGATTTCGATTTATATATAGCGCGTGCATCACTGCGTAAATTGCAAAATATTACCTGACGTTCGAGATAGCTGGTCTATTAATCACACTAGTGCTGTAATATGAATGCCAGTGGTGGAAGTTTAGAAGAAGACGAGTAGAAGAGCAACTGTGTGTGTGTGTGTGGGTGTGTGTGTGTGTATGTGTGTGAGGGGGTGTGTGTGTGTGGGTGTGTGTGGGGGGGGGGGTGGGGTGTGTGGGGGGGGTGTGTGGGGGGGTGGGGTGGGGGGGGGGGGGAGTGGGGGGGGGGGATTTGTATCGTGGGGGGGAGGTGT
>Ga0123353_10015440_pt1 | contig 11094 bp, 6 predicted proteins | sample TergutLab28metaG_3_FD_92763 | JGI IMG/M metagenome (GOLD analysis project Ga0123353, IMG submission 92763) | Labiotermes labralis P3 segment gut microbial communities from Petit-Saut dam, French Guiana - Lab288 P3 | ecosystem: Host-associated > Arthropoda: Insects > Digestive system > Gut ... | reverse complement strand
ATTTTTTTATTAAATTTTCATAATAATCATTATGGAGGCTTATTCTAGTTTCTTCTAATGCTATTTCATAGCATAGCGTTTCAATAGGGTCTCTGTCATGAATCCATTCTGGAATCATCCAATATGTATAAACAAACCCTTTAGGATAATGACCCATATCAGCTTCTCGTAAGTCGAACTCTTTAATATTAATTGAAGCTTCAATAAGTTGTTTATCAATTCCATTTTCAACTAAACACTTTAATGTATCAAAAAATATTTTTACGAAGGTTTCTTTGTAAGTAATTGCAGAGTCTACACATACTACATAAAAAGTTGGTTGAAGTGCCATTCCATCAAATCTACCGTAGACATCTTTACATATACCCGATTGTAAGAGAGCATTCTTTAAGGGTGCAGCTGGAGTATCTAATAAGAGGTGTGATATAATTTCCCATGAAAAAATTGCTGTTTTATCATTTTTTATACCAAATAAAAAATTTATCCCAAACCATGTTTTGTTTTGTTCATCTTCCTCAGCAGCTATCGGATATACACACTGTGCTTCAACCGGTTTTGTAAAAAGTGGTTGAGGATTGATTGAAGATTCCACGTTAGCGATAGTAAATTTTTTAAGAGCTTCTTCGTTTATCAATCGTAACATTTCATCTAAATCTATCTTACCATATAACACAAAATACGAATTTGTTGGATGATAATACTTTTTATGGTATAATTTAAACTCATCTAATGTGAGTTCAGGTATATTATCGGGTATACCTCCTGATTCGTTTTTATAGATGTTATCAGGAAATAATGTTTCGTCCATTTTTTGGTTCAGTATTCTATTTGGTGATGAAAAAGCACCTTTCATTTCGTTGTAAACTACGCCGTTTATGTTTATCTCGTCTTCTTTTTTTGTTAAATGATAATGCCATCCTTCTTGGTAAAAAATTTCATCTATTTTATGAATATTGGGAAAGAATACTGCATCTAAATAAACTTCTACTAAAGTTTTAAAATCTTTATCATTGGTACTGGCTACGGGATAAAAAGTAAAATCAGAAGAGGTCATCGCATTTAGGAATGTATAAAGAGAACCCTTTAATAGTTCTACAAATGGTTCTTTTAAAGGATATTTTTCTGACCCGCATAAAACAGAATGCTCTAATATGTGTGCTACTCCAGTGTTATTCGTTGGAGGTGTGCGAAATGCCACAGTGAATACTTTATTCTCATCATCTGCATCAACATGTAATAACCGGGCACCTGATCTTACATGCTGGTATATACTAACACTAGCATTCAACTCTTTTACAAATCTTGTTTCTTTTAACTCAAATCCATTAGCTAACATAGTTATACTCCTTACATCTTTTATATACTACTATCGAATGCAAACTATTTAAACATACTTTTTTTGTCAATGGTTTTATACTATTTCATACTCTTGTTTATTAAATATGTATAGTTATTTATTTCTATACTTTTAGTACAAATAGATTTACATATAAGTTATTCATAAATATTAAAAATAGATAAAAGTAAACATAAAGGTAATCTGGAATTACTTACACCGATAATATATTAGGGAAATCTAAGTGAAAAAGATTTTTTTGCTTGATAATCAATAAATAGTGTAAAACTTTTTTTAATATCGAAGCGATAATTTATTATAATTTCTTTCTATGAAAAATTATTATCAATAGTGCTCTGAGTATTTTTTAAAAAATTCCCGCTATCACTAAGTATCATAAAAAAATAAGTTCCACTATTTGGAAAAAAATAAGTTTCCAATAGTTAAATCAAACTAATAAAATAAGTTTTTATACTATAAATAGTACACTAAAATTTCATTTTTCATACTATTTTTATAATAATGTCATAACGCTTATTTACATTTATAATGTATAAGCACAATTATTATTTTTGATAGTTGTATATTTTAAAAGTTACCTATAAAACAATTCTATTAATAGTTATAAACCATTTTTAATCAAAATCATCATCTGGTTTGAATGTAACTGTCCCATCTTGAAGCAAAGATAAATTTTTCTTTGTAACAGAAATGTCAACATTTTTTAGTTGTATCCAATACTTTTGATCTAATTCTAAAGGATTCGTAAAATCGTTCAGAGTAATAATGGAATCATTGATAAAATTATTATAACTACGATAAATAATACTTGGTTGACCTTGTTTACCTATATTTATTTCATTAAAATCTGTTCCGGTAATATTACGAACCCTAATTGAAGTAATCTCTTTGGAATCAATACTATTAAACGGGATTATTATGTCCTCATTTAATTCGATAGCAAAATGGGTCGACATTGTATCGTCGTTTAGATATAATCTAATATCATAAAGTTTTAGTTTATCAGCTGTTTTGTTTAAATGTACTTTATGCTGACCGCAGGTAACATCCTCACAGGGGCATCGCTTAGTAAAAGTACGATATATATGGTCCCATTTTTCTTTATTAGTTTCTCTTATACTAAAACGATTAAAATCAATACTTGTCGTGTTTTCGATAGTTAATATTAAAACATCATTTTCGTTTTGAGTAGCAAATTTACATTTTGTCAACAGACTAAAGCTAGATATCGCTAACAATATCAATATTATTTTTTTCATACCATCCTCTTTTATATTTTATTACTATTATATCATTTATTTAATATATCTAATAGAATTTCTATAGCTTTTTCGAGTTGAATATCATGATTATTTAAGATATGATGAGGTAGAAGAGGCACATAAACATCTGGTTCTGTTCCATTTAATTCTTGGTTTTTCTTATTTAAACGGAACCAACCATGCCTCGGCATTCTAATACTTGAACCATCCATAAAATCTTCTTGTCCAGTTCCGATCACAGAACCACTAGTAGGCATACCAACAACAAAACCCAATTTTAAATCTTGAAAAGCGCCAGAAAAAACTTCAGCATCTGAATAAGAATCTTCATCAATAAGGCAAACTATTGGTTTTTGATAAATTTGACGTGGGTATTGCATTAGTTCAATACCCCAGGCTCTTCCGTACGAATACCCTGTTTGTTGACGAGTGATTAGTTCAATTAGTTGATTTGATATATTACCACCTGTATTTCCTCTTACATCAATTATAAGTGCATCAGTATTTATATTTACAGCAAAAAAATCATGTTCAAATTTTCGTAAACTACTCTGATTCATCCTTTGTATGTGTAGATAGCCAACTCTCCCGTCTGTTACTGCTTGGACTTTACGGTAGTTATTTAGTACAAAGTCATCATACCATAATTTGTATTGTTCAGACCAAGAGATACCCTTTACATCAATATCAATTATTCCTGTCCGTTTTTGTATTTTAAGATAGATATCTTTTCCTACCAGATTTATTAAAAGAGGGGCTATTTCTGTGTTATCATATATCGAGGTACCGTTTATTTCTAATAATATATCATTTTCGGAAATGTTATATTTTTGGTGTATATCAGAATGAAAATAAACCCTTTTTATTCTCATTCCTACAGGTAAGCGCTGACTATAATCTAAAACTAAACCAATATAGGCTCTCTCAAGACTTAATGACTTGTGTGTCTGTCGAGTAGTAAAACCAGTATGTGAAGCATTTACTCTACCAATAAGCTCATCAACAATTTTTCTTAGTTGTTCTACTGTTCTGATGCTATTAATATAGGGGGAAAATTTTTGATAAAGATAGTTCCAATCTTGGTCGTGCATATTAGAGTCATAGAAATAATGTCCAAACCGACCCCATATTTGATCAAATATGTCTTTATTTAATATTATATTATCATATATATAATCATGTTCAAAAGTAATAATTTTAGTTGTTTTATTTTTAATATTGTAGCTGTATAGGTTCTCGTTAACTATATAGTATAATAATAACTTGTCTTCAAACAATTGGTAACTACTTATACGACCATTTATTGTTAGTAGTTCTTCCTTTTGTGATCCATCAAATTTCACTTTTTTTAGTATCCGTTTTGCATCTACATGAGTTATATAATATACTAAAGAATCAACTGTTGTGAAGAGAGGATAAGTATAACCTGATTCTGTCACTAATGTATTCTCTCTTAATAAAAAATTTTCTGAATTTATATCCCAAGTTGATGGCGCGTTTTTTGTTGGAGATTGATTTGTATTTAAAATAGTACCCCAAATGTCGTTTTTTTTTGTATCTGGGAGAGCTAATTCTAGTAAATGTATTGAATTATTTTTATTAAAAACTATTTGATTATTTGATTTTGTGAGGATTAGATTTCTAAATAAATCCTTTGATACATGGATATCAAAGATTCTATTTGTTTTTATCTCCTTTAATTTCGTGGTATAGGTATTGTTATCTAAATTCGATGAAATGTAAATCATTTTTGTTTTATCTGATGAGAATAAAGGGTATGATTCTATCATCTCTCCAGGTAGTATTTCGGTTATTTTGTTATTCGAATTTATTGATGCGTACACTCTTCTATTTGTTCTCTCATTTCCCTGATCGTAATAAATGATAAGTTCACCGTCGTTATTTTTATAAAGTTGATGTACATACTTATCACTGAACCAATCAACCATTTGCATATTATTCGTATTTAAAATATCGGTTTTGAAGAGTTTGGGAATTCCATTATGGTATGATATAAAATAAATAGTCCTATTATCATCCATCACTACAATACTTTCGTACCCTTTTTGATTAGTTGATAATTGTTTCACTTTACCACTTTGTAGAGGGACAGCAAAAAGGTCAAATTTATATGAAAAAACCATAAACTCTTGATTTGGAGATACATAAAAGTTCGTTAAACCATTTTTATTCGATTCATGTACTTTTGAATACGAGTAATCATCTTCTAGTATTTCTATTATTACCTTCTCACTTTTTCCAGTATCAGGATCGTAACGCCATATTTCGTTAAAATATTCAAATACTATCCTATCATTACGTCTTGCAATTGTTATAGTTCTAACTGACCAATCATCAAAATGAGTTAGTTGAGTTTTTGTATTTTCATCGAAATTGTCTATGTAGTATAATTGAAACTGGTGCGAATCAGAACCAACATAATAAATTCTATCTTTAATTACAGATGAAAATTTTGGATATCGGTCACTATAATTTGAAGAAGTAATTTGCTTGTATTCTTTCGTAGCTATATTGTAAAACCACAGATTACCGACATGAGACCCTTCATATGCAGGTCTATAAGGTAATCCTCTTCTATTAAAGACAATACATGAATTATCTGGGGAAATAGTAGAAAAGTTATTTCCTAATATTCCAATTTCGAGCGGCCTTTTATCGTTTAATTCAATCCTAAAAAAATTACTTCTTTCGCCTGGTTCGCTTCCTATCGCTAACAATGCTTGCCCATCTGCATACCAATCGCAAATTGTCAGTTCTTCACTTATCAACAATTCAGCCTGACCTCCCGTTGCCGGTATTCGATATAAGTTGGCTCTCCCATTTCGATCAGAATGAAAAACTATATGCTGTCCATTTGGAGAGTATGAAGGGCGCCAAACTCTATCATTATTTGCTGTTAAACGTCTAGCTACTCCTCCTTCAAAAGGGACTTCCCACAAATCATTCATATAGACAAAAGCAATCAATTCCCCATCTGGAGATATCGCAGGTGTCTCTGTAAAAAAAGGTTCATAACAAACCATTAATGTAAATGAAAATAAATACAACAATACGAATAGAATTTTTTTCATACTTTGTCAATAATCCTTATGCTATTTTTAATAACCAATTAGCTGCTTCATCTTCATTTAATAAAACAGGCATTCTGTTGTGTACATGCTTTACATCGCCCTCTGCTTGCTTAGTTACGATTGTGAAAGTAATCAATTTATCTTTTCCCCAAATTTCGTATAACCCTGCAAAACTTTTAAATTGAGTATTTTTACTACTGTTAGATTTTTGCACATCGAAATAATATAAATTTTTATTTTTATCTTTCTCATAAAATCCTGTTACGGGTATTAAACATCTTCGATATATATATGCATATTTATAAGAAGGCTTTTCGTTTATAGTTTCGATTCTGGCATTTATTGTTTTATGTGCAATGATGTCATCTTTAGCCCAGAAAGGAACTAAACCCCATCGGGCTGATAAAATTTTTATTCTTTCATTTGAAGAAGTAATTATCGGAATAGAATCCATTGGTTTAATATTTTCGTTTGGTATGCTAGCTGCACTTAAGTGGTCGAAAACGTAATAATCATCATCAAGTATAAAACCACTATTCTTTAAAAATTCGTAATAATCTTTTATAGCTTTTACACTCCCTAAAACTGCGAATTGGCCACACATATTAACTATTTTTCCTGATCTATATTAAATATAACTCGATCACTCTTGGGTCTTTCAACAGCAAAATAAACAAAATCTCGAGAAGCCGCTAAAATGATATTATTAATTTTACCACATAGTTCTTCAACAGAATCTATATAGTCGATTGTATTTATTCCGGATACAGCATCACATTCTGCAGATTGGATCATAGTTAAAATTTTACTACGCAACTGTGTGTGTTGAACTTTCAATACATTTTCGATATTGTAAATCTTATTCGATATATCATTATCATTTTTCTCTAAATATTGTTGTAATAAATCAAGCAAATAAAGCACTTTTTGATGTTTATCTATAATGATATGGTTGAATTCGTGATGATATTCACTTGTTTGAGCTAATATCTGATTATTCAAAATATTATTAATTTGTTCTGCGAAATCTCCTAATTTTTCAATATCATTTATTGAGTGTAGTAATGAAGGTATCTTTTGCGAAACTCTTCTTGATGTTGATCTTTCGCTCACAGCTACTAGATATAGTGTTACTTCGCGTTGTAAATGATCAATAGCATTTTCTATTTTTTCTATTCTTTCTTGGTTTTTGTAACTCTTTGTAATATATGAATCCATTGATAATTCTAAAGATTTGCTTACTAATCTTATCATTTCTCCCATTTCTTTAATCGATTGTTCTACTGCCATTTCGGTAGATTGGAGTAGATACAAATCAAGATGCTTAGGCTCTCCTTCATAAATTGTTTCTGAATCTGTGTTTTTAATAATTTTCTCACATACTCCTACAACAGATTTAATAAATGGAAACACGATTATCACATTAAATATATTAAAACATAACTGTGAATTTGCGATAAAACGGGCCATATTAGTATAATCACCTTTTGAAAATTCATGAAGCACATCTCCTGGTGTTATCCAATTTACAAAAATAGGATATATATTGTAAATCGTAAGTATTGTCACACAAATAACTCCATAAACATTAAATAATGTATGGAATAAAGCTACTCTTTTTCCAGTTCTATTTGTCGTTATACTAGCTATCCATGCTGTCAGCGTAGTTCCTATTTCAGTCCCAAAAATTAAATACATAGCCCCCATTGGCGATATTATTCCATTTATTCCCAAAACTATCACGATACCGGTCACTGCAGTTGAACTTTGAATAATCATAGTGAAAACCATGCCTGTCAATATCGCAATAAAAGGATTAGGATTGGGATTGCTTAAAAACTTATGTACTAATTCCCATTCTTTTAATGGAGCTACAGAATGTTTCATCATGTCTAAACCAACGAATAATAAACCAAAGCTTAATACAATATATCCCCATCTTACAAGTGATTTATTTTTATTTAAAAATATTAGAGTGACACCTACCATTATACACAAATATGAAATATCTGTCAAATTAAATGCAATTAATTGGGCAGTAAAACAAGTTCCAATATTGGCCCCCATTATTATTCCAATTGCTTGTGACAAATTCATCAAACCTGCATTTACTAAACCAATAGTCATGACTGATACAGCTGTACTACTTTGAGTTATACCTGTTATAATGGTGCCGACTAATACACCCTTAAATGGTGTATTGGTAAGTTTTTTTAATGTCTCTTTTATCTTTTTACTTGAGATGGATTCAAGGTTTTTACTCATAGTCTGTAATGAGTATAAAAACAATGCTATTCCACCTAAAAAATTTATTACCGAAAAAACACTATCCATATATAAATTCCTTGTACGAAAAATCTTTCTGCCACATAATCATTTATAAATCCTCAGTTATTTTAATTTAAGCACACTTTTTTTTTAATGTTTTTTTGTCAATAGTTTTAATTAAATTTTATTTATTTCTAAAAAATATCCTCTTTTTTGTTACTATATGTTTCTCATCCAGAACACGATAGTAATAAATACCACTACTAACAGTTTTATTCTTTGTCATCTTGACCATTCCAAAGCACTGTGAGGGAACCTTTCATAGTAAACTAATTTTAAGTTCTTTTACTTTTACACAATAAAAGTTCTTGACAAAAAAAGATAAAAAAAAACTATGGTTTATAAATTTTTGTTTGGAGAGATAATGAAAATCACTATGTATATTTCTGTTGGACTATTAATTATAGTATCCATTTTTTTAGGGACTTCTTTGTATCGAAACTACGAAATAAAAAAAGAGAACGCCCTGATAAATTTTTTTTATGAAGCAACTATAAGTGCTTTAAACGAGATAGAAGCAGGTTTAAATGATTTAAAAAATCATGAATCAATTCTACCAAAATTAAGCCTAAACAAAGAATTTGACCAGTTTATTTTAGAAGACCAAAAGGTTCAAATACTCATGTCAATAAAAGATATCGAAGAGTATCTCGAACATAATAAACGAAAACTAGATATGCTTGAAGAGCAAATAAAAGACAGTAAATATCAAATGGTTAATCTAAGGCAACTAATCGATAATTTGAGAAAAACAATAGCAGATGGGGAAAAAACTATCACTGATTTAAGGCTTGAAGTAGATGACCTAACTTCAACACTGGAAAAAGAAAGAAGAGCCTCAACACAACAAATAGCGAAAAGGGATAATACAATCAAAGAGCAATCTAGTGTAATCTCGCAGCAAGCATATGAGATAGATAGATTAAATGTTGAAGAGAACACAATTTACTACTTTTTAGGTAAAAAAAATGACTTAATAAAAAATGGGTTTATGTCAAAATCAGGAATCTTTCAAGGATCAAGAGCTACAAATATCTACGATTTAAGTATAATGACCGAATTCAATTTACTTGAAGAAACTGAAATATTCATTCCTGCTGATCGAAAAAATGTAAAAGTGTTGAGTAGCCAAGATGCATCTTCTTATAAACTAGTCTCATATGGAAATGAAACATTACTTCAGATAACAAACGCGGGAATATTCAATAAAGTCAAGTATCTCATCATTCAACATTAATAACTCGATTTATTTTTTAAGTTAGAATAAATTGTCGGTGAATACGATTGGACTAAACTACGCGTTAATGTCCTCAAGGTGGTAATTATTTATCATACCAAAAAAAGGTTTGGGCAGCATTTTCTACAAGATGATGAAATATTATCTTATATAGTTTCACTTGCATCTATCCAAGAGCATGACCATATTTGGGAAATTGGACCTGGGATAGGAAACTTAACAGATCACATTTTAAAGCACAAAGTATATTTAACAATTTTCGAAATCGACCGTGATTTGGTATCTTTTTTAACTAATAAATATTCAAATAAATGTGAAATTGTTGAAGGTGATTTTTTAAAACAAGCTATTAATAAGTTACTATCACCAAGTAAGCTAAAAATCATCACAAATTTACCATATCAAATATCTTCACCTTTTTTATTTTTTTTATCAGAAAATTTTGAAAAGTTTGATTGCATCGTGGCTATGCTCCAAAGAGAAGTTGCTCAAAGGATTACTGCTGTGCCAGGAACGAAAAATTTTGGTGTTCTTACGTTAAAAATAAGTTTTTATTTTCAAATAGAATATCTACTTGATGTAGAAAGAACAAAATTTATACCTGTTCCCAAAGTTGACTCTGCTATAGTTAGGCTTACACCTAGAAAGATTATCCCAGTTATTGAAGACATTAATTTTTATTGGAGAATAATAGAGATTTCTTTCTCTAAAAGAAGAAAAACATTAAAAAACAATTTAAAGCAATTATTCAATAAAGATAGTTATCAATTCCTCATACAAAATTTCAAGAATTCATCTTGTCCAATCGATTTAAATCGTCGAGGAGAAACATTAAGTGAAGAAGAGTTTATTGCTCTTTATTACTATTTACTACGGTCTACTAATAGCTGATAGTTCTTTCTATTCAGATTATCGAAGTTATAATTATTTTTCAACATTTGAGAGCCAGTTTAGTTGGAATTATTTAATAAATCATAATTATTCTTTATTACTTAATACAAATTACAATAATTCTATGAATTCAACGTTTAATCGAAGTTCAAGGAATGTAAACTATTATTATTATCTATCTTATAACAAATTCAAATTAAAACCTTATATTGTCTATGAAAATGAGAATTTACATAATTCTGGGTTACCGATAGATGATATATTAATTTATAATAAAAAATATCATAAAACAGGTATAGGTTATATTACCACATTCTTAAACCATAATTTAATCCTTGAACAAAATAGTTATCATATAAAACTCAGTAGAGCAAAGGAAGATTATTTCGGTTGGAATTCAAAATCAAAGATTATGTATACTGATAAAAGAGAAAAATACAACATCAGTACCTCATATAATTTCGACCTACAAGATATATATCTGGATAAGAATTTGAACCATAACTTTGATTTTAATTTTTTTTTTAATAATATTAACAAATTCAATACAGTTTTTAAATATAATAATAATAGCAAAGATATTTATTCTTTTAACTATTTTGAAGATAAAAGTAACCGGGCTGAATATATTGGTGGACTATTTTTTAGTTCATTTCTTACAGACGTATTTGAATGGGTATTCAATAATAAAATCCATTATAGAAGTATAGATTATCGAAATAAAACTAGAAGGAATAGTTGGTCATTTGAAAATGACATATACAGCTTAATTAATTATTCTTTAGACAATTCGGTTTATTTTACAAAAATAAACTTAAAAAATACAGAAAGAGTTATAAAAATATGTCTTTTAATCAAGAAAATCACATATTTAACACAGAAGAAAAGATTTTTTCCTACGGTGGGTATTGGAATAAACCTTATATT
>Ga0123353_10015439_pt1 | contig 11094 bp, 4 predicted proteins | sample TergutLab28metaG_3_FD_92763 | JGI IMG/M metagenome (GOLD analysis project Ga0123353, IMG submission 92763) | Labiotermes labralis P3 segment gut microbial communities from Petit-Saut dam, French Guiana - Lab288 P3 | ecosystem: Host-associated > Arthropoda: Insects > Digestive system > Gut ... | reverse complement strand
TGGTTTTTACTACAGGTTAAAAAATCAAATGAAAATTTAGATACCCACTTTCGTCACAGTACCTTGATGATGCACTACATTAAGTAACGATCTAGGCTGTCAGAACAAAGAAGCTGTGTTATAGGAGCGAAAGACATTTTTTTTTGGGGGGGGGGGATCTAAACTAAAGAAATATTATTAAAGTGAAAATTTCTTTCAGTCGTTCTGGACTCTTTAACTGATATTCTTTTCAATACACTTTCATATCGATTGACCAAACGCGTCTGTATTTCAGCAGTAATGCACGAAATATATCTTTGTTCTTTCTTTAAACATTCTACATTTCAACATATTCGGAATTCCAAATATTTTTTAATGCTCTCTCCGGTATTCCGTCATTTAAACGTGTTGTTAATATTTACACTTTGTCATTTGTGGTCCGGCTCCTAAATGCTATTTCGTCGGCCGGTGTTTGCTTAAACCTGTCAGCGTTTTCTAGGCACATTAAGAACTGCGATATTTGAGTTGGTGGTAGCTCTGTACAAACTGGTTTTAGCGAATTTTAACATTTATATTATTATTATTTTTATTTTTTGAGTATGACAGCCTGCAATCTAGCAGGTGGTTACCAAAGTTTTGGAAAAGGTTTTTACCTGAATTTTCTACACATCCTTAGCAACGACCTCCCCGAATACTCTCTGTCTTAAACCACAATACCACAGCCTTGAGTTTAGTTCTTATTCCTCTATTTCTCTGAAGTTTTGTAACTTACGTTCTACTTTTATTAAACCTGACAGTACACAAAAAGTGGCAGTAAGTCACTTACACCGACGTTAATATGTTGCCTGTACTGTTATGTGACTTTTACGGCTCTGTGTTTGGCACTGAAGGAAGTGCTTAGAAACCTGCTGGAAGCGCACCAAATCGCATGAAAATGCAGCAGCAATTAGTTATAGGTGCAAGCGATTCTTCTGGTTGTAGCTGTTGTGATGATATTTTTACTATCACTGGCCAGTAAAGCATTGCAATTGTGACAGAACACATTAGTACACGGAAATCTCTTATAATGCTGCGTACAATTATCCAACGAAAACATTCATTTGCATCGAAATTCAGTAGTCCTTATACGGTGAGTGAAATATTCCAGCTTTAACTTAAATAGCTCAAATAAAGGCCCTTTTACAAGGGAAATAAATTGATTTAGTGTCCCCTATATAATCAAAATCTTTGATAATATAATTGGAACTTTCTGCATATAAAATGTTTAAATTAATTCCCTTGTCTGCCCATTAAATTTAGTTAAACATTCAAGCACATCAGGCAGTAATCTGTTGATGTTTATCTCTGTTATATCTAACATATTATTGTCAGTTTATATTGAGTTTACGTATAAAGTGATGTAAAATTTATATTTCAGATTCCGTCATTCAGTTAGGATATGACATTTCAATGTACCTGTAATTAAGAATGTACGACACAGAGAAGTGAAATATGAAAACAAATCTTTACATTTCCTTTAAAAACACGTTATTTTGTTCAGGATGACAGCCAGTTTCGGTCTAGAAAGACTATTCAACAGGCGACAGTATAATACAGCGCCAATTACGATTTTCTACTATTTGCCTCTACTCATATCATCGGATGACTTACTGCCCTTATAATGGTGATATAAGTGCTGTAAGGACTGTGAGTTCAAAGAAGTCTGCTGCATCTGAGATCGAAAAACCAATACTACAAACAAATATCCATCAAAATATTGATAACTAATTACTTCAAACAACTGTTTAAGCAAACCATAATTTGTTCCACGCCTTTGTATAAGAAAGGTATCACATTAACCACAGGCAGTATCTCGAACATTGTAGTACACTTGAGACGATCTATACAGGTAGGTAGGTTTTCACTCTTTTTATAGGCCACGCAGGCCCTTAGGGTGAGTAGAGATATAGCTCTACTCTTTTCTAGGACTTTCGGCACTAGATGGGCGTGGGTGGGGTCAGCCCCACGCTCTGGCTGCCTCTACCCCCGGGAAACACCCAGTACCCATTGTACAGGTGGCTGGGTAGGCCCCAGGGCCGGTCTGTAAGGGCAGAAAATCTCGTCCCCACCGGGATTCGATCCCGGACGGTCCAGTCCGTAGTCAGTCGCTATATCGACTGAGCTACCCGGCTCACTCTATACAGGTATATTACATTGATATCTGTTTTGTGTAATAACTAAAAAAGTAACTGCCATAATCTCCCCTGAGAAGTCGCTGCTCTCTCCTTGACAGTAATCTGTTGCAATGTTTACATTAGTCTGCCATTTCTTCTTACTTTAACCAGTCCCATTCCTAAAGAAACCTGTCACACGTTTTCTTTAAGACACTTTTTGTTTTCCCCTGGTTTATGCCTATGTACTACAAGTTGTTTTTGGCTTTAGTTTTGCGATTGAAATGTTTATGCTTCACTCATATCGTTCATGGGCCTACCAAGTCCTGCCTAAATTAGTCTTAGCAGAGTTTGCAATGATAGTGATAGTTTTATATGTACGAATTACAGTGTTGCAAAACAAATTTCGGGAGCTCATACAACCTAACCTAACCTAACCTAACCTAACCTAACCATCCACTATTTCTGTTATTGCTAGCCTCGTCAGATGTTTGTAGTGAAATGACAAAAAATGTGTTTCCTTCAGCGACTGAATGGGCTGACCAGACCTTTCGAAATGTTGTAAACATCCCACACTTCTGTCAGGGCAATTAACTCAGTACTGACTGACAAACCGTGAAAAAAGAAGCAACACACGGCTCTTGAATCGCTGTGGCATTTTACTAGTTGACACTGCGTAATATCCCAGAACGTTTGGATATTCAATCGTTCATGCATTTTACCTGAGTTTTACTCAGTAGTTCCCACTAGGAATGTAAAGGGGGTTTAGGATTCCCTAGGCGTTTTGGGATCCCTTTAGCGGTAGACATGGCCTAGGATTCTTAATGCTACTCGGTAGGTTGCCACTAAGTTAGGTTGATTACCGTCCTAAGTGACGGTCCACTTGAATAAGAAATTTTCAGAAATTAGCCTTGAGGGGGAGGGTGGAAGGACGAATAGTTCCTTGTCTGTTGGCTCAGGCATGGTAACTCTATCCTCCTTGGCTGTGTTCCAAGAATCTACCTCTGACGCTACAGAACACCGAGAAGTGTGTACTATCCTCTTTAATAATGGCGGCCAATCAGTTATTTACAAGTATGTACACAAGGGAAGACGCTAAATCAGTAAACAATTAAATTAGTAGTTTGGAGATCACTATTATACGTCCTCTTACCATGTGTCACGTTTGTGTAGCCTGCAAAATTACTGTCTTAAATATCGACCTCACAACAAATTTGCAGTTCGATTTAATACAATTTCTAGAAGAAAACCGAAAACTCTTAGGTTCCTACAGTTTAGACACAGACAAAATTACAGAACTGATTGGTGTTACAGCGAACGTACCTGTTAAAATAAGCGTGGTACAGAGCGCACGGGACAACACAAGCACTTTATTACTGAGGGCATCCAGGAAACAAACCAGAACGAGGTATACTTAGGTAGCTTTATTTGATTTATATAGTCACTGAAACAGTGGCACTGTCTCATATCGTACCTCCAATTTGATCACAATTTTCTAGCCAATCTCTGTTCTCGGAAATGCTCAGTGCCGGCCGGACAAAGTGCAGAAGTCAGCAGATAGACCGGCCGCTTTACAACCAAAATGTCGCTAGCCGACTGCATCTACCCTAACTGCCTGGTACCATTTCACTCGAAAAGAGAGCGTTTATGTCGATTTAATGTGGCCGAAATCTATAAAACGTGTTTAGGTCTTCATGTAAATTGTCCAATAATATTGCCCACTTTTACCAAATTTACATTTCCTAGACAGTTTTTCATGAAATCTTCCAATATCGACTTCACAGAAATCCTTGCAGTGGGAGCCGCTCTGGCGAAGTAGGGAGACGGACGAACGGACAGAGAGAAAGAGAGTTGCAGATAGACGGTCGGACGGATAAGACGAAGTTAACAGGTGATTTAAAGACGACTCCAAAGCGCCCAAAACTTACTGTGTACCGCAGATAGACAATGAGTTTTGTTTCGAACGAGCTAATGCTCTAAGGGAATTGATCGCTGTTATGTCTGAGATCCATATGTAAACATTTGGCAGAATTTAGGATTTTTTAAACATTACACTAGGTGTTGCATTAAGTACATAAACATCGGAATTTCAAGGCTCCAAATATTATTATCCTTCCTCTGTAGGATATTCCAAGCTATCAATTTATAACAGAAATTTCGCCTAACTTGTTGTTAGATAAGTTCAATAAAGTATATGAAAAATTTGGAAGCAAAAAACAGGATTAAAATAAAAGTCTGATGAAGTAATTTTATTAATAGACTTACTGCAGTAACAGTCGATTTCGGTTAGAAGCCAGTCTCTGAGTTCCTTTTATACCGCTGCCTGTTACGCAGTATTTACTGCGACATTTCAGAATGAGCCTTCACGAGGTACCAGTAAGTATAATTAGGATCTCAACATGTCTGTAAGTGTGTCTGATGTGTGGCAAGTTCAATCACTGGAACCTTCTACTTCTCAGCTCAGGCTTGAACGAAAAGGAAGAGGTTTCCAACTGCAGACGAGCAATTTTATGCTTAATTTTACATCGTTTTGCAACGTAAAATTAAAAAAGATTTCTGTTTTCGAGATCAGACTGTAGGAGCATGTTATAAAAACAAGTCTGATTGCACGGCATGCAATTCTTTCCGTACCAACGTGACCGGAATTACGTAACAGTGGACTTACGGATTCCAAGCCGTGATAATTTAATCCCTATATCGTAGAGCACAATAAAATTTTCTACCGACATGCAAAGGTATTTGTACTACTGAGGTTTTCATATAGGTCTTAATAAAGATTATTCTATGGGTAGGTTTCTTTGTGGAAGAGTTCCGGAGGAAAAGCCTACCTCCATTATCACCTTGTAATAGTCCAAACATCCTTGGACTGCTAGACTTTTAAAACGGAGTCAGTACGCACCACCGAGCGTCAGTAAATATACTAGCTGTACACATGGCAAAAGGTAAGAGAAAGTCTGAATATTAAATATTGCGAGTACAATAATGAGAGTAGAGTTTGCTCTCAAAAGCAATCCGGAACAAACTGCAATCCGTCAGTGTTTGCTATAGCTTAGAAGATAGTAATTCAATGGTTACTGTTCACAGTTCTTAAGGCTAAAAGGTGCAAAGTCTCTAAAGTTCCACTATGTATTCCACATAGTGTGTTGCATCTGGAGCTTCTATAGTACTGCTCCTTGTAGGGAGAAAAATCATGTTACTAACACGGGATTGTGTTTTTGACTGACCTCAAACGTTTCCACAATTTCTAAACAGATTTAATATTATTTATTCATGTTATTGTGCTTGTAGTTATTTATACGCATCAACACGTGCATACAAATTATAAGATTAAGATATATGTATAGGTATAAACTTAAACCCTCCTAAAATTTCCAGCGATAAATTCCTATCCTCAGGACGATGCCAGTACAATGGAATACATAATATTATTCCATCAATTTCACATATATGGTACGTCAGTAGATTCTAACCAAGAACGTCTCAATATCTTACGTGCCACAGTACCCATACTGTTGTATTTATTGCTACTATTTTGTGTACCGATCTAAGGTAACGGTAAAGCAATTCCTGTACGGGCATGTTAGAGGTCCAGAGGGCTCCAGTGTGTTAAGTTTCCCAGATTTCGTGATAATGTATGTATGTGTAGGTGGTAAGGCTGTCAGGCCTACGCACCGGCTGCCACGTACTAAAAACTGAAAGGGCAAAGATGTTTTAGGTATTCGCTCTTCCTCTTGGTACGCAAATTTGTAGCTGTTACGGACTTTTCGGGACAGCCTATTACTCTCATTTCCAAAGGTAAGCAGTCCCAGATCCACGGAGACGGGGCCGATTGCCCCTCCCGAAAAGGCGTAAACAACCACGAAAGTACACTGCGTGACAACCAAGAAGAGCGAGGATATCGTCTAAACTGCGGCGAAAACATGAAATCTCACAAGGATTTTTATACACTTTTGAAAATTTTAGGATTTTGATATGTCAATCATGGCAATTTTGTCACACGTTCGGTACCACTGGGTTAAGTTGTGGGATTCATAGTTGTACAGAGACACTTGTGTAGCCTTTACAATTCAAAACGTACTTTCCGGCCAAATACAGTTTTTCAAGTAAGCTTTAAAAAGTATGAAAATTAATTTTCGTAGCATTACACGTATTTATTATATTCATATACCAAAACCTCTGCTTGCAACAAATTTCAGTCACATAGTTGAAAGTCTTGCTTTATGTGATGTATAGAAAATGTTCATAATCACAAATTCCCGGAAAATGAAGCCTGCCATGGGGTTCAAACATTTAAATTAGCCAAGAGAATAATGTAATTAGGCAGTGTAGATGAACCGTTGTATCATACAGTGGGGTTGGTTACGGGTTCTAACCTCATACCACTATAGTTGGTACAGGATATTTTCAACAAAGGGAAGCTATTCAGCATAAGTGACACATGTCCAGGCTGCAAGTGTGTCAGCTACAGAAAGGGCTATAACCTGTTGGCCCTTACAATTACAGTTCTTTGTGACGGACACGATTTTCGTAGGACAGAGAGCTATTTTTAAGTGATCGACTGCAACTCGGTACTGGAAAATTGGGTACTGGATCCAGAGACTGGTGTCTGTTCTTATAAAGGAAGACTAAAAGTCACCGTTTGTTTGGTGGTGTAACTTTAAGGTATCTGAGGTCCTCGTACCCATGTTATTGAAAACCGAATTCTTATGGCTCGTTACTCCGTGAAAACTGGTAAATATTTATCTCAATATTTTACCAACTTGAAGCACAACATTTTTGTTTTACAATAAGTTTATTTAATGCTTCTACATATTTCGAGCACATGTTCTCATCATCAGGAGGTCAAAATTGTATTACACAGCCCCTGGTGTCATCACACCTATAGGTGTGATGACACCAGAGGCTGTGTAATACAATTTTGACCTCCTGATGATAAACACATGTGCTCGAAACATGTAGCGGCATGAAATAAAACTTATTGTAAAACAAAAAGTTTGTGCATCAAGTTGGTTAAATACTGAGATAAGTATATTGAGATGAAAGGTAAGCAAAACGTCAAAACTGGTAAATAGTTATCAAGAAGGAATGTCAGGGTGGTGTGGTATCCGTATGCAGGCTGAAGCCTGCATAACGCACCACCCCAGCCAAACCACAACGTAACACCAACAGACACCGAACGAGAACAATACAACCCATGAAATAACTCATCAAATAAGTCGCAAACTCCTGAGGATGGATGTATTAACATCCGAAACAGGTTGAGCATTAAATAATGAAATAATAAAGGAAGTGACATTAAGTTGGTCTGTCTTTATTCAACTATCAAGATGATGCACGGTCCAATAAACATAAGATTCACCACATACGGTTACGTGGTTTCAGTAGCAGCATAGCTTTTCTTTTGAAACATTTTTAAAATATATTTTTCCGTAGTAGTAGAAATCTAGGTTTTGTATTTATATAAAGAGCTTTCACACTCATTTCATATTACTATTAGTAAATACCCATTTAATTTATTAGTTTTATTATTAATGTTGTGAATTTTACGTATGTGGACCTACTGTTTTCTACTATTCGTTGTTTACTGTTACTATATTTCACCATATTTGATCTAAATTAGAATTTGCCTCCCCTGTCTTCAATAACATAACAACGTCTAACATTAACAATATTAAAGATATTACGCTAGTAGCAGGTATCAATTGTTATAGTGCTAATTACTTAGCTAACTTTTTTTTAGTTTCAGCTATAAATCCAATTTTTGTTACTTGTTTTGTCGTGTTATTTTTTTGTGTTTAGTTTTGTAATTTGTGTTGTAATTATTTTGTGCTCCTTTGTAATTGGCTTTTGCACTGTAAAGCAGGCACTTTAATAAATGATAATAATAATAATTATTATTACTATTGTTCTAGTACCTAAATATGACCTTAACACGCCCTAGACAAATATTTAAGGTACACTTCAAAGTTCACCTTTCACTCGCTTGGATCAGTAGATGTACCATATATCACATAGTCTCAAATTGGGTAAAGGTAAAGATAAATTTCACCCCATGACATGCCTACACAGGCACAGAAGGGAAGTAAACGTATATCACCGGCACAATGGTGACCTTGACGCAAGAGTAGGTTGGTGGCCAGCAACCCATTCCGGCAACCTTACCGTGGGAGAGACCCGATACTCAAAGTACTTAAATTAGGGTCTTGCCTAGTCTGTAAACTTACACACAAAAGAACTGACGGAACTATTTTCGAAATGTAACATCTTTATGACTCATTTGCGTAAATTTTGATACCTTAATTCAATTATACTCGTTTGTCGCTGTTGTCTCTAACATAAAAATAAAGGCAAAAATATTCCCACGTTTAATTCTGCATCATGAAATTCAGACGCTTGCGGGAGTGAAGGCAGAACTGAATGGCAACATTTATGCTTTTGCCACATGCCGGGGGGAGGGGGGAGGAGGATTTGCGCCTGATGACAAGAAAAATCCTTATGTCTGTGGGGAACGAAACACTTGTTGGCCACTCCACAAATAGTTACCGCAAAGACTGACCTGCAAAAACCACGGTGTTAGTAGGTTCAGGCCCGTTTATTTTGTAATTTACAAGCGTGTACTGCCGCTCAAATAATAAATTTTGATCTACTGAGATATGCAGTCTATTAATTTACAAATGTTGACAGTTGCAACATGTCACATGGCACTGTCATGCGCTCAAAGCTTCTGTTGGTGAAATTGCTCCAGCTTGTGTGGGGAAAATCTGAATACGTTTACATGTACTGTGCAATGTAACACGCTCCGTGATTGGAGTCGGCAAACACTTTGTGTAAACTATTGTTCTAATACATGTTTGCAGCAGAGAGACATAAATACGAAAGTTCAAAATGTCTGTAAGAAAGCGCATAAATCGAATAAAACCATGTTTAGTACATATTCGTCAAAATAAACCAAACTATCCTTAACATCTTACCTTCGCTGTTCCAAATTCCCCACCAAGAGTTATTTTCTATTTCCATATGAAGTCTTATATAGGAAGGAAATAAACATCCCGATAGGTAAAATTTAAAAGATCAGATAGATTTATAATCTGATATTAACCCTTTATAAAGTCTAACGATTTGTGTACGTTCCATCACATTTCCCACTAAAAGCTCTGCAATTTATCCACATGTGTTCTGTCCAACTAGCATATCCAACATCAATTAACCTGATTGCTCATCCTAAAAGAAGCAGACTGTGCCCTCTGTGAGTAAAACGAAATTCTTTATATAAAATATACATTATTTTGGTCTTCAACGTTTTGTACTAATATATTAATTACGAAACACCTGGTAAAGAAGAATCCTTACATTATCTCGAGTTTTCATGTCTATGTTGTTTCCATATTAACCTTTCCATAACCAAATCAATTCAGCTCTTTGCCATTAATATACTGGCACAACAGCCGTTGGGCTACTTACAGAAACAAAAAGGAAATATTAATAATAATAATAAGAATAAGAAATATTTTTCTCAATCATGAAATGATTTTGTCGCATTTTGTAGGATGGGTGTCCTATGGTATGCAAAACAAAAACCGAGTAGACTGAACTGTTATAAAATAAATGTATAAAAGACGATATGTTCTGTTGTATCATTTATTTAAATTACACGTACGCATATAAAGTCTTTATCTTTCGATTTTATAGGGGAGTTAATTTGACCGTCAGAGAAACTTCTGTGAACTCTCATCTAATCTTTTATTTTATAACACCTGTCACCAACTTCGAAAAAAAGGATGATCAAAATTTTGCCAAAATATAACTGTTTATACAAAATAACTTCGTGTCGTAAGAATACATATGAATTCAGCTTCGCTTCGTTTTACCCTTGTAAGTAACCTTTCACAAATCCGATGTACTCAGTTTTCATTTATCTATCACCGACGCCATAAGCCCTAGCAAATGAAAGTGGTGTTATTAATATAGGTCTTTTGTCTTTAAACTTAAAAATGCAGCTGCCAGGCTCATAGCAGCAGATTTGAAAACGCTAATTCCAAACAACAATGGCTTATTGAGTGGTCATGCTCAGTTTACTGGCGAATTCGCAAAATTGTGTAAAGAGACTATTAGCTTCATCATATCTGTCCGCCCGCATGGAACAACGCGGTTCCCACCGGACAGAATTTCACGAAATACTATATTTGAGTGTATATGAAAATCTGTTGAGAAAAGAGAAGTTTGATTAAAATGTGACAAGAATAACCGATACTTTCCATGAACTCCTATGTGTATTTATGATAATATTTCGCTGAATTCTTCTCAGAATCAGTTACATTTCAAAGTGACAGAGAAAATAAAAACACACACTTTAGTTTAATAACTTTTTTCCAGATATTTTTTATCATTTATGAGATGATGTGGAAGATTGTGAAACAACCAGACAAGTCATACATGAAAATAAAAGAGGGAAGTAGGGAGGTCGCTTCAGTATTATGTTTTATGTCCATTGCGTCTCTTGTAGCTTACTAGGGCCGTTTCCCTTGTTCGGTGCAGAAGTTTAGTTATTGTCTCCTGTGGGAACAGGGTTTAGAGGAGGGATAAAGGAGTAGAAATGTTTGAAAGTAATAGTTGCTCATGAAGTCTGAACAACGTTGAAGAATACGCAAAACTCCCCTTACAACAGTTCGTGTGTGGTATGGTACAAGACACAGGATTTCAATAAATTCTTCTGTGAGTCGGACTACAGGGCGGATGAAAATATAGTATCTAATGAAAACAAGTGCAACAGAAGATAACGTAGTTGATGTCTCCAATTAACGCAGCGCTGCCCGACCCACCAGTGTGCAGGTTACGAAAATACTTAACATGGATTACTCCGAAAGCATGAGATGACCACGACTCCATATACGAGTATTTGCCCTTTCTCCTTACGGTTTCCATATTAAGGAAAAACGCTTCTGTATCAAGAAGGGGAGAAGCTTGA
>Ga0123353_10015437_pt1 | contig 11095 bp, 10 predicted proteins | sample TergutLab28metaG_3_FD_92763 | JGI IMG/M metagenome (GOLD analysis project Ga0123353, IMG submission 92763) | Labiotermes labralis P3 segment gut microbial communities from Petit-Saut dam, French Guiana - Lab288 P3 | ecosystem: Host-associated > Arthropoda: Insects > Digestive system > Gut ... | reverse complement strand
TTTAACATTCAATTGTACGCTCTGCTTGTGCTGTATTTGTGTGTTTTCTATTTATCTCAGAACAAACAGCGACTTGTCCAACTTACGCCATAAACTGTTTGTTTTTTACAACCGAGATAAAACGTGTTTACTGCGCGGTACGGACAGGGTTTAAATAAAGCAGCCTGCGCGTAGAAACAGCAGTTTAAGCCGGGTGGTGGTGTAGTGGTGGTGATGGGGTTCGTCGTCCTTGTGTTTATGGTGGTACATACATGCCATTTCATTTCATCAATCCCAGTAAGCCATTAGGCTTCGGATATAAAACATATCCTCAAGATTTGACAAACACTATCAGGCGTACACTAATAAATGAATATACACGTACAAAATTAAAAATATTAGAAGTACACATTGATACGCAATTTCATGAATTACATAGCCTAAATACAGTATGACAAGTTTATACACTTATGCAAACACTACCTCATATTGCCTCTCATCATGGGTCATTGTGCATTCAAGTATTCTTCTACTGAATAAAAGGGTTTATCAGTTAGGTTTTTTTTATTGCAATAGAAAACATTTCTTATTTGATACTACATCAGCAAGATCATCTGGAAGTTTATTATAAATGTTTATGCTATTATAATAAAGACTTCTCTGATACATTGTGAATCTCGCTGCTGGTTTGTGCAGTTTTAATTTGAGCCTAGTATTTGGATTATGTACGAGGGCAGTCCATAAAGAAACAGATTTTTTAAATTTATTGCTTTACTTACAGCTTGATCAAACTTGTCACCCTCGTAGTACTATCCTCCGCTCTTGATACACCGCTTCCAACGTTTTTTTCCATTTCTGAAACGCGTCCTGGAACGTGTTTTGCGGGACGGCGCCAAGATCCCGTATAGAATTTTATTCTATTTCCTCTACCGTATGAAATCGGCGACCTTTTAGTACGGATTTCCACTTCGGGAACAAGAAAAAGTCCGCAGAGGCCAAATCTGGAGAGTAGGGCGGCTGGGGTACAAGAATCGTCTCATGTTTCGTAAAAAAATTCATGAATAGGGAGTGACGCGTCAGCAGACGCGGCACAAATTTTGCGGCAACACGACGCATCTTCCGTTTTTCGGTTAAAATCAGGTTCCACGAACTTTTACAGATTCCTACTTCTTCGGCGACTTCACGGACAGTTACGCGACGATTTTGATGAATCACAGCAAGCACATTCTCAACGTCATCGTCGTCCATTGACGTGGAGGGCCGTCCAGATTTGGGGTCGTCTTCGATGGACGTTCTGCCCGATTTGAAACGCTGGTATCACTTGTGACATTGCGTACGGCTAAAAACAATCCTCTCCATAAGCCTGTTACAACATTTGAAAAGTCTCCGTAAAAGTTTTTCCTTATTTGAAACAGAATTTGATGCAAACGCATTGTTCCTCAAGATCCCTCATTTATCACCTTGCAAAAAATCGCCGAGAGTACTAAACACACGTTCATTCAAGCACGTGTAACACTATGACTAAATGATATGGCATGATGCTGCTAGTTTCAGAATGAAGCCTAAGGTCCCCGCTGCACTACGCCACCATAGCGAGCGTGCTGCGCGCGCTCGCTGGCTCGCTATTTCACAATTTCGGTTTCGTTATGGACTGCTTACGTACTGAAGTATTAAATTGGTAAATCTCCAAATTTGATGAGAAGAACCTCATCAAGGAAAGTAAGAATTGGGAGGTCAGAGACATTATTTCAAATTTTTAAAATAATGATTTACATGAAGTCGTTGAAGTAGATCCTGTCGCAATTCTAATTATTCTTTCTTGTTGATGGAAAATTCTTTTACTTTATACTGAGTCTCCTCAGAATATGATACCACATTCCATAACAGCATGAAACGAAACGAAGTAAATCATTTTGAGAGTATTTGATTTACAACATGGATACATCCTTCTAGCCAGGTAACAGGCACTGCTTAATTTAGATAAAATTTTTTGAACATATTTCTTCCAGCTTATATTTTCGCCAAGTTCTAGTCCTAAAAATTTTGTTTTGTTAATTCAAATTATTATATTTTTTATGTATAATTTGGAAGGCTTCATTCTGGTGATGACTTGAAGTAAATTTCATTATATTTGTCTTCTCCATGCTCAAGGCTGATCCATTCGCTGAGAATCATCCTGTCATGTAATCTAACGTACAATTAATTTTGATTTTGAAACTTTTCATCATTTTTAGTAATTGTTGAGCTCCTTGGTGTGATCCGCATGGCAAATCACTCAAATATATTATAAAGAGTAGTGGTCCCAGGATTGAGCCCTGGGGGACCCCAATGGTTACTGGTGGTGTGTTGGTGTGATGGCGTTGTCGTGGTGGAGGTAGTGGTTGTTGCTGGTGTTTAATATTATATATATATATATTGTCGTGAGGTGGCATTAGTGAAAGGGAAGATGTCCGTCTGTGGATTGCATATTGGTAGATTTGCGGCCTGAAGTGGGAACCTTAAGCACAGCATTCTTTGCTGACATGATGTTTGAACTGTCATGCCCATTTAGTGAAAAAGCACCTGTTGAAACATACCCATCTTTATGCACAACCTCGTCGTCAACCTTAATTGCACATAATGTGCTCATTACTTTTGTATGGCATGTACCACTATAATTTATTCTTATGTTTGTAAGTATATTCCTGGAATTATGTTGTTTTCAGAGTACTGTAATTTTTTTGTCGTGCATTAATGTTGGAAATGGAGCATTGTTGGCTGTAAATATGCAACCACTCACTGAAATTAGGTTATGCTTGTTGTATTCTTTTTTGGTAGATGTAACAATGCAAATATTTTGTGTTGTACTCGGGAATACAGGTGTTGACGCTGTTTGTCAACGTCACAAGTAACTTGCGTCAATTGATGGCAGCACTAATAGTCGCATTACCACGGATTAACATTGACTAACAAATCTTGAATATGATCCATGATTCCATGTTTCATGGATCTCATTCGTCTCCACACCATTCACCACAGGTCCTAAAGATTGGATGTGTCTGCTATCGGTGGTCGTATAATTCGTTCCATAGTTGTAATGAGTGTTGCTGGAGTTGAGAACGTGTTGGATTTCCTCTATTGTATATGAACTTGTCATGCATGTGCCAATGTTGCAATATGTTTATGGATTCCTTATCGTCTACACGCCTTGGATATTTGCGGTAAATTTTATCAGTTGAACTGTGTCTGCACGGGGTGCAGGAATATGAGGCTTTGTCTTTGAGAGTAAAGGAATGAACAGGGCGCTGAGGATGTCCTGTAGACCAGGAAGTATGAAGTTGCAGGATGGGTGGAGAAAACTACAAAATTAAGAGCTTCGCAAGTAGGAAACGTGTCCACATTCTTGTTTCTCCAGTCTGTACATTGGTTGTATGATCTGTATCATATGTCCCATACAAATTTGCTGACAGTTTGTGAAATGGTGAGGGGTGTCGGTGCTATACATAAAATTCTGAGGAAATGTAGGTACCTAATTTATAATGTCGTGGCAACAAAGCAAGTTGTTTGTCACTGAATATTCAGATTATTAATGGTTACTAAACAAAATTATGAAGTAGCCAATACTCCTAGTGGGGCACTGGATTTGGGTTTTATATAATATTATTCGCCATAATATAAACCAATCTAATTACCTTAATGTGGCTGACTCATGTAAATACAGTATGTACCTAATTTTGTTTCTTGTATTTATTATTAATACAGAGCAGTTATATTGTGTGTCTCAGTTCAGCAGCTGTCACAGGTGCTTGACTAGTAATTTCATGTCTAGTTTCAGCCAGATGTTTTGGAATATGATGGACATATGACAGTTAATCTTCAGCATTCCTTTGATCAAGTTAAGGAACCCCAGTTTTTTGACAGAGGAACAGTTAATATTCAAAGCATAAGAACAGGAGCCATGACATTACAGCAGGGTGCTCTTTCAGTAGAAGACAGGCAGAAATTAAAAGTAAGTAATCTGTATTTCAATATAACAGGACAATAAAGATGTACAAATTCAGTAGTGCAGTACTAAAATAGATGTCTTACAGTGGTAAGTAAGACTGTCTGATGTAAGCATCCTTCTTGATGAAGTGTTTGTTGAACTTCTTATGTATACAGCTTGTCACCTCTAATCTTTTACTGCAGTACTTTTGTGTTATGTGAAACTGAATTGTCCGTTGAAGTTTTCGTGGGCTGCTTGTCAGCTGTAATCTTGTACTGTTAACCTTTATTTTAATGTCACATGAAACTGAATTCTGTTCATGAAATGCATATTGTGGGTGATTAAGCTAGTCTCCTAGGAACCAAGTTTCAATTGCTCAGGCTCATCCGACTTGAGTAAACTTACAGTATCAATAAATGTCCCACCAAGAACATGACACTTGTTTGTGCAAAAATAAAATTGTTTTAACCATCTGTGCAGAAACCATGTGACCACTAGAATGTTCCAGAAATATTTGTATGTCTGCTGGTGTATTGCATATGTTGTCTTTCCCATCCCCAGGAGGTATAGAGTGTGAACAGAAAAAAATTATAGATCGTGCTGTAAGATTTACAATTTGCCTTGCAGAACACAAATGGTTGAGAAACCTATTGAATGTGATAAATGAAGGCTGAAATTTGTAACTGAGTTACAGACTTACAGGTTATTTTAACAAGCAGAAGAAAACTGAGCAGCTCCAAAGATTGCGTAACATCAAATGCACCTAGGTGCATCGGGCCCAGAAGGGCTTGAACCCAAATACCATTCATTCATTCATTCAACATCAAATGCAACAATTGACTATTGAAATAAGTTTTAGAAAGTTAAACTTAGCCCAGCATGTAATTAAGTACCACAGTATGAAGACATATGGGGCTTGCAGGCATAGCTCCATGCTTTTGTAATGTCAGGAGTAAGTGAAATGAAAAGTCAGTTTCACATCGTCATTGCTTTGCTGCCCAAGGGAAGAGTCTTCAGTATCCATTGGATAAGAGGATGGGTGGTCCCCACAGCTAGTGTGCAGCCAGGAGTCTGGACTTGCCATATTACTTTTCATTTACAGTTCATTTAACAGAACTGGGCTGACATTTCAAATGTGGAAGCTCGCAAGCTGAATCTATTTCATCACTCTAACAGTTGCCAATTTAATTTCAGACTATTGCTGAAAAAGACGGGCTGTATCGGTTGCGTGCATTTGTCCAAAGTATGGATGGCAAAGAGACATCATTTCTCACATTTGTGAAAGCGGTAAGGTTTGTAGATAGACACTTCCTGTTTTATATCTGTGTCATACTCTGCTGTGTATGTATTTGTCATAGGCACATAAGGTTTAAACTGAATTAATATTTATGTTAATTTTGTGTTTCTTTTGTTTGCAGTGTTCTTTGACTGAATCTCATTTGTCAGATGTTCTAACAGTCTCGCTGGACCATATGGGTTCAGTAATTGCTGTTTCCATGTCAACATCGCCAGCCATATGTGAAGGACGCCATATCAGTCACGATGATTTACAACATTTTAATACTACTGTGTTTGTGAAACATATGGAGCAGGGACCAACGTATGTACTTTTGGGTCTCTCATGTTTTTAGTGCATGCATTTGGAAATAAAGTGAATTTCAGTGTTAAGTGTGCTGTAATTGGAGAAGTGGTAGACTTGATAATCTGCATGCAGACAAAGTACAGAACTTACAGCAACACCATAATTACTAAGCATTGCCCATTTTACATTTTTTCAGTAATATGTGTATGATGCTTTACAGCAGTTTTCAGTACACTGTACTTATTTCAGCCTGTTGCTACTTTCTGTTTTACTGTTCTATGCACCCTCTGAACAAGGGGTTTGTTCTTTTGGTTGGAAGATATTTGTCATGCTATTTCATGACCAGTGGCTTCTGCAGTTCACATTTTGTTATAGGTTTTAATATCACATGAAGTTTATTAGTTTCCGTGCTAGACTCACATGTCTCGTCTCCAAATGGTTCAACTTTATACTGCACACTAGCGTAGGAAATTTTGTCATAAGAATTTTCTGTGTGATGCAATGCAGGCTGTTGCTTTATAATTGTATTTTGAGACATGCATTGAAGAAGTACAAGTTACTATGTAGGAACTAGAAATTAATAGACTCTATAATTGTTAGGAATGAGTTTATGTCACTTTTTTCTCCCAGAAATGTTTTGTATTTTCTGTATACTTTGATGTGTTGATATTTTATGAGATATATTTACTGCACCATACGAGGCTTTTCGTTGTGCAGAATTTACAGGAAGATTTTATAAAACATGAATTGATTGAAAACAGTTATTGAGGATGTAAGTGGTGACTACATTCTGTCAGTATTCAGTCCATTTGCTGACCGGTTTTTTTGTGGTGGATGTGTAGGTTTGAATCTAGGACACATTTTTTAATTCTAGGGCACAGTTGTTAATGTATGGTGCTTTTCTTTAATATATGTTCTGTATTAGAATAAATCATTGTAGTGATTTGCAGTTCTTCTTTTCTTAAATGTTAATTTTCACTTACTGGTTTCAGTCCTGATACTGCTGCTTATATTCAGAAGCTAGAGAAGGAAAGAGAAGCAAGGGAAAGAGGAGACACTAAAGATAATCGGACATTCTTTACCAAATATGTGAGTTACTTGGAGAATTTCTTGTGGAAATTACTTAATGTTGCCGTGCATATGATTGTCATTTTAATTTTCTTTTTTATACAGATGGCAATATTTTAATTTTCTTTTTTATACAGATGGCAATATTTCAAAACTGAGGGCAAATTTTTTGAGTAAAAGCTGGAGTAGATGACTAAAATACTTGTAAATCTTGTCTTTGAATGTTCCATTGGTTTGAAATTGAAACACATTGCCCCTCCAACAATCCAAAATCTGTCCACTGAAATTAGAAGTTATGTTAATCAAAACTAGCAAAATAAGCACACTCACTGATTGTCTGTTGTCACTGACACAACATCATGCAGATAATTGACTCATCTTGTGAGATGAACAGTCAGGCAATGACTGACATTTGTAATTTGCTGAAGAATTATGCTGGCATTTATTCGGCTGTGTCATAATGTATGTGCCATAGGTTGTTACCTGTTGAAAGTTCAGGTACAGTAAATTATCTACTAGTGCTTATTATCTTCATTTCACCTTTGTGTCTAGTAATCTTAACACATCGTGTTACTGAATTGGTAAAGTAGTGCCATTAATGCATTAAATGTCACCTGTGCAGAGTGGTGTAGTGGCGACACTCTAGACTTTTATTTGGGAGGTCCCCAGTTTGAATCTCTGCTAGGATGCTACCAGCTATTATGGCTAAGGTTTTTTGTGGTTTTCCTCAGTCCACCCAGGCAAATCAAGATAGTACCTTAATCTCATTACACAGTTTATGCTGCAGTAGGGTAATGGTTTTGAAAAGTAATGTGCAGTAAAGGTAAAGTTGTCACTGTACTTGAGCACTGCAGCATGAAGATGTATGGGGATATGGAGATCAAGCTTTGCACATGCCACACTGCCACAATTGAAGTTAGCCCAAGTGGCAGAGTCTGTGGTATGTAATAAGTATGATGGTGATTAGACATCAGAGCTAGTTTGGATGTGGAGAACAGGAAAATTGTAGCCTCTCATGTAAATCAGACTATATATCCAGCTATTTTAGACTTTCCTGTATTGACCTATGGCTTAAGTATGAGAGGTATAATATGAATCCAGAGTCTTGGATTTGTGACTGAAATCTTAACAGATTTAATAGTTAATCTGTAAAACTGTTTTATTATGAGTTACTTTTGTTCTGTTTTATGATATATTGGTTCTTTATAGAGGTATGTAATGTGAACAGTTTTAAGTAAACTGAGATTGATCATTTCTAAAATTATTTTGCCACTTACTTTACAGTGTTGATATATTTCTTGTGGCAGAATCTTAAAGTGGAATCAACAGGAAAGCAAAAGGTTATATAGTTTTTTTATTGCTTTCTTCATATATGATACATGTAGCTAAGCTTGAAGTACAGATGATGTAAATGGTGTCATAAAAAAGTGATCCTGAACAAAGATGCTTGTTCTTACAAGTGCAGTGGCCATGAAACCCAGCTAATAATTATTTTCATTTTATGTGATAATTAAAATTCCGTTCATAAAATTTTGTGTGCTTGGTAGCAAAATTATGAACAAAGAGGCAGGGTGAAAAAGTAAATGAAAGTTTACAAGAACAGGTACTGGATGTTGCCCAGTTTGAAAGGAATTTGCCAGATGAATGCATCATGTCATACGTTAATGCATTCTGTTACAAGGAACTCTTACTCCATCACTCTACATTAATAAATGATTTGCAAGTGTTCAGGTTACCTTGCAGCAAGTCACTGGCAATCAGAGAGTTAAGTGTTTACTGATAAAGCAGACATTTGGCCAGAGTAATCACACAAACAAAATGCCCCATGATAGTTCTTTTTTATCAGCTAGTTATGTAAGACACCTGTTGATGTTATAAGCCATTCATATTCTTTGCTTGCTCTGCCACCTAAATTCTTTGTTTCTATTCCTCCACCTCCTCCTTCTCCTTTTCCATGATGGAGCGTTTTATTTTTCTGTCTGGTGCGATGGCGTAGTTTCGAAACTATTGTTCTGTTAATTTAACACATATGTTGTCAATTATGTAAAGCTATTCTGTTCCAAGTACCATCTGTGTTACTGAGATTTGAAAACCTTAGATCATTTAATTTACAGTATTGTAATAAGGTGTCTCTTGAATGCAGTGAAATTACCACACCCCTGTTCATCTACAAATGTCCAAAGCTTTATTATCAGCTGAAACCAAAACCAGCTCTGCAAATTGTCTGAATCTGTAAGATGGTTGTTTCACTGAATAGCCATGGAATTTTGTTATAAGAACTAGAAGTATTATTATGGAAGGAGGCAAATTACAGTAGTAGCGATGATTAAATTCTTGTTTTTTGTTACACTTTGCTATTATATTGAAAAACAATTTCTGTTTTAAGGAATAGAGGTTTCCTGTCATTTTCATACCACCAATGCTCCATGTTCATTCGTTAGTCTGTCTCATAGCTATATAATCTTAGCACTTGACAGTGTTCTTAAATAACTCACTTAAAAAAAAACCAGAATTTTCTCAAATATGGCTTTCATCATTCATGTTCTTGTATAACTTTGTAACCATTCATTCAGAATTTCATGGTGGCATTAGGCCTATGATCTGTGGAAGGTTAGGTTGCAGGATTTCACAGGATCTTCATCGAGGGAATATGTTTCACTAACGTACTTTCTTTTAGGTGCAGTTCAAGGAAATTACATATTCACCAAATTTGATATTTTAATATAAAAAAAAAAAGTGTTCCCGTTACAGGCCCGGTGTGGCCCAGAGGATGGGTAGAGGTATAGCTCTACTCTTCCATGACCGCGGCACTAGAAGGGGGTGATAGTCAGCAGCACGCCCCGACCGCACTTTTAATATAACAAAGTATTGTGTTTTTCAGTATGTGGTTGTGTTTCATGGACCACATTTTAGGGTAAGAAAAGAAGTGAACTGAAGTGTATTTTATGAATAAAAGATCCACGGGTAATTGAGCTAACTGTGTGAGGAAGATGGAGATGTATTGGTACATCATTAACGTGATAGAACTAAAGCAATGTGAGAAACATGTGCCCATACTTACTGTACTGGTAATGAAGTAGTCATTGAAAGTCATAGTATCGAGTCTTAATATAGGATTAATATTTCTTTGTTATTTGTGCAGAAAATTTAACAGTGTTCGGTTAAGATTGTGTTATTTGAAGGTGAAAATATTTTGTTTGTTCCAAGACTTTTTACGCATGTGAATAATGCTCGTAATTTCTTCTTCAGAAGTGTTATTGGTATGACAATAGAACTGTCTAGAAAAGTGGCAGCAGAACTTAATTGATTGCATTTAAGATTATTTGCTTGCATGGTTCTTTAAAAATTACAGTATTTTTAATTTGATTTTATTTAAAAATTTGACTTTGTGACTTATGTCCCACATAAAATTTTCACTGCCATAAAAATGTGGTTGTTTTTTCCAGTATTAATAAGAAGTATTTATATATACATGTGTTTTGAATATGTGGACATAAAGAGGTGTACTATTATTTTTTTGGAATGTAATAAAGACTTTTTGTTTCAGTCATTATATTGCTGTGTTTGTAAAAATATGTAACAGAATTAATTTTTAATTTTGGAATGTAAGGTAAAGCAGTCCCATTACAGGCGTGGACAGGCCCAGAGGGTTCTTAGGAATTTAAGGTTCCCAGATTTCATGACAACGGCACAGGATGGTAGTAGGTTGTCAGCCTTAAGCACCGACCACCTTTACCCCCAGGAAATACTCCTGGTATTCATCTCTGTTAGAGGCTGAGTCGACCCCAGGGCCATAGTGCAATCAGAAGAATTTTATGTCAATGAAAAATCCACTGACACCAGCTGGGATCGAACCAGCGACCTTCCGATTTGCAGCGCAGCACGTTAACTGCTGTGCTGCTGCAGTCTCCAATTCTGGAATGTGTGTAAAGATTTATCAAAAGTGTTGCCAAACAAGTCATTGAACCTGACTTTCAACTCTGAGACTCCAAGTCTGGAGCAAGATTTTTCTCTGAATGTTGTGACACAGTAGGAATGTAACCTAGCCAAGAAGTGGGGTTTAAAATTGTTTATAGGCTATTTTTATGAAGTAAAGGAATGAATGCCTTATATGTGGGTGACTGAGACGTCTTTGTGCCCATCTGTGACATAGTAGCACCATGTAAACCTCTGGACAGTTTTTTTATTTTGTTTTACTGTTGGAGACTTGCCAAAAGTTGTCCAGAAGTTTAAATTTTGGGCTATATTAATTCATAATAATAAAGCTTAGGGTGTAAGGGACCTTAAATATGCTTTTGCAATGTAACCAAACCTAGCATAGATTTTGTTGAAATTTTTTATGGACACCTTTGATAATTTGTGTTTCATTATTGACATTTTTTAAATATGTTTCATAAACTTGAAACAGTGCCAGTGATAACTGTACATGCTGCATTATTTACGAGGGTCGTACCGAAAGTCATGAGCAACCATTTTTTGCATGCAAACCGGGAACAGCAGAC
>Ga0123353_10015436_pt1 | contig 11095 bp, 5 predicted proteins | sample TergutLab28metaG_3_FD_92763 | JGI IMG/M metagenome (GOLD analysis project Ga0123353, IMG submission 92763) | Labiotermes labralis P3 segment gut microbial communities from Petit-Saut dam, French Guiana - Lab288 P3 | ecosystem: Host-associated > Arthropoda: Insects > Digestive system > Gut ... | reverse complement strand
CCCGAAGGTTCATTACCGCACTCACAAGCGTCCGCCACCTGTCTCTATCCTGGGCCAGCCCAATCCAGTCCATATACCCACATCCCACCTCCTGGAGATTCATCCTAATATTATCCACCCATCGACGCCTAGGTCTCCCCAGTGGGCTCCTTCCCTCCGGTTTCCCCAGCAAGACCCTATACACCTGTATGTAAAAGGTTCTTCAGTGTTGTCCGAACTTAACAAAAGTTGAAATTTCTCCACTACAACTGAGAACACTTTCATTCCTGTGCTATGTTATATATTTGTGGTTCATTTCAATAGTTGAGGCTGTTTGTAGTCAAATCGTAGGCTTATTAGTCCGTGGTGTTATACAGCTCATGTTTGAGGCGATGTGGAATGAAGTAGTGATGTTTTAATATTTAGTTCTTGTATACGAGTTTGACTACGCAGACTGAATAAAACAACAAAACGATATATTTCGGCCAGTATTCGAAAAGAGAATCTTCCCATTTCGAAGCCTTGCTACTGCTGTACCGCGATATTTGGCGTGTCATATCTTAGTGACAGAGCACTAAATATGAAAAATGAATAGCGGCTTTATTAGCGAATTCGTATTCATTGCGAAACGTAATTATAAACTTGAATCATAGGCATGCAGATGGTGCTGGCGTATCCGTGAGATGGTCACTAACTATCAATAATACCCCTTCCGTCTTTCAAAATCCGATCACATAGAAATTCGAAGTACCGGACAGATATCCACTGCCCATCTTTTTCGGGCAGTCAGACGCACGTATACATAGACCGACCGTTCTTCCTGATTCCATCGGAAACTTGAGCCGAATGCTAAACACGGCCTTGAAATTCTGAATCGGCACGAACTGTGATACGCGGGCTGCATAGCTCTATAGCCGATAACTCGATGTGCTGAAAGAAAATGTTGGCTTCTTATTCTCTCTCAAAAGCTTTTGATATTTGATTTCATCACGCGATGTCACAATTTGATCCCATTTTCATATAAATTCCCACACTTATTTGTGAGTTCTGTCACACGTCAATCAGTCTTTTGTCGCAGAGATTTTCGAACAATGATTAACTTTTGCTTAATAAAATTTTTAGAATGTTACCCAAAATAATTGCGTTTGAAACTACTTCGTTCATAACACGAGATTAGAATGTGAATAACGCCAACCATTATCCAGTGTGAATGAAGTTTTATTTATTGTGAATGTGTGTAACTTTTAAATTGTCGTGAACGGTTGCAAGAGAGTGAGCAAAGTATAAAACAGAGAGGGAGTACATGTCAAATGGGACAAAGCTAACAATCAACAAGCGTAATTTAAACAAAAAGACGATATCGATATTTGGCACACCCTTAGCAGTGCTGCTGAATGTGTGGGTCTTCTATTGTGTCGACTAGTAAAGAGTCACCCACGCTTCGGAGAAGCGTAGTTCTCCGAAGCGTTGGTAATGGTTTACCAGTCAACTCGGCGTAACATCACATAATATATTTTTAATCTCGTTTAGAATGATAATGTTTAACAAGATTTTTAATTTATAGGATATGATTGTGCGAACCGAATTTGTCTTGCTTAGGAATTTCGTAGGAACAAGTCAATTTTGGAACGTAATTTCCGGGAGTATATTTTCTACAAGAGTAGCCATTTTATATTTATATTACTATAAATATTTTAGGTAGAGGTATTTGTTGTTTCTCAGCTTAAAATTGCTACTTGTCAAATTACGAAACTGTGAGCTTTTCCTTGTGAAATGAACGTAAACAGACTTTGTGCTTATACAATGTTTTCCTCAGACGAATAGCATAACAGAAGATTATAGTTAACAATAAATGGACCTATATGTACATATAAATTGTGCGGTAAGTGTACTTCGTGAGCTATATTGGGAATCCTTTTATGAGGGTGTGTGAAGACACGTATTATGAACACACAGGAGTGTCCAGACTCTTTTAACTGCGCCTGGCCTCCCAGAAACTTTACAGCGCTAGTGTTTATATGTTTTACCTCCTCTCAGTGTTGTCAACACATCTTCTAGGCATAGTGAAATTTCCTTTAGTTTACTACTTTTCTTCGTAAGTGCAGGCCCTCAGCTCGAGCTCTGAGCTTGAGGCATCTCGGTCTATGAATTATAAATTCGTCGCCTTTATCCTGCGCCTGGTGTTTGACCTTTAGCTGCTCCTCTCCCTTTTATAAATCATGAAGTGTGTCGAGTGTATAGATGCGAGGTTTCTTTTATTTATTTATTTATTTACGGTTTATGGAACGATGCCTTGGTGCCGTCGACTGTTGGGCGTCGAATGGGAGGATAGCTAGTAGATGACGAACTGGAAGAGACGTGGGCAGTGGAAGGCCTCTGTCTCCCGAAAATTGTCTGTAGTACGTGGGGAGAACTAGGGGTAACGCCATACGGTATAGTCGCTATTGTAACTGGAACCGCGAACCCCCTTATAAAAATTCCGAAGCGTCACCGCTTGAAATGACTTCCTCCGTCCGATATTTAGTGCCGTGTTGGTGTGGTCGTAGAGCTAGTGTCTGGGAAACATTCACTCTTATGCGGGTTAATTACAACCCACTGAATCTCATACTTTGGCCGATAATACGCAGAATAACGTAAAATTGTTGTAATAAAGTACTGCTACTATTTGAGTCGGACGGTCAATGTAACTTCCAGTTTTAGATGTGGTCAAGAAAGTTTGGGAATCACTGCTCCATTGGTCCATAAAATTAGGTGGACCGACATGACAGTTTGAACGTGGTTTTGTAAAACGCACTACCGTAGAATTTAATGTTTCCTTCCATGAAATACTGTGCATTACTAAACTCTGTGTGCTTTCCCTGTACAGAAAAGTGTTGAAGACGGAAGTAAATTTTTAGCATAAGAGAATGTATCTTCGAGTTCCTAAATTGCGATGAATTTATTCGCTAGCTGACCTGCTGGCTTCTCCAGGACTTTGGCGGATGGAATTTAGTTGGTTGATTGGTTCATTGATTGTTTGTGTGGTTGTTTGCTTGGTTGGTTGGTTGCTCGGATGATTACATAGCTAAGTGCCTAGTTAGTTAGTTACACCGTACTGCTTCAGAGCAGTTACCACATCCTCCATTGATGTGGGCGACGTCGGAGACGCTGCTTCCAGGTGGGCAAATTCATTGCATTAAACTATCCTAAACTTTAGTTTTCGTCTGGAAATCTTAATAGAAGCATGTAAATAGATTCTTCACACTCAAACATCTGCGCCGAAACGTGAGCCATGGGCGTAAGTCTGCAGCAGCTTATACCACCGTCTGTCTTATGAGTTGGAGTCTACAAGGCTGTCAGCGCTATTTATCACGGAGAGGTTAATACAGATTAATGCTATAATCCGCTGCCGACTCAATTGTATGTCTGGCACTGAATGCCGTATTTGAGTGGGTGACACTCCATCTTTGTATTTGTGGGAGCCTAAGTTCGATTTGCTGCCTTGAGGCAGAATGTCGTGAGTTCTTTGTTTTTTCGGTGGTGGAGTCAAATGCTGGTTTGGTATCTTAAAGCTTACTTAAAATTATCCCTTCCATGGATTTCTTAGTATGTCATTCAGGGTCTTCCTACCCTGCAATGGCAGGAATGTAGAGAATGTCGTTAAATAAGGCAAGAAACGAAAAAGCCTCAAACATTCGGAGCTTCATACTAATGTTATGCTCGTTATCTAAGTTACACTGGGTGTACGAACGTGACATTTGTCAAGTTGGGTCTCTCTACCCCCGTTTTTTAGTGAGTTTCGAAGTATTCCTATGAAAAGATACAAATTTACGAATGAAAAACGAGTTTGAAAAGCCGTGATATGGCACCGGCGATTATTCACCGCCCTGTCACCGCGTAAGATCGGGTTCAATCCCAGGCCATCCCATGTGAGATGTGTAGTGGACAAGGTGGAACTAGGACACGTTTTTCCCCCGAGTACTACTGATTTCATCTGTCAGTATTATTTCGTCACCGACGTTACAAAATCTTATAAATTTACAGCGTCGTTAAATAACCCGCTACATAGTTTCACCTGTAATTTATCGAACCATTAAAATTTTGATTTAGATCGAAAATGATAGTCGGGAACTTAGGCAACGACATCAGAGCTCTTCTGCGCGTGTAGTTTTCTAAAAATTTATCATCCAAAAATTCCTCGTAGTAAATGCTGTAGGAAAAGGTCTAATAGAGATTTCATATCCAGATCACTTTTATCACTGAAGTCTTAGGGTTTTGAGATAATTCAACATTAGGAATAAACATGCCACAACTGTGATTTATGCCTACATCTAATAACTTCTTTGTATCTGTAGTTACTGGCAATGATTTTGAGGGAACAAATCCGTAAGTTCAGTGTTGTTTATTCATCTGATGTAGGGAATAAGGATACTTACCGAATCGTCAGATACAGTACCTGACATAATGAAAGTTGTCCGGCATAGTATTAGTAAACCCGTAGTGACCTAGCTCTTTCTCAGTCACGTAAGTTTTAGGTTCATTCATTTCCACGATATCTGCGTCGTATAATTGTATGTCCTCAAGGCGTAAATATTCGCGTTTCTGAACTGAAAAAATCATAGACCGAACAGATCCGCCTTCTGAATGTACGATGTCTCTTGTCGAGCAGGTCAGTGTCATTATATGAATAGATGATAGTGAAATTGACTTTTTCTGAAGAAATGTACTATAAAAGGCGTTCAAAATGTACTCACTGTACGTCTAGACTCTTGGCTGTGCCCAGGCAGGGCATCCGTACTCTAATTTCGTGTAACTCAATCCGTGACACTGACGGTGGTTCACCCGCCCGTTGTGAAAATAGTTCACTGCTGTGTTTACAGCAGCCCTCCACCTACCGACATTCTGCTTATTAGAATACATTTTAATATTACCGTCAAATCAAGCGTAGACTTTTCGAAATGGTATCATCTTTGCACGTGTTTTCGTCGGATCCTCGTTTCTAATACGCGTTTCCCATGTATCATATTTTTCCCACGTGGTTTTCTTTTCGATATCTTTAATAACGTTACCTTAAGGGTATAAATAATGAAGGTTCTCTGTACGCGACTAGAAACATTGATGAAGCGCAACTCGGTACCTCATGTTGCGCTGTTAACTGCGGCCCAACCGAATGAACTCCGAAACACACTCGTACGACGTGAAAATTAGCGTAAAACTTGACTTTAGATGGGCCATTCTAGAGAAGTTTTTCATTACTACGTCATGCTAATACTTTGAACACGAAGTTAGTGGCTTATAAAGTACTTTACAGAGTTCATCAGAGCGTCCGTAAAGACAACAGTGCATGTCACAATGCCATAGTGGATGCTACTTTACATCCAACTCCCCACCTCCCACGCCCTCACACTTTGTTAGCAATGTGCTTGGATTATTTGACCTCAGGGACTTTTTTATGATTATACTATAGTATTCGTCATTGAAGATTTTATATGTATATATATATATATATATATATATATATATAGCCTTGTAAAGTAACAGAGATTAATATTTAATAAATTAGATTTGTAATTTATTGGATTCCTTGTCTTAAGGTCTCCCACAATTATTTTGTTAGGAACAGATTAATCTGCGTTACAATAGAACTGTCAGTTCCATAATGCGATATGCATAGTAAGATTCACTTAATATTCGTTGTGCAATGACACAATTTTCAGTAATAGTTAAAACTTGTTAAAAACAATGCCACAAGCATACTCTCGTCAGAGGCCCGAGTGCTTCAGGCCCTTCTGCTAGTTTAACTTAAGCCGGATGGGAGTGTATGATTTCGGTAAGTAGTGATTACAAATTATTTCTCAAGGATCTTAATGTGTAGGAGTGGGCCAGTGTAATACAGGTTTGTGCGAAGAAAATCATACACTGAAACGCGGACAGGCGTAAAAAGTGAAATCTGAACGAAATATAAAGGGCATAGATCCTCTAAAATAGAACGTTGCCGAATTAGGTTTCATGTAAGAATAAGCAGCGGTCCACACACCCCGACCCGTCATATTAGTACAGAATTTGCAGGTCTCACGTTCTCCATTTTAGCAGTATTTGAAAGCGATTTGGCGGTTACTTCTATCGGGTTTGTTGCTTTGTGTTTTGTTGCAAGTTTTATTCATGTTACTACTCTTCGTCTGTGCTGTTTTTCCTACACTCCGCTTATTTACACTGAGTAGAAATTAGTTTGATAAAAATTACCCCTTTTAGTAGTGCTGTTACGTTTTATGAATAGAGGAGATCTGGGCGGTAGACAGTGTTTAAAAATATTACATGAAACTGTAAATGAGCAAATAAAGGCGAAGACTTTGCATTGAACTTTTTAACGTAGAGTTGTAACTAAATGCAACACGCCATTGAGTATTCAAGAAGCCAGTAAATGGGCACAAATTGTAATAGACCTTGGGCACTCACTGCACAGTTAACTCGTATCATTTCACAATCGTGCCGAATCCAGTAACCGCGCAATCTAAGTCGTGGGTCTGCGGCTGCTAGCTTGCTGGGATTGCGGGTCCGAATTCCGCTGGCGGCATGGATGTTCGCTCTTGTGGTTGTCGTGTTTTGTCACGTAAAGGTCTCTGCATCGTGTTGATCACTCGTCCAGAGGAGCCCTACCGAGTGCAATGTGTCTAAGTATGATAGCGAAGCACCGTAAGGGGAGGCCGTGACTCAGGAATCGGGTCAAAGCACCACAGGGAAAACACAATTCAGCACGTAGTCGGGAAGTTCTGATGCAAACAATGAACGAGCTAAAACAGGTGAGTGGACGAGCAGGCGTATACAGTACAAGGATGAATGTAGATGAAGACTGCTTGCATTTCGCTTTGGGAAGATCCAGTAACATTGTGAGTTTTGACGTTCTCACAGCAGTGTTATGAAGGTATATCTGCTGAGACGTGTAGCTTTATCGACTGATTCATAGTTACCGACGATACGGAGAACCGTAATTTACTCTTATCTTCCAAGGTCTCATCTGTACGTAGTGAACGAAACACTACACGCTGTAGTGGATGGCCGCGTCTGTTGTCTGCTCCGCCATTCCACGTACATTTTACACCACCCCAACGTCCGGATCTGAAAATTGGCCTTCCTTCCTTCACATTTAGCAAAGTACAAGCTCGGAACGTAGAGGACCGCGACAGCCTATAGACAAGGGCTGTCAATCACGTCACCCGTAATTTCATTTTATTTGACCCTCTTACTGATATTATTCTAGTTACGTTTTGTTTACATGACTTATTCTCAGGTCTTCTTTAATTTAAAATTTTAGAAAGCCATTGTCACGGGTCACGCAGAATGTAGGAAGTTGCATCGCTGGAAGGTAACATGCAGTGCACGTCAGCACAGGGACAGCAATGCAATAAACTGGTGAACTCAGTAATTATCGTAATTTCGGCGTTGTTATTAATGGACCGACTAAAATCGCAAAGAAAATATTTATTCTGTGTGGTTTAAGGTGAACTGCGCCCCCTCCTTAAATTTTAAAATTATGCTTTTCCCCTCACATGTGACGTGTGTTTTAGGCCGTTGTTTTAGAAGTTTGCTGTTGGTTAGAGTGGGAGAAGACCCGCCTTCGGTAGACGCTTCTGAGTGGACTGGTGGAAAATTAAGTGTTCGTTCTTTCTTTGACTCGACTACTTTCATCGTTCATGAAGAGGATATTCACTGTGCTGTTTAAGACTGAGTTTGTTTTCTGTAATCCATCCGGTGAAGTTCCAGAATAATTATGATAGTTATTCACGTTAATAACAGACAGTTTCCTACAACAGTCTTTCTAATTATTTTTCATTCAGTAATTCGACACTATAAAGTCTGATTTACCGATATCGTCTTTATATATACCACAAGTACGAGTATAACAAAATCAGCCGTGCATAGTTTCTGGAGTTGATATTTGATTCTTTAGTGACATGAGATAACCCTTTTCCGTTTGGCTAATTAAATACTCGTAAGATTTGCTTACTGAATGAGGTTGCCATGTCTAAATACCTGTTGTTTGTTTCGGATTCTGCTCTGAGCATTTTTTCCCCTACTGTAACACCGAATGCATGTGAGTCGCTTGACAGTTACGATTTTTGGCGTCCTCTAAGCCAAGTCAATGACATGGCTGGTCCTGGAATTTAACGACGCGGACCGAAGGCTGGAAACAAAGAGGAACTGCCTCATTTACCGCGCTGAATGCTTGTGTAACGTGGATTAATTACGTTTGGAAACTGCATCGCTGGGAAATATTTACCTCTCTGTGTTTACTCTTTCCATTCCATTATTTTGTTCCCCAGCTCAAGTTCCTCGTTCATGCATTCCTGATTCTGACGAGTGTTACGTTGTTGAAGAACACCCTATACTGTATAATCGAACCGATCGGTTGATTTGATTAGCATCCAATTGCTTCCGGGAGCTTTCTAGAACTTCTTTCTTTTCGTTCTGCACAACTGTCTTGTGTAAACATTTCCTACCCATCCATTTGCGGGCAGAAGGGGAATTTCTTGAAGCCTTTATAGAATGCATCATTTAAATAGAATCTTTTCTTACGTCACTGCTCAGTGTGATGTCCGTACAAATTTCCCATTTGAATTGAGACGTGGGGGATAATTTTCTGGGCTAGCCAATTCTACAGCTTTGAAACAAGACTGGTGTTAATGTGTTCTTATAATTTTGGAACGATAATTGGTTTTGATTGTAATTTACTGCAGATACGAATCCATTGTTACATGGCTTATGAAACTGCATTGAACACTCTCACATGATGTGCTCTCTCCTGGAGTTTTTTTAAATATTGATGTAAAATTTTAAGCGGGCCGAATAGCATATTCAGTACAGTGAATGCTGTGTGCCCAGTTTCCGGGGTTTTAACGGAAGGGGCGTCAAACTCGTCGTCTTGTAGTGTTGAACTGAACAATGCATGGAGCTCTGCCTCAACTCATCCTGTTTCTCCATGGCGTGTTGTTTATTGGGTGCATGAGTCCTTCACATTTACTCGAATACTTACAAGCAGCGGAGTCACTTTGGCAAGTAAATATTCGCTCGTCAAGTGAACATTCCCCGCCTTTATTTGACCTGACAGAAAATTGTTGCGTCCAAAAGAGCTGCTGTTTGACAGTGTCGCGGGCGAAATGAATCTCTTTCACTATGCCATTTTACAGGTTGTTTTTGTCATGTTTTCTAATCATAATCCTGTGTTCACTTTTCTTGGTCCATTTCTTGCATGCTACAGATGCTTCCAGTTGCATCTTCCTTCGGTGGGCGCCCCAAATAGTCGGTGGTGAAGAGCACACATTTCACGTCCCACTGTAATTAATTTTCTGCATCTTATTTCTTCCTTCCTCTTTAAGAATAAATACATTATTGTCTACACAATTTTATTCGCAGCCACACTTGACCTGTGTTCTTTCCTTAGGATGGGAGATACTACGTTCCACAGCCACAGAGAGAAGAGGGGTAAACTTAGAGAATTTTTGCTGCTCTTGTTAATCTGTATCGTGATTGGCAGCGCGTAGGACAACGTCGTTGAAGGGAATGGCAGCAAACACTCTCCGAACGTATGTGATTTTATGTGCTTCTTAAATATAATTTTGATTCATTAATATCTTCCCATCCTACAGACAATACAAAGAAGGAAGGCTAACTGGATTGGTCGCATCTTGCTTAGGAACTGATCTAAAACAAGTTTTTGAAGGAAAGATAGATGGAAGGATAGAAGTGACAGGAATATTGTAAAGGAGACGTAAGCAGCTACAGGATGACCTTTGGAAACTGAAAGAGAAAACACTAGACCGCACTCTGCGGTGAACTCGCTTTGGAAGAGTCTACGGACCTGTCGTAAGACGCAACAGAGTTAGTGGGTGAACGTATTCCCCAAACTGTTGAACCTTTACACCATTTTAATGTATTGCCAGTAGCTGTCATTGTTTTGTTTGGTCTGCGTTGTGCCTTTTTAGGTCCTTCTTATACTGTTCGGTTATTGATAAACCTTCTCATATGCTAGAAGATTTTTTGCGCATTTAAAAATTTCGCAGCGCTTTTAAGAAAATTATGGGTGCTTCAACCCAGTGAACTGCTGAAGTCTGTCAGTGAGAAAGATCATTCATGAACTTGATATACGCGACAGAACTGATGGAGCTGTTACTTTATAGAGGATGCAGCGCTACTTTATTGAAGTTGCTGTGACTCCTGAGTGTGTTTCAGTTCTGTGTGTATGTTAGTATCAGACAGAGTTTAATTCTGCACATATAGACATGAGAATCTTTGTCAATAAATGTCCAACAAGTTGCAACTATAAACAGTTTATTTTATCTGTAAACTGCTCTACATGTTTCGGGTGATTTCTCCACCCCATCATCAGGAGCACAAATAACTGTACAGCATCTGGTACTAGTCAACCGTTGCTGTTACCTGTCGCTGTCGTGAAGTTGAGACAGACTGTTTATAGTTGCATTTTGTTGGACATTTATTGACACAGAATTCCGATGCAGGTCCCATGAACTAAAAAAAAAAAGAAAGAAAGAAAGAAAGAAAAAGAAATGAGAATGTAGCCACTTGACGTTTCCACAGAAGGGCTGCGGTTTTCCTAAAGTAAGAACAAAAATTTATACACTGTCATGTAATTGTAAGTAGGGAAGTTTTTGTGTGGGTATTTCTAAATTGTGGCCTTATTAACTAAGTATGGATATTTAGATGAAGATGCTTTCGCCATTTCCGGTGATGAGAGAGATACTCTTATACTGACGATAGAGGCTACATATTCCTCCGAAATCTTGTTTATCACATACAAAACTTGGCGATGTTATAACTTGCCGAAAATGAACTGTTTTAACAAATTCTTGATTTTAAGCTTTCGCCGTATCCTGTATGTAATATGTTTTCTTTTGGGTAATTCTCCGGCGTCACAATGCTAAAAGCCGACGTTTCGGAACCCTCTATCAATTCCATCTTCATAGGCAGGTGGATGAAGTATGACAAGGGATGGGATGTGTGGTGTATTTATACCAGCCAGAACCCTGTCAGGTATAAATACACCACACATCCCATCCCTTGTCATACTTCATCCACCTGCCTATGAAGATGGAACTGATAGAGGGTTCCGAAACGTCGGCTT
>Ga0123353_10015435_pt1 | contig 11096 bp, 9 predicted proteins | sample TergutLab28metaG_3_FD_92763 | JGI IMG/M metagenome (GOLD analysis project Ga0123353, IMG submission 92763) | Labiotermes labralis P3 segment gut microbial communities from Petit-Saut dam, French Guiana - Lab288 P3 | ecosystem: Host-associated > Arthropoda: Insects > Digestive system > Gut ... | reverse complement strand
TCGAGCATTGCAACCGGCTTGAAGGACATTGATCAAAAATACAAACCACAAGTCGAATCGCTAATGGCACCGAAATTTCAAACTTTCAAAAACAACCAAATTATGGCAAGGTAAGGTATAATTTATGGTTGAACAGTTTGCGAGGAGATTTGACGGCGGAACAGTTGGACAACCAATATACTATGTTGCAAAAAACGACGTTGCCGATGGACGCTTATTTTCAAGTTATTGCTGAAGCGAACGCAGAAACGGTGGAGGAATTGTATATGAGAAAAAAGAAAGGTGTCATATTGACGGAAAAATTGGACGCGATATTTTACGAGAGGCTTGCTCCGGTCATCGATCAGAGGGAAGCCTGGGGCGAAGCCAGAGGCAAAGCCGCAATGGTGTTAACTGCCCTGCGGAAGAAGTTCAAGCGGATTCCCAAATGGATCGAAAAGTCGGTTCTCGCAATGTCCGATCCGATTGCGTTAGAATCTCTGTTGGAGCATGTCTTTGACAGCAACACGATGGACGAGTTTGCAACGGCGTTGCAGTAGAACACGGCACACGGCTCTTGCGCAATCTTATGATTGCGGCTCTGTTAACGTTTGTCGAGAACACAACAAGACCACCCTGCTCAAGACAGGAGCGATGCGTTAATAAGATGGTTCCTTCCCGTGTTGCAATACGTCACAAGAGCGGATGGACGCACACACTATCACCCCAGCAGTCTCTCCGCTTCCGCCATATTTTTCATCACCGGCACGCCAAAGGGACATCGCGCTTCGCACCGTCCACAGTTCGTACAATCACTCCCCTTGCTTTTAAGACTCCGGTACAGGGATTGAATCGAAGACGGCACCTCGTTTACGTCAAGTTTCGCTATGTCCAGATACCGATGGACGGCGACAATGTCTATCTCGCTGGGACAAGGCTGACAATGACTGCAATAGACGCAATTCCCCTTGAAGTCATTACGCATCGTACCGAGGATTGCGGAAAAATCTTTTTCCTCGTCGGTCATGGAAAGATAACTTAACACTTCCTCGATTTCCTCTCTGGTTTTACAACCCGGCAAGACACATGCCGTTCCCGGTCGAGCCAGAGCATAGTGAATACATTGGTTGACGGTCAGCGGTTTGGCAAAGGGGGTATGCTCCGCAGAAATAAGTTTGCCAGCACCTAGCGGTTTCATACATGTTATTCCCACCTGCCGCCGCTCGCAAAGAGCGTACAGCGCAGCCCGGTCAGGGTCAATGCCCTTGAACAAATCTCTTCCGAACCCTTTTTCAAAATGGTCGAACACGTACTCTTCGCAAGGCAGCATATCAAAGGCGGGATTGACGCTAAACATCATCATTTCCGGTACGCTGGTCTCGATAGCCTTTTTTGCCGTCCGGGGATTGTGCGAACTGAATCCGATATGCCCGATGTCGCCTTGCCGTTTGAGTTTCTGCACATAGTCCACAAAGCCGGTGTCGAATACGTTTTTGTAATCTTCGTCGGAGTCGATGAAGAACATCATTCCCAGTTCGATATGTCCGCCGAAAATTCGCAGGAGTTCCTCGAAGTATTTCTGTGCGGTAGGCAGGTCGCGGCTTATGTCGTACTGCTGGTTAATATCCGTCGAGCCGATGTGTCCCTGTATGATGATTTCTTTCCTTCTGTTGCCTAATGCTTGGGCAATCGCTTCGCGTATTTCCCGACCCGGCATGAATACGTCAAAGATGTTGACTCCGCCTTCTATCGCCGCATCGATGGTTTCTTTTATCTGTTCGTAGGGCTTTCCGCCGTCCAAATGTTCGCACCCCAAGCCGATAATACTCGTTTTCAGACCCGTGTTACCTAACTCTCTGAATTCCATAACATTTTTGTCTATCCGCTATCACCTGCGTTCCCAACTTTCAAGTTTATCGGCAAAATTAAGGTTGGCAGGGCACTATGCACTTTTTGCCACTCGTTCTTCGGACTGACCTATCGGCAACACACCGGCACGCCCTTCTACCGTTTCGACGGAAACTTGATACGTTTTTCCCGACGGCAAGTCCGGCAAATCGTACATAATGTCCAGCATTATTTTTTCCATGATAGACCGCAATCCTCTCGCGCCCGTCTTCTTTTCCAGTGCCAGTTGGGCGATTTTTGCCAGTGCCGATTCCGTGAATTCGACATCCGCATCTTCCATCTGAAACAACCGGCGGTACTGCTTGACCAGCGCATTTTTCGGCTCCCGCATGACCCGAATCAGTGCCGACTCGTCAAGCGGTTCCAACGTCGAAATCACCGGCAAACGCCCCACCAATTCGGGAATCAAACCGAAATGTTGAACATCCTCCGACGTGACCTGCGAAAGGTAATACGTACAAGACTCTTCCCGACTCATGGGAATCATCTGATTGAAACCAATCGATTTTTTGCCGAGACGCTGTCCGACGATGTCTTCCAAACCGACGAACGTTCCGCCGCAAATGAAGAGAATGTTCGTTGTGTCCACCTGAATATATTGTTGTTCGGGATGTTTGCGACCGCCCTGCGGAGGAACATTGGCGACCGTACCTTCGAGCATTTTGAGGAGGGACTGCTGAACGCCTTCACCGGAAACATCGCGTGTAATCGAAACGTTCTGCGACGTTTTGCCGATCTTGTCGATTTCGTCAATGTAAATGATCCCCCGTTGTGCCTGCTCGACATCGAAGTCGGCAACGTGCAACAGTTTCAGGATCAGGTTTTCCACGTCTTCGCCGACGTAACCGGCTTCGGTCAGTGTTGTCGCATCTCCGATGGCAAACGGAACATCGAGAATTCTGGCAAGCGTTTGCGCAAGGAGCGTTTTGCCGGAACCGGTCGGACCTATCAGCATCACGTTCGACTTGTCGATAGTCACGTCGCTCCCTTCGTCTCGACTAGTGAGCCGCTTATAGTGGTTGTGGACGGCAACGGAAAGGACTTTTTTGGCATGCTCCTGTCCGATGATGTGTTCGTTCAATTTGGCGACGATTTCTCGAGGCGAAGGGATTTTAGAAAACGGTTTGGAATTGCTGCCGCGCCTTCGCCGTTCCTGAACAAGGATGTGTTGACAGAGATCAATACATTCTCCGCAGATATACACGTCGCCGGGTCCCTCGACGAGAGGTCCGACATCCCTATAATTTTTATTACAAAACGAACAAAAAGCACTGTTTCTTTTGCCGGTTCCGTTGTTATCATTGCCGCTCTTACTCATATCAGTCTCCGATGGGGTTGAATGGTCTTTAGACATGAAAGTATGCTAGTATGTCAATCGTGGTTAGTTGTTCCCATCCATGAACAAACTGGTCCTCCATGCCTTGCGTCAATGTTACTACGTTTCCGAAAGTCCTTTGTTAGCCAAAAAATTTATTTTTTCGGAATTTTTCCTGAGGGACGATCCACCGGTTGCAGGGGGGTATTGTGGTTCAGGAGGGAATAATCCGGTTTCAGTTCTCGGGAACTTTTTGGCTCGTCGGGGCTTTGGGTGAAGTGCAAGGAAATTAGTTTTCTTACTAATCGGAATTCTTCTCCCGAAAGTTCCCCTGCTTCGTGTAGTTTTTGGAAAGATTCCAGATAATCCGCCGGACGAAATTCCGTTTTTGACAGATGGACACGAAGTAACCGTAATGCGTACCATGATGCAATGAGCATTATCAACAGAATCGCACAATACGGAGCAATCCGTAAAATTACGTCAATGATTGCACTGGGATCGTTCTTCATAACCGGCAAACTAGGACGTGTTCAGAAACCACACCTATAGTTGACTAAATATAGCACAGATGCGATTCATCCTCAACAGATGCCTTTTCTCCGATTGCGAAATGTTCTACCGTCCGTGCTCCACGAGATACTTTGCCAGCACCAAGTCGGAGGCGGTCGTAACTTTTATGTTTCCGCGGTCTGACGGCACAACATGCACCGGATGACCGAGCCGCTCGACAAGTTGCGAATCGTCCGACGGAATGTCACTAATCTTTTGCCGATAGGCTTCGAGAATCCACTCACGCCGGAAAACTTGCGGAGTCTGAGCCTCCCAAAGGTGTTCTCGTGGAACGGTTTTTTCGATTTGACCCTCGATGACCTTTTTCACTGTCCCCACTACCGGTGCTGCAAGCAGGGCGGCACCATGTTTTTTTGCCGCCGAAAAGACGGCGGTGATCTCGTGATCGGTGACACATGGTCTCGCCGCATCATGCACCGCCACGTAATCTGCTTTGGAATTGACTGCCAGCAAACCATGTCGAATGGAATCGACCCGATGCTCTCCGCCTGCCACCACAAGAAGCAACAACCGGTTGATGTCTGCTAGGTAATACTTCCGAAACCAATCGATGTCCTCAGGCGCAACGACAACAATGACTTGAATGACATCTTCGCGGACAATAAATTTTTCGACGCAACTGAGCCACATCGGCTTCCCTGCCAAATGCATAAACGTTTTTTTTACAGTCGGGTCGTATGCCCCTTTTCGAGAAAACCTCGAACTTCTTCCCGCCGCTGCCAAAATCAGGGCAAACGTGCCATTATTCGGTTTGGACATTTCACCTTTTTCGCTTATTTCTGTATCCTCATAATCCGGCTGTCGAGCAAACTGCCGACTTTCCTACAATCCAACACTTCGAGGTTCAGCGCACTGTGCAGGTCAAGAATGTTATCCCAGTCTTCCTCGTCGTCAAATGTGAACTTCATATCCTCCACTCGATCCAGTCCCGCCGGAATCCGAAGGGCTGCCACATGGTAGGTATCGTTGTGGTCGCGGAAGAACGTGCCGGGCATTTGCCGATGGATTGGGTCGCTTGACTTGGCAGCGAGTTTCCGTATCGAACAACTTCGGTACCACTCCGGGAAGAGACCGTAAGGTCGTCCGGCGGAAAATATCTCGTTCATAAATTGATAAGCGGCATAGTCGCAGTTTTCCGTCCGTCGGGCGGTGCGAACGAGCCGGTCGATCAACTCCGAATCGAGGAAGGGCCAGTCCGCTCCTATCAACACACAGGCTTCGGCGGAAAAATGTTCCAACGTGTCCTGAACGGCAGTGGCGGTGTCTTGGGCTTTGGTCGAATAGACGGGAACATCGACGGGAGAGAGATGGCGGACGAGGTCTCCGCGCGCTCCTTCTTCGGCAACGACGACAACTCCATCGAGGAGTTCGCTATCGGTCATTTGGCGGACAACCCATTCCAAAACGGATTTACCTTCTAAACGCCGGGCGACGTGGTGCCGCTGTTTATCGGTCAGCAATACTCCTTTGACAATGCCGAGTGTGTTTAACATTGTTGATTCCTCCATTGTTGGAAAGTACGCAAACAGGAACAGTGTAACGCCGTGAAAAACTTTCCCGACTGTACCCTGACTTCTACCGTCCCCCGATTATACCCGATTTTTTTGGAAAAACAACACTTTCTGTTCACAGAAATTAAAAAAAACTGTCAAATGGCAGGAATATCCCAAAATCCCCAAAAAATTTGACACCATTTTCGGGGTACCGCCTTACACAGCGTCATCCGCCTGACGATCTTTGGCGTGTTCGAGGATTTCCTGCGTACTCTTCGGGTCAACTTTGGTACAGCATGTCAGCAACGTTTCCTTGATTGCGGTCAAGTCGGCCTGCCAATCGTCCGGCGAACCGTCGGTCGGCGGCATACCTAAAAACTCATCCAAGAGTAAAATCAAACGCAAGAGGTGTCGAAAAATGATTCCCTCCTGTTTTTGCATCCCCTTGGAAACAATGTACTTGTTAAAATCGCTGTTGAAATCAAGCACAATTTCTCCTGCCGACCAGACGGGAAATATCCGAACGTTCACTTTGGGATATTCATACTCGAAGAGACGACGCAACTTTTCGGCAAGCGGAATCACATACGTTCGTTCTTCCATCCAACCGGCAAAGTGGCGGCGGTCTTCCCGCTCCGCCTCTTCCTCTTCTTCGGTTTTCGGAACGAGTTCCTCTGCCGTTGCCAACCCCATCGTCAGCAACATCGGATCGAGTCGTTCTGTGGAAAGCCGACCGTTCGGCAGAACATCCTGCTTGGGAACGCGAACGCTAGGTCCAATCGACGGCGGTAATTCCAAAAGGCTCTCGAAGACTTGCAATCGTTCAGACCGGTCGGCAATTCCGAGGTGTTTCAACAGAAAGAGAGCGTAGAGCGGATTGACTCCGCGAAACTTCATCAGATCGGCAAGCCGATCCGTGGGCAGAGCGTACTTGAAAGCAGGAGCAGAAGGGGGTGGAGCAGATGCATGGTCGGACATTCTCCCATTGTATCAAAAAAACGCTCTCTTTTGTTCGTACTCTTCCGTAAGGGACAAAACTATGTTATGCTTTCCGTGTGAACTCGCAGAACAACAAATTGCCTCTGAACATTGCCATTCTCGGAGCGGGAACGAGCGGACTTGCCGCTGCGTATCGACTGCAACAGATCATGCCGCAAGCGGTACTTCGGGTGTTCGACCGCCGCCATCGCACCGGAGGCGTGTTGGAAACGTTACAAAAAGATGGATTCCAAATCGAACAGAGTGCCGACAATTTCATCACGACCGTACCCTGGGGAGTGCAACTCTGCAAGGAACTGGGACTCGGCGAGCAACTCGTTCAAACGAACCCCCAAGCCCGGAGGACTTACGTCGTCCGAAAAGGAAAGTTACATCTCCTGCCCGACGGTTTTTTGATGATGGCACCGACGAAGTTAATGCCGATGGCGACCACGCCGATTCTGTCTCCGCTCGGCAAACTGCGAGCAGGACTCGAACTGCTGATTCCATCGCGAAAAGATGACATCGACGAAAGTATGGCAACGTTCGTTAGCAGGCGGCTGGGACGTGAAGTTTTTGAGCGGCTCGTCGAACCGCTGGTGAGCGGCGTGTATGCCGCCGATATGGACAAGTTAAGCGTATTGGCAACGTTGCCGCGATTTAGAGAAATGGAGCGACAATATGGTTCCCTCATTTGGGCGATGCAGCGGCAACTGAAAGCGAACAAGGCGGCGCATCTTGCCGAACAGAGCGGAGCACGGTACAGCATGTTCGTTACCTTGCGAAATGGTCTGTCCGGTCTATGCGAAGCAATGGCACAGAGACTGCCTGCCGGTTCGCTCCAACTAGGTACAGAAGTCACGCAGATTGACAAAACATCGGAAGGAAAATGGGAATTAGCCGTTTCACTTTGTGAAACGCATACGCCGCACAGGGAGCGGCGGCTCACGTTCGATGCGGTCATTGCTGCCGTTTCGATGGCGGATTCGGCAAAGATATTCCAAAACAGCCTGCCGACGCTTGCCGAAAAACTAGCCGAAATTGAACACGAAGGCACTGCGATTGCCACGTTTGCGTTCGATTTAGCACAAATAAAACAAGAGTTTCGCGGCATGGGTTTCGTTGTACCGAAAATTGAGCGGAGTCCGATTTTGGCGGGGAGTTTTAGCAGTGTGAAGTATGAACACCGTGCTCCGCAGGGCAAGTTTTTGATCCGTGTTTTCGCAGGCGGAGCGAGACATCCCGAGTTAGCCGAGATGCCTGCCGAGCAACTGGCACCGCTCTTGTTGCAGGAACTCCGAAAGGTTGTCAAGATTGACGGCGAACCGCTTTTTACGACCGTCGCTCATTGGGCGAACACGATGCCGCAATACAACGTGGGACATCGGGAGCGGATAGCGGAGATCGAATCGCTTGTTTCTGCGGAACCTACTTTGGCACTGGCGGGGAATGCGTTTTGCGGAGTCGGGATTCCGAACTGTATTCACACAGGCTTTGCAGCAGCGGAAAAAATTGGACGGATGATGGACCATGTCTAATTGTTTTGGGAAACGCCAGAGAGTACAATGGACACAACGGAGCAGGAAAAGCAAGTCTGTTCTATCACTCTTCTATTAAAATTATGAAAGCGTTCCCCCTCGGCATTGTACCTCTTGGTATTGTTGCGTTTTTGTCTCTCTGCTGTTTCCTTCACGCAGAGTTCGTCGTTGAACCGTATTCATCAAAACCAACCGCCGACGAATTATCATTCGTCCAAACTTGGCTCGGTCATCTGACACAAGGCTCGCTGACACAAGGCGGTCAAACCGCCGACGAATCCCGATACTCACCGCAGATTCCGTTCAGTTTTCTCTGCGGCGAACGCTCAAACAGAGAATGGATACAACCGGACAACGCCACCGTTCAGACCAGCGAATGGACAAACGATACCCGCCTCCACACCCTCCGATGGAAAGACGACGTAACATCATTAAGTTGCGAAATGCACTTGACGGAATACCGCAATTTTCCGGCAATGACATGGACGATTTATCTGAAAAACGAAGGCACCGCCGATACGGCACCGATACACGATTTCAAGGCACTCGACACGGTTTGGAAACGGAAAGACGGTTCGATGCCGATTCTGTACCGTTCGCAAGGCTCCGATGGTCGTACCGACGATTTCGTTTTCGTCGGCGAAGAAATGCGAAAATCAATGTGGGGACATTCCCGAACAGTTCGCATGGACTATCAAAAAAATAGGGATTTCCGTCTCGCTTCGAACTACTCGGATAAAGATTCCGATACGCGTCCTTCGGCAACGTGGATGCCGTTCTTCAACCTCCAAACCGGACCGGACGGTCTCATCGTCGGCATTGGTTGGAACGGACTCTGGTTCGCAGAAATCGGACACGACGGCAATGGAACGTGTCCGCTCTCGGCGGGCATGCAACACATCAACACGAAGTTGCTACCCGGAGAGTCGATCCGGTCGCCGCTGATGCTCGTCTTTTATTGGTCTGGCGAACTGATGCACAGTCAAAATATGTTCCGCCAGTTCGTCTTGACACATTTTACTCCGCAGGAAAACGGTCAAGCGGTTCGAATGCCTGCGTGCTGTCCTTCATGGGGAGGAACGCCGACCAATATTCATCTCGATGTGATTCAACAAATCGTCGACCAAAAATTGCCTTACGATTATTACTGGATCGATGCCGGTTGGTACGGAAAAAGCGAAACCGATTGTCCGAACGTCTTTATCGGTGACTGGGGAACCGTCGGCGACTGGATTGTCAATCGGCATCGGCATCCCGATACTCTCAAACCAATCAGCGATGCGATTAAGAAAGCCCGCATAAAATTCCTCCTTTGGTTTGAACCCATTCGAACGACGTTCGGCACGGACATCACGCTCAAGCATCCAGAGTGGTTTTTGAAGACCAGCGACCAACCGGGTAAAGGGGCGAACGTGTTGCTTGACCTTGGTAATCCTGATGCGAGGAAATATATCACCGATACTGTTTCCCAGTTGCTTACCGAAAACGGTGTGGACTGTTACCGGGAGGATTTTAACATGGATCCTTTTCCGTTTTGGACGTTCAAAGAGGAATCCGACCGCGTCGGTATGCGGGAAATGCGTTTCGTCGAAGGAACGTATGCGATGTGGGACGAACTGCGTACTCGGCACCCGAATCTACTGATAGACAACTGTGCCAGCGGTGGTCGTCGAATCGAATTGGAAATGATGAAGCGGAGCGTTCCTCTTTGGCGAACCGATTATAACTGTTTCCCGTGGTTGGTGACGGAAGCAACGCAAGCGCATACGTTCGGACTTGCTCATTGGGTGCCGACCAATTCGATCAGTCCTTTTTTGACTGTGGCGGACACCTACCAATGCCGTTCTGGGCTCTCTTCAGGAGTGATTTACGGAATTGAGGAATTCGGGCAACGCAGTGCTTCTGACCCTGATTTCGACTGGCAATGGCAACGGGACAGGATTGCGGAGGCGAAGCGTGCGATGCCATATTTCTACGGCGACTTTTATCCATTGACATCGGGGAATTATTCCCTCGAAAACTGGCTTGCGTATCATCTGTATTTGCCGGAAAAAGAGTCTGGACTGATCGTGGCGTTCCGGCGACCGAAGTCTGATGTGATTTCCATGAACTTTGACTTAACGACGTTGAAACCGACTGCCCGGTACGAATTCGAAGATGTCGATACCAATGAGAAGATCATTCTGATGACTGGCGCAGAAGTTCGCAAGACAGGATTCACGGTTTCGACGCAGCAACCGCGCGAGAGTCGATTGATCTATTATCGCCGCGTCGATTAGAGCGGTACACGTTATCACCAATGTTTTACAGCCTTTTTTCTAGCATGTTGTTTGACGCTTAAAAAACCGTCTCATGCGGGAAAACACGCTACCAAATCAACATGTTCATTCAGGGGAATTATCCGTCCGAGGCTGTCCGAGACCGTCCGAAACGGTCTGTTTTGCATGGGCTGTTGCAGGGGAAACTTGACTCTCCAAACTTGCCTCTGCCGCCTCTGCATAATCTTCATCCTCTAACACAAGATAATGTTTGACCATCACCTTGTCCGAATGACCGATCCAGAGACTCTCCTTTTTCGAACCAAACTGACGCTCGACCTCGTTGCTCCGACTCATTCGCATATTGTCGAACGGACGGACGACCTTTCCCAAACCCGCTCGGCGTGCAATCGTCTGAAACGGAGGATTCAGATTCCAACATGTCTTCTGGTAGTGTTCGATCACAAACTCGTTCTCCTTCACTTCGTCCAACGAAAAGTGTCTCTCCAATTCTGCCCGCAGTACGGGAAACAACGGCACGATGCGCTCCCGATGTCCTTCGTGGTGCTCCGTTTTGGGCGAATGCACCAAAAACCGGTTGTTCGTCCAGTCAATGTCCGACCATCGTAACCGTTGCAGTTCCGATGCACACCGCAAACCGCCAATCCTTGCCAACGCAATAATTGTCCGCCATTCCTGATTGGGACAGGCTTCCAAAAGCCTCGCATACTCGTCCATGCTGATAATCCGGTCATTGTTCCGATTGACAAAACTGCCGGTCGGAATCTTCTTCATCGGATTTTTCGTCAACCAGTCTTGATCGACCGCCCAACCGAAAACCATTTTTGCCACCCTCATGATCCCTGCCACACTGGCGGGGGCGTATCGGGTAAGCAAAGCGGTCTTCCATTCCTGCAATCTATCCGCCGTCATTTTTTCGATGAATTCGTTTGGCGAAAACGTCTCGAAAAAAATCCTCTGATTCTGGCGGTACAGCAGTTGCGTTCTCGGCTTGATGCCCGTCTTGTGTTTCATGAACGTGTCCCAAAGTTCT
>Ga0123353_10015433_pt1 | contig 11097 bp, 9 predicted proteins | sample TergutLab28metaG_3_FD_92763 | JGI IMG/M metagenome (GOLD analysis project Ga0123353, IMG submission 92763) | Labiotermes labralis P3 segment gut microbial communities from Petit-Saut dam, French Guiana - Lab288 P3 | ecosystem: Host-associated > Arthropoda: Insects > Digestive system > Gut ... | reverse complement strand
TAAGCTCAATGACCATGCTCACCGGAAGCCCGACCATGACACCGTAATTGATTTCCGCGCGGATGGAAGCGTCCGTACCGTAATATTCATAAAACGCCAAAGAAGGCTGTATGGCATGCGGTTCATTATAGTATATGGGAACTACCAGAATTTTACCGTTGATTAATGCGGATCTACCATCCCCGCCTTTCAGGACGGGGTAAAGGATATCGGTCTTGCCTTGCGCGGTGATTTGATGCGCCTTGCCACCCGCGGGAAATTGAGAGGTGATGGCTTTACCGGCAGAATCGCTGAAGGTAAAGCTTGGTTTGCCGAAACATGCATGCATGGTATCACTCCCTGTTAGATTTGGTGATTCCGGTTTTTACATTATACGCATTCATCATAAGAAATCCATTATTAAGCTCACGCGTTTTAATGATATACAGTTCTCATATGAGAGCGAAGTATCTTGCCAAAGGGTACGACAAATGGCGTTTTCTTTACCTGTCTTCGCGAGCAGTGAGAACGGCGTGGTACCAAGAAGAAAAAACGGTGGATTACGACGCCGGACGCGAGGACAAGCCCTGACCATCTACAGCTTGACGGCGAGACGACAGAACTTGACGAACCTTTCAGCAACGGACTGATGCAACCGGGGGACGCCAACGGCCCGCCCGAGCAGGTGGTGAATTGCCGGTGTGTGACGGTCGGGGTGTTGGCGGGGTTTAATGAGGCGTGGAAGGGAAAGGTATATCCAGAATACGCGAAAGAGATAACGCCAGATGTGCTTGATGCAGAAGGGCTAGATGGCACTCTGTCGGAGATTCTTGCAGGTTCGTATGCACAGTTCAATTCAGAAAAAACAGTAGATATAATCAACAAGCAAAAGCCTATGAATCCAGAAGTAATTAAACGCGTGAAAGAATCTCTGCTAAAGAAAGGCACAATTCTAGACCAGTCTGTTGAGATTGATAAATATCTTGAATCTCGTGGCAAGGAGGGCATAACTTATTCAGATGGGACTATCATAATGCATACAAAAGTATCTGCTTCTGGTTTTTTTGAGGAACTAATACATTATGGTCAGATAAAAAATGGTCGTGCGATATATGGAGACGAGAGAAATACGATATTGATGGAAATTGAAGCAAAGGAGAAATTAATTCGAAATAAAAAGTCATATGATATAACAGATTACGAAATTGAAATATTGACAGATTCATTGAATTGGTATAAAAACAGCTTAGATATCTTAGAAAAAGGAGGCGCTTGAAATGTTCAAAATGACTGTGATAGACGCTATAAAGGTTCATGACAATCTTATATCTGTAGCAGGGCCTTGTACCAACAGGGCAGACTTCTCAAACCGCCTAGTGGATAATTATGGCAATGCATACGATGCGCATATACCTTTTGACAAAACACTTATTCATAATGATTCGGAAATAGTTCTCGGGATATATGGTTCTTACGACATAGAGGTACTAATAGGGAGAGAACTAGTAAACGGATAGAAGGAATTGAAGTTAAAAAGAACCGCCTCCGGGCGGTTTTTGATTGGAGGGCGCACATATGGACAAGACAACAGATGTAATCAGTATGATATTGGCGCTTGTGCGCCTCGCCGTACGAATAATCTTAATCATTATGGTGTTACGTTTTATAGGGGTGATTGCATGAGCGTTGAATTCCAAGACAACACCGCCGCAGTCCTCGCGCGGTTCGAGCGGAACAAGGCATAAACTAAAAAGTACTAAAAAGTACCTTCAATACAAACCGTTACCATGCCAACACTTCCCAATCCACATCAGGCAGGGTATAATACCCTCGCTGCCAGTAAAAAGAGCGGCGCGGGTTCTGTTTGAGGAGGGCTGTCCGGGCATGTCCAACCGAAAGATTCGGCTGTTATGGGAACTGACACACGGGAATCTGCGGCGGTTTATCGGCGCTGTTTTCGCGGTTGTCATCGCCGCTGTCATCAGTCTGGTCACGCCGCTGGTGCTGGAGGAGACGATTGACGCGGTTATCGGCAACCTGCGGCCGGTTAATTTACCGGGGTTTTTAAGCAGCCTTATCGCTGAACGCGGTGGCCGTGAGTATTTGGTGCGCAACCTATGGATAATGGCGCTGATACTGGTCGTACTCAGCGTGGTCAATGGCGTTTTTCAGTATTTGCGCGGTAAATGGACCGCTCAGGCAAGCAACGCCGTATCTAAAAACATGCGCGACAAGCTGTACGCGCATATCCAGATGCTGCCCTATGATTATCATGTGAAGGCCGCGACAGGCGATTTAATACAACGCTGCACATCCGATGTGGAGACCATCTTCCGTTTTTTATCCGTACAGTTGGTAGAAATTTTCCGCGCCGTGTTTATGATTACCGCGGCGTTGACGGTGATGCTGCAAAAGAACCCGCTCATGACCGCCGTCACCATGGTTTCCGTTCCGATTTTGTTTTTCTTCGCGCTGTTGTTTTTCCGCTGGGTGCGCAAGCTGTTTCGCGTATCCGATGAGGCGGAGGGCCGCATGTCGGCTATACTGCAGGAGAACCTGACGGGCGTTCGCGTGGTGCGCGCCTTTGGGCGGCAAGCCTACGAGGTGGAGAAATTCTCATTGGCGAATGACGACTTGCGCAACAAGAGCTTGAAGCTGGTGAACATCCTTTCTATTTATTGGGCGAGCGCGGATTTAATTAGCATGGCACAGACTGCCACAACGCTTGTATTCGGTGTCTTTTTAGCCGTTTCGGGTAAAATGACCGTAGGCGAGCTGACGGTTTTTGTCAGCTACACCAATATGTTGATGTGGCCGGTTCGGCAACTGGGCCGGATACTGTCCGACATGGGGAAATCGCTCGTTTCGTTGGAACGCGTAGACGAAGTGCTGCGCGAACCGGCAGAGGCGGATGAAGAAGGCGGCGTCTTGCCGCTGAACGGAGACATTGAGTTTAGAAACGTCGGATTTGAGTATGAGCGCCAAAACCCGGTATTAAAAGACGTCAGCTTTAAGGTAAAAGCGGGTCGGACCGTTGCTATTTTGGGAGCGACAGGCGCCGGGAAATCCACGCTGATGCATTTACTTCAGAGGCTGTATGAGGTTAAACGCGGTGAGATTACCATCGGCGGCAGAAACATCAAGGATATCCCCAAAAAAGAACTGCGGCGGCATATTGGGCTTATACTGCAAGAACCATTCTTATACGCCCGCACGGTGGGCCAGAATATCGCCTTTGCCGGCGCTGAGGCGGATGTTGACGCGGTACGCGCAGCCGCCGTCACGGCCAGCGCGGATACCTTTATTCAAGGGTTTGATAAAAAGTATGATACGCTTGTGGGCGAACGCGGCGTAACATTATCCGGCGGTCAAAAACAAAGGGTGGCCATCGCGCGCACGCTGCTTAAGGAAAACGACATCCTTATATTCGACGATTCCCTATCCGCCGTGGACACGCAAACCGATAAGGCGATTCGTGACGCTTTGGCGAAGCTTCAAAACATCACGACGTTTATTATCTCGCATCGCTTAACGACATTGAGCGAGGCGGACATGATTGTCGTTCTGGAAGACGGGCGCGTTTCCCAGCAAGGCACGCATGACGAGCTGATACATATAGAGGGGCTTTACCGAAAGGTATACCAAATTCAAAGCGCGCTGGAAGCGGAATTATCAGGCGAGGTGACAGGCTGAATGCAGTTCCATGAAGAAGAGGATTTTTCCAAAGACTTTCATATAGGCATTTGGAAAAACCTGCTTCGGTACGCAAAACCCTTTTATAAACACTTAGGACTCATCGCCCTGTTGATGCTGGCATGCGCGGCATTAGACGCGGTGTTACCGCAGTTGACGCGTGAGGCTATCGATTTATACGTCGCCAACGGCACGACGGAGTCCATCGGCCGTTTTATTATTAAGTACGCCGCGGTTTTAGTAGCGCAGGTTATATGCATCAGTTCTTTTATACGTCTGGCGGGTTATGTTGAAGTGAGCATGTGCCACCGTATCCGCTCCATTGGGTTTAAAAAGCTTCAGGAACTGTCTTTATCATTTTACGATAAAACGCCGGTGGGTTACATTATCGCCAGGCTGACCAACGATACGCAGCGGTTAGGCGATACAATAGGTTGGGGGCTAATCGATTTGCTTTGGGGCCTCTTTTATGTGTGCATCACCGTGGGCATTATGATTAGCATGAACGCGCCCCTTGCCTTTGGCGTCATGCTCGTCATTCCTATAATCGCTGCGGCGGCGTTCTATTTTCAACAGAAAATACTGCGCGCGTACCGCGAGGTACGAAAGATTAACTCCAAGATAACCGGCGCCTTTAATGAGGGTATCATGGGCGCGAAGACCACCAAGACGCTTGTACGGGAACAAAAAAACGCGCAGGAATTCGGCGTTCTAACCTTGTCCATGAAAGGGGCCGCCATACGCGCGGCAAAGCTGAACGCGCTGTTTTTACCCATTGTGATGTCATTGGGTTCCATAGCCGCTTCCTACGCGTTATGGCGCGGCGGATATGATGTGTTTTCCGGAACGGTTTCCTTCGGCATGCTAACCGTTTTTATTACCTACTCCATCCAATTGTTTGACCCTATCACGCATATCGCGCGTACATTCGCGGAACTGCAATCCTCACAGGCGGCGGCGGAACGCGTAGTAAAACTGATTGAAACACAGCCGGAGATTACCGACAGCGACGCTATTCAGGCTATATACGGCGACAGTTTTACACCCCATAGTGAAAACTGGCCCCGTATTAAAGGCGACGTGACATTTGAAAATGTGTCCTTTAACTATTCGGGCGGGGAGGAAGTTTTAAATCATTTTACGCTTCATATAAAGGCCGGACAAACCATTGCCCTGGTAGGCGAGACGGGATCGGGGAAATCGACTATCGTTAACCTGATATGCCGGTTTTATGAACCGTCTGATGGCCGAATACTCATCGACGGGGTTGATTACCGGGAACGATCGCAGCTGTGGCTTCAGTCCAACCTCGGCTATGTGCTGCAGGAACCGCATTTGTTTTCAGGCACGATTCGCGAAAACATACGCTATGGAAACTTGAATGCCACCGACGCGCAAGTAGAAGAGGCGGCGCGGCTGGTGGACGCGGAAGAGTTTATCTCCCATTTTGAAAAGGGCTATGATACGGATGTGGGCGAGGGCGGGAACCGATTATCCACCGGACAAAAGCAATTGATATCTTTCGCGCGCGCGCTGCTGGCGGACCCGGCGCTGTTTGTCTTGGATGAGGCGACCAGTTCTGTCGATACACAAACAGAGCAGAAGATACAAAAGGCTATTTATACAACGCTGCGCGGACGAACGAGCTTTATTGTCGCGCACAGGCTGTCTACCATCCGTTCGGCGGATTTGATACTGGTTATAGATAAAGGCGATATACTCGAACGCGGTTCGCACGCGGAATTGATACGCAGCCGAGGGCATTATTTCGATTTATACACGAACCAGTTTCGGGCAGAGCAGGAACAAGCCTTGGGCTTACGGCCCGCGAGCAAATTGACGCCGTAATATAACAAGGCTCGGCGGAAAGGAGTATGTATGCGTATACCCATGTACCGATACCCGTTTGAACATATCGCAAACTTCCGCGATTTGGGAGGCGCGCCCACGGCCCATGGTATGACGCGCTGGGGTGTTTTTTTCAGAAGCGCATTGCCCGCCGCGGGTATTAGTGAGCGGGAAATAGCGATACTGCGCGACGATTTGAATATTAAAACGGTCATCGACCTTCGGACCGCGTATGAGATTGACGCATTCCCCGATCCGTTGGCAAGCGATCCGCATATTACTTGGATACATCATTCCCTGATAGGCGATATGCGGTTTGAGGAGGATTTAGGCATTAACATAAACGAGCCGGACACGCCGACCATGTTTACGTTTTACTGCCACCTGCTTAACCGCTGCACGAACGTGTTTTGTGACTTGATGGATTACTTAAAAGAAGGCGCGCAGCGAGGCGGCACGCTTTTCCATTGTTCTGTCGGGAAGGACAGAACCGGTTTGACAGCCATGTTTTTGGAGAGCCTTTGCGGTGTGCCGGATATGGATATCATCAGCCGCTATGAGATTAGCCGAACGCTGACGGAGCATATTCGGGCGGACGATATGACCGGATCCCATTACTCGAACATGATTCGATTATTAAAACATCTTCGCGCCCATTTCAAATCGCCGGAAGCGTATCTTATCAACGCGGGTGTTCCTCCGCAGACAATTGACACGCTGCGCGAGGCATTGACGGCACCCATGCCTACCGGTTAATCTCTACGGTTTTATCGGGTCGGAAAGACTCCATCTTTTCAATACGTCCATTCTTGACAGTCCATAGAACATCGGCCAGGGAGCGCGTATCTGTCAGGCTCACAGCCAGAATGACAACCGCGATATTCCTGCTTAGCAGCATACGCATCAGTTCCCTGACACGCGCGCGCAGGGAAACATCCGCTTGCATAAAGGGTTGTACGCACAGGACGGCTTGCGGCCTTTGCAGGAGCACGCGCGTATAGACCAGTTCATATTTTTGCATGGTGGTTAACTCATCGATACGTTTGTTAAAGACATCTTTCCCCAGCCATCCTTCGCATTCCTCGCGGATACCGCGCCGCGCGGACGCTTGAAGCCAGATTCGCTTGAGCTGATGATCCATGGTGAACAGAAGATTATCCATATAGGAAAGCTCCGGAAACAGCATGGTACGAACGGCCGCGGGCACGATGCAAGTAATATCACGGCCTGTTCCTGTACCGCGGCGGCCATTAACCTTGATAATACCCCGGCCGGGCCGCGATTGGCCGCGAAGCACGGCAATTAAATCGTTAAAGACGCGGTTTTCCGGATCTTGTATGACGGCACATTCCCCCCGCATGAAAGAGGCGGTTATCCCCTTGAGTGTTCCAAAATGGATGTTTGATAGTTCCAACGCGGGTATCGTATCTTCAATCTTTAAGCTTTTTACGCGGGCAGGCAATGTTTCATTGGCAAACCCGATATTGCGTATCATATCGGCATCCGCGTCCTGCGCGGGCAACACCTTTACCACATGCCCGTCCATCATGACTGCCGCCTTTTGGCATATGCGGCGTATTTCCTCATCATGGCGGCTGACATATAAAAAGGAATATCCATTATTTGCATAATGGCGTAACATATCCGCCAGCCTGCCCAACTCCGAATCGCCTGCGATGGCACCGGCATCGCATAGTATCATCAGCTTGCATCCCGCAACGACTGCTTTGATAATTTCAACGGTATAACGTTCAAACGCCGTCAAGTTCTGCGCAACCTCACCGGGGTTTATCCGTACGGAAACTTCCTCTAAAAAAGGTTGTAGCTGGCGGTTTAACAAATCCGGGCGGATAACATGCTGGCCGAACCCCCGCTTCAAGACAAATACATTGTCAGCCACCGTCAAGTTACCTGCTAAACCGTTTTGACCTGTTATAAGCCCGATTCTGTTAAGCTTCCCGTTTGACTTAAGCCAGTGATTTACCAATCGGCCGTTATAATAGATATAACCGTAATGAATCGGATCGTTCTTGACTAAGAGCCCGGTGAGCTTTTCCAAACCCGTTTCATTGACGGGAATGAGCCCCATGATTTCGCCCGTGTTAACAGACAGACAAAAATGGTTCAACTCCTTTAAGCCTTGCTCGATGCAGGTAACCCTGTCCAAGCGCAGCGCCTCGCTGTTCATACAACGGCTCCCGAAGCCGCCTCGCGTTCGTTTGTCATAACGGGCAATGTGATATGCACATCAGTACCCCTGTCGACCATAGAGTAGACATGCAATCCATACTCTTCGCCGAACAGGAGATGAATCCGATTGTTCACGTTAACCAAGGCCACCCCGCCGGTTGTATCGGTTTGTTCCTGACTGAACGCCCTGCCGCTGCGGCTAAGCCTTTCATTTAGCTTCATGAGCGTTTTTTCATCCATACCCACGCCATCGTCCGACACACGGATACGCAGCCGGCCCTCCCCGATATCCAGGCGCACGGTGAGTTTCCCCTGCCCCATTTTACACTCCGTACCATGAATCACTCCGTTTTCTAGTATAGGCTGTAAGGTGAGTTTCGGCAGACGGCAGCGCAGTATTAAGTCTTTGTCCGCGTCATCGCAGTCTATTTGAAGCGCCAACCGCTCCCCGAAACGGTATTGTTGTATGTGAAAGTAGGTACGGCAGTTTTGCAATTCCTCCTCAACGGTTACCAGATTTTCGTCTTTTGAAATGGTATAACGGAAGAATACAGCCAATGCCTCCGTCATATCCGCGACGCTTTCCAAGCCTGCTATCAGCGCTTCGCTTCGGATGCTTTCCAGCGTGTTATACAAAAAATGCGGGTTTATTTGGTTTTGAAGCGCACGGAACTGTGCCTGGCGTTTGGAAAGCTGCAGCAGATATGGGGCGCTTAACTCCTCTTGTACACGCAGAATCAACTTATTCCAAGAAGGCGTGAGACCCGCGCCGCCTTCGGCGATACCCGAAGGCGTATACCCGTCCAGAAAAAGGTTTATCAACCGTTCCGCCCGCCGATACGGGAGCAGGACGGCTGTATAAAAAATGATCAATGTTCCCAAGAGAAGCAGCGCCAAGGATACCGCGGCATAGACCGTATTGTCTCCGGGCACAACAGCCGCCAGACAAATGGCCGCAGATAAACACAAAAGGGAGAGCACCGCCAAGAATATAAAAACACGCGTGCTGAGGAAGCGCATTGATCCGCGGTTTTTCATAAATCCCCCTATCCGTACAGTTTTCTAAACTCGCTTGGCGTTAACCCTGTAACAGACTTGAACATGCCTATGAAATATTTGGTATCATTGTAACCGACTCTTTTCCCTATCTCATGGATGGGCATCCGTGATTCACGCAAGTGTTCCTTTGCCGCATCGATACGCACTCCGGTTAAGTACCTGCTAAACCCTTCGCCTGTTTCTTTTTTAAAGAATGTAGAAAAATACGCTGCGCTGAACCCGGCGGCTTCGCTAACCTCATCCAGAGAGATCGGTTCTGAAAAGTGCTCACGAATATATTGTTTTGCCAAACGTATCGGCCGCGCTTCTCTGTTCCTTTCGCGTTCCAGCGTGTCGCGGATGACATCGGCGATGTAATTACTAAGCATATCAAACAGGCTGCGCGCGGAACTGACACGTTCCGCTTTATCCTGAAAAGCCCGCAGCAGCTCTTCCGGAGTTTCGGCTTCCGCGCGTGCTGTAAACCGGATGCCCGCGTTTTTAACCAATTGCATCATATCGCGCCCGCGTATTCCGGGCAGACACATCGCTTTTTCAAAGAGCGCAACTGCCGCTTGACGCCCTAATTCCGCGTCTCTGCGTTCCATGGCATGCACAGCATCCTTGATAAAACGCTCCAGCAATGGAAATGTATCGACCCTGCCGCGCGAAGCACGCGCCTCAATGAGACGCTCCGCCCCCTCTACCAGCCTGTCTGCGATTGCCTCCTGCGCGCTTTGAAAGGCGTTTGCCAGGTTGTCCGCCGTACGCGCGATAACCCCGAGCGACAGGGAGAAGACGATTGCACCGAACAGGTCTTTTAGTGCCACCAGTTGATTCAGACCGCTTCTGAGCCTGTCCTTGAGCACTTCCTCCCCGCCCTTGGCGTAGTTGAGTATGCCAATCATGCGTGTATCACGGTAAGCAAACACGTAATCAGCGGTGAGTTTTTCCGCGATGGGTTTAAAAATACCGGCTATTCTGTTGCGTACAACATCAAGGGATGAAGCATGAAAAGCCGCGTCGTCATAATCCATTTTTATGATGAATACCTGCAGAATTGCCTCTTTCGCAATAAAGCGGTAGCTGTTTTCCAGGTCACGTACTGTTTGCGCTTTATATCGCCCGTCCGACAAATCCCTAATTAAAGCTTCGCGAGCGGCGGCAACTTCATCCGTTCCGGCGGCCTTTATGCCTTCCGCGCCTCCGCGCACGCGTATCTTATCTGTACAGCGCAGCGCGGTCTTTTCTAATGTGGTGTTGAGCGTTTCTTTATTGATAGGTTTTAACAGATATTCACCCACGCCATGACGAATAGCGGTGCGGGCATAGTCAAACTGCGCGTACCCGCTGACGATAATCACTTCCAGATCCGGCAGCAGCGCTTTGGCTTTGGCGATGAGTTCCAGGCCATCCATCCCGGGCATACGTATATCCGTTATGAGTATATCAGCATGCGTTTGACCAACCGCCGTCAAAGCGTCCGGACCGTTGGTGGCGATGCCCGCCACTTCCATACCCAGACGGGGCCAATCCGCTAATATTTGAATCAGCTTACAAATCCGCTCCTCATCGTCGGCGATGACAACGCGCAGCATGTTTACCTCCGGTTCTTTTTAGGTGAGTATACCATAAAAAAGCGGAGCCGCAACCCACGGCTCCGCCATACGGATAAGGGGATGAGTTATTCCTTGACCAATACGCTGACGCCTGTATCGACAACTTTGCCGCCAAGGTCCTCGCCTGCAATCGCGGTTACAGCGGCTTTTACGCCTTCGTAGCCCATCACATCCGGGTTCTGCGCCATGGTCGCCAGAAGGAAGCCGTCATCTATCAGGCCCATAATCGCGTCGGACTTGTCGAAGCCTACACCGATAATATCCTGGCCGGATGCCTTGATGGCGTTTCCGGCGCCTGTGGTGGAGCCTTCATTGCAACCAAAGATAGCCACAACACCCTGCGTGATGTAGTTTTCGGCAATCGTCTGGGATTTGGCGGCGTCTCCGTCGCCATACTGCGTTTCGAGAATCGTGAAAGCCGTGCCCTCAAAGGCCTCGCGGAAGCCCGCTTCGCGTTGTACGCAGGAGTCCGTCGCGGCGTTGACGTTGATGATACCGATGGTGCCTTCCGTGATGTCGGCCTCGGCCAGATAGGCGATCATGACTTCGCCGGCGGTTTTGCCCGCGGCTTTGTTGTTGGTAGAGAAGGTCGCTTCCGCTTCCACGTTGGCCGGCGAGTCTACATAAACGATTTTAATGCCGGCTTCCTTCGCCTCATTTAAGGCGGCGGAAATCGCATCCGGGCCGTTCGCCGCAACGACGATGGCTTTTGCGCCCGCGGAAACAGCGT
>Ga0123353_10015432_pt1 | contig 11097 bp, 7 predicted proteins | sample TergutLab28metaG_3_FD_92763 | JGI IMG/M metagenome (GOLD analysis project Ga0123353, IMG submission 92763) | Labiotermes labralis P3 segment gut microbial communities from Petit-Saut dam, French Guiana - Lab288 P3 | ecosystem: Host-associated > Arthropoda: Insects > Digestive system > Gut ... | reverse complement strand
GTGAACCTGCTAAATGACGTGCGCATCTGTCCGATTTGCAGCGGGGCGCTGATATATGAATACCGGCATTATCACCATATCGGCAAATTCCACTGCGAGGACTGTGATTTTCACACGCCGGAATACGATTACAGCGCATCTGAAATCGATTTTGGCGCTCTGACGATGCGCGTCTCGGATAAAGGAGGCGGGCATTGCGAATATAATCTTATAAGCGACAGCATTTTCAACGCATATAACATAGTTGCGGTCATCGCGCTGCTTCGCGTACTGGGCATGGCGCATGAAGAAATTGCCGACGCGATGAGCAGTGCGGACATCATGGGTTCCCGTTACAGGATAGACCGGGAAGGCGATATCCGTGTTGTTATGCAGTTTTCAAAAGCGATAAACGCCCCGGCGATTACCCGCGCATTCGATCATGTCGCCGGCCAGCCGGGGCTGAAACAACTGCTTGTAATTATGAACGACCTCGGTGACGAGAAGGATTGGTCCGAGAACATCTGCTGGATGTACGACTGCGACTTTGAATTTCTGAATAAACCCGATATTACACGGATAATTGTTGCCGGTCCCAGAGTAAAAGACCTGTATTTCCGAATGCTCCTTGCGGGGATTCCGAAAGAAAAACTGCTCTGCAGGCGAAACGAACTCGATACGCCGGATTTGTTTGATTACAAGGAAAAATCCGACGTCTACATTTTCCACGGCCTCGACTCGTACGCAGTCGCGCGGCAAGCCCGCGACGAAATCGCAAAGTACGCCGGAGAGGAGGCGGTGAAATGAAAATCGAAGTACTTTTTCCGGAGATATGCAATCTTTACGGCGATCTTTTCAACGCTGAGTTTCTCAGGCGTTCATGTAATAAAATCGAGATTGTCAACACATCCCTGAAATCCGAACCGCTGTTTATGACGGAAAAACCCGACATGATATACATGGGGTGTATGACCGAGCGCGGTCAGGAGCAGGCGCTTGAAAGGCTTCTTGCGCACAAGGACAGGATAGCCGGGCTTGTTGGCGAAGGCGCACTGTTTTTCCTGACCGGCAACGCCGGCGAGCTGTTCGGCACGCATATCGAACCGGAAGACAAAGAGCATATTGAATGTCTCGGCATTTTGCCTGTACATGCAAAGAGACAGATGATGAAACGCTATAATTCCCTATACATCGGTAAATTCGGTGATATGGATATTGTCGGTTTCAAGGGACAGTTTTCACATTCCTACGGGGATAATTCGGAATGCTATTTTATCGAAACCACGCGCGGCGACGGCCTCAACCCCGGCGCGAAATACGAAGGTGTACGGAAAAATAACTTGTTTTCAACTTATATAATCGGCCCGGTTTTGCCGCTCAACCCGCCCCTGGCAAAGTATATGCTGAAACTCATGGGCGTCGATGGGCCCCGGCTCGAATTTGAAGAGGCGTGTTTTGACGCATATATGACCCGCGTCAAAGAATTCAGCGAGCCTGCCAGAGGGTTTTCATGCTGACTTTTTGACAATTGATGACTGTTTACTGATTACTGTTTACTGATACTGTTTACTGATACTGTTTACTGTTTACTGGCTATTGACTGCTGACCAACGACTATTGACTGCCGGCTGCTGATTATCGGCCAACGGTTACCTACTATCCTATCGGGCGCAGCATGGCTAATAACGGGAGGTTTCGGGCTGCCGCAAACAGAACGCTTGCAGCCGCGATTCCCACGACAACAATCATTTCGAGGCGACCTGCAGGCACGGGTAAAGCCGCGCGGATATATCGGGCAGTCCCGCGAATGCTAAGAATAAAAAGCAAAGGCAGCAGTATCACAGCAAACGCATTATACCTGACCGCCTGCCATATTTCCCCCCGCATTAATGCCAAAGAAGCCCGGAACATACCGCATCCCGGGCAGTACAGCCCTGTCACTGCATGCAGCGGGCATGGTATCCCAAAGCCAAAGCGAAGGTAAACGAACCTTAGAACAAGAAATATTGCCACAATAAACGTCCACAAAAAGACGACGCGAAACACGCGCTGCCTTTTTGTGGATGGATGGCTGAACAAATCAGTAATACGCTTCATAGTTATTTAAAATGATGACACGAGTCTTGACAACCGGCTTACATCCATGTTCCCGGCGGAGGCTGCTGCGTCCAATTCTGATTGTAGCCTCCATACGGCGGATACGACAGCCAGTTGTTAAAATCGCTTTGGATCAGCGCATCATTGACGATGGAAAGCCCGAAAATAGCGAGCAACAGGTATAATATACCTTTATCCTCCGCCGTTCTGCCGTATCGTGCCGCAATTTCCACTGAGGCGCGGCCCCATTTGTAGTAGCAGTAATACCCGTAAACACCGCATGTTACGATCCACAGCAGGATCGTTACACCCGGAGTGGTGTTTACCCTTTCATGTGTTGGCGTGACATAAAAGCCCTCCGCGATTGTGTACAGCCAGTAGATTCCGTAGATACCGCATGTCACGATGCTGAGAATGATAGCAACTGCAACGTCTCTTCTTACCATTATCCGTCCCACTCCCTCGTATGATTTGCATCTATTGTACCCGAATATTCTGATATTGTAAATAAAAGACGGATTAATTTTTAATATACTTGACATGTTATCAGTATGTAGATAACATATGTATAGCCCAAATGGAGGGATTTTATGAGACTTTATAACACTATGACGATGAAAAAAGAGGAATTTGTGCCGCTTGAGGCGGGCAAGGTGAAAATGTACGCCTGCGGCCCGACGGTGTATAACTATTTCCATATTGGAAATGCGCGGCCGCTGATTATGTTCGACGTCCTGCGCCGCTACATGGAGTATCGCGGTTATGACGTCACCTTTGTGCAAAATTTCACCGATATCGACGATAAAATCATCAACCGCGCCAATGAAGAGGGCTTAACAAGTAACGAGGTTGCGGAGAAGTATATCGCCGAATATCTGACCGACGCGCATGGTCTTGGCGTGCGCGAGGCGACGTTCCATCCGAAGGCGACCGAAAATATCGGCGGGATAATTGATATGATATCGACGCTGATCGACAAGGGTTTTGCCTACCAAAGCGGCGGTGATGTGTACTACCGGACTGCCAGCTTCCCGGACTACGGCAAATTGTCGCGCCAGCCGCTTGACGAACTCATGGCAGGGGCGCGTGTCGACGTCGCGGAAGTCAAGGAAAACCCTTTGGATTTCGCGCTGTGGAAAGACGCAAAACCCGGCGAGCCGCACTGGGATTCACCGTGGGGCCGGGGCAGGCCGGGATGGCATATCGAATGCTCCGCTATGTCGGGCAGATATCTGGGCAAGACAATTGATATACACTGCGGCGGGCAGGATCTCATATTTCCTCACCACGAAAACGAGATCGCGCAGTCGGAGGGATGCTATGACTGTCAGTTCGTCCGCTATTGGGTACATAACGGCTTTATCAGCATCGACAGCAAGAAAATGTCAAAATCGCTCGGCAATTTCTTTACCGTCCGCGAAGCGGCGGCGGTTTATGGATATGAGAACATCCGCATGTTCATGCTGATGAGCCACTACCGAAGCCCGCTCAACTATTCGGGCGAGATTCTTGTGCAGTCCAAAAACGCGCTAGACAGGCTTAAGACGGCTAAATCAACGCTGGAATTCATCGCGCATAATGGTTCCGACACATTGGATGACGGCGACGAAAAATTCATCGGGTCGCTTCCGCGTTACCGGGAACGGTTTGTTGAGGCTATGGACGACGACTTTAATACGGCGGACGCGATTTCCGTAATATTCGAGTTTGTGCGCGAAAGCAACGGCATTGCTGCCGGGCCGCAGCCGTCGAAGGAGTTCGCCCGGGCTGCGCTGGAGCTGTTGATTGAGTTTGACGGCGTTCTGGGGCTTTTCTATGCCGCCGGGGGCGAAGGCAGCCTTGACGATGAGGTCGAGGCGCTTATCGAATCGCGGCAGGCTGCGCGAAAGGAGAAAAACTGGGCTGAGGCGGACAGGATACGCGACAGGCTTGGTGAAATGGGAATCGTCCTTGAGGATACCCCGCAAGGTGTGAGGTGGTCGCGGCGATGAGCGCTGCTGCGCGGGGAATTTTATGAATAGCGGAATAATAATATGCTGAATGTGTTTTTTCTTGGGCTTGTTAGTTTTTTTACGGATATCAGCACTGAGATGGTATATCCGCTTATTCCGCTTTATCTGACTTCCGTATTTGGGGCTACTCCGGCGCTCATCGGGGTAATCGAAGGGATAGCAGAGAGCGTGGCGAGTCTTATGAAGATATACGGCGGCTATGTATCCGACAAATTTCGAAAAAGGAAAGCCGTCGCTTTTATCGGGTACTCCGGCGCTGTATTTTATAAGTTTATCCTGATGATTGCCGGTTCCTGGGCGGGTGTATTGGCGGCGCGTGTGGTCGACCGTATAGGCAAGGGGCTCCGTGTGGCGCCGCGAAACGCGCTGGTAAGCGACAGCGCCGACAAACAACATCTCGGAAAAGCTTTCGGATTACACAAGTCGCTCGATATGGCCGGAGCGGCTATCGGCATCTTATTCACATACTTTTTTCTAAGACGTTCCACAGGGGATTTCAATTATACCAGATTGTTTGTAATCGCGCTCATACCGGCTGTCATCGGGCTGTGTATGTTTTTTTTCGTCAAAGAGAAAAAGCCAGCAACGGCGAAACCGGCGGAGAAAATCAGTTTCAGATTCCTGTTAAAAAGCTTCAGAACACTCGACAAAAGGCTGAAGCTGTACCTGCTTGTCACGCTGCTATTCACGCTTGGCAATTCGTCGGATGCTTTTTTACTGCTTAAGGCAAGCGCAGTCGGCTACTCGGATTCGGCCGTGGTTTTGCTTTTTTTCTTCTACTATGTTTCGGCGTCGGTTCTCGCCATACCGTTCGGTCAGCTTTCCGATAAGATCGGACGCAAGAAACTGCTTGTCGCCGGTTATCTGGTGTTTGCGGTGGTCTACTCCGGCTTCGCGTTCGCACCGGACAGGGGCCTTATTGCCGCAATGTTCGTCCTGTACGGCGCTTACTCAGCCATGATCGTGGGCGTCGAGCGGGCGTTCATAACGGAAATAGCCCCACAGGAGCTTATGGGTACGATGCACGGCCTGCACGCGACTATTGTTGGTATCGCCCTGCTGCCGGCAAGCGTTGTGACCGGGCTTTTGTGGAACTATTTTGGTCCGGTCATACCGTTCGTATACGGCGCATGCCTGTCACTTGCGGCAGCGCTAATACTTCTGTTGTATTTGGTGCCCCATCCGGCAAGAACCTAACGTGAGGCTTCGCCCCACAACCCATCGGGCTTTTTTCCCGTCTTTTACGCCATGTCGGGCGGTATGAACCCGCCCTGCGTACAAGGCAAAAAAGCCCTCCGCCGCTTCGCGGCGCACCGCGCGTTTGCGCGGTGATAGTACCTTATGGACTGCAATATTCGCGTTTTTTATTGTGCTGACGGGTCCATAAGGTACTAAAGCATGTCGCCGGTCTTTTTGCCGCCAGACGACGCGGCAGAGCCTTGAAAGGCAACCAAGCATTCCTGCGGCTCTTCCACGCCGCCTGACAATAAAAATCCTCGGCGGCAAACTTCAGAACCTTGCCGGAAGGGGCACTAAGTCGAGTAACTGGTCAGGGGCCACCGCCAAATGTGGCTCAGCCTGCGTCAATGCACTGGTATTGCAGTGAAAACATGAAATATAGACCAAAACTTGTGTGCAAGACTCCGGCTGATCCCCATTTTTCGGCAGCCCCTGACCAGTAACCTAAGTCGATGCCTTTAATTCCCAACAACACAAAAAACATTGATATATTCATGGTTTTATGGTATTTTATATGTAGTAGTTTGGATGGGATATGGAAGGTTTCCCAGAAACGGGCGCTTCGTTGTGGATTGGAGGCGATGAATTGTCGGGTTCGCTCAATTATACTTTCAATATTTGTATCATCATCGGCTTTGTCATACCTCTGCTTAATCTTATAACGGGGTGGTTTGGCAGCTTCTTCAGCGCCGGGATAGATCTTGACCTGGACGCCTCCGCAGACTTCAATTTGGACGTATCCGCGGACATCAGCCTGGACGCCTCTGCGGATTTCAGCGTGGACGCCGGGATAGACACGGAAGTCGGAAGCGGCGGGGTAATTCCTTTTAATATAATGTGTTTATGCCTTTCCCTGGTAGTATTTGGGGCGCTGGGCCATATGATAAAACGATTTATGACCACTCCGATGCTCGTTGTGCTGCTTCTGTTGGTATGCCTATTTTTTGCGGGGCTTTCTTATTGGGCGCTCTACACGCTGGTAATAAAGCGTTTAAAGCAAAATGACGCCTCAGCCCTTGCCTATGTTGACCTGAAAGGAAAAAGCGCCGAGGTCACGCTTCGCATATCTTCTGATTCAATCGGGACGATTTCACTGCCGGACAGTACCGGGGCGCCTATTTCATTTCGCGCAAAAATGGATCCCGATCTTAAGGCCCAGATGAGCGGCGCGATTGCGCAGGGCGAATCAGTAATAATCACAGACGTAGACAAAGAACACAAGCTTTGCTATGTATCGGTACCGGTTCGTAATTTTCAAAACAAAGATAGTTGAGTAGATAAATAAATGAATAAATAAATATAGGAGGTTATTCGTATCATGGAGTATATGTTACCGGTCATTATTATCGTCGCGGCTATTGTTGTAATTCTTCTGGCAATTAGCAGCACCTGGAAAAAGGTGCCGTCTGACAAAGCGGGCGTTATCGTTGGCATCGGGCGGCCAAAGGTAATTACCGGCGGCGGCAGCATTGTCATCCCCGTGTTTCAGAGAATGGATACCATTACGCTCGAAAACATCATGTTTCAGGTAGAAATCCGGCAAACGAAGACAAAGCTTGGCGTTCCAATCAATGCAGACGGTATAGTAGTTTTGAAGGTCAAGAATACCGACGCCACGATTTTAGCCGCCGTGCAGCAGTTTAACTGTACGAGGGAGCAGGAAACCGTGATGATGATCCGCACCCAGTCATCCGAGGTGTGCAAGGGAAAACTGCGTGAGATCGTCTCGTCCATGAGCGTCGAGGATATCTATGACAACCGTGAAAGTTTTTCCGCGAAAGTTCAGGAGGTAGCAGGTAAGGAACTCGAAGAGATGGGTCTGGAACTCAAATCCTTCACAATCAACGATATATCCGATGAAGACGGGTATATAATCGCCCTGGGTAAGGAACAGATTGCCAAAGTCAAGTCCGAGGCGGCTATTGCGGAGGCTGAGGCGGAGAAAAATCGTCAGATCAAAACAGCCGAAGCAATGAAAATCGGGAAAAAGGCTCAGCTGGATGCAGAAACACAAATCGCCGAAGCTGAAAAGGAAAAGGAACTTCAAGTCCTCGCTTACAAGGAAGAGGCGGAAACGCGCCGCGCCAAATCCGACGCCGCTTATCAGATTCAGGAGAATATCACATCCAAAGAGGTCAAGAACACGGCTATGGACGCTGTGATTCTGGAGAAAAGGCGCCAGCAGGAGGTCGCCGAGGCTCAGGTGCAAATAGAAATCCAGTCCGAGCAGAAGAATATCGAGCTTGCCCAGCGCAAAGCCGAGCGCAAGCAAGCCGAGCTTCAGGAGATAGTTATCCGCCCTGCCGAGGCTGAAAAGGAAAAACGCCGTTTGGCGGCGGAAGCCGACAAGTTTGAGCAGATTTTACGGGCCGAGGCTGAATCTGAAAAGCTTAAACTGGAGGGTGAAGCCAGGGCAAAGGTTCAGGCTGAAGTAATCACACAGGAAGGCGAGGCAAAAGCCAGGGTCATTGAAGCCGTGGGTGTTGCGGAAGCTGAAGCCATCAGGCGCAAGGGTCTTGCCGAAGCTGAAGCGCTGGAAAAGAAAGCGGAAGCGTTGGCAAAGATGAATGAGGCCGGTAAGCTGGAAATGGTTATTGACAAGTATCCCGATATTGTGGCAGCGGCGGCGGAGCCGTTGCGGAACATAGGCAACATCACATACGTCGGTGGCGTCGGTGGCTCCGGTGAAGGCGGTTCCGGCGTAGCCGGAGAGGTTGCAGGCTACACGGCAGGCGTTTTAAAGGCGGTCACCCAGGTGATGAGCGAGACGCTGGGCTTCGACTTCGTCGAGGTCATGAAAGCCGGAACATATGACGCAAAAGTAAACAGAAAGCTGCAAATAGACGTAAACGGACTATCCGCCGGGGCGTTGCCTATAGTGGAGAACGCGGAGTAACAAAGATCGAACCAGAGGGGCGGCTCGGTTGTGTTGATAATCAACATAACTAAGCCGTCTCTTTGTGTGGTCACTGTTCAGGGGCCACCGCCAAATGTGGCTCAGCCTGCGTCAATGCACGGGTACTGCAGTGAAAACTTGAAATATTGGTCAAAACTTGTGTGCAAGACTCCGGCTAATCCCCATTTTTCGGCAGCCCCTGAACAGTAACTTGCCGTGTGTGGTCACTGTTTGGTAATAGAAAAAACCATGGTTGACATAAATAGGTTTTCATGTTATACTTTAAACCATTGAAGAAAAGGAGAGTCACTATGTCAACCGTAAAATTCCTGTCAGGGGAAAACATCCCTCTCGAAATGCACAAAGTACGCATGGTCCAAAGAATCAATTTGCTGCCCGTGGAAGAACGCGCCCAGTGTATGCTGGAGGCCGGCTGCAATACCTTCCTGCTTAAAAACCGCGACGTGTTTCTTGACATGCTCACGGACAGCGGGGTCAACGCCATGAGCGAAAACCAGTACGCAGCCATGATGCAGGCTGACGACAGCTATGCCGGGTCGGAAACTTTTTACCGACTGGAAAAGGTCCTGCATGATATATTCGGTATGAAATACTTCCTTCCCGGGCATCAGGGGCGCGCTTGCGAAAACATCATCGCAAGGACTATGGTGACTCCGGGGTCGGTCGCGCTGATGAATTTTCATTTTACAACAACAAAAGCGCACATCACCCTTTCCGGCGGTTCCATTGAGGAAATTATCACCGACGAGGGACTCAAAATAAAAAGTACGGAACCGTTTAAGGGAGATATCGACATCGGCAAGCTGCACGAGGCAATAAACCGCCTCGGAAAGGAAAACATATGTTTCGTCCGTGTCGAGGCGGGAACAAATCTCGTTGGCGGCCAGCCGGTGTCCATGAAAAACATGCGCGAGGTTTCGCGAATCTGCCGCGATGTGGGGATCCCGCTGGTCTACGACGCGAGTCTCCTGGCCGACAACCTGTACTTTATAAAAGTAAGGGAAGCTGAATTCAAGGATGCTGCCATTGAAGATATAGCGCTTGAGATCGGTGCGCTCTTCGACGTTGTCTACTTCTCGGCTCGCAAGCTGGGTTCAGCCCGCGGCGGCGGCATACTTACTTCCAGCGACAAATTGTATTATAAAATGCGCGAACAAGTGCCGCTGTTTGAGGGTTTCCTGACATACGGAGGTATGTCCGTGCGTGAAATGGAAGCGATGGCAGTCGGGCTGCGCGAGACTATGGATATTGATATTATCAGCCAGACGCCAATCTTTGTGGAGGCGCTGTGCAATGAAGTGATTGCGCGAGGGGTTCCGGTCGTCACGCCTCCCGGCGGTCTGGGATGCCATCTCGACGCGACGGAGTTTTGTTCCCATGTTCCCCAACTGCAATATCGGGCCGGCGCGTTGGCGGCCGCCATGTATATCGCGAGCGGCGTAAGGGGCATGGAGCGCGGCACCCTCAGCGAACAGCGCAATGAAGACGGCAGCGAGCGTCTTTCCGAAATGGAACTCCTGCGGCTTGCAATGCCAAAGCGCGTGTTTACGCTGTCTCAGGTCAAATACACGGCTGACCGCATATCATGGCTGTTTGCCAATCGTCATTTGATCGGCGGGCTGGAGTTTGTTGAAGAACCGTCGGTACTGCGTTTCTTCTTCGGTCGCCTCAAGCCAGTCGGAAGCTGGGTCGAGCAGTTGATCCGCCAGTTCCGCAACGATTTCGGCGACAGTCTGTAGTTTATATAGCATCGAACACGGGGAAACGGCTATGTTGTGCTGCGCCAACAGCAACAACAAAGCCGTTCCCCTGTGTTTATATTGTAAGTTCGATTATCCAACTCGCTTCGCTCGGGGAATCAGACGGGAGTGTGGACTCCCGCTGATTTCGCCGCAGGCGGCGATTTCATAAGGTGGCTTCGCGTTATGCCGTGCTTCAACTCCCGCCTACGCTTCGCTTAGAGGCGGGAGTCTTCTCCCAGGCGTATGATAAAATGCTGAAACACTATGTTTACCCCTATGTTTCAGCATTTTATAATGATTTGTATTCAAAGCCAAGGCGTATGTGTAACAGTTCAGGAGCCACCGCCAAATGTGGCTCAGCCTGCGTCAATGCACTGGTATTGCAGTGAAAACATGAAATATGGGCCAAAACTTGTGTGCAAGACTCCGGCTGATCCCCATTTTTCGGCAGCCCCTGAACTGTAACGCGTATGTTGCAATACCATTCCCTCAACCGTTCCCTCGATAGACAAAATGCAGGATTTATGCTATAGTATGTTGCAGAAGGACTCAAATTTTCGCTTTCAGTGATGACAATTTCTGTCATGTAATCAGCTTTAGCAAAAAGAATCCAAAATGAAAAAGAATGAAATGGGGTGATTCCGATAAAGAAACTCTTCTTTATATTTTTTGCCTTGCTTATTATAACATCCTCCAGCTTCGTTATGCCCGGAGACAATGCATTTGCCCCGACATTTATCGAATCCGATTTTGATGTACCCTTGGATGAATCACCGCTTATTGATGATGAGCCTCAGCCGGAATCACCGACGGAGCTGCTTACACAGGACAGCACGGACGATGACGGCAGCGATAGCAATACCGACGGCGGTAACGATGATGATTATGATGATGAAAACGATGGCGATCCCGAAGATGCCGAACCGGCGGCTGAGCCGGACATTCTCACTACGCTCACCATATCCGCAGCAGGCGACACTACCCTGGGAGTGATTGTCAACGGAACGCAAATGTTCAACAGGGAGTTTGAACGCCACGACCGCGACCACAGCCATTTTCTGCGCAATGTCAGGCATATATTTGAGGAAGACGACCTCACCATTTTAAATCT
>Ga0123353_10015431_pt1 | contig 11098 bp, 9 predicted proteins | sample TergutLab28metaG_3_FD_92763 | JGI IMG/M metagenome (GOLD analysis project Ga0123353, IMG submission 92763) | Labiotermes labralis P3 segment gut microbial communities from Petit-Saut dam, French Guiana - Lab288 P3 | ecosystem: Host-associated > Arthropoda: Insects > Digestive system > Gut ... | reverse complement strand
TGCGCTGACCACGTGACACCCCTCTATCCGCAAAAGTTGGCACTAACTTCGCCGACCGGCGGCGGCCGCTCTGTCGGTATAGTTCGCGTGCGGACTAAGGCCACGGAGTTTAGTTTTATTTATTCTCTCCACCCTTTCTTTTTAATATTATTTTATGGCCCTTCGGCCCATTTTCGAGCCATGCCCCCCCCCCCCGGGTTACCGGGTTTCGAGACAATTTAATTGTTACGAAGCAAGGATGCCTCATGCCCAAACCCCACCCTGGACTACCAGGGCGTTCCTCTGTCCGGTACCAAGTTCAAAACCTGTCCGGCATGCATAGCCCTATCAGCAATTCTATCCTCTCCCTGTACTATCTTCTTAGAGAAATAAAAAGTGGGCCAAATTTTGGGAAAGACGATGGGCTTACCGCTGAGTGGTAGAAACCAACCACCAATAAACCGACTGACTGTCCGAAAAAAAACATAAACATCAGAATTTTATGTTTATTGGACCGTGCACAATCTTGATAGTTGAATAAAGAGAGACCGACTTGATGTCACAATACAGTGAGACAGGCAGACGTAAGAAACTTTAGAAAAATATACGAAAGGGAAACTTATAGGAGGGGCTACCGTACCTATGGCACGCGTGCCTAAACCGGCACGTGGAAAGATTTCCTTGGCACGCGGCATTCACTGCTGTCCCAGTTTTTTTAATTTCTTGAGCCCCACCAGTCTCTCCGTATTGTGAAGGAATATATATACGAGTATATATATATATATATATATATATAAGTGCATCCGGACACCACACCACACCACCCCAGCCAAACCACAACGTAACACCAACACACATCGAACCAGAGCAATACAACCCATGAAATAACTCAACAAATATGTTGCAAGTTCCTGAGGATGGATGTATTAACATCCGAAACATGTTGAGCAGTAAATAATGAAATAATAAAGCAAGTTACATCAAGTTGGTCTCTCGTTATTCAACTATAAACATCAGAATTTATAAAACTGTCTGTATGCGTAAAGAAACATCGTCTTTTGTATTATGGAAAGAAAAGAGGTTAGGCCATTTTTTAACAGTGGCCTCGGAAGACTGTTTCAAACTAAGTGGGAAGCAATGGCAGGAGGCTGGGGAAACACCATAGCGAGGAGCTTCATACCTAGCGACCTTCACAACATGTTACTAGAATAATGGAATGGTGAAGGACGAAGCACGCCTAAGGAGACAACATGGAAGACCTTGGGGTAGATGGAAGGATGATATTAAAGTGTATCTTAGTGAAACAAATCATGTTCGTGTAGAGTAGAGTAATCTGGATCAAAACAAAAACAAAAAAAATATGATTTTATGATCCATAAAAAAAAAAGCGAGAGACTTCGTACCCAGACATGCGAATATTACTTTCTCAAAACAAATTCCGCTCCATGAAGTAACTGTCTCGGTTCATCAGTTGATTAGTCACTCAATCATTTAATCTGCCAGTCAGTCTGTCTGTCAATTCACCAGTCAGCCCAGACAAGCGGAAATTTTGCGCTAAAATATACATCCAAAACGTCACGTTGTTTGTAATTTGACTTCGCCACCCTGTCGGATGACAGCGGAAACCACCACAGGCTTCCCACAGAACTTCTTGTTTGTTTCTCTACTTTTGTGTGTGTCCCTGTCTCTCGAGGCAGACTTATAATGGAGTGTGCCCGGATTGGAGAGAAACGGCACACTCGATTCCTAGTGTCACCCGTCGCCCAAACTCATCTGTTTCCACACCGCTTTTTCTGTCACGTAATGACATCCATTCCGAATACAAATGCTGCCACTGCTTCTGAAAGACGGCGCAGGACTTACACAGTCACCGACTTGACTCGCATCTATCATATTAGGCGAAACAGAACACGCCTGGACACAAATGAGTAAACTCCGCCAACAGCACGGCTGCGATACAAAAATCGCAGCACGAGGCTTCCCTCAGTAACTCCCAAAACACTGGTGATTTTCATATTCGTGTTGTGCATCTTGACTGCGACCGCGGTAGCACAGTGGTTAAGATGCTGTGCTACAAATCGGAAGGTCGCTGGTTCGATCCCAGCTGGTGTCATTGGAATTTTTCGTTGACATAATCCTTCCGATCGCACTATGGCCCTGGGGTCAACTCAGCCTCTAACAGAAATGAGTACCAGGAGCACTTCCTGGGGGTAAAGGCGGCCGGTGCGTAAGGCTGAGAACCTTACCACCATCCTGTGCCGTTGACATGAAATATTGGAACCTTAACTTCCTGGAACCCTCTGGGCCACTCCAGGCCTGTAACGGGACTGCTTTACCTTCGCCTTACCGTGCATCTTGATATTATCAAAGTTTTATTCATTCACCAACTGATGCACCAGTGAGTTGTCTTTAAAAAAAATGCATTAAAATTTACATCGAAACAGCTGTTGTAATGTAAATTTTAATGTAAATTTCAATACTGTTTTTAAAGACAACTCAGTAGTGCATCAGTTGGTGAATAAATAAAACGTTGTTAATTACTAGTGATGTTTAATGAACATTCCTTTCCACAGGCTTCACGTCATGTTACCGATGAGCCACCCAGTCTTTTTGAGAAATAAGAATTTTTCAAATCAGTTCCGATCAGCAGTTTATTTACGTACTCACTCCAACAGCCGACGATTCAATTTAGAAAATCATCATCAATACAGAAGCATAACGCACATACAAACAAAACGACAAATAACAAAAGAAAATAATAGATAAAATAAAACAACAAATCATTTAATACAAAACAAAAGTTAAAACGAAAAAAAAAAAATTGAATAAGAATTTTGATGAAACAAATAACGAGTTATATTCAAAGTAAAGGCGAGTTTATAAACGAAATTTGGTTCTGTGAAAAAGCACGTGACGTGGCAGCAGAATGGTAGAAGGAAATTGGTAAAGATCAAGAGAGTTCTGATTTGACGGGCGCACGAACAATACGAAAACAAGATAATGAAGACCATATTAAAGTATTTCCTGAAAGAAAAAGTGAACAGAGCGTAAAAGACATCCGAACGAGCGCCAAAACAGAAACAGAATATACACAAAGTTTATTAATCACTGAACAAGACAGCCAATGCACGTATAACTTGACACTGAAGCGTGTCCATGTAACGAATGTTGCAGTGGAAAAGCAACGAGTATTACATATTCTGAGTGTGTGTCTGTAGCCTTAGTTATCCAGCATGCAATGCGCATGCGCAATACTGTAATCTGTAGCCTGCCGCGATCTACAATATTTTCTTTCCCACATTATCTCATAAACGGCACGATTTTCGGCAAAAAAGTTACTGAACACAAAATGTGTGTTTTGATTTTCTCTACAACTTCTGTCTGAAACATTTCTCATTCTATGGAGAACTGAGCGAGATGTGAACAAAAATATATATTGGTCTTCATTTCTTTTTTATGTCATATTTTAATGAAATTTCAATTCTATCGTGTATTTTCGAAAAATTCGAAAAATATGAAATTTGATGAAAATCCGCTCAATGGATGTCGAGTTGTTCCCTGCGGACGGACGGGCGTACAGACGGTCAGATAGTCATGACGAATCTAACAGTCCCTTTTTGGGATTTTTACGAACGCCCCTAAAAACCAGATACGCCTTTATCCCGCAGACGAAAATAATAGTCTGGCTATGGTATGCGACGCACACCATAGCCAGACGCATCCCCAACAACGTACTCTTACACAACACGATATGCTGCCACAACACCATGTTAATATAACGGAATTATTTTGTGTGAATGTTTTTAAAATGACTTTAGCAAGGAAAAACGTAGCTCCCTGAGGATGATCTTAGGATCGAAACATGTCGGAGCGATTTTAAGAGTTTTAATGTGAAATTTTATATAGTGCATTTGTTGGTTAATATATGAAATACACGGTGCAACAATGAGGATAATGGCCAATACGTTTAAACTGTTTCTGTTCGAAGCAGCACAGTGCAATGTTTACACCCTTCACCAAAACTCGCTAACAATAGTTTTGTTACAGTGCCAATTTTAATTTAACCTTAATGCCCTGTTGCAAAGACATCAGTAATTCGCACTGACTGATGTGCGTACCTGACGACGGGGACAGTATGCAGAATCATACATAAACACGCGCGTGCATGTACGAAAATTAAATTCGGGATAATGTGTGCTGTTATTATATGTAAAATACAAGCGAGCTGCAAACATTAACCGAATTTAATTTCCTGTTTCGCTTGCACTTCCAGTAAATTAAGTAAGGTACCTGATGAAGCCAAACATAACCTCAAAGGTTCGACTCACCGTCATATTGGCATTTTAATCCCTCAAAACCTTACACATACGTTTATAACCTGTCATCATAATAAATTTCATACACAGGCTACTGTATTATGCTAATACAATAACATTATATATCGCTCATTTGCCACAACAGTGTCACAACTCAAAATTTGTGATTTTTCAGGAAAAACGTTTAAAAGGTTTTTGAAGTGCTGTAATTTTCTATGAGTGCAACGACGACACAACTGCTCTCCAGCGGCGAGTTTTGCAAACTGCCTTATGACACTATACCTGTTTAAAGAGCATCTGCAAACGTTTCTTTCTATACCAAATAACTAAAAAATGCCAAATGTTGAGTTTTGACAATCATGTCGCAAATGAGCGATATGTACCCCGTCTGACACAAGTATATAATATTGTGTAGTTATTCCACTATTCTACCAAACCTTCAGAACATATTTTAAACACATTATACTGAATATTCTATAATTAATTATTTTAATAATTTTTGGATTTTTAATGTTGCCAATCCAGGGAAAATTTTGGAAATACATTCATAATACACCATAAAATTTCAGTACACCGCACCACAGACAGTACATTTAAAAGCTGCTAATAATTGTAAAGACTATTAACTTTTTATATGTTATACTAGATCTCGTAGGTAACAATAACAATAACATTGCTAATTGCATATTTTACCTTACTAAGAAAAGCAATCAACCTGAAGATGGCTCAAAACTAGAGCCGAAACATGTCGTTGAAAGAAACGTAAGAAATACACCTTAATAAAATCACTGAGTTGTTCATATCTACCACGTATAATTATAAAGATTATTAATGATTGTAAATTCTTTTTTATGTTTTGTTATGTTATTTTTCTATTCTCTATATGTTTCGGGCAGCTACGTGTCCATCATCAAGAGAATTAATCGTATCAATAAGACATCTGGTACATGTCAGTGTAGATGAACTTCTGGTATGCATACCAGCTGTCTGAAACATGTAGAGAACAGAAATAAATACACATGAAAAAGAATTGTGCGTCAAGTTGGTTATGTACAATGATTAAGGATTTAATGTCATTAGATAGTAACCAACAAGATGTTTCGATCGCTCACGCTGCCATCTTCAGGGTGGTGGGAACAAGAATACAAATACAGTTACAACGTGTCGGCAGCACTCCACAGTTGAAAATCGTATAATATTCCATTACAATTCGCGGCCTAAATAGCAAAAGTATAGACTACTATAAAATATAGCAAGTTAAAATGTTGTAGTGTGGACTGAAGTTCTGTGAACTGATGTGAACAGAAGATAAATGTGGAGAATTGTGATGTTGCAAAGAAACTATCATATTTGTGTTCGCAGAGTACAACCAACAATATGCAACGTTTCACAATTTATTTATTTCTGTAATACGCTCTGCATGTTTCAGACGGTTTTTCCGTCCATCATCAGGAGCTCAAAACTGCACATACAGCGTCAGGTAGCTGTCAGACCGATACTGCTACCTGCTGGTAGCCGGCCAGGCTAGCAGCAGGTAGCAGTATCGGTCTTACAAATACCTGACGCTGTATGTGCAGTTTTGAGCTCCTGGTGATGGACGGAAAAACCGTCTAAAACATGTAGAGCGAGAAATATCGCATCTTGTTGATTATACTCGAGAATATATTAGCGATACACGGACCTACGAATGTTAAATTCGTATTTGTCTTGTTGTTCTCATCACCCTGATGATGGCCACATTAGTCGCCGAAACATGTCGGTGATTAGGATGTAACAAAATTACGTTAATAAATCCAAGTGCTGTTCTGATTTCTTTAAAACTCTATACAACTCAGCTTCCTTCTATCTTGTGTCTCAAATTTAACATTCGCTCACGGTCCTTTAATTCGACACCAAATAGACAGAGAAACTTCTCGGGCCGTCAAGAATGCTCCTTACTGCATATAGTGCCCTTGTGTGAATGGGTGACTGGGTGAGTAAGTGAGTGAGTGAGTCACACCAAGGTTGCCATCTTTCTCTGTGGGGGACGCGCTGAGGTCGACGAAAGTTTCTACAAGTGAGACGAAACGTGCTCTATGTGGGGGTTGCGTGCGGAGGCTCAAGAAATAACTGAGCACCGAGCGTATAACACAACATATAACAAACAGGTGGAGACATTCGGTTTGCTGCAATAATAAAGTAGGTCAGAGGGAAGTTCGTAAACGCTACGCCATTCTGTAAGTCGCGCAAATGTGTACGCCTGTCGTCACTCCTACTCGACGTCTTTGCCACTTCTACTTGACCTCTGACATTTCTAGGGCTGTTAACACTCGTGTTTACTGAAACACTCACAGCAACAGTTGGTTGATGCCAACACAACAAGCACACAGAGCCACCTGAGACAGACTCGCTCTAAGCATTTGCCCCTTATCATTTATCAAGCAGTGCTAGTAAAGGGGAGTGGCTCTTGGTGCTCAAGTTCAACGCATATTCGTCAGTTCGCCGTTTGAAATTCATATTACTTTTATTGTCACAACACTTACGAGTCCTATTCCTATGTACGGGTGGCTGTAAGTCGATTAATTACATCAACTTGGGTACGTTTCACCCTTTTTATAGGCTACGAAGGTCCTTAGGGCGAGTACAGGTATATCTCTACCCTTTCTAGGACATCGGCACTAGATGGGGTGGGGATGTCAGCCTCACGGCCCCGGCCGCCTCTACCCCAGGGAAAGACCCGGTAACCATTTTACAGGAGGCTGGGTGGACCCCAGGGCCGGTCTGGACGGACGGAAATTCTAGTCCCCACCAGGATTCGATCCCGGACTGCCCAGCCCGTAGTCAGTCGCTATATCGACTGAGCTAACCGGCCCATTGCTACGTCAACTTATTTGATTTATATCACATACAACTGCACGTCTCACATAAACGTTAATTAGACAACAATTTAGGGACATATTTTCCTTTCCCACTAATATGAAAGTAATCCAGACACACGTATGGGGGAGTGGACAGTTGTATACAGAGTTGTGGTTGGGAAAACCTGAGGGAAAGAACCACTTGGAAGACCCAGGCGCAGACGGGAGGATATTATTAAGATGGATCTACAGGAAGTGGGTTGTGGGGGCATCGAATGGATCGATCTGGCTCAGGGTAGGGACAAGTGTCGGATACTTGTAAATGCGGTAATAAACCTTTGGGTTCCATAAAATGCGGGGAATTTCTTGATTAGCTGAGATCCGGCTGGCTTCTCAGAAAGACTCTGCTCCACGGAGATAGTAGGTAAGTAAACCTACAAACAGTCTAAACAGGTAGTTAGGCCCTACAAACCTAACATCTCATGTGTAGTAGCTAATCAGTTCAAGAAATTGTTAAAAATCCCAGGTGGGCGTTTGGGAACCATTACGATATTTTTATGCCATGACAGTAGCTGTGACATCATCCCATGATTATGGCAGTTCGGCGTAGAGACAAGATCAGCCACCAGATGGCTTTCAGCCCCAGAGCACACAGCAGTATCAAGTGCACAGCTGACGTCAAGAGCTTCATTACTGCAAGAGATATGATAAATTGGTAAGCGCGTCCGTGTGTCTGAAACGTGCCTATCGAAATTATTCTGCCTGCAAGCATGAAACAACTCCAGAACCTGAGAAAGGATCTTCATAAAACTTAATAATTTACAATTACACAAACGCGTAAAAAAATCATTACGAATGCACAAAATCGAAGCTCTACTGTGTGCAGCTGTAGACAGAACAAGTAGAGTAACGTGTACTCCGTACGGTGGATTCAGCTCTGTCTACATCTAGCGGTTGAAGTTCATACTAGCAACAGTAGTGTCATCTCGCAGTCAGTGAGAAAACTATCTGAACGCACCACATATTGCCACACCTTAACTCGGACTGCACAAGATATGTATTGTGATATATCCTCAGTGGCATTGCGCAGTATTGGATTGTTTTTGTACCGTCGTCTGGACGTTTATACGAAGAGTTTCGTCTAACGCTGCACATTCAGGAGAGCTCTCTAGCGTAATCACTCCATGCGCTGTCAAGCATGATTTTGCAAACGTTAAGATTGATACACAAATATCAAAGACGTTTCATATCCTTCAATGATCTGCACAATCCTTCAACCAAGCTAACATGCAGTTCAAACGCTAGAATAATGACACTTGACGCAATTTATATTAGCTGGGTACACAGCCCCTTGTAGCGTAAATACTGTCATTTTTCTTTAACTTCTTCGTCGTTAACAATTCCAGCACTCCACATAGCTAAAGGAATCACTGTATGAGCCGGTCCCAGTGACCGCGCGGTCTAAGGCTGCTCGCCTGCTGAGATCGTGGGTTCGAATCCCACCGGGAGCATGGATGTCTGTATGTTGTAAGTGTTGTGTGTTTTCAGGTACAGGTCTCTGTGAAGAGCTGATCACTCGTCCAGAGGAGTCCTACCGACTGTGATGCGTCGTTTTGTTTGGTCTATAAACCTCAAGAATGAGGAGGCCATGGCCCGCGTTGGGCCGCAGCGACAGAGGGGGAAAAAAACACTGTATGAAAGAGCAGAACTTGAATCTACGTGTAGGGATGTGGTATATTCAAAGAGGCTCACAATCTACCAGCGAATGTTCAGCACCGCGCAGGACAGAGTTCTATCCCACAGCAGGTAATGTGGGATTTATGGTGCACAAAGTGGCACTAGCAAAGGCGTTCTTCCAAGAACTCTAATTACCGCCTGTTGGTGCCATTCTACCCATGATCCATTCTCACACTTCACCTATTATCGATGCTATATAATCACAGCTACCAGCAGCGTCGCTAAATAAAACACTCATATAAACCTATCACCTTATCTTCTTTACACCATATGGTTCGCTAAATTTCCATACACAGTAAGCAATCCCTACTCACAGCATGTCAAGAACTAAACGCTAATTATCAGGTGAGACATACCCGTTGTGTTCAATAATCAATATATATATATATATATATACACACAATTTCAGTCTAACACAACTCTTTATTAAGTAATAAAATCAAAAGATAATTAAATAATTTATAAGAGCAACATGTTTCGGCTCCTCATGTACAGCCATCTTCAGGCTGAGCCCTACAAAGTGTTATATACAATTAGCAATGCTCTATACAGTACCAGATCTTGTTTACATGTTATTAGTATATATTGTGAATTGAAAATGAGTGTGATTTAAAATGTAAAATAACAGGTAATGAGGTTGAAAGTTATAAGTGATAACATTTAAAATGTAGGGATAATAATAGAGTAATGTTTGTAGAATTGTGAGTTGTGATATCAATAAAGAATTATTAAGTAATTGCAACTAAAAGATATTAAACCATTTATAACAGCAACATGTTTCAGCTCCTCTTATACAGCCATCTTCAGGCTGAGCCCTACAAAGTGTTATATACAAGATGGCTCTATAAGAGCAGCCGAAACATGTTGCTATTATAAACGGTTTACTTATCTTTTAATTGTAATTACTTTTTAAAATTTGTGTTAGACTGTGAAACTGTGTGTATATTCTATTGGCTAAACGCTAAGTTGAACTGGAAACATGAAACAGTGTAATTCCAAGACGGTTTAACATTGACATTGGATGTGGATTCAAAATGGCAATCCGAATTAAATAGGAGATACTATGTAACAGCGATTTGGTAAATCATGGCAAGATTTTGCAAAGAAATGGCTTAGATAGGTATTCTAAATGTCTCTTCTATTACCAAAGCAGAAGAGCGGAGGAAACTGAGAAACGACATGCAGTGTTCGGGTAATCCACTTGATTAACACATTCTGTCCACAGGATGATTAGAAAAATACAATGCTTCTGTCTACTATGGTATGATTCTTACGGGAATCCAAATAGATCTTTCGCAGTTTATGGATGACACTACACTTACTTCGCGATACAGTTAGATAGTAGATATGAATGATTGTTCTTATAACAAAACCAACTAGATGCACTAATTTCCCAAATTTATTTTTGGAATAAAAATCTACATGTTTCAGACAGTTCCTCTGTCCATCATCAGGAGATTTTCACTGTACACACAGCAACGGTATATGTCATACAGATTACAGTTACAGCTTGCGAACAGAATCAGGACGTTCCGTTCTGATCCTGCTCGCAAGCTGTCACCATAACCTGTATGACATGTACCATTGCTGTGTGTACAGTGAAAAACTCCTGATGATGGACAGAGGAACTGTCCGAAACATGTAGAGTTTTATTCCAAAAATAAATTTGGGAAATCAGTGCATCTAGTTGGTTTTATTATAAGAATTTATCGCGATGCACGGTCACGATGCACGGTCACCTGAACGTCAAGGAACGTCAAAAAAATAACGTCAAAGTAGCTATGAATGTTTGTATCTCACATGTAAGAAACAAAAAGATAATTTATCGACTGCAATAATAAGCGTTAAAAATGAGGCAATACTGACAAATTACTGTTCAAATTTCCGCAGAAATCCGGCAGCCCATCAGAGTGACAAGATACATTAACACTGTGATGTACGAAGTTCGTCCCGATAACATTTACAATTCCAGGCAACGCTTCTCAGAGGATCCACTAAGCCCTCATTGAAAAACCAACTGGTTAATAGGACATTAAAAAAACATCGCTGGTTCGGGGTACCGTATATGGTAAAGTGACTAGGCTACAGGCTGAACGGTCCGGTGTTCGAATCCTGGGGGAGACAAGATAATATTTTCTCTTTTCCAAAAAGCCCAGACCGGCTCTGCAGCCCATTCCGCCGGAGTCCTTTCCCGGAGGTAAAACGACCGTTGAGTGAAGTCGACCGGTC
>Ga0123353_10015429_pt1 | contig 11099 bp, 12 predicted proteins | sample TergutLab28metaG_3_FD_92763 | JGI IMG/M metagenome (GOLD analysis project Ga0123353, IMG submission 92763) | Labiotermes labralis P3 segment gut microbial communities from Petit-Saut dam, French Guiana - Lab288 P3 | ecosystem: Host-associated > Arthropoda: Insects > Digestive system > Gut ... | reverse complement strand
TCCGGCGCCGTTCGGACCAATCAAAGACGTTATTGAACCCTCTTCTATTTCGAAATTCAGATTTTCAATAGCGGTGATACCGCTGAAACGCATCGTCAGGTTGGTGATTTGCATTAGTGGCATGGTTTTTTGTTCCTTAATTAAGATTAGTTTTAAAAATAAAATGTAGAATTATGCTTTAATTAAATCAACAAATAAATATAACGGTATATCAGGTTTTTTTGAACCTTTGTACAGTTTCGATTCATACACATTTGGTTCAAGCATTTTCGATAAAATAAAACCGTTTTCAGATAATATATTTAAATAAAATGAAATTGGTCTGTGATAGTGAAAAACCGGCTGCGTACCGAAGGCTTGTTCTACGCATTTGTGAGAAAGGTAAGATGAAACCATTTTATGTATGATTACACCTTCCTCATTTAATTCCCAATCCGATAAATAAAAGACAGGGTGCATAATAGAAAAGAAAAGATTTCTCCGCGGTTTTAATACCCGCGAAAATTCTTTGATTACCGTATCAATCGGGTCAATATCCATAAGTACAAGATTTGAGAATACTAAATCAAAATAATTATCTTCATATGGCAAGTGGGCGGAAAGGTCTGCGATGTCAAATTGACAAAACGGATATTTCGTTTTAGCTAATTCAATCACTTTATACGAACCGTCACATCCTGTTGCGACAGCTCCTTTTTGGAAAAACATTTTCGTATATTCACCGTCGCCACAACCGGCATCGAGTATTTTAAACCCGTCAAGTTCATTGAAATATTCATCGGCAAAAACTTTACAGAATTTAGAGTATATATTTTCCTCTTTACTTTCCGCATATATTATTGAAGCGTCAATCCAATTTTCGAGATTGTCAATAAACATTTTCAACTCTCCCTTATATAATTTTAATATTGAAAGTCTATAAAGAAACAAATGTCAAGAATGATATGCCCATTTTCGTCCGGCGTTATGGAACGGGGACGGACATACCGCTCAAAAGCGTAACATATATCATCTTTATCATGAGCATGGTATATTCCTTCTTTTTCAAGCCGTTCCTTACATTGTTCAAATATTTCAATACCCTCATTCATAGACACATATTCTTCTTTTCCATAAACCCAACAAACGGCTAACTCGCTTTTCGGGAAATCAATATAGTCATAGCCTTCCGGTACTTCCGTATTATCAGGCGCAAATATGCCTATCCAATATTGAAATCCTTCTCCGTTACGCAGCAATCCTATGTAATCGGAATTTCCTATTGTTTCGAACCATCCGTTTTGAAACCATTCGCTCCATTTTGATTTTACTTCGAATGTTCCGTTTATACGGTTGGCATTATCATATTTTTTGCCGATGAATCTCAACGGATCAATATTTTGTTTGTACACTTTAATTATTTCAAACATACCTTCACCTTTTTTTATTTTCCCTCAATAACTTTGAATTTTACGAATGTTTTTCCGTGATAGTCTAATAAGCCTTTACTGTTCACGCTTAGACCGTAATAAATTCTTTTCGGTACAACAAGAGTTACAGTTGTAAGATCATCAAACTCGAAAGTCATACGATAGCCGTTAGATGTGGTCATCTTCATCCCTCTTCCGGTAGGCGCGCTTTTAAATTCTCCGCCGCCCCAGATGTCTTTGTGTATAACTTTCGCGTTCTTTGCGTCTGATGCTATTGGTAGGATTTTATATATAAGGACGGAGACAGGCTTGTATAATAAGCCAATAACAACAAGCATTGTAATAATTACCAGAAAATTTACATCCATGTTACTTCCTCCGATTCATCTCAAGTAATACTATCTATGTGCTTTTACCACTCAATAACTTTGAATTTTACGAATGTTTTTTCGTGGTACTTAAGTATGCCTTTATTACCTAAACGTAGTCTGTTATATATTATTTCCGGCACTTCAAGAGTTACTTCTTTAAGGTCATCAAACTCGAAAGTAATGCAATATCTGTCAGATGGGATAATACTTAACGCTCCCACACTATTATATTCGCCTGCACTATTATATTCGCCGTATTTCCAAATTTCTCTGTATATCACTTTTGCGTTTTTCGTTTCGGTTAAACTCGGTATGATTCTATATAAAAGAACGGTGACAGGTTTATATAACACACCAATAATTATTAATGTAGTAATTATGAGTAAAAAATTCATATTTACTTCCTCTGTTTCCTCTCCGGCCACAATCCCTGCGGCCGCGTTATCATCACGACGATCAGCAGAATCCCGAAGAACAGCATCCGCATGTTGCCGACGATCGGCACGTCGCGGAACACTTCAGGGAATATCGCGAAAAACGCCGCTCCTGCGATAACGCCCGGAATCTTTCCCATTCCGCCGAGAATAACTGCTAACATTATGTTAGCGGACTGCGTGAAATCGAATGAACCCGGCGAGATCGAAGTCATCTTCACGGCAAAGAAACTACCCGTTATCCCGCCCAGAACCGCGCCGACAATATACGCGTAGAGTTTGTAGCGCGTGGTGTTGACTCCCATGGCTTGAGCCGCGTCTTCATCCTCGCGGATGTACGTAAGCGCGCGGCCGAACCGCGAGTTGCGAATCCGGCTTGAAATAAAAATAAACAAAACGACCAAAATCAAAAAAACGTAATACCAATGACTGATTTTAGTCAGATGTATACCGAAAAAATCAGGGCGGGTAATCGAATTTATACCGGCGGCGGAACCGGTTATCTCCAAATTGCGCGCGGTAATGCGGACGATTTCCGCGAAGCCAAGCGTCACTATCGCCAAATAGTCGCTGCGCAGTTTAAGCGTAGGCGCGCCGACAAGAATCGCGGCGATTATCGAAACGAGAATAGAAACAGGAATCGTCAGCCAGAAATTCCAGTTAAAGGATTTAATTAAGATTCCGGTCATGTACGCGCCGATGGCGAATTTCGCGGCATAGCCCAGATCGCACATGCCACAGTACCCGACGATGATGTTCAATCCCAACGCCAATAGCATGTAGAACATAGCGTTCCACAGTACGTTCAAAATATAGTTGTCCAGAAATAACGGAAGAAGCGCCATCACCGCGAACATCGCGGCAAACGTGCTGTACTTATATTTTTTATTGTCCATAAGGTCGTAAATCTTATCAATCAGTTTCATAATTTACATCCTTTCGATTTCCGACTTGCCGAGCAGTCCGTTAGGACGAAGTATCAGAATCAGTATCAAAAGCCCGAAAGCAAAAACGTCTTTCCATGAAGAACCCAAGAATTGTGTGCCAATAGCCTCAAGCAATCCGAGCAGCAGACCGCCGAGCATCGCGCCCGGAATCGAGCCGATTCCTCCGATAACCGCCGCGGTGAAGGCTTTGATACCGATCGTATAGCCCATGTTGTACTGCACGTTACCGTAGTAAACGCACGCGAGCCCGCCTGCAATCGCCGCCAACGCCGACCCAATGATAAACGTCAGCCCGATGATTTTGTTGACGTTGATTCCCATGAGTTTGCAGGTTTCCTTGTCGAGCGAGATCGCGCGCATGGCTTTGCCTGTCATCGTGCGCCCGATGAAAAGAGTTAGCCCAATCATTAAAAGCGCGGAAACCGAAATCAAAATAATTTGTATGTATGTTATCGTTATGTTGCCGATTTGTATTCCGGCGGCGTTGTCGATACCGCTCGTGAAAAACAACGGCTGGCTGTTGGTTACGACCATAACGGAGTTGTAAATGATAAGCGAAACGCCAATCGCCGTTATCAAAAGCGATAACCTCGGCGCGCCCAATAAAGGACGGTACGCGAACCGCTGCGCAAGGTAGCCTATGCAGCCGGAAAAAATCATCGCCGCGACAATAGATAAAATAATTCCCGGCCAGCCCGGAATCAATCCCGAAAGCACGCCGAAAACAGACAGGCACGCGAAGGCGCCTGTCATGTAAATATCTCCGTGCGCGAAATTTAACAGCTTTATTATGCCGTAAACCATTGAATATCCCAAAGCAATCAACGCGTAGAATGAACCGAGGATCAAACCGTTGATTATTTGCTGCAGGATGACTTCCCAAAAGGACATGCAGTGTACACCACCAAAACTAAATATTAATAAATGCTATGCGGGGACAATAAATAATCGTCGATATTATCATACCCCGCTTCGACCCAGTCTTTTTCACAACCTGCTTCTAACATGACGTTGTCCATATACTCTCCCAATTCATCCGAACACTCATATTTATCGTCGTAGCAAAGCATACCCCGGCATTTTTCGATTCGTTCCCAAGCGCCGTCTCCGCTTATGTTTTCAAGCAGTATATATATTTCCTTAAAAGTATCCGCAAACTTCATGTATAACTTTTTCGTTTTTACATGTGTAACCAGTTTTTCCGTATACGGAAACGGCTGTTTTTCTGCTAAATAAGAGAAACGATATATGCTGAGTAACGCATTATATATCGAATTAACCGCTATATGTTTCATATCGTTTGATGTATCAGAGTTTGGATATGCGTCGATTATGCTGTATAAAAAATCCATGTAAATTTTTTTCAATTTTTCAATCAGCACATCCTGCGGAAAGACAAACAAACTTTTATCGAAAACAGATGAGATACCGTTATCGATTATAAGTTTGGCATTACCCCATATCCACATATGCACTTCGTCGAAGTTTTTTAATTTTGCCAATATTTTTTCCTGCGGAGAAACCGAAAAATGCGGAATTCGAATATCGCCGAAGTAAGACCGGAAATTACTATCCGCTAAACTGTAAAACGTAGGAATTACAGAACGAATTTTATCGTAAATATCCTGTTTGCAGACAATATCCAAATCAATATCCGATTTGCCGCTGTAACCGTCCGTCGCTCTGCTGCCGGTTAAATAGACGTTCAAGTTATCCGTATAATTCGACAATTCCGGTATAACAAATATTTCATTTATAACAAATTCTCTTATACTTTCCGGTGTAATTTCCATTACGGATTTACTAATTCAAACGTTCCGTTCGTGATTTTCAAAATAATAAAGTTCGAGAGTTCCGGTTCGCGGTCGGGAGTGAATTTGATAACGCCCGAAAGCCCGTTGAATTCGATACCCTGAATATAATCGCGGATAGCTTCCATTTCAAGCGTACCGGTTTGTTCGATAGCTTCTTTCAGAATATAAATAGTATCGTAGTTGAGCGAAGCGTAATTGCCCGGTTTATTTTTGAACTTCTTTTCATAATCTTCCGTGAATTTCTTTCCCGCTTCATTAGTGAATTCAGCTATCGGCGGTGAAGTCAGATAAACGCCTTCGCCGCTTTCGCCGCAAGCCGTTATGAGATCAACCGAAGCCGAACCGTCGCCGGCACAAATCTCGCCGGTATAACCGCCGTTACGGAGCTGCTTGATAACGTTCGAACCGTCAGCGTGATACCCGCACCAGTAAACGAAGTCAGCGCCGGAATTGCGGATCGCCGTTACGATAGCGGAAACGTCGGGCGCGCCTTTGTCCATAACTTCAACAGCTACGATTTCAAAGCCGCTCTTCGGAAGTTCCGCCGAACAAATATCCGATAGATTCTTCGTATAAGCGTCGCCCTGATGTATGAGCGCGACTTTCTTTGTGCCCAATGATTTGCAAAGCTCGGTCAGAGCTTGGACAGCGTGCGTTCCGGGGCTATTGATCATAAACGATTGATTGAAGCCCTGTTTTGTAATATCCGTGGAATTCGCGTTGGAGATGAGAAGCAATAATCCTTCGTCATAGAACGACTGCATAGTCGGAATTATCGCGCTGGAGCCGTAACCTCCGACCACAAAATCCACGCCTTTTGAAATAACTTTCGCCGCGGCTTGGGTCGCCATGTTCGGGTCGCAGCCGTCATCCGCCGTATACAGTTTCAGCTTTTTGCCCAATACACCGCCGGCGGCGTTGATTTCGTCAACGGCAAGCTGGTAACAGTTTACCATGTCTTTGCCGTAGACAGCCTCCGAACCCGAAAGCGGAGCGAGAACGCCTATTAAAATTGTGTCTTCTCGTGACTGACACCCTGAAATAAAAGATACGCAAAGAACGAGTACCATTGAAATTGCAATGATTTTGATAATTTTTTTACTCATAATCTTTTTTCCTCCTGTCGAAACTTGTTAATGGAATTGTATCATAAAATTTAAATTTTGTCAACTTTTTTCTGCATTTTTTCGACCCAAATATTATATCCAATAACTGTAATCACAATTACAATACCGCCTACCGCCGCAAACACACCGGGCGTTTCGCCCGTCGCCAAAGCAACCCATACGGGATTCAAAATAGGTTCCATAGCGGTTATAAGGCAAGCGAGCAACGCGGGCGTATTTTTGATGCCGATGGAAAAGAATACGTATGCGAATCCCACTTGAACGATTCCCAAAAAGATAACGGCACCCCATGCAACAGGTTCCGCCGTTACTTGGAAGAAAACAAACGGCAATCCCACTACGGAATTAATAATAAACCCCATAAACAACGCCTGTTCGGGATTTGTATCCGGTTTTTGATTGCCCACGAAAACGCCCGCGAAAGTTAATCCCGAAATGATAGCGAGAATATTTCCCAACAACGCGCCGCCGTCCAAACGGTCGGCAAAAAACAACAACATCCCGAAAATCGTAACGGAAACCGCGATCGTTTCGCTTAATTTCGGTTTCTTTTTGTAGAATATTAATTGGATCAATATTATGAAAATCGGCGCGCTGAACTGCAATAGAATTGCCGCGGCGGCTGACGTAAGTTTGTTCGCAAACACAAAAAGGATTGTCGTAGCGGATAAACACAACGCGGTGACAATGTTTCCGAATGTGAAGTCTATTTTCACGCTCCTGCGATAAAAGATAAACACACCAACCGCCAAAAACGCGCGCAGACCGATTATACTCATCGCGCCCCATGGTATAAATTTGATGCAAATTCCGCCGAAACTCCATAATATGGATGCAATCACTATGCAAACAGGTCCTTTACGGTTAGCTGAAGACATAAACATAATGTTACTTCCTTTATTGTTTTACAGTATGATATAATATTATATCATACTGTAAAAAACATATGATGTAAACAAATTGTAAATATTTTATTTATTATTTATAATGACTGCTAAGTTATAAAAGTTCACAATTTCTAACTTGTGAACTTTTATTAATTATAGTATACTAAATATGAACCAAATGTAAAAAAAATAATTTCTCTTGACTCTCTCCTTAACGTAAGGGCTTATAATAAATTTATCGAAGGAGGTTATAACCGAAAAATGAAAATCGGCGAATTTGCGAAACTAAGCAGCGCAACGATCAGAACGCTGCGTTATTATGACGACCTCGGTTTGTTAAAGCCTGATTACATTGATCCATTCACCGGCTACAGGATTTACAGCGCGAAAAAATTGGAGCAAATGCAACAAATTCAAACGATGAAGGAAATCGGATTCACGCTTATGGAAATCAAAACGTTTCTTGCGATAAACGATTCGGACGATAACGGCAAGATCGATTTTATCGCCGCGAAAAAGTAGGAAATCGAAATGGAAATACAAAAGTCCGAAATGCGTTTGACCGCGCTTGATGAATTTATTGTTAAATTAAAAGAAGGAGAGAAACAGATGAGTAACAAAAAAGCATTACCTTTCTGCGATATGTGCGGCGACGAGGAATTTATTAACCGCCGCAAGCAAAATGAGGAAAACATCGGCAAGGCTTACAACGATATCGAATCAATCCCGAAATTTGTGAAAATAGTGGCAAACAATTCATGTTTCGGCGCGATTGACGAAAACGGCAAAATGTACATATGGGGCAATAACTGGGCAGGGCAATGCGACGTTCCCGCCGATTTGCCGCCAATCCAAGAATTCGGTATCGGTTACGGTCATATAGCCGCGCTTGACTTTAACGGCAAAATCCACAAATGGGGTAAATCCGATTACGGCGCGTTAGACATTCCCGACAATTTACCGAAGATGGTTTCCGTTATAGCTGCAAGTTACAAAACGGTGGCGTTATCCGAAAGCGGAAAAGTTTTCAGTTATAGCAATACTAATCAAGGAAGTCAGGAAGATGTTCCGAAGAATATGGGATTCGTGACGCAAATATCCGCGGGCGCGTATAATACCGCCGCTTTGAACAAAGAAGGAAACGTCTTTACATGGGGTGTCTTTTCTTCGAATCCTCCCGCGGCTGACGTTGATTTTATATCGATTGCGGCGACGGACTATGATATAGCCTGTTTGGGCGCGGACGGTAAAGTATACGGCGACGCAAAACATTCGGAGTTGAATAAACGTTACAAACCTAAACCCGAAATGACAAATATCAAAAAGATTTTCGCCGGCGGCGAAAACTTCGCGGCGATCGACGGCGACGGCAAGCTGTACATCTGGGGGCAATACGCGAAAATGGTTGACGGCTACTCGATCATGGATATTCCGTTCAATCTGCCGCCCGTGACCGAAGTCGCGTTCGGCTATTGCGAAATCCTGTGCCTCGGCGTGGATGGTAAACTTTACGGCTGGGGAATCACCGACGTTGTTGTGCCGCCGAAGTTTGACGGATTCGAAAACGGTCCGGTGTTCGAACCTCAACCGATTGTAGATATAACCGTACCGCGCGACGTTTATACTTTCGAGGAATTGTTACAAGCCGTGCAGGAACGCGTGCAAAATATAACGGTCAAAGCGGATATGATTATACCTGACAGTGAAGTTATCCATAAGAACGGAATGACACATAAAATTTCCAATAATTTTTATTTAATGAACGAAATTAACCTGACGGTTGCCGAAGGTGTGGCGTTTACGGTTGATTGCGGTAATTTCTTCATTCAAAATAAATTGATTAACTACGGTATAATAAAAGGTACGGGTCGAATCGGCGTTAATAATCCGATCGAAGGTACGGGGAAAGTAATTAGTGGTAAGGTAAAAGAACGGGTTAGAATTACAACAGGACTGGGAGTCGAGTTATACGGGATCGAACCCGATGAAATCAGCAAATATTTAGCGGAGGATTCATTTTATACGAATTTGAATTTCAGATACAGCGAAAATGTTGTTATCGAAATCAAAAACGATTTATTGATTCCGAAAGGGAAAGCGGTTTGGATGGATATGCAATGCATTTTGAAAGTAAACGAAAGCGTTACGCTGACGATCGAGGGCATTTTAGAAACAAGTCAAGAACCAATAATAGAAGGTAAAGTTATCGGCGAATTATCCAATATATTCAATCAAGCCGAACGCGACGTTTATACATACGAAGAACTCTGCGAAGCAACACATCAAAATGTCGAATCGGGTAAACCATATAGACATCATGGTAAAGTAACGATAAAAGCCGATATGATAATAAACGGCAGTTTTAAAGTAAATCAGCACATCAGCACTATTTTAATAATCGATGAAGGCGTTACGCTGACGGTCAATTCGCCGGACTTCACGATTTTCAATAATTTCATCAACAACGGCACGATAAACGGCACGGGACACGTTTACGTGAACGCGCCAATCGGCGGAACAGGCAACGTTAATACTCCCGTTAGTTTGATTGATCCTGAAACCGACGAACTCAATGAATATCTGGCGGAGGATTCGATATATACTTCGGTTATTTATTTGAACATAGAAGAAGGCGGTTATGAAAAAACGATGTTCTTCCTGAAACGCGACGATTTGAAATCTTTCGTGACAATCGACAAAGATTTAGTTATTGTGGAAGGGAAATCGTTATGGCTGCACGCCAACTGCACGTTAAAAGTCAGGGAAGGCGCGACGGTTAAAATCGACGGCAAGTTAGAAACCTACAACGAGCCGGTTATTAACGGAACGGTTATCGGCGACATTACAGTCATCGATTCCGAAACGCCGCGCGACGTTTACACATTTGAAGATTTTTATTTAGCCGGAAGGGATATGGTAAAAGATATAACGGTGAAGGAAAGTATGGACGTGAAAATTCGAGATTTTATCCAAATGGATAATTTAATTATCGAAGAGGGAGTAACATTAAACGTTAATTCTTCAATCGGCGTTCTAAAGAAATTAATTAACAAAGGGATGATTAACGTTAAGGGACGTTTGAACGTTTATAGCCGTATTGAAGGCGAGGAAAGAATAATGGGTTCGGAAATTGCTATAAGTGGCATCATCGCGGATGAAATCGGTACATACTTAGCGGAATATACGATATATACTAATGCGTTTTTGATGACTAAAGAAGAAAGTATTTACGAAATCACAAGTGATCTTACTATTCCGGAAGGGAAAGAACTTTGGCTGAACTATTACTGCACTTTGAAAGTCTGCGAAGGTGCAACGCTAACGATTCATGGCAAAGTAGAGACGTACAACGAGCCGATAATTGAGGGTTCGGTTGTCGGAAAATTTGATATGAAGGAGAAGTTTCCGTTTTAGAATGAAATACGATTGTTTGATTGTCGATGACGAGGAAGCGTTGTCGGAAAGTACCTGTGAATATTTCAATATGTTCGGTGTGAAAACGTTTTGGGCGGCTGATGCGAAGTCGTGCAGGAATTTCCTGCGCGATAACGAAACCGATTTGATTTTGCTGGATATAAATCTTGGTAATCAATCGGGGTTTGATTTGTGCCGCCAATTGCGTGAAACGACGAACGTGCCCATTCTCTTTATCAGCGCGCGGACGAGTAACGACGATATGCTGTTAGCGCTCAACATCGGCGGCGACGATTACATCCAGAAGCCGTATTCGCTCGCCGTACTTCTCGCGAAAGTGAAGGCCGTGCTGAAGCGGTATGCAAGTTCCGAAGAAGAAACGCATACTCTTGTTTGCGGCAATCTTCGCATCGATTTTGAACGCAAGGCTGTGTTTGTAAACGAGCAAAAGATCGAGTTGAAGACTATGGAATACAAACTGCTCGCATATCTTGCGAAAAATAAAAACCGTACTGTTTCAAAAGACGAGATATTCAGGAGGGTATGGGAGGATTTAATCACGGGCGACAATACGTTGAATGTGCATATACGTCACCTGCGCGAGAAAATCGAGGAGAATCCGAACGAGCCGCAGTATATCAAAACGGTTTGGGGAACGGGGTATGTTTTCAATGAATAAAGCGTTGATTGTAATCG
>Ga0123353_10015426_pt1 | contig 11099 bp, 11 predicted proteins | sample TergutLab28metaG_3_FD_92763 | JGI IMG/M metagenome (GOLD analysis project Ga0123353, IMG submission 92763) | Labiotermes labralis P3 segment gut microbial communities from Petit-Saut dam, French Guiana - Lab288 P3 | ecosystem: Host-associated > Arthropoda: Insects > Digestive system > Gut ... | reverse complement strand
TGATGGCACTTCAAACAGGCCAAGGCGTTCAGATAGCCATGGCTTCTTTGTTTGCTGCCCAAGGAACATATGCGGGTATTTTATTTTTAATATTTTTAGGGTGGATTTTATTATTTTCCAAAGCATGGTGTGGCTGGGCTTGTCCGTTTGGTACGCTACAAGATTGGCTTACTGCGTTACGTAAAAAAACGAATGTCCGAGAAATTCAGTTTTCCAAACGAACATTATATTGGCTTGGGTGGGTAAAATATGGAGTACTTCTATATTTGGTTCTAATCCCTATTTTAATTGCAAATGCAGGATTGCACGGTGACTTTTCATTGCCATTTTGCCAAATTTGTCCCGGAAAGTCGATATTGCCGATATTTTCATTAAAATTTCATAATTTTTCACTGGATTTTACAAATACAATTACACTAGTTTTTTCTGCTCTTTTATTAATTATTACAGGAATCATGCTCGTCGGAATGTTTTTTAGAGAGCGGTTTTTTTGTATTTTTTGTCCGTTATTGGCAATGATTCATATCTTCCACAAAGCAAGTGGGGTTCGGTTTTATAAAAATTCAAAAACCTGTATTGGGTGTGGGAATTGCCAACGAATATGTCCGATGGGAATTCAGAAAGTATATGACGAAAAGAGTGAAAAAAAAGCAACTGTAATGGCAGACGACTGCATTACATGCGGACAATGTGCCGAAGCGTGTCCGACAAATCAAACATTGACTTTTATGTGGTTTGGAAAAACGATTTTTTCGTCTTCCAGAAATTCTGCCGTCACCTTTTTTAGAAAGAGACTATAATTTTATGCAAATTCTTTCACCAGAAGAAAATCGTATCCATCGCATTAAAGAAAAGGCATTTTTGAAAATCCGAGAAGAATATGAAATGGAAAGTTCTGTCTTGCAGGCTCGAAGAGATTATTTGTCTGCATATAATCCGTTTTTACTCGCTCTGCAAAATTCTGTAGATTCGAAAAACTGGTATCGACAGTTTGATCGACAGCCCATGGGGACTGTATGCGTGCAAGCGCCCGTAGAATTGTTTCATGCGGCAAATTTGCAACCGTTTCGATTATGCGGAAGTTCTTTTATAGCACCTCAAATAGCGCCGAATCAAACGCCTGCATTAATGTGTCCGATGGTAAAATCGTCTTTGGGAATGTTAGAATTATATAAGAAAGCGGCTGTATTAACTTCATGTGTAGTGCCAACCACCTGTGATTGGACAGTGAAGTTTCCTGAAATGAATTCAGGAGACTTTAAGGAATTTTATTTTTTAGAATTATCTCATGTGAAGGAAGGAGAACGCACTCGTAAAAAATGGTTGGAGGAAATATATGAATTCAAAAAATATTTGGAAGCATATACCAACCAAAAAATTTTGCAGAAGCAATTACAAAATGCTCTTCAAATATATGCAAAGGCTAGAATGTTGCTGGATGAAGTTATTCGTAAAAATACAAAGGGTCAATTGGCGGCTGTTTGGCTTATAGTAATAGCAAATAGTTTGTATCTGATGAACATTGAAACCTGGTGTGATGCAGTAGAAGGGGTATTAAAAGAAATTTTAACAAAGAAAATAAAAGAGAAAACAAATAAAAGAGTCTTTTTAACGGGCTCTCCCATTTTCTTTCCAAATGTAAAAATGCTGACATTGTTGGAAGAAGCAGGCTTGTGGGTTTGTGGAGATGATTTGTGTTCCGGCAGCCGAATATTGCCGCCGCCGGCGCCGATTAAAGATAGATCGGAACATGCCTTGCTGCGGTCGTTAGCAGAAAAAAATCATATGGGGTGCAGTTGCCCAACATTTGCTCAAAATGACCGACGGATGGGGGTTATTCAAAGTGCATATCAACAAGAGCCTTTTGACGGGGTTGTCTTGCATGTATTAAAAGGATGCCATCCATTTGATATGGAAAGTTTTTGGATAGAAGACCGTGTTCGTGCACAAAAAATAAAGTTTTTAAGAATTGAAACGGATTATGTTCGAGAGGATAGCCAAAACATATTGACAAGATTAGAAGCCTTTCGAGAAACACTGTAACAACTAAAATAAAATATAAAGAGGTATGCTATGTCAATTATCATTGGCATTGATTTAGGAAGTACAGCTATCAAAGTGGTTTTTGTAAAAGATAAAGAAATCGTTTTTAAAGAAAAAAAACCTACTGTGCCGGGCCAGGAAATGCTGGCCGAAGCAATTATTCAGACTGGGTTACAGACATTAGGCATTAACCGAGAGAAAATCCAAAAGATAGGCGTGACAGGATATGGAAAGAAGCTTTATAAAGCCGCAACGGATGCCATTGATGAAATTTCGGCCAATGCGGCGGGAGCATTCCAGTTAAGTAGTCGAAAAGTAAGAACAATTGTCAATATCGGAGGACAAGATGTGAAAGTAATTCGGCTTTCTGAAGACGGAAAAGTGAATGATTTTCGTATGAATGATAAATGTGCCGCTGGAACAGGTCGTTTTTTTGAAATGGTAGCAAGGATTTTGGATACACCTATTTTCAATTTTGATGAATTATCTCAACAGGCAACAGATATAATAGATATTAATAGCACTTGCGCCGTATTTGCGGAAAGTGAAATCATATCTTTACTGGCCAGAGGGGTTTCACGGGAAAATATTGTGGCTGGATTTCAAATGTCGGTAGCCCGGCGTGTAGCAAAACTAATAAGGTATCAAACCATTGAAGAAGATGTTTATATGGACGGAGGGCCTGCTCGGAGCGAGGGATTAGCGAGAGCGCTAGAAGAAGAGCTATTGCGACCCATATATGTGTTGCCAGAACCCCAGTTTACCGTAGCCTATGGGGCAGCGCTACTGATACAAAATCGATAAGGTAAGATAAAAAAAGAGCATATTTCCCGCTTGACAATTGTAGGTGGGTATTTTAAAAACAAAGACTAAAGGTAGTTTGTATTGAACTTTTGATACAGTTGAAATAACAAACAGACGAAAGGAGTCAGGCAATGAGTGACGGTGGTTCTCCTGAAAGCTTGGCGGGGGTGAAGGTTGTTTCCCCGAAAGAAGCTAGAGAGATCCAGCGGAACGGTGGTGTAATGATCGCTTGTTACACTCACATGACCGACTGGATGACAAGACGTCCTGAAGGAGCGATTCACATTACTGTGGATGTTCCAAAAGATCACAAAAAAGAGGATCTTCCTTTAGAAGAAGTGCAATTTGATTACAAAGCACTTCCTAAAGACAAGAATGCTGAAATCATCTTGTTCTGAGCGGACGATAAGTGATGGAAATCATATCACGCTGCTAGGATAGCAGTAAGAGAAGGCTACAAGAACGTAAATTGGATGAAAGACGGCGTAAAAGGTTGGATGGATGCTTTTTATACCATTGAAACCGAATCAAAACTGCTCATGGATATTATGGACTTAAATCAAGCTAATCCAAGTAGTTGGGTAATTACCAAAGATAAAATCGGGTCATTGAAAAACCCATGTGTTTTAGATATTCGCTCTGCTGAGCAGTTTGCCGAAGGTCATGTAGATGGTGCCATCAACATTCCTTGTGCAAATTTATGGACATTTAAAAATTTGGAAATGTTAAACAAAAGCCGTGATCTGGTGCTTGTAGGCGATGATGATGTTATTGCTGGCGCACTGGCGTTGAGCTTCCGTTTACTTTCTTACAATGTTTTTATTTGTAAATAAGTAATAGATAAATTGTTTTTATGAAAAGGGTCATATCCTTATAAGGATATGACCCTTTTCTAAAATTGACAAAAAATACTTGACAGGCATAGAAAAGGAAGGGTAGACTTTTAGCCAACAATCTGAGGAGATTTATATTGAAACGGTTTTCCGCCTATTTTTTTAATTATTACTACTATTACTTTGGTTTTGGGTATTATCCTAAAAGTGCTGGCGGAGGACTGTAGTCTTTTTGAACGTATGAAAAATATTTACCGCGAGCGCGAAAAATTGCCTTGCGGTTTTTTTGAATAAAAAAAGGTCGCAAGGAAAATGCTTGCGGCCTTTTTTGTTTAGGTATGTTTTAGATATATGAATTGATTGGGATGGGGAAATCCAATGAAAAATTTAAAATTATGTACATGGTCATCAAAGCCAGAAAAAACAATCGTACAGGTAAGAAATGTTGAAATTGGCAAAGAATTTGCTGTAATGGCAGGTCCTTGCGCGGTGGAAAGTGAAAAACAAATGACGGAAACCGCTCGTGCTGTGAAAGCATCTGGAGCAAAATTTCTTCGAGGTGGTGCCTTTAAGCCGAGGACTTCTCCCTACGCGTTTCAAGGCCTGGGACTAAAGGGCTTGAAATTATTACAGATGGCCAGCCAAGAAACGGGATTACCTGTGGTATCGGAAGTAACCGATCCCAGAGATGTGTCTTGGGTGTGTGAATATGCAGATGTGATACAAGTAGGGGCAAGAAATATGCAAAATTTTACCTTGCTACAGGAAGTAGGAAAGGCAGGAAAACCAGTGCTTTTAAAGCGAGGAATGTATTCGACTTTAGCAGAACTTTTAAATTGCGCAGAATATATTTTAGCGGAAGGAAATCCAAATGTAATTTTATGCGAACGTGGGATTCGGACATTTGAGACGTATACTCGAAACACCTTAGATCTTTCTGCAGTTCCGGCATTAAAAGAAATAACCCATTTGCCGGTTATTGTGGATCCTTCTCATGCTACCGGACGACTTTCGTTGATTGAACCAGTTTCATTGGGGGCGGTTGCTGTGGGAGCAGATGGCTTAATTATAGAAGTACATAATAATCCTAGTGAGGCACTATGCGATAAAGATCAGGCACTGACGCCAGAGGTGTTTGATGGATTAATGAAAAAAGTGTTGAAACTAAATAAGTGTATGGGAACCTTATGAAAACAATATCAATTTCCAATCAAGAATGTACTTCGACAATATTCGTAGGAAAATCAATTCAGGAAGTGTCCGAACTCCTTCCTGATCGAAAGATTGTTATTGTGACAGACTCTGTCGTAAAACGGGAATATGGAGATTTGTTTCCTTCTTATCCGATCTTAGAAATTTCTACAGGCGAAAAAATTAAAACCTTAGAAACAGCGTCGTTATTATATGAAGCGTTTTTAAAATTGGGATTGGATCGAAGTTCCTTTGTTTTAGGGATTGGTGGGGGGATTGTATGTGATATTGCCGGATTTTGTGCAGCAACGTATATGCGGGGAATTAATTTCGGATTTGTATCAACTACGTTGTTGTCTCAAGTAGATGCTTCCGTGGGAGGAAAAAATGGGATTAATTTCAACGGATTCAAAAATATAGTGGGAACTTTTGCTCAGCCTCAGTTTGTAGTTTGTGATGTAGCATTATTGAAATCTTTACCAGAAGAAATTTTTCGTTGCGGACTTGCAGAAATAATTAAAATTGCAATGGTGCGAGATATTTTCTTTTTTCAATGGCTGGAGCAACATGTGGAAGATTTAGTTGCCAGAGAAACAGATATATTAAAAGAAGCTATTTATCAGTCTGTTCGATTAAAAGCAGATGTTGTGATGGAAGATGAGACTGAAAAAGGGCTTCGTCGTTTATTAAATTTTGGACATACATTTGGGCATGCCATTGAAGCGATAGAGGGAGTTTCGCATGGAGATGCGGTTGCAGTAGGGATGATCATCGCAGGAAAAATTTCAGTAAAATTAGGATGTTTAGATGAATCTGATTTAGAGCGACTTCTTTCTTTAATACGCCGAGCAGGCTTGCCTTCTGAGATACCGAAAGGAAATCAAATAAAAATACAAGAGACTATTTGGAAAGATAAAAAGAAAGAAGAAGACGCAATCCATTTAGTCTTGGTAAAAAGTCCAGGAGTAGGAAAAATCGTTGTAATGCCATTTCAGAAACTTGAAGAGGTGTTTTATGCTGTGTGTTAGTTTAAGCGGAACTATAAAATCGGTTTTTGAACAAATTACAATTGGTGATATGGCAGAAGTCCGCATGGACTTAATGGAAATAACAAATCAGGACGTGATAGAAATTTTCTCTAAACCAGTCGATTTGATCGCCACATGCAGAAAAGGAAGATATTCTGAAGAAACACGAAAGGAATTTTTGCTTTTGGCCATGGCTTCAGGTGCCCGCTGGGTAGATTTGGATGTGGAGACGGACTTTTTGTTTTTGGAAGAAATAAAAGAACAAGCAAGAAAAATAGGTTGCAAACTAATTCTATCTTATCACAACCTTGAAGCAACGCCACCGATAAGTATATTACAAAATATTCAAAAGCAATTTGCTGAATTGGGAGCGGATTTAATTAAAATAGCAACAATGGGTCAAAATGTAAAAGATGTATCTCGAATTCTTTCTTTATATGACTATTCGGTTCAAACTCTTGCAATTTCAATGGGGCAAGTTGGACGCATAAGTCGTGTAATAGCTCTTTTTTTAGGTGCGCCTTTTACATTTGTAGTTCCAGATAACGGTGTTTCGACAGCACCGGGGCAGCTTACTATAACTGAATTTAAACGTATTTGGGAAAATGTGAAAAATGATTTCGCCCAATAAACAGTTTGCTGTGATTGGAAATCCGATACTTCATTCGCTGAGTCCGAATTTGTTTCGCCATGTGTTTTCTGAAAAAAAAATAAAGGGTAATTATTTTCGAATTCGACCCGCCTCTGCCGAAAGAGCTATTTTTATTGGAAAAAAAATCGGCCTTTGTGGAATGAATGTAACAGCGCCATTTAAAGAAGAAATAGCAAAAATTGCAAATTCTCTTTCCATGGCATCAAAGAAAATTGGCAGCGTAAATACGATTCTTTTCGAAGAAGCGAAAACAGCTGGACATAATACGGATTATATGGCTGTTTCGGCTTTCTTGCAGGGTGCTTTTGAAAAAAACCAAAATTGTATTGTGATTGGTGCCGGAGGATCAGCGCGCGCTTCTATCTATGCGGCTCTTCAATTAAGTGCGAAGGTAAAGATAGCAAACAGAAGTCTTGAAAAAGCCAAGAAATTGGCCAAAGAATTTGGATGTGAAAGCGTTTCTTTAGAAGAGGTGTCAGCGTTTATAGAAAACACGGCCGTATTAATTATAACAATTCCGCAGATCGAAGATCGTTGGTTGAAAGAATGGATATCACCTCACTTAACAGTGATTGATGCGAATTATCAAGATTCTTCATTTGCACAAAAATCTAAGGAACTGGGATGTAAAGTGTTTTCTGGAAAAGATTGGCTAATTCAACAAGCAATTCCTGCTTTCACATTGTTTACAGAAGAATTTATTGAAAAAGATCTATTTCAAAAATCACTTTTGGAAGCAATGCCTGTTTCCACAAGTGTTATTTCTCTTATTGGCATGATGGGCTCTGGAAAAACAACAATTGGGAAAGAGCTCTCTCGTAAGTTAGAGTACGATTTTATAGACGTAGATGCAGAAATTGAACAAACAGTTCAAAAGTCTATTTGTGAAATTTTCGAAAAAGAAGGGGAAGATGTTTTTCGAAAAATAGAAGCGAAAGTGTTGCAATCGATATTAAAAAAATCTTCTAACGTTGTAATTGCCACCGGTGGAGGAATTATAGCACGAGAGGAAAATCGTCAGTTGCTTCGAAAAAAATCTCTTTGTGTGTGGTTGTATGACGATTTGAAAGCGTGCACTCAACGTTGCAAAAATGAAAAAACACGTCCTTTATTGGCCGAAAACCCATATGGACAAGCAGAAATTTTATTTGAACAGCGAAAAGGATGGTATGGAGACAGCTGTGATTTTTTGATGGATATTCATGAAATGACACCAGCAGAGGCTTCGGAGATATTGTATGAAGAAATTCATCGAGTCGGGTAAAGTTTTTGGAGATATTATAGCGCCTGCATCGAAAAGTATGATGCAACGAGCAGTGGCATGTGCAGTATTGGCCAAAGGAGAGACCATACTCAATCATCCTTCGACAAGTGAAGATGCCTTGGCGTCCCTACATGTGGCTGAATGTTTAGGTGCAAAAGTGGAGAGAACGGTTGATCAGGTTCGAATTTATCCACGCAAAAAAGAAATATGTAACACTCTTCATTGTAAAGAGGCAGGATTGTGCGTGAGAATGTTTGCACCAATTTGTGCTCTTTGGAATGAACCCATGACATTAACTGGTGAGGGGAGTTTATTAAAACGACCGATGGATATGGTGGAAGATTCGCTAAAAGAGTTGCATGTATCTGTAGCACTTGAAAATCGCCGACTGCCAATGACGATTCAAGGCCCTTTATTAGGCGGCAACACAATAGTAGACGGAAGTCAAAGCTCTCAATTTTTAACAGGGTTACTTTTGGCTTTGCCGTGTGCTCCGAAAGCGTCACGAGTTCGGGTTATGAATTTAAAAAGTCGACCCTATATGGAAATGACGCTGGATATTATCAAAGAATTTGGTGGAACCATTTTTCAAGAAGCAGATGATGTGTTTGAAATTCCAGGGGGAGAGCAATATCGATCTCGAAGTTATGAAGTTGAAGGAGATTTTAGCGGGGCGGCATTTCTACTGGTAGCGGGGGCCATTGCAGGAGATGTAAAAGTAAAGAGGCTGAAAATGCCTAGTTTGCAAGCAGATTCGAGGATTTTGGAGGTTTTAAAAAATATAGGTGCGAATGTAGAAATTCAATCTACTTTTGTTCGGGTGCAAAAAAATCGATTAAATGCGTTTCAGGTAGATGCAACGGATTGTCCGGATTTATTTCCTCCTTTGGTGACATTGGCGTCATATTGTGAAGGGACAAGTGTAATAAAAGGAGCAGATCGGTTGAAAAATAAAGAAAGCAATCGAGGAATTGTGTTACAAACAGAGTTTCAAAAGTTTGGAATTGAATTAAAAATAGATAATGATGTAATGAAAATTACCGGCGGAAAAGGATCTGCAGCTACAATTGATAGCTATAATGATCATCGAATTGCAATGGCCGCAGCTGTATTTGCACTAGGTTTACCACCGAAAGAAGGTGTTGAAATTTTAAACGCGGAATGTGTGAAGAAATCGTACCCTCGATTTTATAATGATATCGATCAATTACGTGTGAGGATGTAAAAGTATGAATCATTTTGGACGATTATTTCAGATAAACTTGTTCGGAGAATCTCACGGTTTTGCTGTGGGAGTGTTAATTGATGGGTGTCCTCCGGGAATTGAAATTCCAATGGAAGAATTACAAGCGTATTTAGACCGCAGAAAGCCAGGTCAATTAGGAACAACTCCTCGAAAAGAAACAGATGTTCCTGAATTTATGAGTGGAATTGAAGATGGCAAAACCACGGGAACGCCTATTTTAATTATATTTCAAAATCAAAATATGCAGGGCAAAGACTATGATGATTTTTTACAAACTCCTAGACCTGGACATGCAGACTTTGTGGCGCAACATAAGTTTCGTGGATTTGCAAATCTGCGAGGCGGGGGACATTTTTCTGCTCGTGTAACGGTAGGAATGGTAGCGGCAGGTTTTATTGCACAGAAAATACTTTCATCTGTAGAAATTATGGCGGAAATTGTGATGGCAGGAGGAAATCAAGATATAAAAAAAGCTGTCAAAAGGGCTGTAGAAGAAAATGATTCGATTGGGGCTTTGATTCGTTGCATGGTGAAAAATTTGCCGGTTGGATTGGGGGAGCCTTTTTTTGATTCAATGGAGTCGGTGTTAGCGCACGTGTTATTTTCTATTCCGGCAGTAAAAGGAGTTTCGTTTGGATCTGGGTTTCAAGCGGCAGTAATGAAGGGAAGCGAACACAATGATATATTTATAGATAAAACTGGAAAGACGAAGACCAATTATGCAGGAGGAATTAACGGCGGTATTAGCAATGGGAACGAAGTCATAATCGACATTGCTTTTAAACCAACGGCCAGTATTGGAAAAACACAAACAACAATGAACATGAAAACAGGCTTAATGGAAGAATTAGTTGTAAAAGGCCGACATGATGCATGCGTTGCTTTAAGAGCGCCTGTAATTGTGGAATCGGCTGTGGCGATAGCCCTTGCAGACTTATGGTTGATCGAAAAAACGAGATAAGAGGGAAAGATGGATTTACAAACAATTCGCCAGACAATTGATCGAATTGATACAAGTCTATTGCGATTATTAAAAAAACGAATGGAAAACGCACGACTTTCAAAACAGTTTAAAAAAGCAGTAAAAGACGAAAATCGTGAAAAAGAAATTTATGCTAAATTGGAGCAACATTCTGGAGCATTACTTTCTAAAGAATTTTTATATGATTTATATACGTTAATTCTAAAGGAAAGCAAACGCATTCAAGAAAACGACTAGCCGATAATTACGTTTTAAGAAAAAAAGAAAGTAGTGATAAAATGATGAAGATTTTAATAATGGGAACTGGTCGCATGGGAACTTGGCTGACTGAAGAATTTTGTTTGGATCATGATGTGGCAGTAATAGATACGGATCGAGAAAAACTAAAACATTTTGTAGAAGTAAAGCGTTTTACTCAAATTGAGGAAGTAAAAGACTTTGATCCCAATATGGTGATTAACGCGGTTTCTTTATCAGCTACAAAAAAAGCGTTTGACGCAGTTTTGCCTTATGTATCTAAGGATTGTCTGCTGGCGGATATTACATCCGTAAAAGGTGACTTGGCAGAATATTACCAAAAAACAGGTCATCGATTTGTATCTGTTCATCCTATGTTTGGACCTACTTTTAGCAATACAAGAAATTTGGAAGATGAAAATGCAATTATCATTACCGAATCACATGAAGAAGGAAAAAAGTTTTTTCGAGACTTATTTGAAAAACTTCGGTTGCGAATTTTTGAATATTCGTTTAAAGAGCATGATTCCTGTATTTCATATAGTTTATCCGTTCCTTTTGCTTCGTCATTGGTGTTCGCAGCATGTATGCAGCCCCAGGAAGCCCCAGGAAATACATTTAAAAAACATCTTCAAATTGCAAAAGGACTTTTATCTCAAGATGAATCATTGGTAACGGAAGTATTATTAAATCCTCATACATTACTACAGATTGAGGCAGTATCTAATCGATTGGCCTTCTTAACGCATATTATTAAAGAAAAGGATGCCGATGAATTGCAGCATTTTTTACAGAAACTAAAAGTAAGTATGAAGGAAT
>Ga0123353_10015424_pt1 | contig 11100 bp, 11 predicted proteins | sample TergutLab28metaG_3_FD_92763 | JGI IMG/M metagenome (GOLD analysis project Ga0123353, IMG submission 92763) | Labiotermes labralis P3 segment gut microbial communities from Petit-Saut dam, French Guiana - Lab288 P3 | ecosystem: Host-associated > Arthropoda: Insects > Digestive system > Gut ... | reverse complement strand
CATCGGGATCTTCGATTGTTGCCTCGACAACGGCTATGTTGGCCGACAATCTGGTGCCAGCATCTGCTCGTTGCAAGGTGTCCCAACTGATACGTAGTCTGCCGTCAAGACGACCGGCGGGCACGGGAGGAGTCTGTGGGTCCAGCCAAAAGGCAACAGGCTGGAAGGCATTTCTGTTAGGCAGCGGAAAGCTGAAAGCACTGGGACGACCACCAGCAAGGTTACGCGTCAGCACGTTTGCGCTGCGCCCATTAACCGAGAGGTTATTCAGGTGCGTCACAATAGTGCCCACCCTAATAGGTCTGGTCGAAACCGACATCGTCATGCGGTCCCCGCTGACATCGATAATCGCCGTCTTGTTCAGCGAGTCGTTTGCCATCGACGGAGTATTTTGAGAAGCATGCCAAAAGTCCACGCGCACGGTGTAGCGACCATCGGTGATGTTGTTCACATTCACCACATTGCCACTTGTGGGACGGCGCACAAGACCATTAAAAGCTTGCAGCAGCGTGTCGTGCACGCGATTAACGGTTATCTGGCTAGCAGCAGGGTCAGCAAGCACCCGGCGAGCCTCGCCCAAAGCAGTCGTCATCGCATTAAAGGACAGAACAGTAAAGTCTGCCTGTCGAGCCTGCGCAGCACGATTAATCAGAGTTTGCAGTGCAGCTTTATTAACGGTTTCCTGAGGCTGTCCAGGACCGTCACCCTGTCCAAACTCGCCAAACTCGGGGAAAGGATTGTCTGCCATCACAGTTGCTGTATCAAGCTCTAGGGTCATAAATACTCCGAGAGGAGCTCCGGTAAGACCACTTCCCATGTGACCAACGACACTGTTTATGTGTACGTATAAAGGTAGGTTGAGGTCAGACCACTTTACAGTGATGACCTTGACACTGTCGTCTGCGTTCATCTCTTCGCGGACAGCATCGGTAAGATTTGTTAGTGCAGCAGCTGCAGTTTGTGCCTGTTGAGTGTCATATTGATAGCTGTGCACTCTTGCAGGTGTTGCAGAAAATCCTGCAATCATAGGTGTATTACTGTGAAAGAAAGAAACGTAGTTGCCATCTGCTCTTACCTCTACTACTGCTTGTGGGTAATAGAGAGGACGGATGCTGTTAGAAGGAGCACCGGTGTTAGCAGTCGTTGTAGGCATGAGGTTGACAAGGTAGGTAGTGCCCACCTGCAAGTCAGAAAGATTAGCCGCCGTTGTAGTGATTTCATCGCTTGTGGCAGCCATTGCTGCTGCAGCGTTTGCACCACCTTGATTTTGTGTTGAGAATTCTGGTGCAGGCGGGACTGTTGCCGTAGTTTCTACGGAACTGCCACCCCCCAAAGCGAGCGCACTACCCAGTGGGTCGGCGGCACCAGCAATTGGCGCAACAACCGACATCAAAGGCGTTAGCAACATCACCAAGGCCAAAAACTTTGCCAGAGACTTTTTCATACTTACACAACCCTTCACTATACTTATAAATTTGGCAAAAGCCAGGGTATAATTATACAAGCTGACCCGCTAAAACAAGAGCAATTTGACCCGCGAGCATGTTACATTTGTTACATCGCTCTTGCGAAATTATTGAGGAGTTTTAGGTGACATATTCAGAGGAAATAAACCATCCTAGGCCGCAGCTGGCACTGGTTGTACAGCACTTTTTCGAGGGGCAGGCGGCTGTTGTTGACCGTGCCGGACGCGAGTTTTTTGACTATGTGCAGGCCTGCCAAGACCTTGTGCCCAAAGACAAAATCGAGCAGCTGTTTCGTGAATGGTTTGTCTTTGACTTTCTGTTAAAGACGGGAAAGACAGCGCTCGAAACCTATATTTACCGCAACCCCGATGACCTGGACAGACGCGAGCTTGACCTGTTGCAGCAGGCAAGCGACTCTGCTTTTACCGCTCACTTTTGGCTGGGACAGGTTGACCTGGCTTCGCAGCTGCTACAGCTAGAGGATTGTCGAAGCACCAAGCAGTACCCCATACGCGACGCTACTGCCGTCCGCCATGTTACAAGCAATGTCGGCTGGATAGCTGCTAGAATGATTCAACTTGACGGCGACTGGCATTTTGCCAGCGACCCCCTGTATTACGCAGCGATTGCGCCAACTGCCAGCATGAAACAGCGCATGCAACAGGCCGCACAAGACCGCCCCTTTATCGACATCGTCAAAATGCACTACGGATTGCACGACCGCCCCTTTGAAGAACTGCAGATTATCGCAGACAGATAGACCCGCCAGATAGACCGCCGCACGACCGTGCTGACCTTGGACTGAGAAAGAGAGTTTGAGGAAGAGGAGAGAGGACCATAACACCGTGATTTGGCTGGGCGGCGTACTTGCTTACACACAATGGAGGAGATCGATGAGCTACGTACAGGACAAAATCTATGACTTTGTGATGGACAATGTTGAAGCGACTAATCGTACACAGGCGATTAACTTGCTAAACGATGCTTTTAACCGCTACGAAGACGGTGATTTAAGCATTGATGAGTTGTGGGCGGGCATGAACACGTTGATTGAACTGGCACAGCCAGAAAAACGCCCCGAACTGGAAAAAATGATGCAGGACAATCGTGGTCTTATCGAAAAGTATTTCGCACGCGGACAAAAGAGCACCTAAAGAGCACGGAGTAATTGCTAAGGGGAGGTTTGGACGTGCTCTGCCACCTTATAATTGCAGAACTAGCGAATGACGTAGAGTAGTATTGCAAAAAAGTGAAGGAAGGTGCCCAGCAAAACCCAGCCGTGAAAGACGCTATGAAACCACTTCACGCGCTTTATAACGTAAAAGATGGTGCCCAAACTATAGGCGACGCCGCCAGCAACCAGCAGCCAAAAGGCAGCGGGTGGCAGCAGACGGAATAGGTCAGGGATAACCCACAGTGCCATCCACCCCATAATAAGGTAGATAAGCGCGTTGACCCAGCGGGGGCGGTTGGTCCAGAATGCCTCGGTTGCGCAGCCTGCGGCTGCCATCACCCACAGGACGGCAAACAGCCACCAGCCACTGTAATCGCGCAGAGTGATGAGGGTAAAGGGTGTGTAGGTGCCAGCGATTAGCAGGTAAATGCTGGCATGGTCCAAAATCTTGAATACGCGTTTTGCGCGCTCGTTGGTTAGGCTGTGGTACAGGGTGCTGGCGACGTAGAGCAAAATCATCGAGAGACTGTACACTATCGAGGCCGCGATTTTAAATCCTACGTCAACGCCTGACTGCACAGCAAAAATCAGCAGGGTCGGCATCGCCACAATACCCAGCACAACACCCAAGCCATGAGTGATGCTATTGGCGACTTCCTCGCCCAGCGTGTATTGCTTTATGGTTTTTGTTAGCTTGTTCATAAGGGTCATATTGTAGCACCAGAAGAGAACAAAAAGATGCGGAAGTCTGTTTGTGGCGTAAAGTTACGACGGTGTTTTTTGGCATACCTGCCAAAATCTGACAAGAATGTGTCAAATTGACACATTCCGCTCATCTGTTCGCTGGTTCAAATCGCCCTAGGGCAGCTGTCAGCAACTCTGTCATGTGCCCACCAACTTGTGCGCCGACTTGGTTTACTTCTTCACCACAAAGTGGTGTGTCGCTGATGCCTGCTGCCAAATTGGTGATGCAACTAATGCCTGCTACGCGAATGTTCATGTGGCGCAGCGCGATGGCTTCGACAACAGTACTCATGCCAACAACGTCGATTCCCAGCGATTGCAGCAGACGAATCTCTGTTGGGGTCTCAAAATGAGGACCTGTTAGCTGTGCGTACACGCCCTCTTTCAGGTCAAGGTGACAGTCTGCTGCGCCACCGCGAATCGCCGCCTGCAGCTGCAGATCATAGACCTGCGTCATGTCAGGAAAGCGCAGACCCAGTTGCTCGCTGTTTGGACCTGTCAAAGGCGAGGGCACAAAGGTCGAAATATGGTCGGTAATCAGCATAAAATCACCAACTTGCATGCCCTCATTAATGCCACCAACCGCATTGGTCAGCACACATTGCTTGACCCCCAGCCGCGCCAGCACACGCAGCGGCAGAACCACGTCTGACATCGGATAACCCTCGTAGTAGTGAACACGTCCCTGCATCACCACCAGGGGAATACCGCCCAAAGTTCCAAAAACAAAACGCCCCTTATGCCCTGGTGCGGTCGAAACAGGAAACCCCGCCAGATCGCCGTAGGGGATAATCGTCGCATTCTGCAGTGCATCGGCCACAGCACCAAGACCACTGCCCAGCACAAGGGCGGTGGCGGGCATGGACAGACTCCGTCGCTGCATTATGTCTTGCAGCTGCTTTTCGATGTTCAGTATTTTACCGAGTACGTCCATGAATGCTCCCTTTCTGCTGGCGGGCGTCGTTGTTTATTGCTGTCAGCTGCGCGTATCAAGCGAGCCTGTCGAGGCTGCATCAGCATCCCAGGCCAACAGCGCAGTGTCGCAGGAATCACCCGACTCTAAACGAGCAACTGCTGCACGCGCAATCATGGCAGCGTTGTCACCACAGTAAGTCAGCGGTGACGTAAGTACCGTGACTCCCACAGCAGCAAGCGCGCTGGTCAAAGCGCTGCGCAGAGCCGTGTTTGCGGCAACACCTCCTGCCAAGATAAAGTGCTTGACGCCTGTTTCTTGTACGGCGCGCACTGCCTTTGCGACCTGCACGTCAATGATTGCCTGCTGAAACGAGGCTGCAATATCGGGAATGTGACAGGACTGGACAGACTCCCCCTCACGACCCTCTCTTTCGCGAATATAGGTGATGACCGCCGTTTTTAGCCCCGAAAGCGAGAAGTCGTAGTCTTTGCTGTGCAGCATCGCGCGGGGAAAATCGATGGCGCGCGCGTCGCCGCTCTGTGCCAGTTTTGACAGGATGGGACCGCCGGGATAGCCCAGACCCAGCACCTTTGCGACCTTGTCGAACGCTTCGCCGGCGGCGTCATCAAGGGTCTCGCCCAAGGTTTCATAGTAAAAGGGGCGTGGCGCATGCAGCAGCATGGTGTGTCCGCCTGACACAATTAACGCCACATAAGCCACCGGCAAATCAGGAATGCTGTCGTGCTGTGCCGCCGCCTCAGCTGCAGTCGGCTCGATGACGCAAGAATACAGGTGCCCCTCAAGGTGGTTGATGCCATAGAGCGGAATCTGCAGTGCCCAGGCAAGCCCCTTTGCGTAAGCCTGCCCCACGACCAGCGCACCAATCAGACCGGGACGGTCGGTGACGGCGATAGCGGTGAGCTCTGGTAGCGTGACCTGCGCCTGACGCAGAGCCTCGTCGACGGTAGCAACGATTGCTTCTGTGTGCTTGCGGCTGGCGATTTCTGGCACCACGCCGCCAAAACGCGTGTGAAACACAACCTGCGAGGCAATGACATTGCTGCGCAATTCCCGCCCCGCCATGACAGCGGCGGCAGTCTCGTCGCAGGAGGTTTCGATCCCAAGGATAAGCGGAGCCTTGCTTGCATCACCGGAAGGTGTCACTGCTGCACAAGGCGTTGCTGTTAGGACTGGTACGGCAGGCGAAGCCTGCTGCGCGTAGCAGGGAGCTTCGTAGCGTTGCGGATACTGGTCGCGCTCTGCCTCTTCAGCGTAGGACAGCTGCTGATACTGGGGCACAACCGTGCTGGGGTCACCCGACTGCTGCGCGCGCGCGCTGGCAAAACAGTCCAGCAGATGCTGCGGCTGCAGCTGGTCGGGGTCAGTCGCCAGACCGTACAGCGGGATGTTTAGACCACCTGCGATACCCTTTGCCGTTGCAAGCCCAATACGCACGCCCGTATACGACCCCAGGGTCACGCCAACAGCAATCGCCGCCAGCTGGTCACGACTTATCTGTGCCTGCTGCAGGGTCTCCTCGATTAAGGGCAGCAACTGCGTATTAGCAGCACGCGCCGCTGCAAGCCGCTGTGCCGCCACGAGTTCTGGCTGCGCCGAACGTGCCAGACAGGCGACACTCAGCACAATGTCATCACTCGAGGTATCGAAAGCAAGTAAATAGCGCGTCATTACTGATCCGTCTCGCCCTCTTGAGGAAGTCCTTGAGAAAGTTCTGGAGGGAGGGCGTCCATGAGCAGCCCCGTTTCAGGTTCTTCCTGCAATTTTTGCTGTAAGTCAGCCAGCAATTGCGCGCCGCGCTGACTGAGAGATTGCAGCGTGATGTTGCGCTCGCTGCGTCCGCTGATGCGCAGGGTAATGCTAAGGTCTGCGTGCTGGGTGACCTGCTCAAAGATGTCGCCCCATTCGATAAGGACAACACCGGCAGCATCTGGGGACATGTCTGTTGCCCCTTCTGTTATTTGCGTTCCAACAACCGCAGCACGCAGCGCTACTAAATCCCAAAAATCGAGGTCATCTAACTGCTCTGGACGGTCAAGGCGGTACAAATCCAGATGATAGAGCGGGATTCTGCCCGACAGATAACGTTTCATCAACGCAAAGGTGGGGCTGGTAATAGATTCATCGATGTCCAGTCCCTGCGCCAGTGCTGCCGCAAACTGTGTCTTTCCGGCACCTAAATCTCCCGACAGTATGATGATGTCACCTGATTGGACGTACTGGCCCAGGTCGTAGCCCAACTCTGCTGTTTGTGCTGCAGACTGTGTCTGAGTGTGAAGGGTCGCTGTCACTGCTGGTCGCCCTTTGCAGCGAGCTCTGTCAGTAGCTTTCTTAGGGTAGCTGCCGCTGCCAGGAAGGGTTCTCGTTTTGTGCGGTCGTAAATGGTGGCGGCGGGGTGGTACAGCGGCAGAATGTGGTAGCTGCGCGCTGACCTGCTATTTGTCTGAAAGACGCGCCCCTGCAGGGTCGTCATGCTGTCCTTTTTTTGCAGGACAAAACCTGTCGCAAAGTTTCCTAGTGTCACAATTACCGCAGGCTGAATCACGTCCATTTGCGCCTTGAGGTATTCAGTGCAGGTTGCGATTTCTTGTGGTAGCGGGTTGCGGTTGTTGGGTGGGCGGCATTTGACGACGTTTGCGATGTAGATGTCCTTGCGGTCAAGTTGTGCTGCTGCAAGAAACTCATCCAGTACCTTGCCTGCGGCACCAATAAAGGGTTGTCCCCCTTCGTCTTCGTTACGGCCGGGTCCCTCGCCAATAAAGACCACCGTAGCATCAGCACAGCCACTGCCCCACACCACCTGTGTGCGTTCCTGCCACAGGTCACACTTTCTGCAGTCCGCCGCACCGTCAGCAAGGGCGTCCATGCGCAGCTGTTTTGTGCCAGCAGCACCAACAGTTGCGCTGTCATCAGGACTGCTAGCCATTACGGTAGACCCGTTCAAGCCGCTGCCCCAAACCACAGAGGATTTCGTAGGGAATGGTCTGTGCTTGCTCGGCGAGTTCTTCGACAGCAAGATAATCGTCGATTTTACGCCGTGTCACCGTGCGCACCTCGCGAGCGATAGCACGCACACTGGCGGCGTCACTACTGCAGCGGGGCGCGCCGACCAGGACAAACTCATCCCCCTGATGCACGGCAAGCGAGCTGCTTGCTGCCACCATCATCTGATCCATGCAGATAGTGCCAACTTGTTCGATGCGACGGGCGCCTTTTGTCAGGCTGGGCTTATCGACCAGCACGTCCATTTTGTTTGAACACAAACGAGGGATGCCGTCAGCGTATCCCAGCGGCAGCGTGATAATGTGCACCGGTTTATGCGCACGCCAGGTCAGACCATAGCCAACGCCTTCGCCCATGCCAATGGATTTGACCATGCTTGCTTGGGCGCGCACGCTCAGCGCGGGCGTCAGGTCAATCAGCTTGCGTGTGTCGTCAGAGGGGTGAATGCCGTACATACTGATGCCAACGCGCACCATGTCAAACAGAGCATCGGGCATCAACAGAGTCGCCGCGCTGTTGCTGGCGTGTACCAGCTGCGGACGCAGATTCATGTCTGCCAGACGGCGAACAATACCCTGAAATGCCTCGAGCTGCTGGCTGGCGTCCCAGTCACCTGCGGTGTCAGCAGTCGCAAAGTGGGTGAAAATACCACCCATCTGCAGTAGCGGCAGATTCGCCGCCTCGCGCACAATGCTTACTGCCGCCTCGGCAGGAACACCAACGCGCTTCATGCCCGTGTCGACCTTTAAGTGATAGCTAATCTGTCGCTGCTGCAACAGCGCAAACCCCGCCAAGGTCTGGAGGAATTCGGTACTGGCAACGGTGCAGGTAATGTCTGACTCTAACAAATCTACCAGTATCGTTTCTGGTGGTTCTGACAACAGCAAAATAGGTGCGCTAATGCCCGCCTCGCGCAACTCGAAAGCTTCGGCAGGTGTTGCAACACCCAGCCAGTCGGCGCCAGCCTGCAAAGCGGTTCGCGCAACACTGACTGCGCCATGACCATAGGCGTCAGCCTTGACCACTGCCATGAATTTTGGCGTGCGCAACACAATCTTTTGTGCCGCCGCCGTGCGTTTTGCGCCCTCGGCAACAAAGCCGCGCAAAGCGACCACGTTGTCGCTAATCGCCTGCAGGTCGATGTCAAGCCACGCAGCTCGCTTGTGTGTCATGAACTGTCTCCATCGTCTAATGTGCGAATGTTTTCATAAAGCGGAGGAGGAAGAGCTCCATCACCCTCGCCCTCGTCAGCAACAGCATCACTGCTGCCAGTAACTTCTTGCAGGTCGTCAAGCAGCGCACGCAACTCTTTGAACTCGCGTGCTAGTTCTTCGCGGGTGCTAGGCTTGGTCTTGGGTGCTGGACGTGCTTGTGCCGTCAGCGCCACCGCCGAGGCAACAGCTGTCGTCTGCGTGTACGAAAGCGAGAGATGCATTTCGATGATGCCTGAATGACGTGCGTACTCCGCCGCTGCACCACGCAGTTGTGGATAAGGCCGTCCCTTCTGATCGCGCGCCACCTCGACATCAAGAAAGTTCATGCCCCGAAAACCCGTCCCCAAGGCCTTGAGCACCGCCTCTTTGGCGGCAAAACGCAGAGCGTAATGGATTTCTGGCTGCTGCTTGTGCTCGCAGTACCACTGCTCGTCTTCAGAGAACAGTCGCTGCTTTAGGCGGGGACGACGCGCCAGGGCTGTGCGCATGCGGTCAATCTCGACTATGTCTACGCCCAGTCCGACAATCATCTTACTTTCGCCATCACTCGTCACCGATTATGCTCAGCAGATGTGTTTGCGCAACCGCCAAGTCAGCAGGCTTGTCAACATCGGCACCAATGCTAGTGTGCTCGCTAAAAATCGCTGCACAATCAACGTCCAGCAGTTGCTTAAGGCGCCGTTCGACATCACGCACATCCAGATTGCCCGCTGCTAGTTTGAAGACAAACTTGGGGCCGGCAATGCTTGCTAGTTTCAGCGGACTTTTGCGCACATCAAACAAACTTTGCGCAAAATCATACAGTCGCTGAAAGTTGTGCGGATTAAAGACAACGGCATTGCCACCCGTCACCTTGCCACCACGAATCTTTACAAAAGTACGCTGCGCACCGGGATAGTCTGCCAGCATCGCCGCCTCGCGCAGCAAGGGATACGCCAAGTCGGCACGCCGCGCGATTGTCTGCGCACACAAATCATCAATCGCCTCGGGGGTCAAGGTAGGAATGTCAGACGTAACGCCGACAATAAAATCACTGGGAGGAAGGACGTCCAGACCAGCCGCCATATTTTCAGATATCTGACCGTCAGATAACACAAGATGGTCAATGAATTGCTCCCAAGGACTGCTGTCCTGACCAGGCGGCAGTACAACGGCAATGTTTCTGATGCTGTCAGCGCGGCGCAGAGCCTCGACCACCCACTGAACCATGGGTTTTCCAGCAATCTGGATCATGCCCTTTACCGAGGCCTGCGGGTCGATGACGCTGCCGTCCCCTCCCGCCAGCACAATCGCATCTATTTTAGTTGTTTGTGTTTGCATGCTATCTATTATAGAACTCTTCGCTGCCCGCTTGGTACAGAAGCATAAATACCTTTGTCGGCAGTTGTTGTTGTCTGTGCCCACCACCCCTTGCCTTCAGCCTGCAGCTGCAGACCAGCTGCCACCTTCGCACACAAACACAGTGCCCAGCAGGCACTGCCCGAACCTGCCACCAAAGCACGCTCGACGCCTTTGCTTTCGCGCAGCCAGTTCAGAACAGTACCCGTTTGCGGCGAGACAGAGGTAGCAGCAGCCTCGAGGTTGTTCTTCCAGCTATTGTGCGCGCTACTAATAGCGTGCGGTGGACGGGGGTCTTTGTCAAAGGTCTGGTAAACGGCAGCAGTCGAGCTGTGTGCGTCTTTTGGTTTGACAATCAATAGGGGCAAGCCAGGGATAGCCGGCAGTGATTGGTGCAAAAGTTCTCCGCGGCCGGTCATGATGCTTGCTGCTGTTGCTGCTAAAAACAGAGGCACATCGGAACCCAAATCCGCTGCCAGCTGCAGATGTTTGGGGTCAGCAGGGTGCAGATTCCACAGCAGGGACAGAGCGTAGATGGCTGCGGCGGCGTTGGATGATCCTCCTCCTAATCCCGCGCCATGCGGAATGTGTTTGCACAGATTAAAGTGCAGCGGCGGCAGCGGTTTTTTGTAGAGGTCTGCCATCGCGGTCACCGCGCGTACCACCAGATTGTCATCGTCAGGAATCGCAAGGTCGACCGTCGAAGAAAAGCGGAAGCTGTCAGCAGGGGTCAGCAGCAGTTCATCGTGTAGGGTCAGCAGGTGAACCAGCGAGTCCAGCGCGTGAAAGCCATCAGCGCGGACAGAGCCCACCGACAGGGACAGGTTTATTTTGGCAGGTGAGATGATTTTCATGCCACACCACAGACGATAGCAAGAACTACGGCGAAGAATCGAGGGAGTTTGCAGGAGCGGCTATAGAAACAGCGAATACCCATGCACAGGGGAAATCAGGTCAGATACTCAACCCAGGGGAAGAGGGTCTCTTTGGTCTCGTGATGCAGAACTTCCACAGCACCCGTCAGCACGTCGACGTACTGATACGACGCACGCGTCTTGCGATTGCGTTTCTCATGAACCTCGAGAACAAATAAAGAAGGATGGGTCTGCACAATGCGCCCATGACGTTCCAAAATCTTTGAGCGACCCAGATTTGCCTTGATGCAAACAAAGTCGCCTTTCATCTCTTCCAAGGTACCCTTGATGCGCGTAACAGCTTGGACTGGCT
>Ga0123353_10015423_pt1 | contig 11100 bp, 20 predicted proteins | sample TergutLab28metaG_3_FD_92763 | JGI IMG/M metagenome (GOLD analysis project Ga0123353, IMG submission 92763) | Labiotermes labralis P3 segment gut microbial communities from Petit-Saut dam, French Guiana - Lab288 P3 | ecosystem: Host-associated > Arthropoda: Insects > Digestive system > Gut ... | reverse complement strand
TTGGCAGTACAGAGGAGCAGAACATGTCAGTTGCATTCATCGCCGCCATCGAGGACGAGTTCAGGAGATACATGCTGGCGTGCGAGTACATGCAGATAGATCCTTCGAAGGTGCATGACCTCTCTTTAATCAAGGAACGTGCGGAACTTGTTCTCTCACAGTGGGGACAGTTCGATGATCCCAAAACACTGAAGAAGTTACGGAAAACTCTGGATTGGTTCGTCAAGAGATATGAATACCTTACGAGAGGAGGTATATTGGGGCAGGATTTCGCAGGTAAATGCGACGCTCTCGTCAAAAAGGGGAAGATGAGCATACAGTTCGGCACCGTCAATGAGAGATACGTGAAAAGGGAGCTGCGGCAGGATAATTACAACAGCTATGCGAAGGATCAGAACAAACTGGCATTGTTCGCGACCTTGGCCGCCGTATTGATCGTGGGGGCGGTGATCGTTCTCATGGTGATATTCTCGTGATGGTGCGAGGGAAAGGATCTGAACCATCGAACCACTGAAGAAGCGGGCATCAACCTTAATAAACACGGAATCGATGGAGGACATATGTCTTCGAACACCCGCAAAAGGCTTTCCGTCGAGGAACTCAAGGTCATAGTGGAACCGGTGGCGAGGAAATACGGAGTCAATAAGATATACCTTTTCGGATCCGTCGCAAGGGGAGACTATAACGAAGACAGTGACTACGACTTCTGCATAGAGCGAGGAAAGATAGAGTGTCTGTTCGAATTGTCGGGGTTCTTCAAGGACCTTCGCGAAGCTGTAGGTTCGGAGATAGACATGGTGACAACGAAATCGGTCAACCGTGAATTCCTGAACACGATAATGACAGAGGGCGTGAAAATTTATGGGTAAGGATGCGAACCGCATAAAAACGATAATAGAATATTGTGAGAAAATAGAGTACGCCGTAGAAGAATTCGGAAATGATATCGAAGACTTCCTGGATGATCATGTCTACCACGATGTATGTTGTTTCTACTTGTTCCAGATAGGGGAGAACGCAGGAGCCCTGTCGCCGGAGATCAGAAAGAGATATGATGATGTGAACTGGGACAACATGATGGAAACAAGGAACGTGGTCGCGCACGGATACGGCGGGATGGATTTTGAGGCCGCATGGACATCAATAACAAAGAGGATACCGAAGGTAAAGAAGACCTGTGAGAAGATCCTCAGGGAATTGAACAAGTGAACGATGAGGGTTGGTGCGGGAGAAGGTTTCTACCCGTGAACCCGTCCAGCATCCCATTTTTTGATTTCAATTTTTCGTGACTCGCCGTCAATTCGGCGTTCGGGGGTGGTTAAGAAACGGCGCATTACACTTAGTCAACATGCTCGAAAAATGAACGCAGTTTTCCCGTGAACGGGATAAAAAAGGAAGTGATAAAAATGTCTGAAGACAAAAACAAACCCTATGTATGGGCTAAAGATAAGGCTGGTCGCGGTCTGTGGATTGAGATTCAGTCTTGGAAAGACAAAGAAAAACATAATCCTGCTTTTTTGAACTTAAGTAGGAAAATCAAACACAAAGACGATACGGTATCGTATGAAAGGACAAGGGTGTTCATTGAAGATATACCCGTCCTCGAATGCATGCTTGCACGACTTAAAGCGATAGCGGACGAGCATTTTCCTTCGTCGAAGGAATATGACGTTCCGCCCGATTTGACAGGAGAATGAAGAGGTAGATCGCAATGAAAAATAGATTTGCGCTACCGCCTCGGGCAATTGCCCTTTCTCTCTGCGCTCTCTTCCTTATGACGGGATTTGCGGGGATAATGGCGGTAACTGATGAGTACGCATCCGTCGATATGGAAAATCCAATAGCGTATGATGAAACTGAATGTTTCGGAGTTGTCCGTGTTGGAACATCCTCGGCAGATGTGCAGGTCGCTTTGAATATTAATACGATTGCTTTACTCCCTTCGGAGAATGGGGGGTTCTTCCTCGCAGATGTTACACAGTCAACGGTTACTGCTCCTGATAGGGTTATTCTGAACATTCTGTATAGTGTTCGTTCTCCGATTACATCCGGCGATGTTACTCGTATCGTAGTATTCAACGACTCCGTAACCTCGATGTACATGCGGTGTTTCCTTGCTTCTGGTAACTATAATCTTCATTTCATCGAAGAATCTCCCGGAGAATGGGTGTTGAATTTATCCCCTTCGGATAGATTGAAACTGAAAGGAACGCCTTCCGATCTCATTCGTTTGAACATGATATATGGTGCTTCAAACTTCCCATCTAACGGGATTATAGAATTCAGCTACGAGATGTACGGGGATGATGTTCCCTTGTACTACGCATCGACTCTCGCGCTTGTGTTCGGTATCGTGATGATTCTCTGCTCGATATTCGCTCTTGGTGTGCGCCCTCATAAGGTCATAATCAAGAAGATACGTGGTAGAAAGAAGAACAAAGGGGGTAGAAAGTAATGTTCGAAACATTGACCGAAGGTTTCAACGCTATGCCGTATCTCGCGTCTGGCATCGGGATAGCGTTCGTGATCGTGGCGCTTCTGTTCGTCCTCGGACGGTCGAGAAAGTTCACAATATGGCACGGTCTTATGATAGGACTTATTGGTGCGGGGATATCGCTCGTGCTTCAGGGTTACCTCGGACTCATCAACTGGATTCTGCTCGGTATGATGTTCGTTGACCTTGGTGCATCGGTGTTCTTCATCGGTATGCTCTTCATGATCGTCGTGATGCTCTGGAACTTCGTTAGGTCAAGCGGTAAGACACTGGTACGGTGATCGTATGGCTTGGGCAATCCTTGGTAAGATTGGACTCAAAAGTGGTGCCAAAGCAGGTGCGAAGGTGGGAACCAAAACGGGTACTAAAGTTGCATCAAGGGTTGGTGTGCGAACGGGCATCGTTGTCGGTGCTGGGAGCCTGTGGGGAATCTCTAACGTCTTCCAAGGGGATGGCATCCTCGGGAGCATTGGGGATTTCCTCGGGCTTGACAGCATCGGCGCTCTCGTCCAAACACTCGTGGTAATCATCATCGGGTCAGTCATCGGCTACTTTGCCCTGAAACTCCTTTTCGGTCGCAAAAAGAGGGGATAACATGCCCGTCTGGTTCGCGGCGATAGGTGTATTCATGGCGGTCGATATGGTCGTTATGCTTGCCACGGGCAAGGACATAATCCAACACGCTACGGGTGTAGACATCTACGCTCCGATTGTTGACCCGATTGTAGACTTCCTGACAGGCGGGAGCGGTGGCGGTGGCTTCGATTATGATTACATCGATGAATGGGGCAACATCATCGTCGGTAATCAAGACATGTGGGGAATCGCGATAACAGACATGTTGTGGATAATGATTCTCGGAATGGTCATCCTCGCCCTGATCGTTATCTTCACTCGCCCGAAGAAAAGGAGATACTACTGATGATAACGTGGAAGATTATCTTCGGTATCGTCCTTTTCGTAACGTCTTCGTTCATCGCTGAACTGCTCGTTATGGGTGGCGTGTCGCTGACTATAGGCGGTACTGAATACGCATCCTCTTTCCTCGGCAAGATGCTCGACGTTCTGGCAGGTTCGTTCATCTTTTGGGGAATACTCGGCAAGAGAGCGCACAGCAAGGTCAAGGGGAGTAACAACCGTGCATAAACTTTTTTCAATCTCTTTTTTCCTTTTCGTCCTCGCCGTATGCTCTGTCAGTATGACAGCATCGGCGAATCTCGTAACCGTCGATGAGGATGTACACGGTATATCTCATCGCGACGGTTCTCTGCTCGCTATCGGCATTGACAATCAGTCGTTGCCGATACCGTCCTTCTCCGAAGTGACGTGGTACATTACCGCTTCGGGAACTGTACGGTATCTCGTCGATGGTACCGAGATAGACACGTTCACCGTTAATGGTCTTGCGGTATTCTCGGTAACATATGATGTCGGTACAACGGTCATGGTATCGTTCGTTACCGACGATAACGTTTACTCTTTCCGTCTGAACATCCGCGCGGTCTTGACGGCGGGGGATGTAGGCGATATGACCGATTCAACGGTTCGCATGAGTCCGTCCGAAGTTCGTACATTGGAACTTCGTAACATCGGAATCGGTGCTATCGCCGTTATCTCGTCCGTGATCGTGGCGGTGTTCCTCGCTCGCCGTTCAGTCGATAATGGAGAGGATGCCTTGTGACCGATAACCCCGTAACGTTCTTCTCGTGGCTGGTCGGACCTCATCCGACCTTGCGAACCGTGTTCATATGGATAGGCATCCTCGCCGTCCTCGGGGTTATCGGATATTACGTATCATGGATAGCGGTTGCGGTGTTCCTCATCGTCCTTGCGCCCGCATTCTACGGCATCCGTGCAATCCTTATGGACGCAACCGCTAATCTTCTCATCGTCCTCGACCCCGACACGCCGTCTGTTGTCGGGGTGCATCACATCGGGCGCAAGAAATGGGAGTCACTGACAACCAAGGCAGACAGTGACCTTAAACCGCTTGTGTCAACAGCGGGTACAATGGTCATGTTCTGCACGCAATACGACGGCAAGTCAATCAAGGCGTCGTGGATTCATGAGATAGATAGAACCGAATTTTTCGTGAAATCGGAGATTCACACGACCGCGATAACATTCGCGGAAACGCTGTATAAGGAATTCACTAAGATTAGGGATATTCCTCGGCTTCTGTCTATCCGTATTGCTGGCAAGGCAATCGAAGTTTATGAGCAGGACAAGATGCGCAACGTGACAACGTTAGATCCTGCGTTTGAAGCTGAGGATATTATGGAACTGTTGCAGAAGGTCAACGATCCTATGGACAAATTAAGGACAAAGGAAGGAATGACCGATGCGACCCACGAGTAAATTATTTGAGGAATTGCAAAGCGAAGCGTATCTATTCCTCATCAACGGCGCTTCTGGAAGCGGAAAGACGAATAAGATGTTCCATATTATGGAACATTGGTATCCGTCGGATACACGGTTCGCTTTCCGCAATTACCGTTCTGAACTTATCGCTAAGTTCCCCGTCGCTCTGCGGAAACGAAGTTTCACGTTCACGGCTTTTCGAGAGATCGTACACACGCCGTGTGTGGTCGTTCTCGATGATTTGCCCGTACAAGCGTATTCAGGAGATTATGCCGTAGCGGATAGCAAGGATTTCATCCGTCAAGTGACGTTCGAACGGCATAACGACCATCGTCTTATAGCGACCAGCCAGAACGATATACTCGTTCTGAAAGGTCTGCTCGAGTCCGTTCACGTGTATAACCTGCTTTCGTACATGTTGCCGTCACAGACGGACACGGTACGAAGCATCGAGATTCAATCACACGCAAATAAGATTCTAAGCCGTGTGATCGCTGACAATCCGTCCGTAGATCGTCGGGCTTGGGCGTACTGCCCCGAAACCGACGAAGTGTTCAGATTCCCGTATGTTCCGCTTAATGCGGACATCGGAAAGCCTTACAGGGGGTGTGTCGTTGAAAAAGGACAGCTTGTCCGTGTCTGATATCATCGGTCTGCTCGATACCGTCGCTGGTCTGAAAAAGGTCAACGAAACAATATGCGCGAACGATTACCATCAGGCGTTAGGACAACACGAATCGTACTGTAAGGCTTTAGGTATCGAGCAGACTCCGTGGGCAATAGAACGCCGTCAGAAGATTGTAGACGCAGGTTTATCCTCTGTCTACAAATCGTTACCCTCGGAAGTACGGATTCTCTCCTCGGATAAAATTCCCGAACCGTCGATACCGATACACGATTTAACATCAGACGATAACATAACAGGTGCGACGGCGGAACCTACGCCAAGCACCGTAAATATGGTCGATATCCCCTTGAATAATCAGCCATTGAGTGAGTATCTTCGAGATACTCGACGAGATGGCACCCCTTCCGAAGCGTCCGAAGGGAGTAACAACCGTGTCTGCTGACACGTTCACTCCGCCGTTAATCGTCGAAACTCCAGAAGATATGATGCACCGCCGTGCCGATTTTCTTCTCTGGGTCAACGACGCACCGACAACACAATTCATCAACACCGAAGGTACCATTTTAGAACTTACCGCTCCTCGGCGCGGTAACAAAGCATACGCCAAGCGTCAACGCAAACGTTATCAGCGCAACCTCGAACGCTTGGGCGAACAGCGTTACAGTGCCTTGCACAATACGAACGGACGCACAGAAACCGCCGAAACTCAAGACCTTTTTTTTACGTTCACGTATGACCATAAGAAGTATACGATAGACGAAGCGAACGCAAGGGTATCGAATGATCTCAAGAAGATGCGGACATACATACATCGCATCTTCGATAGCAAGTTTGGAACGATAACTTGCTATGAGTCATCAAAGACTGGTTATCCCGCTCCGCATATGATAATCCGTTTCGATAAATCATTTCCTGTATTTTACCACTTAAGCAGTAAAATGAAGTGGTCTTGGCGATTGAAAGATAAGAATCTAAAGCTACGTTTCCAAGTGGCTTGGCGGTCAATAGGGGGCGGTCACTCCGATGTCAAGGGTATCGTAGATACGGACGGCGATGATATAGGTGCCAAGATACGGTATGCGTTCAAATACATCCTAAAGGCGGTTGTTGGCGATAAAAAATCTCAAGACAGTGTGACCGCCCTTAACACGCTCGCCAACAACAAAGCCTTTCATCGTGGCACCGTATACATGAGTCCTGCCTTCGTGAATCGCACGCCTAACCCTGTAATCTCTCGACTTGACATAACTCGGACAAAACTGCAACAAGCCAAGAACCTCATATACACGCTCAACCGCAAAATCAAAGCCAAACCCGACCAAGAAACCGCCCTCGGCTCCCGACTCTCGTACCTGCGCCGTGTCATTAGTGTGCTCCAGTCCAACTTACCACCGCCCGAGTGGAAATATTACCATACAGTAGAACCGTGGATGATGCGTTTGCGTGGAAAGGGAACAGCGGACGCTACGGTAACTGTTTATTCAGGTGTTCCAGCGATTTAAAAGTAGAAACTTCGATTTCGTAGGGTTCGTAGGACGATCTAAACAACTTGTTGTATTTGGTCGTGTCAAGGTCTAAGCAGAATATCCTTTCGGGATTGCTTGCGCTCCCGCCAAGTCCGATGATGATGTACGTTCGTATACCTGTTTCTTCCCGTATCTCTTTGTACCGTTTCAGTTGCCATTTTTCGCACCATTGAATGGTACCGTCTTCGAATGTATCCGACCGATATTTACATTCGACCCAGAAGGGTTCTTTCGTTTGCTTGCATCGGAACTGGTAATCTGGGTTTCGGCATGCTTCGGAACCCATACCGTCTAAATCATCTTTACTTGGCGTACTGCATACAACCGTGAAGTTTTCTTTAAAGAACCTGCGGTAAACGTATTGTTCGAATAGATCGCCTTTCGCGTATGTGTCCCCGAATACAGCTTTGACTTTCTTAATGAAGTCCATAAAGGGTATTGTATACGGCACTGTAAGTACTTTCGGTTACCTCTCCCCCGTTCCTTTATATTCATCCTCATTCGTTGGTTACGCATGGTGAGTTATGAAGTGGAAAGGGTGTTGTCCGCCCTGCGTGTTGCCTTGCTGTCATCCGTTACTTATGATAAGCATATGGAGTGTCCCGCGCTTGATATCTTTGAACAGGTGTACGATCATATCAAAGAACAGAATGATGCCGAATTGTTACATTCTCTCGGGTTGGTCTTGCCGAAGATAAAATGCAAAGGATGTCCTGATTCTAACTTAAGTGAGAAAGATTAAGGTTCTTGTAACAGGCGGTCGATGGCAATCAGGTGTTCCGCGACCGTATATCCTTTCTCTGTCAAAGAAACCCAATGTCCTTCGTTCTTCATCCTGCCACGTTTTTCGATTCGGATTATTCCGAGTTCTTCGAGTTCTTTGTATCGTCTGTCAACTGTTCCCGAACTTGTTCCGACCTCTTTCGCCAAAGCGGATTTCATCAACGCACCTTCATGATCGTGCAGTGTTATTATGATTGATGTAGTGAGCGCACTTTCAAGGAACTTGACTTGCTCCATGTTATCGCCTATATTGAATGATAGGTATTTGAACCATTTCTACTATTTCCTATAATGCGAAATAGCATATCTCTATATAGTTAAACGCTATATCCTATTATAGGAAGTATGCAAATGATACACTCCGTAACATTGAAACAGAAAAAAAAAGCCGTAACTAACTGGATTATGCACCATTGCGACGTTGCGTTACCGCTTCCAAAGAAACAGATGATAACCTACATCAACAAACACCGTGTTGATGAAATAGACGATTTCATTGATGTGTATGATCTCGGCGATTACGTTACCGACGGTGTCCGTTACGGGGTGTTCTGAATGTGTAACACGATGCAACCCGTGTATAACGTCCTCTCTCACATTGTGAACGAAATGAACGCTCGCATGTTCCAACCCGCTGGCATGGATGTCGGCAATATCGGTTTCTTGATTCATCGTATGAAAGGTGCCAACGGTTACTGTTACGTAACCGAGAACTGGAAAGTCAACGGCACCGATGTCCGCGAAATTGCTCTTACTGATTCCGCGATCCTTGGCGGTATCAAACAGATACTTACGACGCTTGCGCATGAACTTATCCATGCGTGCAATGCCGTTGCTGGTATCAATGATTTTTCTGGCAAGTATCATAACAAGAAGTTTGCAACCGCTTGTGACAGAATCGGTCTGAAGTACGAACTTGCATCGCGTGTCGGTGTAAGAACTCCTGTTCAAGATCATCCTAAGTTCGATGAGATTCTTGCATCCCTTACACACATAGAAAGGGATGTGCTGGATAACCTTTCCGTTCTTCTGGACGCTGTTGTGCCAACCAAACCCAAGACGAAGAACCTTCTCGTCCACGTCTGCCCTGTGTGTGGTGCCAAAGCCCGCGCAACTGCAACGACACGGCTCATATGCGGTAACGCAGACTGCATGGAGGGTTTCATGGAATGCGAAACGAACGCTCTCCCCTATATGGAAGTACAGGAGGGGCAATAATGGAATCTTCCATTATCCTCTCGATAAAAACCAAGTTCGCCGATCGTATCATGTCGGGCGAAAAAACGGTTGAACTGCGCCGTCGCTTTGTCGGTAAATTCCTCGATTCTCACGCATTCATCTATGCGTCGGGTCTTAAGAAGAAAATTGTAGGATGTTGTAAATTGGTATGCTCTTTTTGGTCTGTGGGCGGCACTCCTTCGGTTCACGATGCAACCCGTGAGAAGGCTTGCGTTTCTCTCGATGAGTTCAATAAACTTTTCGGGGGGTCTGAATGTTTGGTCTGTTATTCGATTCGGGATGTTATCCGTTACGATAAACCTTATGATCTCTCTGATTTCGGTCTTTCTCACGCACCGCAGTCATGGGCTTATGCGCGGTGTATTCCAGCATCAATATTGATTTCGGGTGATGTTCAATGAATGAACACACGGTTTATGATGAATCGGGATTTTCGTCGGGGGTGGGGCGTTGAGCCGTTTCCCCTTCCGTGCGTGTACTAACAGGTTCCTCGAAACATACAAACCGTTCTATTCCAAAGCTACATACATTGAACGCGCTCGCCGTCTTAGACGGATGGCTAACGACATTGAGAAACTGAAATATGAAGGTCGTATATCGTCGTTCAATCCCGCAGACATAACGCCCGAAGACGTGAGGGAGTTTTACACTTTCCTTAAAGAAAGGGGATTGTCCTCTAAAGGTATCTCCCACGAATTGAGCGCATTGAAGATGCTGTGTAAATTCGTAGGTAACAATTGCGTAGATACCGCTAAGTCGAAATATCCTGCCATGATGGTAATCGCTCGCCATTCTCGTCTGAATACGCTTTCGGTTGAGGATTTTCATACTATCTTTCATCACTCGCTTTCGTTAGATCGTCGCGATTATTTCCGATGCCGTGCATACGGATTGGTATTCCTTTGCATCGGCGCGGGGTTGCGTACAAAAGAATTGCAGTACGCATGTATTGAAAATCTCGACCTCGATAATGGAACGCTTTTCATAGATCGTGTAAAGGGAGAAGGAACATACGGGGAAGCGCGGACGATTTCCATAATGAGGGAATGTGTTCCCGTCGTTCGCCGTTACATGGACGCACTTAAAGACCATTCGGGCGGGGTTCTCGGCTCTGGTGCCTTGTTCCCTTCTCCCGATGGCTGTTATCTCTCTACCAATACAATGAGGGCAATCAAGGAACGTGTCTGCGAAGAAACGGGCGTTGATTTCTCATTTCAGATGTGCAGACGGACATACGGACAATACGCCTTAGATGTGGGTATTTCCCTTGAATCTGTGTCCGTTCTGATGGGGCATAGCACAACGAAAACGACCGAGAACTATTATGCTCGCCGTAAGGGTTCCGTTGCCGTGGATGAAGCTCGGGAAAAATGGAGGTCGGATTGAAGTTCAAAGAATGAGATGCTGGCTCATGAGGGTTGGTGCGGGAGAAGGGATTTGAACCCTCGAACCACTAAGGACGGGATCCTAAGTCCCGCGACGTTGGCCAGGCTTGACTACCCCCGCACATCCCGTCCAATGAGTATTTCGATAATATCTTTTTGGTTAAGTAGCGTAACAATCATTAAATCCGGTCGTTGATTGTATGAACAATTCAAAGAGGGGCAGAACATGTCAGAGATAGGTAACGGAAAAAAGGAATTGCTTCTGGGCAACGATGCGATAACCCGCGGTATCATTGAAGCGGGTGTCGGTTTCGCATCAACATATCCGGGTACGCCGTCGTCCGAGATAGGCAACAATCTTGAGAAGATCGGCGACAAATACGGCATGTTCTTTGAATTCTCGACGAATGAGAAGACTGCCATGGAAGCCGCATCAGCGGCGGCCATGTCAGGTGTACGAACGTTCGCATTCATGAAGCATGTCGGCGTGAACGTTGCCGCAGATCCGATGTTAACGCTTGCCTACGGCGGTGTTACCGCAGGGATGGTCATATTGACCGCGGACGATCCTTCTGCGCACAGTTCGCAGAACGAGCAGGACAACAGGACGTATTCCAAATTGGCCTTCCTGCCGTTGATGGAACCTTCCACGCCCGGCGAAGCCAAAGAGATGATCAAAGCGGC
>Ga0123353_10015421_pt1 | contig 11100 bp, 11 predicted proteins | sample TergutLab28metaG_3_FD_92763 | JGI IMG/M metagenome (GOLD analysis project Ga0123353, IMG submission 92763) | Labiotermes labralis P3 segment gut microbial communities from Petit-Saut dam, French Guiana - Lab288 P3 | ecosystem: Host-associated > Arthropoda: Insects > Digestive system > Gut ... | reverse complement strand
GAGATTGTTAAAAATCCTAATACCCATGTAATGTGCCCCCTTTTGGTATACAGTAAGATTAGTAATTGGATGGTAAAGGTTGTTAAGTTGCCTTGTACCTTTAGTATGGTTCTTCGAATTCAATATAAAAAAATGTTTATTTTTAACTACAAAAAGCATTAGCGAAAGGATGTATTGCGAGGTAAGAGGCAAGATACCCAAATACACAATATTTACCAAGTGCACAAATGTTTAATGGAGCTTTCTTAGACATGTAACTAACAAAGTATTGTTTGAATTTCTTTCCCTCCAGTGACAGCAAATTTGTGCCGTGCGTATGCGCCCCATGTGCCAATGATCCTTTTCACTGAATGAAAGTAGATATTTAACTTTTGAAATAATTTCCTCTGTGAGGCCCTTGTTATTGTGCTTATTATTAATTTGAAAACTTTCTTTTGAATGGTGAATAATATTTTGTTATTGAATTCCCCTACAATATAACATCTTAAGACGTAACGGAATTTAGTTGTACAAAGCAAGCTAACTTTACAGTATCTGTTGCCATGAGTAGTGTGATTGCCCTTATGGGAAAGCATGTTCAAGTAAGTTTGGGTTGATATGTTCATTATGTTTATTTCCAGTTTAAGTTATTATAAGTTTACAAACCAAGTAATTTCATTGCAATTCCTTGATTTTTTTTATTACTGTAATCTGTAGTTGTAAACTTTAAACTGAATTAAGTTACCTGAAGTAATTTACTGAGTTTCATGAAGCATTGCAGAAATTTGAGAAGGAGAAGGAGAGTTCGTGACAATTGAAAACAGTTTTTGATATTATAATCCAGCTGCATTACATGATTCATTTGTTGTTACCAGCGACTGCAAATAAAACAGACATGACTGAAGCATTGACTTGTTACCAAGATTAAAGATAGATTCATGCCACCTGCATGATAGGTTAGATATTGCAGAGTAAGTAACAGGTATTAGGCTATTGTCTGGAGCATGTTGTATAGTATGTTTGTTTTTGGCGCGACAGCCCCCAGTGGGCCAGGGCCTCCTAATTCATGAGGTTTTTAGATCCCACACACTGATGCACCACAGTAAGTAGGACTCCTCTGGACGAGTGATCAGCTTGTTGCAGAGACCTCTACCTGGCATGTTGTGTAGTAGAACGGAAAATTATCTGGGGGGATCAGGTCTTCTGGAATGTGTTCCGGCATGACAGGGTTTTTGATTGCTGACATTTTGAGACCACCAGTGATATAATTTCACATCCCAAGGAACTGATACCCCATTCATACTGCTGTGAAAACCTGAAAACTTTAATAAAATTGTCATTTGCATAAATTTCAATTTCGTATCGTCCTCAACAGCTTCCGCGCTGGAAATTCTATAAACGTGTTTATGATGAACTTTTCTTATTTTTATTTCATTAGGCTAGAAGAGTTGGAGACTAGTTTATTAAATGGAGAAGTTACAGTGAAAGGTTACTGCAAACAGAAGTGGATAATTTTGGAGCCACATGCTTCATGTTCATTGGCAAAGCAAATACAGTCACTTCAGGAGAAGCTGGAGTCCACCATACTCTCAGAAGTAGGTATTGTTGCAGGTCTTGTTTGGAAGAATTTCTTTATGTGCTGAATTCATCGGCATGATTTCGCAACAGATTTATTGACATATGTAAGTTGGAATCATCGCTTCATTTCCTTCAACTACACAGTCACTGATGTAAGGAACTTGCATGTCTTTAAAATGTGGTAACCTGTTTCCATTTATCTGTTTAACCTGCACAATATTTGTTGTGTATAATTACACTGTTCACTAACATGAGAGTAGATATACCAATGAAGTTACAATCTTTTGCTGCAGTAAACTTTTCTTCGGCTACTGGTATCGGAACTCTGAATGTGGAGACAGAGTTGTTCTCTGAAATTTTGGTTTACTCTGAACACCTGACGTTCCTTTTAGCCCAAGATTTTATTGAATTTGTTTACCACACAGGCTTCAAGAAATCTTTGCTTGTGTTGAGACATAATCTGACTTTATTGTAGTTGGACACTCTCACTTATTTGACCTTGTGTCAATTTTTCCATAGAGCAGGGATACAGTTTTATTAATATGCAACATGTGCAATGAATATGTGACTATTCAGTGTCACATGTGTTCTGTTTGCCACATTTCATTTCAACTGTCCTAGCACAGTGTACAGGATGCACTTATTTCCTGTCTAAGGTGTGGCTGTTTACTGTTCTTCATTCACTGACATTTTTGAGTAGTCTTATTGCTATGTACATAGGCATATGGACAGTTTTACAGTTCAGGCATATAACTGTTCATCAAGTGATGGTCTTTTGGTTTCTTACACCATGTAAGACATTTTGTGGGACACGCTGCCTTTAGGTAGACTGAATTAGGTTCATGTTAATGCTGAAATGACTGAGAGCAGGAAGTGCGTTGGTTATGTAAGAAGGTTGCAAGAGCAGCGAAAAGTGTGAGGTACAGAAAGTGATTAACTCTGATTGGCTGCAAGCCTGTCAACCTTCCTCTATAATGAACATGTCTCCTACTCTCCATCACTTTTGAATTAACCTGAACCAAATTCTATCACCCTAAAGATGGAGGTAGCCATATTGCTACAAAAATATGAGAACAGATGGCAGAAAAATAACACAGAAGACCATCCTTAGAGCAACAGCTGTCACAAAAACCTGAATACTTAAAATTATTCATATTTTATGTTTACAATATGACATGAAATTCCTGTTTTTCTTCCTACTAGACTGAATATTATGATGAGATGGTTAAGTGTCTTGAGCATGGATTTTGCTTAACCGAGTTGGAGGAAGATACAGCTGGTGATGAAAGTGTCCAGTCATTTCAAAGTGATAAGTGTGATGGAGCAATCAGAGAGGTAGAGAATGGAATTGTTGAAGTGAAGAATGATTGTAATGACACAAACATTTCTGGTGAACCTGAAAATGATAACGGGGTGTGTAGTGAAGAAGCTACCAGTGCGAGTTCCAACATTGGCAAAGGTGTGGAGAAGGAAGAAAAACAGGAGAAGAACCCCATTCTGGAATTGTTGAGTAAAGCTAGGCAATCTAGATTTTCAGGCCCACACACCCAGCCAAGCACACCACTAGGATCAAAGAAGATTCGTGGTCAAAATTCTGAAAATAAATGTAATCTTCTATCCTCAAGTAAGTATGCATTACGTTTAACAGCTGACTCTTCTAATTAACACATGAAATAAATATAGGCTATTAGTTCAGAATGAATTTCTAGGCAGAACTAGAAGGAAGTCTAGATTAGCTGAGATAAAGCAGTTAGTATAGTGGATTGCTGTGGGCCAGATGACCGAGATTCAATTCCCTGCAGGGGCAGCAATTTTTCTGTTCAGTATTACTATATCCAGACCAGTTATGGGGTCCCATCACGCCTTCCAGCCAATGGGTATTGTGGAGGGGGATGCTTCCCTGCAATAAAGTGGCTGATGTGCCAAGCTAAACACTTATCTCTGACTAGTGCTGAGGTTATGTGTATTACATTTGTACAGGCCTTTCTTTTGTTATAACCCTGAGCACATCACAGTCACAGCATGCCCCAGTGGGTGCAGGCTTTTTATGCGATAAAGCTGCCATTTTCAGGGGCCTTATAAATGGAACATAATCTATATCCTGTCATCTGTACTTTACCTTGCCCAAGACCTGTCAGTTTAATTTGTATAAACCTGAATTGCATTTGACTTTCATGTTACTGGTCATTGTCTAATGTCATTCTTCATTATGGAAATATTCATGGTGTTTCTTGTTTTGAAATTCAGCTGCCACATGCTCTAAGAAGGGTGCTGCACACAGTGGTGGTAAACAGATGACTGTTACATCAATGTTCACTAAAATATCAAACAAGAGGAAGAGTGCTGAAGGTTTGGCACTTGAGAATGGTGTGCATGAGGAAGAAAAGAACATGAAAGAAATGACAGAGGTGCAAGTATCAGTGGACAAGGAGAAGACTGAAGCTGCTGATATGGAGACGCATTTTGAGAAGAAAGTTAAATTGGAGGATGATGATCCAAAACCTGCAAAGTTGGTTTTCATAAGTAACAGTTTCAGTATATACATTGCTTTATGTCATTTGGCATACTCGGTCCATTGTGTCTTGACAGGCTAAATTGTAAAGCTATGTTCTCCGTAGCTTGTCGGATCAGATTATGATAAAAGAGTGCATTTAGTTTGTTCATAATAGAACCATCCTGTATAATCATCTAGTTAAGGCTAGTATTTTTGCTGGTCTAAGAAAAAATGAGACTTGCCTTAATACAAATATTACTTATAGGACATGTGTTGGTAAAGTTTCTGTGGGTGGGTGGGTGCACCGTTTCCCCTATGGCTTGTGCCATTTTATGTTTCATTTGTTGTTTTTCAAATTGGCAGATGCATATAATGTTCATACAACTACGTGATGTTTAATGTATAGTAGGATTATAGCTATGGTATGATTTAAACATTAAATATGATGTCATTTTTGACTGACTGCACACAGTTTGTTTTCTTACACAATTAACAATTACACTGAGCAGCTAGTGAAGCATTACTATGTAATGTAATCAAATAATACCAATTCCCACCCCCACCTTATTTTTTTAAAATGGAAGCTTTGAATGTTCTTTTGTAAAGTTCTCTGTCCTTAAATGTTAAATTTTTTGTTCATTTTTTTTTAAGTCTGTGTTCTTACTAAGCATGTTTTTTTTAAAGATGGCAAATTGTAGTGTAATATTTTATGCATTTTAGAAAGAAGGTATCGACTCCTCGCACACCAAAAGAAATTCCATCGAAATGCCAAATCTGCCATCAGATCCTGGATGAGTCTGATTTGGTACTGTATCAGGGACATCCTGATAACTCTGTGGAAGAGTCTGTGGCACTGACTGATCCAAAACTATCTCTCTTTACTGGTGATGAGGCTGACATCCATGAACATGATCAGCGCCCTCAGAATAAGGTTACATATTTCAGGTATGTGACATGGATTGAGGGTGTTTAAACACAGTTTAGAGGTAAATATATTGACCCAAAACAGGAACTATTAGGGGATGCTGAAGGTGGCATCATGAAGAATTTCATAATCTTCATGTATTAGCAGTAGAGTGATGAAATTTGTGAGGGTGGATGGGCAGGGTGCGCAACACACCTGGAAGAGGTGAGAAATCCATATGAAATTTTGTTTAGAAAGTTCAACAGAAAGAAATCACTTGGGAAACAGGCATAGATGGAAGTGTAATGCTAAATTGGTTCTTAGGTGGTACTTGAAGTGTGTGACATTTTATGTTTGGACAAACCATCATGTTTTGGTGACCAGCATAACTTCTTATAATCTGTGTCAAGTAAGTATTTACACCCAAATTGGTCCAGATACCAGCTTCTAATCACTAATGTTGAAGAAGTTCACTGAAGATGATCCTAAGTTTGCAGATATTGTTAAAACATTGTTCTTCCCTGAAGATGGATGCAACTGGTTTCTACAAAATGTTGGCAACTAGCCATCAGGCTATTTGGCATTAGATCTCACATGACTGTTACTCTTCACACTCACAATCTGAAGTACCACAAATCTAGCATTTTTATCTCAGAAGTCTCAAAGAAATTTCAGACTCACACATACCTATCATACGGGTATGCGTGTGTGTTACCATGTTCTGATTTTTCAGTTCTTCTTTATCATATACTTATACATTAATTCTTTTATTTTCAGTGTATATGACAAGGCAGGTCATCTGTGTCCTTTTGATGTTGGACTGATTGAGCGAAATGTCTTGTTGTATTTCTCTGGGTACATGAAAGCCATCTATGAGGAGAATCCTGACCCAGAAGGTGAGGGTGTTAAAAACAAAGATTGAGAAAAATTAAAATGGAGAAGAATTTTTTTTGTTTGTTTCTGTAACATATACGTACTTTTATTGTTGTAAGGTGTGGCAAACAAGAAAAAAAGGCAAGCTATCACCATGTAATTGACTGTGGTTGATTACTTAAGAAATGTTTTTTCTGGAAGGAATTATGATTGGAATATTGTACTTTGATAAGTTAAATATTTTCTGTTATGGAATTTGGGATTGGTTTAAGGAACTTCAATTTTGCAGTAAGGCAGTATGCATTTTTATTACCTTCCGGAAGTATAAGAACAGAGGAGGTGCTCTTGTGACAGTTCAGTAATTCGACAACCTTATTTTTTAATAATAAATGTAGTAGTTTTGTCTGGTCATGTTATGGGTTTATACTGGATGCCACACAAGATGGAAAGTTAAGTTTAAAGAGACCTGGCTGTGGTGTATGAAACTGTGTAGTCTGGCAGTTTTGTGGTGACATTTCAGTGGAAACTGCCACTATCTTAATGAACTCTGATGATGGAGGTAGAAGGTAGTTGTGGCAATTCAGCATCACCTTCCTTATTATGTAGTGTCACGTGGCAGAAGATGGTTATCTTTTTTATCACCACTGAGATTCTGAAGTCTTACTCTGTAACAGTTGATGTAGTGATGTTATTACTGACGCTGCAGTCACAGATAAATTTGGTGATATGTGATGGGCTGTAAAGTAACGATGACAACCAAAATAATGTAGAGCCTTTGTACTTAACGCAGCCTAAGCAGTGAGGAAGAAAATGAAATTTATCCTCTTCAGCTGGAACCAGGGAGAGTAATGGACTTGTAAATTGGTTGGAAGGAAAGCACATGTTCAGTGTATATACCAGCATTTTCTGGCCCTCCAGGACAACTGCAGTCTCAGTAGTTACTGAAGACAGTTCTGCAGGTTTTTGTGCTTCCTTTTCAACAGTGAAATTCTCACAATCTTTCAGGTTAAACCAACAAAAATTCAGTAAAACAAACTAGTAAAAAGTAGTCAAGCTTTTTGAAAACAAAATCGGCCTTTGCTGTGTGGAAATAAGTACATTTCCAGATAATAAACCTGTTTTGCACAAATGTAAGATATGTGTATGTGGTCAGAAGAACCATATTTATGTGACTAGTGATCACAGATCCAATTTTATATATAGCATATGTGAAATTAATTGGCATGTTGAGTGACCAGTTTATGAATATTCTCACAGTTGTACAGTGACAGCTGTGTTCCTTTATAGCCAGAAGTCAGTGCAACTATAATTCACTATTCAAGATGTAGCAGTGCTGAGAAGTGTCATTACAAAATTTCAAGGTGTAGAGACACCTAATAAAGTAATGACAAGAGACAATGCTGTGTGTGTTTTTTGGGACACCTATACTTTCAGTTCTGTGTGAAAGGAATGTACCTTAAGTACAGGATCAAAATATTTGAGATTTATTAGCCTGATGGTGTAAATTGACATGCCAAAGCAAGGGACCATAACAACCCTTGAAGTCATACTGAAATATCACAGAAACAAATCATATCAATTTCAGAAGTTTATGTTTGCATGTGCCACACAGACTGTAACGGCTCCAGATGTGGCTGCTGGCATGCTACAGAAACGGACTATATCAGTTTGAGAAGTGTATGTTGACATTCCACAGAAACAGACTGTAACAGCTCCAGAAATGTCTGTTGACATATGCCGCAGAAACAAACTGTAGCAACTTGAGAAGTGTATGATAGCATATGCAACACAAACAGACTGTTAACAGCTCCAGAAATGTGTGCTGACATCCCACAGAAACAGACCATATCAGATTGGGAAGTGTGTGCTGACATTCCACAGAAACAGTTTGCAGAAGTGCATGTCTGACATATGCAACAGAAACAGACTAACAGCTCTGGAAGTGTGTGCTGACATGCCACAGAAACAGACCATATCAGTTTGCAAAGTGTGTGCTGACGTTCTATAGAATCAGATTGTAACAGCTCCAAAAGGATATGTTGATGTATTTAACAGAAACAGACTGTAACATCTCCAGAAGTGTATGCTGACATGCCACAGGAACAGGTGATACCAGTTTCAGAAGTGTATGTTGACATATGCCATAGAAAGAGACCATAAGAGCTCCAGAAATATATTTTGATACATGCCCAACAGAAACAGACCATACTATTTTCAGAAGTGTGTGTTGACATATGCCACAGAAACGGACCATATTATTGTCAGAACTTTGTGTTGACATATGCCACAGAAGCAGACCATAAGGTTTCCAGAAGTGCATGGGGACATACGCCACAGAAACAGACCAAAACAGTTCCAGAAGTGTATGCTGACATACCACAGAAAGAGACCAACCTGTTTCAGAAGTGTATGTTGACATACACCACAGAAACAGAGCATAAGAGCCCCAGAACTTCTCTGTGGGACCAAGTTGCCAATGTTGTTGCCATTGCACATCAACTTATTTCTTGAATGTCATATCATTTACAAACTTTTGTGACATTTTGTTGCATTTCATCCCTACTACCAGTGCTGCTTCCTACAAAAATGTAAACTGCTTGATTAACACATACGTAAATTCACACAGACACAATATTCTTAACAGTTCCTCGGCATGCTGTATGTTGCATCCAGATGATTTATAATTCAGAGTTTTTGCAGAAGTAAAGCGTTGTATTTAATTGCACTTAGTGTTGTTAATTAGAAATCAGAAATTTTTGAAAATTAATGTAGCTTGTGGGATAAGTTGGGATTAAAAAAAAAAAGATACTGTGTTTCTGTTGTTACAGTGATTTTTAATGAAATCCACCTCATTACAACAATAGAATCATGTAAAAATGGTAAAACTGGCATTGACACGTTATTGTAACTGAAGATTCTGATCTTGGATATGGTGCTTTGGCAGTTAGTTATCTGATCCTGACATTTCAAGGAAACATTTTGTTTTCACCTTCAAGGGTCAGAATGTCCAGGTTAAACACTTGATTATGTTGTGTTGTGTCAAAAGTCAGGATCAAGTTACTCACTGATGCATTGCCATAATCCTGAAGAATGGAACCTTCGTATGCAGAGGTACAGTTCATTAGTTGCCACCCTTCAACGGAAGGATGTGAACTTCCTTTCAGAAACATCTTATTATTAAATCATATTTCAAAACCTTATTAAATGACTAATGTCATTGTCATTTAGGAAGTTCATGCTGTCACCAGGTTTGTATACTGATGATGTGAAGTTAAAAAAGTATGAAGACATAATTGCCACATTGTTCATTTAAAGTTGGATGCAGTAGTTCTTCTGTGCTAGATGTCCCCTCTTTCTTAATTGTAGGTGGCATTCCAACAAAGGACATTGGACCGATTAATGAATGGTGGGTGGCTGGCTTCGATGGAGGAGAGAAGGCCCTTGTGGGGTTTTCAACAGGTTTTGGGGAGTATTACTTGATGGAACCAAGTGAATCTTATGCCCCATTCATGAAAAAAGTTAATGAGAAAATTTTTATCAGCAAAACTGTGATCGAATTCTTGCTTGAAGATAGCAGTGCTACATATGAAGACCTTCTGAACAGACTGCAGGTATGGGAGCATCCCTTCACTGAAAGTGGCCTCTATTCCTTGTGTAGCAGAAAACTTTGCTTTCAGAAATAAGTGGAGCGGGGCACATAATTTTGTTAATAAGCTGAAATTTTACATTTGTGTGTACATTTAATTAGTGCACTCCATGAAGCAGAGTCTTTTAGAAGTTACAATCAGTTCAGGTGGTGAAGAAATGTCCCATCTCTATTCTTCCAAAGGGAACTCTTACAAAGAAGAAACTAAAAATCAAAGTTGTCTGCTTTCTTGATATCTTCTTTAGAGTATTAGAGATTTTGTGGAATCTGGTGTTCTGTGTTGCACAGCCTGACAGCTGGTGGTGCATTTGTGTTTCTGTGTATCTGCAGTTGTAGTATTTGCTAAGTAGCAATGGCTACAAAACTCTTGATTCTTACTGATGGGACTGTAAAACACAGCAGTTGTGGTCATTGCTCATTGTATCAGGATAGGTTATCATTCAAATGAGATTTGAACTTCTTACTCTGAAAAAAAAGTATGTTTGTTACTGAAGCTGCGTTCTACTACCGTGTGCACAATCTTGCTAATATTCCAGACAGTAGTACCACCTGCTGGTTTAGTGACACTGACAGAGGACAGCCTGTTGCACCATGCCCAGTTTGTGTGTGATCAGGTGTTAAGTTTTGATAATTCAGCAGGACAACAAGAAGACTTGCTGATCACATCCCCTTGCATGCGAGCTCTTGTTAAAATGTCTGGTGCCACTTTTGGTAAAAGGTAAGTGGTTTTCCTTCTGTTTTTGGGTTTGTGTTTAAGTAACATGTATGGATTATTACAGCTGATACTTACCTTTCATCATGACATGTTTTTGTTGGGGATTGTGGTATCAGACTACGTGGTCGGACAGTAAAGTTCGCGAACTCATCGCAGGAAAAGCGTTACATACCTCATTGCTGAATACTACCGTCGTCGCCTTCAAAGTACTCCCCTTGGGATGCTATGCACCGATGCCAGCGCCTAGTCCACCCTTCAAAACAATTTTGGAACTGGTTTTGTGGAATGGCCTTCAGAGCTACCGTTGTATTATTGCTGATGTAATCAATGTGATCAAAATGTCTTCCTTTCAATATTTTCTTTAACTTTGGGAACAAAAAAAAGTCAATGGGGGCTAGATCCGGTGAATAGGCAGGGTGTTCCAACACAGTTATTTGTTTAGTAGCTAAAAATTCCCTCACAGACAGTGCCGTGTGAGCAGGTGCATTGTCGTGATGCAAGATCCATGAGTTGTTGGCAAAAATTTCGGGTCATTTCCGTCCAACTTTTTCACGCAGCCTTTCCAGTATTTCCAAATAGTAAACTTGGTTGACTGTTTGTCCATTTGGTACAAATTCATAATGAACAAGCCCTCTAATATAAAAAAAAGTCAGCAACACTGTTTTGACTCTTGATTTGGACCAACGGAATTTTTTTGGTTGTGGGGAATTGGCAGTCTTCCATTGTGCACTTTGCCGCTTCATTTCAGGGTCGTATTGGTAGACCCATGTTTCATCACCTGTGATGACCCGGCCCAAAATGTCATCTTGCCTCTCCAAAAGGTCTTGGCAAATTGTGACTCTTCTTTGCTTTTGTTCTTCGGTGAGCTCCTTTGGGACCATTTTTGCACACACCTTCCTCATAAGATCTTC
>Ga0123353_10015420_pt1 | contig 11101 bp, 10 predicted proteins | sample TergutLab28metaG_3_FD_92763 | JGI IMG/M metagenome (GOLD analysis project Ga0123353, IMG submission 92763) | Labiotermes labralis P3 segment gut microbial communities from Petit-Saut dam, French Guiana - Lab288 P3 | ecosystem: Host-associated > Arthropoda: Insects > Digestive system > Gut ... | reverse complement strand
AATGTGTGATCTCCATGTTGTTTATTGTTTATGTATGTGAAAGTTGAATGCTATTAAACATCAAATATAGCAACTAATTTGAAAATGATGTTATTGGCATTAAAATTTACAGTACTTTAACCAAAATAAAGCCAATTTTTTGAGTTACAAATATAGCCGACCAATGAAGATGTACAGCGGGAAGATGTTTCTTTAATTCCATTGGTTCTCCTCGAAGCGCCAGCAGATGCCCGCCATATTGCAAAGGAGTGCGAGCAATAAGATGTCGACCGATAAAGATAGTACAAAATCTGAGGAGATGAAGGTATGTTGTAATACGAGCAATTAGGAAAATTTTAAATCTAACACGTATGGATTTCGTAGGCTGTGAAAGAGTGTACGTATGTTAATATAAAAACTCTTGCATTAGTTTTCCATCTTGGGTTGGGGTTGATGTGGACCAAGATGGCGTAGGCGGGGACATAGTTGTTGATGTTTGAAAACGCGGGAACGCGTACCTGTGAGGAGGTTTGTGTGGCGAGCGAAGATGAGGCGTCCAGTGAATTCTAGCCGTGTAGTATGTATAAGAGCTCTACCCAATATGTTTACATTGTTAACGAATGAGATGTACTCGATGAGACTGCTGTATTAACATAATATAAACATTTTAAGTTTATATGTTTGGGAAATAAGCTATTTTCTGATGTGCGTATGGCGTTCATAGATGTAAACTCATTTTTATTTGTGTAGGTGGAGGAGGATGTGAAGGATGAAGATAAAGGTGATAATAATGATGGAGTGGAGAAGGAAAGTAGCGAAAATGAGGATAAAGAACCTCCAAAGAAGAAGTCTGCTAAGGCAAAGGAAGTGAAAAAGGAAGAACAGAGCGACGAAGAAGAGGAAGATGATGAGGATGGAGAGGGTGGAAAGGGTAGTGGTGAAGGAAAAGGTATATCAGATTTCTAATGTAATTGAAAATTAATTTGTACACCATTTTCCTTGATTCTGTGCTGTTCATCTATAGCTGTGTGTAAATATTTCTATCGTGTTGCATTTAACATGTGGAAAGGGAGCAGGTAGATTGTTTGCTAGGCACAAGGTGGTAAAAGTACTAGCAGTTGAGATTGTTGCCAGTTCTTGCACTGTTGCGACAGGCATCGAAGGTTCAGGCACCATCTTAAATAGATACTTTAAACATTTACATTGTCAGTGCAGATTTTGTTCTTTCCTTCTGGGACATAGCTGTAACTCCTTAGTTTTGACCAATCTGTGTCACTGTTGTCAGTTTGGAATACAGGTAATAGAAAAGGTATAGAACTTTTGCTACGGTTTTATTTGTAGTTGTTATTGGCATTATCAAAAGTATGATGAGTTAACAGTATGTGAACAATCCGAGGGAAAAGGTGTATCGGAGTGAGAGAAGAAAAATATGTATCAAGACTTGAACATGAAAAGCCAGAAATAGTAAAATTCCCAGGACTTAAGTTGTTTTTTGCAACATGCTGGTTCTTTGGTGTGAGGAGTACAAGATTTCTGCCCTAAAAATCAACATAAAGTTGTGAAAGTTTGAAAGGTCTGGATAGCATAGTGTGCTGTTATATTGAACCAGAGTTAAACTGTTCAGTATCTGTGGGTTGTGACTTTGCTTATAGTTCATAGACATTTGTTGTAAATGATTAGTTCTGGATCTCTAAAGTAAAGTTTTATACATTGTTTGATTAGATATGTTTTTCACGGGGGACTTTTATTTTTTTACGAGCATACTTTTCCCTCATAGTTATTATAATATATAATGGGACATACCCATTTTGGCCATGGGTGTGTTTTGTGTTTTAGTTGGCACATGGGTGCAAGTGATCTCAAGGGTTTCCTGGTGCAGGAATTGTTACTTCAAAAAAATTGCAGTAATTTATTTAGTTCACTTTTATTTCGCTCAGTAATTTAATATTTGTTGAGCCCAGAAAATCAAATTTGTTCATGTAAAATGTTTGTTTTGCGCCTGAGGTTGCCACATGCCTTGGTGCTGTAGCTATGCTGCTGTGTATAGTCAGTGTAAGACCACTTCTGTTCTGGCTTTCTTCTGTACAATGCGTTATTTGAATTATGGTATTTTAATGCTTGTTTATACACATTGGCTTATTAATTCATAAAACACTTTATACATCTTGTTTCTTTGTTCACAGTTCCATTACTGGATCAACCTCTTCAGCTTTCTGGCACTCGAGAAAGGAAAAAGGTTCAGCGATTTACTGAAGAATTTAAGTCAGAACCTAAAGATGTTGTGATTGAAATTCCAGAAGGAAAAGGTATTGCATTGGGTGATATTCCTCGCATTGATGCTTTTCTACAGGTGAGTATTATATTAATGAATACCTACTCCAGTGACTTCACTCTCAACTAACAGTCAGGAGTAGGGTTTTGTATACACAAGTTACTGATTCTGTTTTCCTCGTGTATTTCCGTGTAATGTGAGGTATGAATCGTTAGTTAATCCTCAATTTCTATTCCTGAAGTAATCTTATCCACCTCAGTAATGTCTAGTAGGTTCTGGGTTTTATTAATTTTGGATTGTCATTATGTACCATAACATATGTGTTCGAGCTGATTCTGGTGATCACAATTTTTGAACTTATTTTGACATTCTGGGCCGTTGCCATTCTTAGAAGTACAAAATTAAGAGTTTATTGCTTTCAGAACTTTGGGTCTGAGAGACTTTTGTCTTGTCACATAGAGACTTAGAATGATGAAGTTAAATGTGTGTTAGGGCATTGATTCGTAATTGACTATGTAATTTCATTTCTTTTGGTTGCTTTATGTAAATGTTATGGCGTGTAGCATGCAGACATGGGAGAAAGTTGAGGTTTTCAAGAGGCCTCTGACATTCTTCATTGAAAAGTTCATGTGTGTAATTTTTTGTTTCTTTGTATATGTTTTATTTGGTGTAAGATTTGCACATCTTGAATTTTCAGTGTATGAAGCTGTAATCATTTTATACACTGGTTATGTGTTGCAGAGATACAAGTCAGATGAACTTAAAGCCCTTCACAAAGTCATCTTCAGTCGTGTTGGCAAAACTACAATGATTAAAAAAAATCTTCGCAAGTTTAATGGTTTTGACTTCGACAAAGAATCAGATCAGTTTGAAAAGAAGAAACATGTTGTACAAAAGTAAGTAGAGCATAAACAGTCTTCATGTGCAAAAGATTAAATTCGTAATTTTAAAAGTGATTTCTTAGCATCTAGGATAGATAGATTGATTTTTCCTGGCGGTATATACACATCGTGAAAGAATATCAGGTTAGGTCTCTGCCACGTAATGTTGTCCACATATGCGTATGTGTCTTGGCTGCAAGTGTTTTGTTATCTGGGCATTTTGTATATGCTTGGCAGTCACAGGTGGCTGAAAGGTAGCCCTTCTGTACCTTTTCCTAGTTTCAGTAACCTGTTTCCTACTCATATAATGCTTGTGGGTTGAAAAAGCTGTAGTGCTAATTTAAATCAAGAGAAGATAGCCAAAGTCTACCTTTGCCATGCAACACAACACATGAAACCAACCTTTAGATGCAAATGCAAAAATACACCCAATGTGACATTTCTTGTTGTCCTGCTGAACCTTGCTCAGAAGTTCACGTGCTTAGTCATTGTATAATGCAATCAGGATTATATACCACCTTATAATTGTATGTTTTGACCAGTGAATGGAGCTTTGTATTTTGAAAATTCTTGTGCAGTGGTGATGTGAGGTGTAGTACAATTATAGTTGAAGGATCAGCCAGAATGTTTGTCACAAATAGTGCCAAGATGTGATTATTATCTGCCTTGAGAAGTGTGAATATTGCTAACAAGTATAAAGGATCTGGTTATGCTTCTGTCATTTATTGTTCTCATTTTTATTGCTAAATTACCTTTCCTCATTTTGTTTCATGGTGGTCTTAATGTTGTTATGTTAGTAAGAAGTTTTCATATCCATTGAAATTTACATTTCTGCTATTTCCTCCAGTAGTGCATGCATCTTGTTCCTACAGGTTGGAATTGAGGGTTTTAAAGAGCTTGTGTGGAATCTTGGACTTGGAGAAGAAGGGAAATCGTGAAGAAATAGCAGGAAGGATTGTCGCATTCTTACTGGAGCCAAAAGATTCGGGCAAACCTGTTCCACCGCCTCGCCCAAAGAGGAGCAGTGCAGTTAAAGCCAACAGCAAAGGCTATTCGGAGTAAGTTCTAAAATGGTTACACTTGAATTTACTTGAGACGTCAAATGGAATGTGCATTTAAGTGTTTTCCTATGTACTGTCAGCAGTATGTCACATTCTTTAGTTTGAACATTTTCTGCTGTAACAAATGTTTTCCTTATATTTCTTTATTTGTATGAAGAAATAGAAGTGTAACGTAGTTATTCTTTTGTGTTCTTAAGTCAAATGAACACCACTGGTAAGACATATTTGTATCTCAAGTCATCTGTAGTGTTGATGGAGACTGAGAACCAATGTTGTTTTCTGGCGTATTGAGATGATATTTTGTAATTATCGTTATGTCTCTGAATGGTAAATATTAATAATTTTAAGTATTCAGATTTTGTAGTTTGTACCTCCTTTCATTATAAGTCTTGTTGGTGTCCATGTTTTAAAGCTTTTGGCCTTAACAGATCAGAAGATGATGAGAAACGCCCAGCAAGATCAAGACGGGGGAAGTCAAAACGAGCAAATCTGAAGGAGGAGTCATCGTCAGAATCAGAAAAAGAGCGCAGTTCACGTGACAGGAGAAAGACGAAAGATCCTGAGAAAGAAAAGGAGAGTGAAGAAGACTTGGATGAAGATGAGACTCCACTGAGTAGTGACGAAGATGTAAGTTTGCTCCTGTAGTATAAAATTACTGGGCTCTTTTCTGGAGAAGAATATTATTTAATTAGTGCTCAGAATTGTTGTGAACGAGGGAGAGGCATTCATGCTATTAGTAAGTAGTGTGTGCATACAGTAGAAGTTGTGACCGGTAGGGAGGAGTTAATTTATTACAGGCATATGCACTTCCAGTGTAATTAGTTATGGATTGTTGTTTTTAAGAGTGGGTAATGAATGTTTTTGCTTAGTAGTTGCAAAAAATTTAACAATGTGTATGACATAGGGTATATTGAAGAAAACTGAAATAATACTGTCTCCTTCCATAGGAGAGTAGCCTGTGCTCACACCATTAACTTTGTGTAGGGTCAATCCCAGCTGTTATGTACCAACCCCAAGGTACTCATCTCAATTTTCATTTATATCGTGCATTTTAATGTTTATGCTACATGGTGTCGCTGTGTTTGCATATGCAGGCATGGACTTCCACTTTTCTCTCTGTGCTTGCACAGTTCCTATCGTGCTGTGATTTGGTGTCAGGAAAACCAGATTGTTTTTGAATGTTTACACATAATAGTTACACTGTGCATAATTTTCCTAACTTGTTTAGGTGTTTGAAGTATTCAGTTGGTAGACAGTCCATGTATCCAATAATTTCATTGGGTTCCCTTATACTTGTCCTGCCACATGGAAAGTTAGCCTTAACAGTGATGTGTTTTTTTAGCAGTAATCAGGGACTTGCTACAATAAAGTGTCCTCCAGTGTGGAGAAAATATACAGAGCAGAAAGGTGTTCTTTGTTGAATATGTTAACGGTTTAGGCCACAGAGATGATATTTTATTTGTTTGATAGGGCAATATGTGGGGTTGGATGTAAAACTAGCATTGGTTGTGCGTTATGAAGATCATTTGTTGCAGATGGGCAGGTGACATGGGGGTCACCAGTGCTGCTGCACTTATATGGTGTTTTATGTATAAAGTGGTATTATCTTGCTAGTAGCAGAGTGCATATTTTGATAACATATGTGATATCACATAAACAATTGACATTCTGGTCAATACAGGAGCCTAAATCGAAGAAGAAGGGTGGTAAGACTGTGCCATCTAATGCAAAGAAAGCACCTACAAAGAAAGCTAGCCCTAAAAAAGCCTCAAACAAAAAGGCTGAAAAGAAACCTACTCCCAAGAAGAGGAAATCTGGCAGCAAAAGTGATGAATCATCCTCAGAAGATGAACCTCTTTCAAAGAAGGCCAAGGCTCCTCCTACAGTATGTATCGTTATTGTAACTCTTTCATTGGCTTAATTCTGCAGGCATTTACAGGCCCTAAGCCTGTTTGTATATTGACATGTTTGTTGATTGGGTTTTGTTAGTGTCTTTTAATGGTGAGTCTAGTTTCTGGTGCTAATGTTGAGATGTATGGAACATACTACATGATTATCCACAGTATCAGCATAGACAAGCTGGAGATTAAATGTGTGCAGGGCTCATTGGATGTTATATATGTAAATGGGTACACAGTAGGTTAGGTGGCTTTCTGCATGCCAGAATATTCGAGTTCTTGAGACTCAGTGGGGCTTCCATCTTGCTGTTTTGTCCAAATGGACTGAGGACTACTAGCTATCTCTAGCTGATACTGAGCTCTCTTTCCATGGTGTTAAAGTAACCAGGGCATGGCAGTGACCATTTACAAGCCTGAAGTGCTGAAGGTTGAGACTGGTGCTATACTGTCACAAATGCCCAAGCCTCATGATGGGCCATAGTGCCACTTCTAACCATTGCACTGTAAGTTATGTAAGAGTGGGCTGAAGCAGGTTTTCTGCATTGATTGGTGGTTGGCACATATCGAATTATTGATGAGGGACTCTTGTTAAGTTTACAGAATTTGGGTTATCCATATGTATAAAATGCATTCTGTTTGTTCTTTTTAATGGATACTAGTCATGCTTTTTGACAATTTAATAAAAGAATTTGGCAATTCCCAGCTCTGCTGGAAAGACAGGTTGATACAATATGTGGCCCTCTTTAACCAACTTAAGCACAACTTTACCGCCACCATGCATGTTTAGTATGTGTGGGTTGCTTAGGGAGGATGGTAGCAGTGTAATCCCAGTAAGAAAGTATTTTATGTTCAGGCAGCTTTATTTTATAGAGTGTATAGAACTTTTGTGATGATTTTAGGATGATGAGATCAAGTCATATGTCAAGGAAATTCTGGAGGGTGCTAATCTTGAAGAGATAACAATGAAAACTGTGTGCAAACAAGTGTATGCTCATTATCCTGAGTTTGATTTGGCCCATAAGAAGGATTTCATTAAGACAACTGTGAAATCGGTAAGTACAAATTGTTTACCCACTTGCAGCTTGGGAAGATTTTATGTACAATGACCTTCCCCTTACAAATTTCTTTGTGGATTGGTACGTATGATTCCTAAACTGGGGAAGGGAACCCAGAGATTATTGACATGGGATTGTTGAGAGGGGGTTGCACTGAAAATGAAAGATCATGCTTTGCTCTTGATATACCTGAATTCATTTTAAATTAGGTATGAAAGTATTTTTTGTTGCAGTTAATGCTGCTGTGTTCATTGTGGCTGAGGTGTGATTGTATAAATGCTACAAGGCATGCATTGAAGCATTGGTAGGAAATGTTGAAACCAATTCTTAATAAATTTCAAGTTATGTTAATGCAGATGATCATATATAACAAGTCAGAGATACCAAAACAGCAAATAAGTTTGTGTGCCCCCTGCCTCAATACATACTGTATTTACATGAATGCAAGATGAGATTTTCCCTGAAATTTGGTGCATAAATGTGAGAGTTTGTCTTAAATTTGTGTACAAAGTGCCGAACTGGACTGTCAAACCAGATCACTAAATCTGGCCATGCAGACCCAAACCAAGGTTTGCGACACCAAATCATCATGTGAGTTCTGTGTTCTTGTGGTATATTTGTAGCATAACAGTGGTAATTACTGGCGTTTTGTGACAACCTATCAGCCCCATCCTCAAGGGTCAAGAAATCCATCTGTGAGAAGAGTGGACTGAAGTTCAGTGAAAATCTCTCCCTTTCTGGGGAGTGGGGGGCTTTGTCCATCATCTAATTTTTTAAAGAAGCAAGATGTTTTGGAGGCTGGCTATGTTTCCGGTTTCAGGCAAAGAAGTACCTAACCTGGTGCACTCTTAGATTGAGCTATTCTCAACCACTGCAAACCACAGACACAGTGACATGTTAAGATATCACCAGAGAATAAATCTTACCCATTGGTAGTAACAGGAAAATGGCCATTGGAAAATTAAAATGAACTACAAGGCTCAAAAATGAAGCTTGGACCAATCCAGAGATTAAAAACCATAAGAAGAAGCATGAACTCAGACTGACCTGAGCACAGACACAGCACCACAAAAACCAGATCACACATATTTAAAATCCTGAACACCATCTGTGGAGAAAATTTTACATCTTTGCGGATCATATGTGGGCTGATCATTTAATTCTGGGACTGATTTTTTTGTGAGTGAGTGAGTAGACTTAACGGCTTGTTGGTCTTGTCTCCTTTGAAGTAGTGTCCTTGTGCTTGTATGCCCTTATTCCAGCGTTCCTGCCACTGGCGAAAGCACCTCTGGTAGTCACTTTTTGTAATAGCCCTCACTTGTGTCTTCATGTTGCCTTGAATCTCTTCAACATGATCAAATCGACGACCTTTCATTGTTTCCTTCAGTTGCAGGAACAAGAAGTCGCACGGAGCAGGGTCAGGACAGTGGGAGGGTGTGAGAGTGACAGAATGTTGTGTTTTGCCAGAAATTCATTTGTGGTGACAGCCCTGTGGGCAGGGGCCTTGTCATGGTGCATGATCCAATTGCCAGAGCACCACTTCTCAGGGCGGTCTGCACACAGCGATGTGGAGGCGTTGCAGACCAGCCCGTCCAATGTTGAAGAACGCAATCAGCATGGTCTTGACATTGGATTTCACCTGTCATGCTCTCTTTGGTCAGGGAGATGATGCTGTGTCCCACTGGGAGGATATTTGCTTTGTTTCCAGGTCATACCCGTAAACCCAGCATTCATCACCAGTGATAACCGAGGTCGTGAAGTTAGGATCGTTTTGGGCTCGCTTATGGAGGTCAGTGCAAATTGACACACGATCATCCTTCTGCTACACCGTCAGGAGACGGGGTACAAATTTCGCTGTCACACGTCTCATTTGCAAATCTTCAGTTAGAATTTTCTAGCACATACCGAATGCTATTCTAACTTCCTCTGCAACCTCTCTGATAGACGTAGGTCAGCACGAATGATTTCTCGCACATGTGCCACGGTCTTCACATTGTGGGAGGTGTACGGCCTGCCTGGACACGGGTCGTCTTGAAAGGATTGGCGTCCACTTGTGAAATGGGAGTACCAGTCAAATGTCTTCGGTCAACTTAGTCAGGACTCTCTGAAAGCTGTTTGCAGCATTTCATACATTTCAGCACCAGTTTTCCCCAGACGGAAACAGAAATCGATGCGCATACTCTGCTGCACTTTCCCCTCCATCATGAGATGTGACACACACTGCAGGTAGACGTTCACTGAAAGGCTTCCACAGAGCGAATGCGGGGAGGTACTGTCCTCCAGTTTAGCACATATACTTGCACAGAGTTAACACGTCTCCCAGTCTGTTGCCACTTACTATGCATTATAGTCTCCCGGGAAAAAAATCAGTCCTGGAATTAAATGTACAGCCCACGTAACAGCATGGCAGCATATCTCACCAGAAGTGATTGTGGAGTGCTGTATATCCAATGCAAGGGTATGGGACTAACGATAGTTGTTGAATGGCTATAAGGAGATTGGAAATGTTAGGAGTTAGTGTGAGAAAGATAAAGGCACTGACTGTGAAAGAGGAGGCAGGAACACTGATTGGTATTGGTAGGTAGAATTTGACATGCTTTGTGTGTTAAGTGTATGCAATTAATAGTAAAATATTTTTTGTAGCAGACGTTTTATTTTTTGGTTGTCGTCATGGATTTGGATAAATACAATTTCCCTTGGCAGACATGTTTTATTTGGGGGATCTTCTTAGATTAGAGTGGACTTGCCTTTGCATAAAATATGGTAGCTGTTTGCTATGTGGTAAACCAGATCTTAACTTCAAACTGGGAACCCTAACATTCAGAAAACTTGTAGCTATTTCTGTCTTTCATTTTTCATGAACATGCTTAACCATTGTGTATTGGTTCAGCTAACTTGAGAAGTTAATGTTTTTTCTTTTCCAGTTGATATCAACATGAACAGACTACTCTGTGTGTCTGAGTGTGTGTTGTAAAGTGTACCTGCATTATGAATGCATACAGTGTAAGTTTTATTAAATTCAAACACATACAAGTTATTACCAATCACATCTTGGCTGACAACACTACCTACATATTTTTAGTGGTGGATTTTTAACTGATTGTAATTTGTAATTTGTTCAGTATTTGATTGCTCTGACATTAGCAAGTTCATGTGTTGGCCAGCCTACATACATTTTGCAATAGAGAGATAAACTTTATTTTGATATTTTATATTCAGTATATTGAATCATAATGAAGTAGTATAATAAAGATTGCTGCAGTTGTGATTTGTGTACATTTTTGGAGACAGTGGGTTCTTGGTCTGTGAAGGTTATAATTGGTTGAGCAATAAGATGTTAGATTTCACTCACCTGTGTTTATCTTTTCTGATCCACTTCATTGTGTTGTGACTAGGCGTATGTATGGTCTAGGGTATTTCGATCATGACACACAAGTCAGCTCTTTGCCTCCTTTCTCCTTGACACATTTCTGTGTTAATATCGGGCTTGCCTGGCTTCAGTTACTCAGGTCTTGAGCTCTTGACGTTGTGGTTGTCAAGTCAAGATTCAGTCAGACAAGCCAAACAAAAGGTGGAAGTGTGAGAGGGAGGGGTCAGGAGGAAAAGAAGGTTTGCGTGTGCTGTGGTCTTAGTACTCTGTAGTCCAGACATTTGCAAGTGTGGTACTTTGTAATGAATCTTCACCTTCTGTTGATAAGCCTTTTCATCCCGGATGAGTGTAGGTTGGCCAGCATTGGAGAAGTGGTCCTAAACAGTGTGATGCCTTGAAAGAAGAGGTGCCGTAAGGTGAATACTTTCCATTATTGAATTTTAGAGATCATTCTGGTGGCTTTTTTTGTTTTCTTTTCTTTTCTTTTAAAACCTATTCTGATGCTTTGATAAGTATTCATGGCTGTCTTGCACACTGCAGCTGTAATATGTGTCAAATATTTTACTAACAGTGCATGAATATTTT
>Ga0123353_10015419_pt1 | contig 11101 bp, 9 predicted proteins | sample TergutLab28metaG_3_FD_92763 | JGI IMG/M metagenome (GOLD analysis project Ga0123353, IMG submission 92763) | Labiotermes labralis P3 segment gut microbial communities from Petit-Saut dam, French Guiana - Lab288 P3 | ecosystem: Host-associated > Arthropoda: Insects > Digestive system > Gut ... | reverse complement strand
TTCCTCATCACGGACGGCATCTTCGGCGACGGCTCCACGCTCCGCCTCGTCTCCAAGACAGGCGGCACCCTGCGCTTCGCCAACACCACGTTCGACGGCCCCGCGGCCTTCGACATCCAAGCTTGCGTTACGCTCGCCCTTGGCGGCTCCAACGGCAACGCCACGCTCAACCTCACCGGCGGCGGCAACACCGACCTCTCCACGCTCACGACCACCTTCAGCACAAAAATCAACCTCACCAACGGCGCGACCGTCTCCGCCTTCCCCAAGCGCATCATCGGCGGCGCCACGCTGGACGGGACGAAACTCCCTACCGGAATCTACAAGCCGAGTAACTGCGACTGGGTCTCCGCCGGCCAAATCAACATCGGCGCCATCGGCACGATTATTCTGCTGAAGTAAGGCGCGGGGACGCAGCGACCGGAGGGATTCAGAGAAAGGGTTTATTTCGCTCGACAAGCTCGACGATTTCGCCTAACATCTGTCTGGTTCTTATGTGTGGTTAGGTTAAAGCAAGAAACGAGTGGAGGCATGATCGAACGAGAGGTTGCTAGTGGTGAAACGTAAAGCGCATATCCCGCTCCGTATCCGCCTCGCCTTTTGGGCGCGGAACTGGGTGTGGCTGTTCTGGCTTCTGCTGTTGCCGGTGGTGTGGTTTCTGCTGCCGCTGGAACGCCTCTCGAATCCCATCGCGGGCCTCGTCTCCGCCGAGACGGAGACCGTCGGCGCCATCGAGACCGTGCGCATCCGCACGCTGCCCGTGGAGGTCGGCCAGGTCATCCAGCCCGGCGACGTGCTCGTCGAGGTCGAGGGCTTTGCCGAACAGAAGGACCGCCTTGAGGCCCTCGACTACACCGTGCGGATGCTGACCGTCCAGCAGAACGCGCAACAGCAGGAACAGGGGATGTTCGCATTGGAGTTGCGCACACGGCAACTGCTGGAAGACACGCGCGTCGCGCTCGCCGAGAAAGAGATGGAGCAGAGCCGCGACAAGGCCATGCTCGAAGGGTTCCGCCAAGAAGTCGCGCACCTCGAGCCGATGGTCAAGCAAGGCCTCATCTCCGACACCGAGCTCATCCGCCTACGCCCACAGATCATCGCGCTCAACGAGACGCTCGCGAGCTACCCCACGCTCATCAACACCCTCAAGGCCCGGCTGGCATCCGCACAAAAAGAACTCGAGCAGATCGAGCAATGGAAAACCGCCAACCGCTCGTCGGTTGCCAGTACCCAGGAGAAAACGCTCTCGGCCATCAACGAGATGGTCGGCACGCTCGAGAAGGGGTCCGTCGCCTTGCTCCGCGCGAAATCGGCCGGCCGCGTCTCGCGCATCCAGTATGCGGTCGGCGATGTCGTCCCCGCCGGCACGCCCATCCTCCGCATCACGGCGGACTCCGGCATCACCGTCGTCGGGATGCTGCGCCCGCATCAGGCCGCGCTTGTCCGCGAGGGTATGACGCTCGCCGTCGTGCTGCCCTACCGCCAGACGTACACGCGCTACTTCGCCGAGGTTACGGGCATCGAGCCTGAGGTGCTGGACCTCACGGACCCCTTCACCCCGATCTCGCGCAACCGCTTCCCCACGCGCGGCCGGCGCATGACCCTTGCGCTCAAAAACGAAGACCACGACCTCATCCCCGGCGAGAGCGTAACCATCTTCCTCCCGCCCCCGACCCTCCGCCAGAAACTCAACCATCTCATGAACCAGATCCAATGGAAGGTAGATGAGAAACAGGCGAGGTGGGAATAGCGTCATGGCTCAGTTCGGCGTTCGGCGTGAGGCGTGCGGAGTGAAGAAAGGCCAGGCGAGGCCGTCCCTTCCCAGCCCTGCCATCCGGTTCGCGCTGCTGGCCCTCACCCTCGCAACCGGCTGCTCCACGCCAGACCCCTTGCCCTTTCCGCGCCTCGCCGAATCCCGCGCGTGGACCGCCACCCTCGCCACCCTCCCCCCGATGCCCGAGGCCGGCTACACCTGGCGCGATCTCGCCCGCCACGCCATCGCCGCGAATCCGGACTACGCCGCCATCCTCGTCGAGGCCCGCGCGGAATATTTCCGCTATAAAGAGAAAACCGATTTGCGCGACCTCCGCCTGATCCTCAACAGCGGCATCCGCGAGTCAGACACCACCGACTACCGTTACGGCGCAGACCTCCGCTTCGACTTCCCCAACCCGTTCGTGGACAAACACGTCATCCGCACGGGCGAGGCCGCGCAACGCGAGACCGAAGCCGGTGCCTATGCGCAGCAACACCGCGTCGCGCGGGTCATCTACGAACTCGTCCAGGAGGTCCTGTCCGCCGAACGCGCATTGCAGGTGCTGGACGCACGCGAGCAGGTGCTGTCCGAATGGGCCGCGCACCTCAAAGCGCGCCACGACGCGCACGTCGCCACGCAGGCCGACGTGCAGGCCCTCGACCTCCAGCGCATACGCCTCAAAGCCGCCATCCAGCAGAAACGCCTCACCGCACAGGCCGCCCGCAGGAGCCTCCTGGTGATGACCCACATCCCCGACGATGCGTTAACGCTCGACCCGCAGACCCCCGACTGGCCCGCCGTGCTGGACACGCTCGCGGACGAGCAGTGGCTGCTCGCGACCGCGCGCTTCTGCTCACCCGAGCTCGCCGCCAACCGTGCCGCCCTCGACAAGGCCCGCGCCATGCTCGACACCGCCAAGGCCCGGCAAATCCCATGGTTCCTCTACGCCCAGGCCGGCTACGGCGCACGCGACGCCGACACCTCCGACAGGGCATTCGACGACTGGCGTTTGCGCATCGCCATCAACCTCCCCGTGTTCGCATGGATGAGCTCCGAGAAGAAAGCCGCCGCCGCCGCGATCGAGGCCGCCATCCTGCGCCGGGAAGGCATCCACCAGCGCATCCAGGACGAACTCAAAGGCCACCTCGCCGACCTGCGCGAAACCCTCGGCATCCTCAACGACTACCGCGCCGCGCTCGATGCCATCCCTGAGCCCACGCGCGAGACCCTCCCCGACGCCGAGACCTTCTACAAGCTCGCCGACGCCCGCCTCTCGGCCACCGAATACGCCCTCGCCACCGAATTGCACCTCCTCCTCATCTACGGCCGCCTCCTCGACACCCTCGGCATCCTCCTCTGATTTTACGCAAACAAAGCATTGCGTACAAGAGTAGTCATGCGTTATACTGAACACACTTTAATTTTTTTGTGTGAGGTGTGATGGATCAATCGGCGACTAACCTTTCCCCCGCAACGCTGGTGGTGGCGGCGGACGAGAACGCGAACCTGCTCAGGGTCCGCAAGACGAAACTGCTCGCCATCAGCGGGCCGTTGCAAGGGCGCGAGTTCATCCTGAACAGCGACACGTTCACCATCGGCTCCGGCGCGCGCAATGACTTGGTGATTGACGACTCGACCGTCTCCAAGCGTCATTGCGAAATCACCATTGATGCCTCGGGGTATCAGATCCGCGATTTGAACAGCACGAACGGGACGCTCGTGCAAGGCGTGCGCGTCTCGTCGGCGCACCTCGCGCCGGGGTCGGAAATCCAGCTTGGCAAGAGCCGCCTCGTGTTCTGCCCGCTCCAGGACTCGAACGACATCCCGCTCTCGCCGAAGGAGTCGCTCGGCAAGATGACCGGTCGCTCCATCCCCATGCGTCGCATCTTCTACCTCGTGGAAACCTATGCGCCGTCAGACGCGACCATCATGATTACCGGCGAGACCGGCACCGGCAAAGAGGTGCTAGCCGAGGAAATCCACAACTACTCCAACCGCAAGGCCAAGCCGTTCATCGTGATTGACTGCGCGGCGATTTCCAAAGAGCTGATTGAGAGCGAGTTGTTCGGCCACGTCAAGGGCGCGTTCACGGGTGCGAACGCCGACCGTCAGGGCGCGTTCGAGTTGGCGGACGGCGGGACCGTGTTCCTCGACGAAATCGGCGACCTCTCGCCCGACCTCCAGCCCAAGCTGCTGCGCGTCCTTGAAAAACGCGAGATACGCCGCGTCGGGTGCAACAAGGTCCGCAAGATTGACGTGCGCATCATCAGCGCGACGAACCGCAACCTGTCGCACGAGGTCAACGAGGGACGTTTCCGCGAGGACTTGTTCTACCGCCTGTCGGTGGTGCACCTGGAGCTGCCGCCGCTGCGCCGTCGCCGCGAGGACGTGCCGCTGCTGGTGAAGCGTTTCATCACGATGCTTCACGGCGAGCAGGCGATTGACCAGATCGCGGACTTCGACCGCACCATGGATGTGCTGAAACGCCACGAGTGGCCGGGCAACGTGCGCGAGTTGCGCAACCTGATCGAGCTTGCGTTTTACAGCGAGATGCGCCCCGTCAACCTGAGCGCGTTCCTGAGCATCGGCACCTTGCGCGCAGGCGTGAGAGGCAACGAGCCGGAAGCCTCATTCGCGACGGACAAGCCGTTCAAGGACGCAAAGAACGATTTGATTGAGGAGTTCGAGAAGGCGTATCTCAACGACCTGCTGGCGCGCAACCGCCAGAACATTTCCCGCTCCGCCCGCGAGGCCGGCATCGAACGCGCCTACCTCCAACGCCTCATCCGCAAATACGGGATGAGGGAGTAAGGAGGCGTTCGGCGTTCAACATGATCGCTGAACGCCGAACCGCTCATCCTGCTCAGCGGCAGAGCGTGTAAAGCACGCCAGCCACGACGGCAGAGCCGATGACGCCGGAGACGTTCGGACCCATTGCGTGCATGAGCAGGTAGTTGGTGGGGTCGGACTCGAGGCCGACCTTGTTGGACACGCGCGCCGCCATCGGCACAGCCGACACACCGGCGGAGCCGATGAGCGGGTTCAGCGGATCTTTGCAGACCTTGTTCATCACGCGCCCCATGAGACAGCCCCCCCCCGTGCCGAACGCGAAGGCGATCAGCCCGAGCGCGAGGATGCCGAGCGTCTCGGCGTTGAGGAATTTCTCGCAGGCGAGTTTCGAGCCGACCGCCAGCCCGAGGCAGATGGTAATGATGTTGATGAGCGGCCCGGCCATCGTGTCCGCGATGCGGGCGACAGGCGCGCCGACCTCGCGGGCGAGGTTGCCGAGCATCACCGCGCCGACCAGCGGAACGGCGCTCGGGAGCAGCAACGCACAGAGCAGCAGCACGATCAGCGGGAAGCAGACCTTCTCCATCTTCGAGACATGGCGGAGCTGCTTCATCACAATCTTGCGCTCATGCTCGGGCACGAGCAGTTTCATGATCGGCGGCTGGATGATCGGCACGAGCGCCATGTAGGAGTAGGCTGCGACCGCAATCGCGCCCAGCAGGTGCGGGGCGAGCTTCGTGGTCAGCCAGATGGCGGTGGGACCGTCCGCACCACCGATGATGCCGATGGCCGAGGCCTCTTTGAGACCGAAATTGATGGTCTCCGGGAAGAGGTTCGAGAGTCCGAGCGCACCCAGCAGGGCCATGAAGATGCCGAACTGCGCGGCTGCGCCGAGCAGGGCCGTCTTGGGGTTGGCGATGAGCGGGCCGAAGTCCGTCATCGCGCCCACCCCCATGAAGATGAGGATGGGGAACAGGCCTGTGGCGACGCCGAATTCGAAGATGTAGTAGAGGAACCCGCCGGGCTCCACCATCTGCGTTACGGCATCTATCATCATCGGCGGCGTGGTAACGTTCGAGAACGGCATATTCGCCAGCAGCCCGCCGAACCCGATGGGCAGCAGCAGCAGCGGCTCGAAGTCCTTCACGATCGCAAGGTACAGAAGCCCGAGGCAGATGACGATCATAATTGCCTGGCCTGCGCCATACGGTAGGCCGCCGACGACCTTGACCTCGTGGCCCTCCACCTTGTCGCCGAAGGCGTTGAGGTAACCCTGGGTCATGTAGTCGGGCGCGTCTTTTTGCAGGAAGCCGCTGATGCCCGTCTGGTCTTTCAGCTGGGTTACTTTTTGAACCATCACTTTCCAGCCGGCGTCGTTGTCCGTGTCCGTGCCTGCCGTGGCGTTCAGCGCGAGGCCCAACGCAAGTGTCGCGATGACTGACAGAATAATCTTTTTCATTTCGTTCCTTAACCAAGTGAAGCCGTTAACCAATCACCACCAGCACGGTGCCGGTATTGACCTTGTCGGTCTGTGCGACGAGAATGGATTTCACCACGCCAGCGCAAGGGGCCTGGATGCACGTCTCGTTCTTCATCACGTCCATGACGAGCAGCTCGTCGCCCTCGCTGACCGCCTCGCCTTCCGACACGCTGATGCGCAGCACCGACCCCGGGACAGGGGCCTTGACCTCTGTCTCCTTGCCGCTCGCGGCCGCCGCGGTTGTTTGGCCGAGGCCCTCGGCAACCGAGACGGCGTACTCCTTGCCGTTCACGACGGCCTTGCCGCCTTTCAGCTCGACACCATACGCCGCGCCGTTCACCGTAACGGTGTACCCTGCCGGCTTCACGCCGCTGGGGGCCGGTTGCGCGGCGGTCTTCTCGACCTTGCGCACGCCGAGCGGCACTTTCTTGGGGTCTTGCAGGAAGAGGATGCCCTTGTCCTCGCAGCACGAGGCGATGAAGACGTTCTCGTCCGTGATGGGCAGGCCCGCGTCCGTGAGCGCCTTCTCGGCGGCCTGGCGGCCTTTCTTCGGGTTGGCGTTGTCAATCTCCAAAACGGTCTTGGTCGTGGGCGGCAGCTTCAGCTGCTCGGAGGCAATCTTGACGATTTCGGGGTCGGGCGCGACGGGGGTCTTGCCGAAGTAGCCCAGCACCATGCGGCCGTAGCCGTCGGCAATCTTCTTCCACTTGCCGAACGCCATATTGTTGAACGCCTGCTGGACGTAGAACTGCGACACGGGCGTAACGGACGTGCCGTAGCCGCCGCAACGCACGGAGTCGAACATCTCGGCGATGAGGTCGTTGTAGCGGTCGAGCATACCATTGTCGCGCAGCATCTGCGTGTTTGCCGTGAGCGCACCGCCGGGCATGGGCGACCAGATGATGGAGGGGTCAACGGCCAGCGCCTCGGGCGGGAGCATGTACTCGGCCATGCAGTCGCGGAAGACCTGCTCGGCCTTGCGGATTTTGTCAACGTCAATGTCCAGGTCGAAATCCGTCCCGCGCAGGGCGTGCCATGCGGTGATGATGTCGGGCTGGCAGGTGCCGCCGGAAACGGGCGTCATGGAGAGGTCAATGCCGTCCGCGCCGGCTTCCAGCGCGGCCTTGTAGCACAGCATCGCAATCCCGGCGGTCTCGTGCGTGTGGAACTGGATGTGCGTGCCGGCCGGCAGCAGCTTGCGGGCGCGCTTGACGGTCTCGTAGACGACGGCCGGGGTTGTGGTGCCGGACGCGTCCTTGAAGCACACGCGGTCAAACGGGATACCCGCGTCCAGGATGCCTTTCAGGCGGCTCTCGTAAAATTCGGGCGTGTGCGCACCGCCGGACTCCAGCCCCGGGGGCAGGCCCATGAGCGTTACGACCACCTCATGTTTCAGGCCTGCGTCATGGATGCACTGGCCCGACCATTTGAGGTTCTCGACATCATTGAGCGCGTCGAAGTTGCGGATGGAGCTCATGCCGTGCTTCTTGAAGAGGTCGGCGTGGAGTTTAATCATGTCCGAGGGTTGCGACTTCAGGCCCACGACGTTCACGCCGCGCGAGAGCGTCTGCAAGTCCGCCCCGGGGGCGTTCCTGCGGAACTCGTCCATCACGGCAAAGGCGTCCTCCTGCGAATAGAAATAGCACGACTGGAACCGCGCGCCGCCGCCGGCCTCAAACCAGCGGATACCCGCCTCGTATGCCGCCGCGACCGCCGGCATGAAATCCTTTGCGAACACACGTGCGCCATACACGGATTGGAAACCGTCACGGAAAGCCGTGCACATGAACTTGACTTGTTTCTTTGACACTGTGGGACTCCTTTTTTTACTTGATGTTCGATGACCTGTTGATGAGAGAGTTACGCATGAACCCCATGCTGCTCGTTGAACCGTTTGAGAATGTCTTCGCGGGATGCCGTCCCGCACTCGCCGATGACTTGGATGGTGATGGAGGAGACGAGGTTGCCGATGGCGGCGGCCTCCTCCGCGGTCGCGCCCACGCACAGCGACGACACGATGCCGGCCGTGCACGCATCGCCCGCGCCAACGATGTCAATCGCACCCGCCTGCGGCACGGCCGGCACCAGCACTGCTTGACCGTCGTCGCGCTGGACCAGCACGCCGTGCGCGCCGCACGTTACGAACGCGCGCCGCCCGGTGAGTTTCCCCAGCTCCACGAGGCACGCCTTCACGACATCCATCGGTTGCGGCTGGGGTAAATCGGGCCGCACGATGCGCACGGCCTCGAGGTCGTTGCACTTGACCATGACGTTTCGGAACACATGGATGAATGCGCGCGAGTCCGCAAACAGCGTCAGGTCCGGATACTTCCCGGCCACCCGCGCCAACTCGGCGCGGACGCGGCTGGTGATGACGCCATGATCCGCGTCGTCCAGCTGGTCGAGCGCGATGATCGCGTTCACCTGCGGCGCGATGGCCCAGAGGTTGCGGATGACCTGCTCCTCAATCTCCTCGGGCGTGGCATCCTTGTTTTTGAAATCGAGGCGGTTCGACTCCGTCTCCTTGCCGTTCTCGAGGAACATCGGTTTCGTGTAGGTCGGCGTCATGATGCGCGCGCTGCGGATGAGGTGGTCCGTGTTCACGCGCTTGGCGTGGAGGTCGCGGAGCAACTCAAAGCCCTCGCCGTCATCGCCGATGAACCCCACCGCGTACAGCTCGCCGACATCGAGCGCAGACAGGTTCGCCAACACCGTGCCGCACGCACCCGCGAAGATACGCTTGCCGATGACCTGATACGCGGGCAGCCCCGTCTCCACCGACACCTCATCCAGGCGGCGGTCAATGACCAGCCACTTGTCGAGGAAATAATCGCCGACCACCGCGATTTTCATCCGCGGGAAACTGTCCAGAATATGCTTTATGCGTTGTTCAGTCATTCGTCGTTACGCGGTAAAAAGAAAATCCATCAGTGTTTCCGTCTGCGTGTAATCGGGGATGATGATGTCCGCGCCCGAGCGGGTCAGGCGGTCGCGTTTCCATGCGTCGAGGCCCCAGCGGTTGACCTCGTCCGTCGCCACGCCGCACGCGAACCCGCCCACGGACTTCACGTTCTCAATTTCGACATACCCATCCCCGAAGCCCAGCAGCTCACGGCCGTGCAAATCGTTCTCGCGGATGATGCGCTCGATGACCTGCTTCTTCGAGAACGTCTTGTAATCGTCCTGTGCGCCGTAGATGTGTTCGCCGAAATAGGTGTCCACGCCCAGTAACGCCGCCTCCTGCTTCACATACACCTCATCCGTGCCGCTTGCCAGATACAGGCGGATCCCGCGCGCCCTCAGCGCGTCCAGCAACGCGAACGACCCCGGCACAACATGATCCGCCGGACGCTGCGTCTTGTCCGCCAGCCCCGCGATGCGGTCTGCGATTTTGATGCTGAGGCGGCGGTGGTACTCATCCTTGTACGCCTGCGGCTCGAGCGGCTGACCGCCGAACGCCGCCACCTCCTCCGCCAGGCGGATGCACTGGTAAATCGTCTGCTTGCCTGTCAGCACATAGATGAAGTCTCGCGCGAACGCCTCCACCTCTTCGCGGCGCTTGTCTTGGCCGTGCGGCGTATCCAGCAACGCCTCCGTGAAATACGGGATCATGATTTGCTGCCACCCCTCGCGGATCAGGCTGAGGGTGCCGTCGAAATCCAAGACCGCAGATTTGAACGCGCCCCGTTCCGCAGCGGGATTGACGACTTCGATTGACCAGTGGAACGTGTCGCGCGTCATGAGGGGGTCCGGGCTAAGCGGTTCAGCGTGATTGCGCCGAGGCAACGGCAATGGCAATCGCGACAGCCGTATGGTCATCCGCCCGCGAGGCCGCGGCGCGCGTTTTCTTTTTAGGCTCATCATCCGGCAGGATGTGATTCAAGCGCGTGACCAACTTTGTCGCGTGCGCCATGACGAACACCAAGAGCTGCAGGAACAGAAAAACAATCCCCATGCCCGCCACCAGCAATACCAAACCTTCCAACATAATCTCCATAAACGCTGCTCCTTTACATCGCACAATCCTACAAAAAGAATATGCCGATTCATTATAGACCCTGTTGCCCGCAGAAGTCTAGTAAAAAAAAGATTATTTTTTTTGCAAGAATAAGGTCTGCGTCAGGCAACGGCCGGTATCCCGCCCGATTCCTCACGCGGCGTGCATCCTCCCGAACATCCGTTCCGCATTTTGCCACGTGAGTTCAGCGATGCGCTCGGGGGTCGTATTGCGGACGTGGGCGAGACAGGCGGCGACGTGCGCGACAAAGGCCGGCTCGTTGCGTTTGCCGCGCATGGGGACGGGTGCGAGGAATGGGGAATCGGTCTCGATGAGCAGACGGTCGCCCGGCACGAACGCCGCGCTCTCGCGCAACATATCCGCATTGCGGAACGTTACGATGCCGCTGAAGCTAATCATCAACTGGCGGTCGAGCAGTTGTGCGGCAAATGCCTTGTCGCCCGTGAAGCAATGTGCCACACCACGCAGGCCGTTACCGTGCCACGGGGTTTCGTCCAGCACACGCAAGGTCGCCTCCTCGGCCTCGCGTGTGTGGATGATAACGGGCAACTTCCAGTCGTCGGCAAGCCGCAGCTGAGCAGCGAAGAGCGCACATTGCGCGTCGGCGGTTTGGGGGCGGTGGTGGAAGTCAAGGCCAGTCTCGCCAATAGCGCACAAGCGGTGTGATTGCGCGAGTATGCGGAGCGTCTCGACAAACGTTTCGGGTGTGGTATCCGAGGCTTGGTCACGGTCGAACCCGAGCGCAAGCCGCACGTGTTCGGGATACGCCGTTGCTACAGCGATTGCGCCGCTGTTCAGGTCGGCACTCGCGCCGACGGCAATGATTTTCCCGACACCCGCGTCGGCGGCTCGCGCCATCATGGCGGCGGTTTCGGCAGGGGATGCGTTCCCGTAGAAATGTGCGTGTGTGTCGAAGAGCATAGTGATTAGTGGATAGTGGTTAGTGGGTAGTGATTAGAATGGACGGAATGGACTGTATGGACGATATGGACAAAGAAAATCCTGCCCAAAAAAAACTCTGCGCCTCTGCGTCTTTGCGAGAGAAAAGCAGAGCCAT
>Ga0123353_10015418_pt1 | contig 11101 bp, 5 predicted proteins | sample TergutLab28metaG_3_FD_92763 | JGI IMG/M metagenome (GOLD analysis project Ga0123353, IMG submission 92763) | Labiotermes labralis P3 segment gut microbial communities from Petit-Saut dam, French Guiana - Lab288 P3 | ecosystem: Host-associated > Arthropoda: Insects > Digestive system > Gut ... | reverse complement strand
TCAAATGAATCGCACCACCTCAATAGATTGGTGATATAGGAAACGGAATGGTAATCATTTCTGCAAGCCTTGTAAAAATATCATCGTATACATTTTTTTTTTCTTTGCAACAAATAAGCCCACGTCTAGTGGCATAATCCAATATTGTTTGGATGTAACTTTTTTTGCCCATTCTTCGTATAAGTTGATAGAAGATTTCATATCTTTGCGTCGAATTAAAAACAGTTTGAAGTGAGTGGATAAAGGATATTAGGACTTATTGGATAAAGCATTTGCTTTATTGCTTGTGGTTTCCAGAAAATCTCCAATTTGATGAAATCAACTAAACGTAATAAGTAAGTGTTCATGTTACGGGCATGGGCTTTTCTTATTTTAGTTGATGGGTGTTTGGAGATACCTCTGGAAGCCAATAAGTTGAGTTTATGCCTTTTTAGTTTAGAGATGTAAATAATTAATAATCAAATAAATTTTAGTAATATGAATAGAAGAATGTTAGTTTTAGTAGAGGTTTTATTAGGAGTAATATTGCATGTAAAATATTCTTTTAGCCAAACTCCTATTATTGGATATGATGAGGTTTCATGGGGTGCAAGTATTGAAACTGTTAGACAACATTATCCAAAAATCACAGACCTTCAATTTAATATTATTGATGATGGAAGAAGAGTATTTGAAGAAAATGTTAATATTGGAGGGAAAGGCAACATCACCTCATTGAAAGTAGATGCCATTGTAACCACCGCAAATTCCGGTTTGCTTGGCGGAGGAGGCGTAGATGGCGCAATTCATCGAGCGGGAGGCTCTCAAATATTAGAAGAGTGTAAAGCCATTCGCGAAAAGCAGGGAAAACTTCCTGCAGGCGGGGCTGTTATCACGAGCGCAGGAAACTTGCCTGCCAAATATGTCATTCACAACGTTGGTCCCGTATGGGAAGGCGGCGCTCACGATGAAAGCGTCAAATTGGCAAACTGCTATCTAAACTCGCTTCAGTTGGCGATTGACAACGACTGCAAAACAGTAGCATTTCCAAATATCAGCATCGGCGTATTTAGCTATCCGAAACAGGAAGCGGCAAAGATTGCCTTAAAAACCGTAACCGACTTTCTGTCAGAGTATCGGGAAATTGAAAAGGTAGTGTTTTGTTGTTTTGATGAAGAGAATTATGGGATATTTTTGGGATAATGTTTATGAAACAGTATTTTTGTCGAACATAAATTTCTAAAGATAAAAGGGGTAATTATAAATAAAGAACGATGAAAGAAGCAAATATATTACAAGAAATATGGCAAAAGTTCACGGATGTTCAGGAACAGATGTTGAATTTACGTTCTGTTCCAGTATCTGTTATTCCAAATTCCGCAAAAATTGTAGGCGAAAAACTACACTTAACAGCAGACGAAAATGACAAAACAGGTAAAATCATTAATGAGATTGCTTCTACATTCAAAATAAGTTCAGATGAAGTAAATATAGAAAAAGGTTATTTCTTTGTTGATGCCGATATTGCTAAAAACATTAGCAAAGAAGATAAAAAAATATTGTCTGAGAAAGCATCTGCTAATTATATTGTTTTTCATCAAATACCTGTTATTGATGGTGTAATTTCAATAAAAAAAGATGAAAATAAAACAATTACCCAGTTTAAGAGATTTATGGATGATATTTCTATAGATTGTTATCATATTAGAAGATCAAAAGATAAGAATAGATATGCACGAATAAGAATCAGCTACAAAGATTTAAAACACATTGTACCTGTAGGATTATTCAATAATTGTGATATTAAATTGTCTTCTAAAGCTATATTCAAATTAGAATCTCAATTATATCCTAAAGAGATTTTTAGTGTTTTTAGAAAAATCAAATATTTGAATTGGCAACAAGATGAAAACATTTTTGAAGTAGAATTTGATTGGAAAACAGAAAACCCAAGTAATGTTATACATAGTTTGAAGAAAATATATCCTGAATTCAATATATTACCCTATGATGAAAATGTAGTATGCAATATTCGTTATAAACCATTTAATAATCAGAACGTAAATTTTTTAAACGAAATATCTTCTATTCTAACAAACTCTTTTCCTAGTATTCAATTGTATGATAATACTGAAAAGGGGTATATTTATTTTCGACAATTTTATTTTGAAAAAAATCAAATATATCGACTCAAGGAAGCAATTAATAATGAACTTCTTGAAATAGATTCTTCAATAATATCATATAAATTCTACGAAATTCCTGATAACAAAGAAAAATACATTTTTGAAATAGACTTGCAGTCCAAAAAAGAATCACAAGCCTCTGCCGTAAAAGAACTTCGAGGTTATAAATTTTGTGTAGGAGAAAGTGAATTTGGCAAATTGCTCAAAGTAAAATATCCACAAATGATTTTTGACATTTCGGGGGATAATTTTGAAACAACAAAACAGATATTTGAATCTCACGCAGTCTGCTCAATAGCGCCTAATTTAACGGGTGACTTGGAGAAAATACACAGACTAAAAAGCTCTCTCAATAATATTTTGTATGGGAAGAATTTGCAAAATCCAAATTTGAAAGATTTTATCTTTGATGCAACTAAAGCAAAACCTGTTGATTTTTTAAATTTGAATTTGACAAAAGAGTTGGCTTGTTCGGATATGGATGATTTTAAAAAACATATTCTGAATAAACAAATTAATGAACCACAAATAGATGCTATAATAAAAACATTATTGGCTGAAGATTTAGCATTAATACAAGGTCCTCCTGGAACAGGAAAATCAACAGCAATTGCAGAAATCATTTGGCAACATATCCGTCGTAACCCTAACGAGAGGATTTTATTGACTTCTGAAACGAATTTGGCTGTCGATAATGCTATTAACAGAACAGTAAATCGAAATCATAACTTGGTAAAACCAATTCGTATTGGCGATGAAGAAAAGTTGGAAATGGAAGGGCGACAATTTTCCATTGATGTAATGAAACGGTGGGTTGAAAATGTATCTGTTGAAAATGATGCAGAAGAAAAAACCGAAGATGAAGAAAGTTTGCCACAAAAACTAATTTTGCAAAATTGGATAGATAATATAAGACGAAGGATAAAAAAATCAGAATTGGATGATACTGTATTTATATTGTGGAACAGTTTTTTATCCAATCCTTCAAAACAGACACGAAAAATATTTTATGATAACTATGTGAAAAACTGTAATGTTGTCGGGGCAACTTGTAGTTCTATTGGACAAACTAATACGCAGGGAAAATGGACAAATTTTTATTGGGGATTTCAAGAAATATTTGGACAAAGAAAGAAACTTGAATTTTCAACTGTAATTCAAGATGAATCAAGCAAAGCAACTCCTGCAGAACTTTCCTTGCCGTTAATATATGGCAAGAAAAACATTATAATTGGCGACCACCGACAACTTCCGCCAATGTTAGATAAAGAGGAGTTTAAATTGTCGTTGGATTTTTTATTAGACAGAACTGAAAATAAAGAAGACAAAAAGAGAATCAAAGAATTAAAAGATTTTGTTATTAAGCGTTTCGACGAAATGGAAAAATCACATTTTGAACGTTTATTTGAAAAAATTGATGACAGTTTAAAAGGTGTATTCAATCTTCAATACCGTATGCACCCTGATATAAATGACGTAATTAGGCAATTTTATGTTAGAGATGGAGGATTAGAGTGTGGCTTAATTACTCCGATTGACTTAGGTGTTAATGACCCTGATATGAAGAATCCTGTTTCTCGTTATCACGGTATTGAAATAGACGGCTTGATGTCAAAAGACAATCACACTATATGGATTGATACAAATTCGCCTGAATTATTGGACGGTACTTCGAGAACGAATTACGGAGAAGTAGAAGCCATCCGAGAAATCTTGACAAAATTCCGGCACTCTGATAGTTTTAAGCAATATCAATCGTTTTGGGATAATCCCGAAGACCAACAAATAGGCTTGATTAGTTTTTACGGAAAACAAATCAAATTATTACGAGATCTACGGAATGAGTTTAGAGATATTCCAATTCGAGTTAGCACTGTTGACCGTTTTCAAGGAATGGAACGCAACATTATCATTGTTTCAATGGTGCGAAGTAATCGTATTTCTGCCGACAAAAAGCAAAAAGCCGATATAAATTTGTATGGAGAATTAGGATTCCCCGAACAGAAAGATTTAGGGTTTGCACAATCGCCGAATCGTCTTAATGTGGCGTTATCGCGTGCAAAACGCTTGCTCATTATCGTGGGAAATAGTGAATTATTTAGGCAATATATCAATCCCAAAACAAAAGAAAAAATATACGACAATGTGTATCGAACAATAGCGAACAATCCTAATGGAAAAATCATTAAATACGAGGTACAATGAATTGGCAAGATATAATACATAATTCAGAACTTGTTTATGCTTCAACTCCCGATGATAAAATGTTTCGCACATGGAGTTTGAAGAAAACAACTTGCAATGTTTCGTTTTATGAAACCTATCCTGTTGAAGATATTGACAGAATTATTTGTGGTATTCTTGACTCAAACAATGGCTGTCTGGAAGAAGATAAGATTGCAACGATTTTGGGATTTAATGTTATAGACAATTTTGATGTAATGCCAAAACGATATGCCGACAAAGCAGAAATTGATATTTTCAGGGCAATAACAAAACCTGTTTTTGATTGGGGATTAGTTGCAAAAGAAAAAGAATCTGACATCTATACGCTGACTGAATTAGGCTACCGAGCATTAGAAACAGGGAGGAAATATAGATTTTATTCAGGCAAGAAAATTCTATTTGAAAATTTTGGGATAAAATCGCAGGATAATAGCGATAGCCTGTTTTTTCCATATTATTCCGAATTGGGCGAATATTCCGAAATCACAGGTAAAACTCTGATTGAATATGAAAGAATAATATTTACAGATGTTTTTGATATTGAAGAATCGGATTTAATCAAACGCCACAAATTACAATCCAAAGAAATTTATCATATATACCTGTCTGAAACAACCCATTATTTTGATATAAAAAGTTGTGATGTTGATATTCGTTTATATAAACAAAACAAAAAATATTACCCTGTCATATTCTACAACAGTCAAATAAGCATTGAGGCAACAGAGTTGTTATACAAACCCGAAAATGCTTGTCTTAAAGAAAAGAAAATAGAGTGGGGATTGTATCTTAAACTTATCAAAGACCCTGATACAGTTTTGGATTACGAAACAATTATCCCATTTGAAGATTTATTAGAATTGGATTCTTTGGTAAAAGATACTCGTTTGGTTTGGAAAGACGAGCAACTTTTCACTTTTATTGCCGAAAGAGCCAATGCTAACCAATGGCATACAATTTCTAATCAATGTCCGATAGAAGTTATTAAAAAACATATTGAAAAATACGCTGAAAAATGGGATTGGACTTCATTATCATTGCGGATTGACGATAATTTCTTAATTGAAAATGCAACTAAATATCCTTGGAATTTTGAAGCTATATCTGCCAAAGAAGATATAAGCATTGATGTTCTTAAAATATTACTCCTAAATCCCGAACTAAAAAAGCAAGAGTGGGATTGGGACAATATAATGCCACATTTGGATTTTGATTTTATCAAAACCAATATTGACAAAATAGATTTCGAACTGTCTGAACTGACAAAGGCGGATACAAATGCTATTAGAGCGTTAATTGCTCAATATCCTGAAAAGAGATGGAATTGGTCGTATATTTCTGAAGAATATGAGTTGACATTTATTTTAGAAAATATTTATGATTTCAGAAAATATTTGCAATTTAAAAAAGTCATTAATCGGGCTTTTACCGACGAAAAATATGTAATACCATTTTGTTGTTCTGTATATTTTCAACAATCGTTATTAGATACCAAAGAAACAATATTAAAAGACTATTCTCCAAATCAAGAAAAATATATATGGACTGATAATTTAATAGATTTGTTGGAATCCTTTGGATATCTGATTTGGGAAAGCGGCAATTATGTTTGTGGTTTTGAATGTAATCCAAATATTGAGTGGTCTTATAACTTTTTCAAAAAATATCATTCTAAAATTGTCACTGAAAAAGGTTATTCTTTTGTTTCTCAAAAAATCAGAGACACTAACATTGTCCTAAACTATCTCAACTTTAATTGGGATTGGAATGCTATTTCTACTAATGCTGACTTAATCTGCAACAAAGATTTTGTATTGACCATAGCAGACAAATTGAATTTTGCTTTGTTAGTGAAAAATATTGACAGCGAGTTTTTAGAAGAACTTTTTGAAAAGTCTAATATTCTTACATTTTTAGAAAATAATCCTGAAAGTTGGCTGCCCGTAACAGAAAATGCCACCATTGAATTTGCTAGAAAACATATTGATTATAATTGGGATTGGGCAGTTTTAACAAAGCGTTTTTGTTCTTCCATAAAAATTGAAGCTCTTGGTAATCCGAAATGGATTGACAAATGGGATTGGAAATATCTTACCCGTAATTTGGATTTATCCAAAATATACGACAATTTAGATTCGTATATTAATTATTGGGATTGGGAATATTTGACAGAGAAATTAGATAAATCTTTTATTCTTCACAATCTCCAGAAATACAATAATTACTGGGATTGGAGCTTGCTTTTGTGTGAACAATTAGAAAAACAAGATTTGTTATTTGCGAACAATTTATCGGAAGTAACAACTTGTGTATCTGTCTTGCATGATGATTTGCAAGAAAATCTTTGGAAAGTTATTACTCGTAAATTTGATTATGTGGAATTAGAGCAATTGATAAAACAAACTATTTCTACAGATTGTGTTAATTTTTTCAAATGGGATTATGCCTTTTTTTATGACTTACCTGCATTTAATCTTCGGAACTATCTGCAAAACTATATAGATTGTATTAATTGGGAAAAACTTTCTTGCAGTAAAAAATTAAACAACGAACTGTTTTTTGATAAGAAATTGTTTGTTTTTAAAATTTGGATAAATGATGTTTTTCGGATATTAGGAAATACTGACTATTTTTGGGACTTCAAAATGCTTTCAAAAATCAACAATATTAATTGGTGTGACAATGTTTTAGAACAATTCATAACTCTATGGGACTGGGAATATCTTTCTCTTCATAGTTCTTGTTTTAAACAAGATGATAATCAATTATCAAGAATGTACAAGTTTCGAAATTACATTGATTTTTCAAAATTTTCTGAGAGGAATGACTATTCAATATCAGAAGAATTGATTCAGAAATTCATCAAATTCAAATGGAATTGGCAAGTTCTTTCAAAAAATCCAACAATAAACTATTCCGCTAAATTTTTATGTGAAAACAAAGAGAACGATTGGGACTGGGTTATGTTATCTGATAGAGAAATCAAAGATTTTAACAATGAAACGCTTTTACAGTTAATCGATAAAAGTTGGGATTGGTCTTTAATATCGGAAAGAAAAGACATTACTTTTTCTGAAGATATAATAAGTCAACTAAAAGACAAACCTTTGAATTGGGAGGTTGTTTCACAAAATGAGTCCTTTGTTCCTACTGTAACAACATTATCATTGCTCAAAGGCAAAGTTTTAGATTGGTCGGCTATTTCCAGAAACGAAAATATTTCGGCAGAAATTCTTTGGGATTACAGAGGGAAATTGAATTGGAAGTATCTTACAGGAAACAAACAATTTGATATTTCAGATACAGAATTATTACATAAATATCTGGAGTTTGTTGATTGGAAATTTGTTTCACAATCGGAAAAATTTCAAGTAGCCATTGACAACTTAAAACAGTTCAAAGAAAAATTGCATTGGGTTACAATCAATTCAAGGAAGGATTTTTCTATTTCTGAAGAATTGCTTGAACCTTTTGCCGATGTTTTGAATTGGACAAATGTTTCCAAATCAATGGAAATATCATTTACTGAAGATTTAATTGAAAAATACAGGAAATATTGGGATTGGGCAGAATTAAGGAAGAATGCCCAAATCATTGACCGATTGGATGCAACTTTAATAAAATATCAAGAAGAATTTAACTGTGCGGACTTTTTAGAGAGATTCCAATACAGAAAGCCATACATTTATCATTTTACTCACTTATTTAATGCTGTTGATATTATCAAAAGACGTAAAATATTAAGTCGAAACAAAGCAAAAGAACTTGGATTGTTGAAGTATGATGCTGCCGGAACTGTTGTTGAAAGAAGCTCGAAGGCGCACCCATTCGCCCGCTTCTATTACCGCCCACAAACTCCTACACAATTCTATAATGAATGTTTGGGTTGGGATGACTCATTAATTACAAGTTACGGAAAATCATATTTCACAAAAGCCCAAAATCTTGGGTTACCAAAATGTCCAATTCCTGTTTTCTTAAAATTCGACCTAAAAGAAACACTTATAAAAATGCCTGAAAAATGCTTTTATAGTACTGGAAATATGCAAACAGATAGGGCTAATGTTATAAAAATAACGGATAATCCTGCATTACTTCAAATGAATTATTTGTTTGATAATATTTCAGATGCTTTTTATATGGCTGGTGGTCCAAATAATTATGATAGACACCGTCATATTAACATAATGGAAAGAATCAAAGAATATTCGCAACAAGAATTTCTTATAGAAGAAGAATTTGATTTTTCGCAATTGGATAATTTAGAAATTATCTGCTACGATGAAGAACAAGCCCGTATTCTTAAAACACAATTGATGAACGATCCTATTTGCGAAAAGATACATTCAAATGGATGGGATATTTTTCACAGAAATAATAGAAAACTTAATATAAGCGATTCTGAAACAGAAGTATTCATTTCTTCTGAATATAAAGATAAAGCGTACTTATCCATAAAAGGAGAAGGATTGCAGAGTATTCAAATTTTGAATCCTGAAAACATTCAAAAAGAAACGGCAACAGAAATTCTTGTTTATCCTGAAATACGGTTTACAAAAACTGAGCAGCTTATTGAAGTACATTTTGTAGATTTGGCAATTGGGGAAAGAGATTGGTTAGTTTATTCTAATAAGCCATTACGGAATCAAAAAATAAAAACAAAGTTTATGATTTCGGATGATACAATAAACGATTTCTTGAATATAGATAATCATCTGAAACTTAAACTTTCAAAGGATTTGTTTTACCCAAACATGGTTAATTCCTGTCATGGAATCAGCCATACGACAAGAGTTTTATTTGCAACATGGTTGATATTACAGTATAGTCAAGATATTACTGATGATATAAGAGAAGCCGTTTATTATGCATCCATAATTCATGATTTAGGTAAAACTTTTGATAAAGAAGGTCCTATACATGGAGAAAATTCAGCGAAATTATACCACACAAAAATTCAGCAATATATTTCGGATGAAAATCTTCAAAACAAAGTACTTGAAGCAGTAAAGTATCATTCAATAAATGATGATGATTGTCCGAAAGAAGTACAAAATAATATCATTTGGAAAATTTTAAAAGACGCCGATGCGCTTGATAGAGGACGTTTTAGTAAAAGAAAATGTGATAAATCCTTTTTGAGACTTGATGTTTTTAAGACAGATACAGGTAATCAAATTGTTGATTTTATGGAAAAATTGGCGTTACAGACACAAAATCTCAAATGGGATAATCCATATAAAGAATTAGTTGAAATCATTAAACAAATTAGTTGAAATATTATGTCATACATCGAAAAGAAGGGAAATATTTTTAATACAAAGGCAATGGCTGTTGTAAATACTGTAAATTGCGTTGGTGTTATGGGTAAAGGTATTGCATTGGAGTTTAAGTTGCGTTATCCCGAAATGTTTAAAGAGTATCAAAAGATATGTTTTAAGAAATTGCTAAAACCGGGACAGATTCTTCCTTATCGTAAATCTACACCCTGGATATTGAACTTTGCCATTAAAGATGATTGGAAAGACCCATCAAAGGAAGAATGGATAGAAGAATCCTTATCAAAATTTTGTAATAATTATAAACAGTTAGGAATAACATCTATTGCTTTTCCATGGATGGGAGCAATGAACGGGGGAATACCCATAGAAACAATCAAAACAATAATAAGAAAATACTTGATGAATTTGGATGATATTGAAATCGAAATATATGAATTTGATACCACAGCCTCAGATCCTTTATATGAAAATCTTATCAGCCTTAAAGATATGTCACCTAAATATTTATCTGAAAAATCTAAAATTCAAGAACGATATTGGATTCGAATTTTAGAAATAATTCATCAAAAAAAAGGAAATAGCTTATATGAACTTTGTCATTATAAAAACAATGAAAAAAGAGTTATTGGAAAAACCAATATAGAAAGGTTGTATTTGTTTTTGTCTAACAATGAATGTAATTAATAAAAGATGAATCCCACCACCCAAACTCTCCATTCCTACTTTTCTCCCATCAACCTCCGCCTTGCTTGGGAAAGAATGATCCGTTCCAACGGCAAGGATGTCAAAGATTTTTTCGGAATAGAAATTTACGGTTCAAATCTTGACAGGAATTTGGAAAGGCTTTCAGAAGCCATCATCAACGGCGAATTTAAGCCACAGCGACCATTCAAGTATTATGAGCCAAAGGCGTCGAAAACCCACAGGACGAAATCGGTTTTAAGCATTGACGACTCTTTGGTATATCAGGCAATAGCCAACACCGTAGCAACGGTTAATTACAAAAGGTTATCGGCGAACGACAGGTTCGTTTTTGGCAGCGTCCTGCATCCCGAAGTTGAAAAGGGAACAGACCTGCTGGAAGAACCCGATGCAGAATTTTACTTTTTCAAATACTACATTCCGCTTTACAATCAGTTTGTCAATTCGGTAAACACCGAAATTGAGAATACCAACATTCGTTTCAAACTTGAAACCGACATCACCGGTTTCTTTGATTGCATACCTCACTCCAAATTGCTGATGACTTTACATAAATTTGGTGTTGAACCCGAAATTCTTGATTTACTGAATGATTGTCTGAATATCTATTCGGGGACAAAAGAATCTGTAACCCCCGGCGTGGGAATTCCACAAGGACCGGCAGCATCATTCTTTTTCGCCAACGTATTTCTGAACGACCTTGATTACCTCATCAGCCAAAGCGGT
>Ga0123353_10015417_pt1 | contig 11101 bp, 9 predicted proteins | sample TergutLab28metaG_3_FD_92763 | JGI IMG/M metagenome (GOLD analysis project Ga0123353, IMG submission 92763) | Labiotermes labralis P3 segment gut microbial communities from Petit-Saut dam, French Guiana - Lab288 P3 | ecosystem: Host-associated > Arthropoda: Insects > Digestive system > Gut ... | reverse complement strand
CAGGGTGATGCTCGTGCCCATGGGCATCTGGCTGAAGTCGACGATCAGGTCGTACCGCTCGGCCGGTGAGATCAGGAAGTTCAGCATGCGCAGCGGGGCGCGCAGACCGCCGTCCGTGCCGATCAGCCAGAACGGCAGCGTGGGCTGAGGCAGGACGTCGCGGGGAGTCTCGAACCGCAGCCGCCAGAAACGCTCGTTGGAGGCGTTGAGGAGGCGAAACCGGTAGCGGCGTGGCTCGACGGCCAGGAACGGGTACGCCTTCCCGTTGACGACCGGGGTGTCCTCGCCTTCCTGCAGGGTCATGGTGTAAGCGAGCGTGCCGTCGGAGTGGAAGGTCTTGTCCTGCAGGATGAGCGGGACCTCGAACTCGCCGCGCGGCAGTCCGAGGTGCCGGTCCTCGGGGTCGCGGATCGTGTAGAGGCCGGCCAGGCCCGCGTAGACGTTGAGGCTGGTCATCCCCATGCCGTGGTCGTGGTACCAGAGCAGGCACGACTGGTCGTGGTTGGTGTAGCCGTAGATCGCCTCGTTGGGTTTGACCCGGTCCGGATCCAGAGTGGTGTAGGAGTCGGCATGGATGCCGTCGGGGCTGTACGACTGTTTCGGCATGCCGTCGGACTGCGGCGGAGTGTAACCGCCGTGCTGGTGGACGACGTTCCACACGTTGACGTCCGGCGGGAACGGCACCTCGCTCTTGTAGGGAGGCGGCGGGATCGGGGTCAGCTGGGCGTTGCCGCTGCGGATGTCGTCGATGACGAACTGGAACAGGTGCGTGGTCGGCAGCCGGTTGCGCCACTTGACGACCGTCGGGTGGTCCCTGGTCACCTCCAGGGTCGGCCCGAGGTAGCCCATGCCGATCGGGCGGTGGGGACGGTGCGGATGCGTGGCCCAGTACCCCCACACGGTCGCAGGTCCGAGATCGCGGTGAAAGCGCCAGGAGCCCGGCCGCATCGTGATCTCGTAGTAGTCCGCGCCCGGGTAGACCGACCTGTCGGGGATCGCGGTCAGTGGCGTGGGCAGCGGGTCGACGTACTTCTCCAGCGGTGGCGTGTGCGGAATCTGCGTGTCCGCGGACGCCCCTCCCCCCATGTCCGGAACCGACTCCGCCGGTGTGGCCGTCGACGCGTACGCCTGTCCCCCCGGAGAGCCGCTGGGAAGCATGGCCGCGCCCCCCGCAGCACCAGCCATGAGGAATCCCCTGCGTCCGACCATCGTCCTGAACCTCCCGTTGCCGCGGATGACGATCGAGAGATATCGGTCCGGATCCGGGCCCGGACTCGCCCCGCCGAACTGGACCCGCAAAGCCACTCTTCGGGCCGATTTCGAGTGTTGACGGCCGGCGGTGGAGGGCATCCTGGCAGAACCGTTTCCTTGATCGTCCCCGGCAGGAGTCGGCGGGGCGCCGGAAATGCCGCTTTGGGCGCTCGGTCGGTCACCCGGAAACGGCCCGGGCCCCCTTCGCGAGGGGCCCGGGCCGTTGGGCGGTCAGTTGGAGTAGACCTCGGCGCGGTCGACGGAGATGTACGCGGCGCCGGAGGAGGCGTTCTTGGTGCCGGTGACGCGGACCCTCACCGTGTGGCGTCCGTAGGGGAGTTCGGGGCTGACATAGGTCACCTGTTCTCCCATGCGGATCGCACCGTAGTAGTCGCTGGTCGTTTCGGCGCCGCCGTCCACCGAGATGGCGGCGATGCCGTTGCCGGTGTCGCGCACCGACAGCAGCGCGATCCGCGTGCCGGTGAACGTCCAGGTCGCGGTGGCGCCGGTCTCGGCGCTCCAGTGGTCGTTGCCCCAGAAGCACTGCACGCCGCAGCCCGAGCCGGAGTTCCAGGTGCCGGTGTACGCCACCGAGCCGTCCGCGCTGCTGGTGTTGGTGTCGTTGATCCAGTACGGGCCGCCGCCGGGATCACCCGAGGGAAGGTCCTGCGTGGCTCCGGCAGCAAGCGGCGAGCCGAAGTCAGGTGTGCCGTCGGCGTTCCAGGTGAACCGCTGGGCGCGCGTGGTGCGGCCGTCGTAGGTGTAGGCCGAGGTGTTCTTGGCGTGGTAGACGATCCAGTCCTGGGTGCCGTCGGGGCTCTTGAAGAAGCCGTTGGAACCCGGGCCCCACGCGCCGGTGGAGTCGTTGCGGGAGAAGACCGCGCCCTGGTGCTGGCTCCAGTTGCCCGGCACCAGCGGGTTGGCGGAACTGGGAAGGGACTGCATCCACAGCTGGTAGTCGGGGAGCCCGGTGTCGCACGTGGAGTACACCAGGAACGTGGTGCCGTTGTGCTGGAGGATCGAGGGCGCCTCGCGGATGGTGGAGCAGCCGCCGGCCGTGGGCAGGTAGACACGGTTGCCGGACACCGTCCAGGGGTTGGACATCGGCGCGATGTAGATGAGGTTGTGGCCCTCCGTGCCGGCGCCTGACCACAGGACGTACAGTCGCCCGTCGCTCTGCCGCAGCAGCACGGGATCGATCGCCCACACGTCGGGCGCGTTGGGCGCCTGGAGTTCGCCCTTGAAGTGGTACGGGCCAAGGGGATCGGTGCCGGAGGATTCGATCACGTACAGGCGGTGGTGGTCGTCCACGCCGTCGTCGGCGGTGTAGTAGACGTACCAGTGCCCGTCGATCAGGTAGAACGACGGCGCCCACACCTGCTGGTTGCGCGAGGTGTCGGTGTCCTGCCACACGGTGGTGCGGGGCGCGGTCAGCAGGTCGCCGAGGGTGGGTGCCTTGGCGATGCGCACGGCGTTGCCCTCGGTGGCGGCGAGATAGTAGTTCCCCTTGTAGTAGGTCATGTACGGGTCGGGGCTGGTGCCCAGCGGATTGCGGAACGTGCCGGTGGCCGCGTGAGCGGGTGAGGGCGTGAGGGCCACGCAGTACAGGGCTGCGAGCAGCAGGGCGAACAACGCTGCCGCCAGTGATCTGACGGGCCACGGGAACGGGCCGGACGGGCGCACGGCTACCTCCATGCGGTGGGGGCTGACGTCGGGTCACGTGGGCGCGAGCCTAGAGATTACAACGTTGTACATGACAAAAACAGAGGGGCCTGGGAGTCCTTGGGCCCGGGCCGCGGCCCGAAGCGCCCTCAAAAGAGGGGCACCGGCGCGGCAGTTAACGGCCGGCGGAGGTCGCGATCACCGGCAGCACCTTCTCCGCGAGGAGCGGCGCAAGATCGGCGGGCAGCGGGCGCGCGTCCGGATCGAGCCAGCGCAGCTCGGCGATCTCCGCCGACGGCGCGACACCCGGCGGGGCGGGATGGGTGAAGATATGCGCCTCGACATCCCGCCCCGGCTCGTTCGCCGCGGCAGCCCGAAATGCGCCCAGGTGCACCAGAGCCTCGGGGACGAGGTCGACACCGAGCTCTTCACGGCATTCGCGGACCGCGGTCTCCCGCGGGCTCTCCCCCGGTTCGGGCTTACCGCCGGGAAGCATGAACCGGTGGGTGCCGAGCTTGCGCACGGTCAGCAACGCCCCGGAGCCGTCACGCAGAACCACCGCGCTCACCTCGACCACTCCCGCACCCGACACAGCGCCAAGCGTACGAGGTCGTCGACGCTCGCACGATCGGGTTCCCCGAACTCCACACGCCCGTCGCCCGGTTCGGACGCTGCCCGATCCGATGGCGGCGACTTCGTCGTCGTCAAGCCTGCTCCCGCTCGCCGAATCGCACTTTCACCACGCCGAGCCCGGACAGGTGATCGGCCGGGTCGGGCGGTAGCGTCGCCCGACCCCGCCGGTCGATCAGCCGACCGCAGGTTGCGCGGCCGCGAGCGCCCGGCCGTGGCGGGCGGAGAAGCAGACGAGGGCGACCAGGACGTCGCATACGCCCGCGACGGCAAGGCAGATCCGGAAGCGGTCCTCGGCCGGTGCCCCGGGGAAGGCGGTGACGCTCTTCGACAGCGGCCCCAACATGGACGGAATCCCCACCACCGACATGACGCGTCCGAGCCGGCCGGGGCCTGCCTCGCGGGCGAGGATCGTCTGCCCGGTGGGCAGCAGCATCCCACCACCGACCCCTTGCACAGCTCGTGCGACGATCAGCAGCGACATCGAGTTCGCGAGACCGCACAGCAGCGAACCCAGCAGGAACGTCGCATTGGACGCGATCCACACGTTCTTGCAGCCGAACCGGTCGTTGGCCCAGGCGGTGAGCGGCACGACCGAAGCCAGCGCGAGCAAGAGCAAGAGTCGGGAGCCGACGTGGTCCACGGAATCTCCCATCGCATCGCGCGGCTCGCGTCAGCCCAATGGACGCCGCCGCACCGCCCCAGCGAGTCTCGGCCCTCGGGTCCCTTTTCGGTGCTGCACCGCTCCGCCAGGCAGAATCGGACTGCGACCCAAGCCGCGCCTGCGCATCACACCGACGTGCCCACCAAGCTGCTCGTTCCGGCCCGAACGGACCACAGAGTTCAGCGCGACGACCAGCTCGGAAGGTCGCGCGTTGGCCCGACCGCAAAGGTGAGGGGGAGGCGGATCAGGCTTCCGGAATGGCGCGGCCGTAGCTGGCCAGCGTGACGTCCCCGGGCTCGGGACCGCCGCGCCTTCCGGTTTCGAGCCCGTCGATGGCGTTGAGCTCGCCGGAAGTGAGTTCGAAGTCGAAGACGTCCAGGTTCTCGGCGATCCGCTTCGGCTTGGTGGACTTGGGAATGACGGAGCGGCCCTGCTGGATCCCCCAGCGCAGCAGCACCTGAGCCGGACTCTTACCGTGTCCCTCCGCGATGCGCGTGACCACCGGGTCCTGAAGGACACTCCGGCGGTCCTCGCCGTATCCGGGGTAGAAGGTGATCCCACCGATGGGGGACCACGCCTGATTGACGATGCCGTGCTCGTCGTCGAAGTCGAGCACGGAGCGCTGCTGGAAGTAGGGGTGGATCTCCAGCTGGTTCACCGCGGGGACGACAGTGGTCGCCTCGAGCAGTGCGGTCAGATGGTTGACCATGAAGTTGCTGACTCCGATGGCGCGGACCTTGCCGTCGGCCAGGAGCGTTTCCAGCGCACGGTAGGCCGCCAGGGTCCGGTCGAAGTCCGAGGGCAGTGCCTGGTGCAGGATCAGCAGGTCGATCTGGTCGACCCCCAGCTTGGCGGCGCTCTTGTCGAAGGCGTGGAGCGTCTCGTTGTGTCCGTAGTCGCTGATCCAGATCTTGGTCTCGATGAAGATCTCGCCGCGTGGTACGCCGGAGTCGCGGATCGCCTGGCCGACCTCGCGCTCGTTGCCGTACGCGGCCGCGGTGTCGATGTGCCGGTAGCCGAGTCCCAGCGCGGAGGTGACGGCGGCCTTGGTCTCTTCGGGCGGGGTCTGGAAGACACCGAGTCCGAGGGCCGGCATCTGAATGCCGTTGTTGAGGGTGAGCGTCTGCATCACACGTTCCTTTCATTGCGGGTGGCCTGTGAGGGCACGATGAGCGTGAGGACGGCCAGCAGCGCCAGTGCCAGCAGGACGGCGGAACCGGTCAGGGCCGTGCCCGACCGGGCCGCGATGTCGGCAGCTGCGTGGCCGGCGGACACGGCGGCGGCTGCGGCGGTCAGGATGCTCAGGCTCAGCGCGCTGCCGATCTGGTGGACGGTATTGACCAGGCCCGAGCCGGCGCCGGCGTCCGCGGGTGCGACGCCGTCGACACCGCTGGAGGTCAGCGGGGCCAGTGCCAGTCCTTGGCCGGCGCCGACGAGCACCATCGGCAGCGCTATGCCCGTCAGGTAGGGGGTGTGCACGTCCAGGCGGCGGAGCCACACCATGCCCGCCAAGGTCAGGACGACACCGGTGAGGAGTACCAGTGGCCTGCTGAGCCGATCCAGCAACCGCGGCACCTGGACGGCGAAGGCGAAGTTGACCAGCGTCATCGGCAGGAAGGACAACCCAGCTTGCAGCGGTGTCCAGTGGTAGACACTCTGCACGAACTGCGCGGTGAAGAAGAAGAAGCCGATCATCGCGCCCATGTAGAGCATTCGGGTGATGTAGGCACCGCTGCGCTCCCGGCTGGCGAACAGCCGCAGCGGCACGATCGGCTGCGCCGCCCGCTGCTCCACCCGGACGAACAGTGCCATCATCGCCGCGCCCGCTGCCAAAGGAATGAGGGTGGCCGGGGCGGTCCAGCCGGCATCAGCCGCGTTCACGATGCCGAGGACCAGCGCGGTCGAGCCCAAGGTGGCCAGCAGCGCCCCGGTGACGTCGAAGCGGCCCCTTCGGCGGGTGGTCTCGGGCAGGAACCGCATGGCCAGCACCATCATCACGATGCCGATCGGAACGTTGAGGAAGAATCCGGCCCGCCAGGAGATCAGGTCGGCGGCAAGCCCTCCGACGACCAGCCCGAGTGCGGCGCCGAGACCGGCGACTGCGCTGTAGGCCGCCATCGCCCGGTTGCGGGCCTCGCCTTCGGCGAAGCTGCGCACGAGCAGCGACAAGGCGGAGGGGGCCAACACGGCGGCGCCGATGCCCTGGAGCGCTCGTGCGCCGATCAGCCACCACTGTGTCTGCGCGGCTCCCACCAGCAGCGAGGTCAGTGAGAAGACGACCAGGGAGAACAAGAACGTCCTGCGGTGTCCGAACAGGTCACCGGCCCGCGCGCCCAGGAGCAGCAGGCCTCCGAAGACCAGAACGTAGGCGTTCGTGATCCACGACAGACTGGTTTCGGAGAAGCCCATGGTCGACCGGATCTGCGGCAGCCCGGTGAAGACGATCGAGTTGTCGAGGATGACCATGAAGTAGCTGATGCAGATGATCGCGAGGATCAGCTTCGCATGGGCTGGGCCGCCGCTCGGCTCCTCCGTGGCAGGTGCCGACGCCCGCAGTGCGGTAGTGGTCATTGCGTTGCCAGCCTTGTTGCCGGGTTGGCTGCGTGGGTGCTGGTGACCGCCCCGATGGTCGACGGCACGCCGCGACGGTGCGCCGCTCCCGTCGCCTCGGTGATCTCAGAATGCCTGGTCACGGCCGCACCAGCACCTTCAGTGCCTCGCGGGCATCCATGGCCCGGTAGCCCTCGGGCGTGCCGCCGAGGTCGACGCCGCGATCGAAGACCCGCCCGGGCTCGATACGGCCGTCCATGATGTCGGGGAGGAGTTCGTCGATGTAGGCACGTGCCGGGGCGGGCCCCCCGGTCAGGGTGATGTTGCGGCCGAAGAGGCTGCCGAAACCGATCGGGGCCTCCTCGTACTGGGGTGCACCCACACGGCTGATCGTGCCGCCGGGGCGGACCACTCCGTAGGCCTGCTCGTAGGCGGGACGGTGCCCGACCGCTTCGATGACGATCGCGCTGCCGCCACCGGTGAGCTCGCGCACCTTCTCGATACCCTCGCCACCACGCTCGGCAACCACCGCGGTCGCCCCGAACGCGCGGCCGAGATCGGTGCGGGCGGTGTGCCGACCCATGAGGACGATCTGCTCGGCGCCGAGCCGCTTGGCCGCGAGGACCGCGAGCAGGCCCACGGCGCCGTCCCCGATCACGGTGACGGTACTGCCCTGCTTCACTCCTCCACGGACGGCGGCGTGATGGCCGGTGCCCAGCACGTCGGAGAGGGTGAGCAGGGAGGGGATCAGCGCGTCGTCCGCGCCGACCGGGAGCTTGACGAGGGTTCCGTCGGCCAGCGGCACGCGGGCGGCCTCTCCTTGGCCGCCGTCGACGCCGTTCCTGGCCCAGAAGCCGCCGTGCACGCAGGAGGTCTGCAGCCCCGCCCGGCAGTATTCGCACGTCCCGTCCGAGTACGCGAACGGTGCGACGACCAGGTCGCCCCTGCTCACCGAGGTCACGTCGCGACCGGTTTCCTCGACGACGCCGATGAACTCGTGACCCATGCGGACCGGGCCGTCGGAGGCGGACAGGGAATGGTAGGGATGCAGGTCGCTGCCGCAGATGCAGGCCGTGGTGATGCGGACCAGCGCATCGGTGGGCTCCTTCAGCCCCGGGTCGGGGACGTGCTCGACCCGGACGTCGCCTGCTGCGTACATGAGTGCTGCGCGCACGGTTTTCCCTTCAAGGCGGTTTCGCTCTCAGGACCCGGGGCTCGGACGGGGAGTCCCTCGGCCTCCTCCAGACAACCGCGCCAAGGCGTGCAGGTGAGAGTTACTGCTCTTCCAGGTAATGGCAGTACCTCGCAGCTCTCCGGGCAGCGGATCTACGGTGGAGGAGCCGGCACAAGATTCACGCCGATCAAGAGGAGTCACCCGTGCCCCAGGATTTCCATGCGACGCCAGCCCAGCGGCTTGTCGGCGAGGCTGCGCCCAAGCTGGTCTCCCTTACCGACGATGTCCTGTTCGGTGACGTGTGGGCGCGGCCCGAGCTGAGCCCGCGCGACCGCAGCATGATCACCGTCGCGTCCCTGGTGACCGGTGGCAACGTCGAGCAGCTGCGCGGTCACCTCGTGCGGGCCCGTGACAACGGCTGCACCGTCGACGAGCTCATCGAAGCCATCACCCATTTGGCGTTCTACGCCGGCTGGCCCAAGGCCATGTCCGCGATCGGCGTCGCCAAAGAAGTCTTCGGGATCTGACCATGGCCGGCATCGACAAAAGGAACCTCGCCGCCGAGGTCCGCGAGTTCCTCAGCACCCGACGCGCCCGTACCACCCCTGAGCAGGCCGGTCTGCCGGTCTACGGCGGCAACCGCCGTGTCGCGGGACTGCGCCGCGAGGAAGTCGCGCTGCTCGCGGGAATGAGCGTGGACTACTACGTCCGCTTGGAGCGCGGAAATCTCAGCGGCGTTTCCGATTCGGTGCTGGAGGGCCTCGCCCGCGCGCTGCAGCTCAACGAAGCCGAACGCGCCTACCTCTACGACTTGGCCCGCTCAGCCACTCCTTCAGGGCGGCGCTCCACTGTGACCGCCTCCCGCGTCCGGCCCACCATCCTGCGACTGCTCGACTCGATGACCAACGTGCCGGCGTACGTCCGCAACGCACGGTTCGACATCCTCGCCGCCAACGAACTGGGCCGGGCACTGTACGCGCCCGTCTTCGACTCCCCGCTGTTCGCACAGCGCGGCCCGATCAACACCGCCCGCTTCCTGTTCCTGGACCCGGCCGGCCGTGACTTCTGGGCCGACTGGGACAAGGGCGCCGACGACTCCGTCGCCTTCCTGCGTACCGAGACGGGCCGAGCGCCTCACGACAAGGCGCTGACCGACCTGATCGGGGAACTCACCACCAAGAGCGACGAGTTCGCCCGCCGTTGGGCCCGCCACGACGTGAAGTTCCACCGCAGCGGCGTGAAAAACCTGCACCACCCGCTGGTCGGCGATCTCTCGCTGCCGTACGAGGCGATGGACCTGCCGGCCGACCCTGGCCTGCGTCTCAACTTCTACACCCCCGAACCGGACTCGCGAGAACAGGAGGCCTTGGGCCTCCTGGCCAGTTGGGCGAGCACCGGCACGGTCGTCCCGTCCCAGAACGACTGACCACTCAACGAGGAGAGCAATTCCATGCAGTACCGACCGCTCGGCCGCACCGGCGTCCGGGTCAGCCCGCTCTGCCTGGGAGCGATGATGTTCGGCCCGTGGGGCAACGAGGACGAGGGCGACTCGATCCGGATCATCCACCGGGCCCTGGACGCGGGCATCAACTTCGTCGACACCGCGGATGTGTACTCCGGCGGGATCTCAGAGGAGATCGTCGGCAAGGCGCTGAAGGACCGTCGCGAGGACGTGGTCCTCGCGACGAAGTTCTTCATGCCGATGAGTCAGGACGACCCCAACCAGCGGGGAGGCTCGCGGCGCTGGATCATCCGCGAGGTCGAGAACTCGCTGCGACGTCTGGGGACCGACCACATCGACCTCTACCAGGTCCACCGCCCCAGCCCCGACACGGACATCTCCGAGACCCTCGGCGCCCTCACCGACCTCGTACGCCAGGGGAAGATCCGCTACATCGGCTCCTCGTCCTACTCCGGATCCCAGATCGTCGAGGCCCAGTGGGCCTCCAGGGAGCGGCACTTGGAGCGGTTCGTGACCGAGCAGCCGCCGTACTCGATCCTGGTCCGCGGCATCGAGGAGGACGTGCTTCCCACCGTGCGCCGCCACGGCATGGGCACGCTGACGTACAGCCCGCTCGCCGGTGGCTGGCTCTCGGGCCGGTACCGCAAGGACACCTCCTCCGGACCGGCCTCCGCCGCACGCCCCCAGGCTCGCTTCGACATGACAAGCCCCGCCAACCAGCGCAAGCTCGACGCCGTCGAGGAACTCGCGCTCCTCGCGGAGAAGAGCGGTCTGACCCTGATCGAGCTGGCCGTCGCCTTCGTGATCAACCACCCCGGCGTGACCTCCGCGATCATCGGGCCGCGCACCATGGAGCAGCTCGACGCCTTCCTTCCCACCGCCGACGTCACCCTCTCCGAGGACGTGCTCGACCGGATCGACGAGATCGTGGCCCCCGGGGTCACCATCAACCCCGCCGACAACAGCTACGGCGACTTCGAACTACAAGCCGACCAGCGGCGCCGCTGACGCGAACCGGCTTCTCCTGGCGGCTCTTCCGGGCTCAACTCGGTCCAGAGCGCCCGCAGGCCGGGTTGGGGCGGCGGGCGAACCGGCGGTGGCCTCTCGGCACCGGCGAGCAGCCGGACCCGCGATCGCCTGGCCCGCAGGAAGACGGGAAGATTTTCCCGTCTCTGCTTGACGCCGCGAGGGTGCTACCTCTAAACATGAGAAGAACTTCTCTCGTTGGAGTGTGCCGATGCGGGTCCGCGTGGTGGTGCTGATCACGGCGTTCACCGTGGTGATGGCCGGTCCGAACCTGCCGACACCGCTCCTGCCCGGCTACCGCGACGCTTTCGGGCTGGGCGCGTTCGGGCTGACCGTGCTGTTCAGCACCTACCTCTTCGTGCTGGTCGGCGTGCTGTCCTCGATCGGCCGGGCAGCGCACCGCGTTTCGCCCCGCGCCTTGCTGCTGGTCGGCCTCCTGCTGGGTGTCGTGTCCGACGCGTGTCTGGCGTGGGGGGCCTCGGCGCTTGCCGGAGTGCTCGCGGGCCGTGCGCTGTCGGGACTCGCGGTGGGGCTGTCGACCGGCGCGACCGCCGTACTCCTGCGGTATCACGGGCAGGCCCGGTCCGCGTCCGCGACCGCGCTGTGCGCGCTGCTCGGGTCCGCGGTCGGCACGACGCTGACCGCGACGCTCGCCCAGTACCTGCCGTGGCCAAGGACGCTG
>Ga0123353_10015416_pt1 | contig 11101 bp, 9 predicted proteins | sample TergutLab28metaG_3_FD_92763 | JGI IMG/M metagenome (GOLD analysis project Ga0123353, IMG submission 92763) | Labiotermes labralis P3 segment gut microbial communities from Petit-Saut dam, French Guiana - Lab288 P3 | ecosystem: Host-associated > Arthropoda: Insects > Digestive system > Gut ... | reverse complement strand
TGTTCAAAATCATGTCTGACCGCTACCGCAACCGAAGGAAGAGGCACAAACTACGAATGACTCTCATCTGCGCCATCAGAAATAGCGAAGTAAGGCACTGCAAAGGTTAGAGAACAGGTCTATGGTACTGTTTTTCTGAACCTAGTGCAATATCTCCTTGTGACCGAATACGCTACGTCGCAAATGGACCGTTGTGACCAAGTTGCGTTACCAAATTTCCAAGGCAGGCACCAGTTCGATGTCGGCGTGCAGGGCAACCTGTTCTTGTACCAGCCGGACCAGACGCAACACGTCATCGGAAATACAATCAGGATCGACCGTGATGAAACCAGCGTTGCGCTCATTGACGACTGCTCCACCGATTCGTGTGCCTTTCAGACCCACCTGATCGATCATATCGCTTGCCGAAGGTCCCGTTTCGGGATCTTTGAACGCCAGGACCGAAGCGGTTTCTCCCGCAGGTTGCTGCGATTTGCGAATGATCCAGAGTTTCCGCATTCGCTTTGCCAATTCCTTCGGGTCTTCTTTTTCCAGCAACAGTGTCGTCGAAAGCACGACCACGTCGTCCAAACTGCTGTAACGGTAGCCGAACGTAATTTCATTTTTCGTCAAAGTGGAAACATTGCCTGCAAGATCGACCACGCGAACGCTTTCGATCCACTGTCCGAGATCACCCGCGTGCATGGAGCCGGTATTTCCGTAGACGGCTCCGCCAAAACTTCCCGGCATGCCGACGAACGCTTCGATGCCGCCGAGTCCCTGCGAAACGGACTCCGTGATGACCTGTCCGAAGGGTGTGCCTGCCCCGGCGGTGAGACGCAAACCTTCTACGGTCATTCGACAAAATTCCGGTTTATGGAGACTGACCACCACTCCCGGCACTCCGTCTTCGGGAACGAGCAAACTTGAACCGGTACCGAGTACACGAACAGGAATCGGAATTTTTTGTTCTCGGCAGTTTTTCAGCAGAAGGATTAACTCCGCTTCATTTTCCGGTTCGGCAAAGAACTCAGCGGCACCGCCGAGTTGCAACCGTGTGTACATCGAAAGAGGAATTTCCTGCCGGACAAATTTCGGAAACAAGTCATGCAGGGGCATGGCACAACACAAGGGCTTAACAATCAATCCAGCGACTCATTGTACTCGTTTTCCATTGAAAAAAAAGAGGGGGAGCGATGACGACGGGCAATCTTGACAATCGGCGGAAAATCTATTATATCTTTGACAAAGGAAAATGAGTTCTCATACTAAACTGGATAGACTAAACCAAATGCTTCGGAAACTCGGCGGTGTTGCCGTTGCGTTTTCGGGCGGTGTGGACTCAACGTTTTTGCTCAAAGCGGCACACGACCTCTTGGGGAGCCGAGTCATTGCAGTTACGATCCGGTCGGGACTCGTGCCCCAGAGAGAAATTGACGAATCCATACAGTTTGTCCGCAACGAAGGAATCGAACACATCATTGTCGATATTGACGAACTCGACATTGCCGGCTTCGCCCAAAATCCGCCCAATCGTTGTTATCTTTGCAAGACGGCACTGTTTTTGCAGATTCGGAGTATTGCTGAAAAGCGGAGAATACCACACGTTGTTGAAGGTTCCAATGCAGACGATGTTCACGACTATCGTCCCGGTATGCAGGCACTTGCAGAATTGAACATTTTGAGTCCGCTCCGTGAATCGGGGCTCACGAAACAGGAGATTCGGCAATTTTCTCATGAATGGGGCTTGCCCACGTGGAACAAGCCGAGTCTTGCATGCCTTGCCACTCGGTTTCCTTATGGCGAACCCATTACAAGGGAACGTATCTCCATGATTGATGCGGCGGAGGAATACTTGTTAGAGTCGGGGTTTTATCAGGTACGAGTTCGCTTTCACGGGAACCTGGCACGGATCGAAACAGACGAAGACGGTTTGCGTCGGCTTTTTTCAGCAAACCTTCGGGAAAAAATTTATTGCCGATTCAAGGAAATCGGATTCGTCTATGTTTCCGTGGACTTGCAGGGTTATCGCACTGGAAGCATGAACGAAACATTGCCAGAATCGACATTGCCAGAACCGCCATCGGCACCTCTATTTCCGGTATTTCCGGCAACCGGTGCGAGGAAATGATGAGACAATGATATTGGGTACTTTTTTATTCCAAAAAATCGGCTAGACTCAGGAGCATACCAACTCGTTGCTCTGATGCAATTTCTCCTTGTTGATCCACACGTTGTGGTACTGGGCTGTTGTTCCGCACTTCTTATGTGTGGACTGACGCTGAAGGTTCGCCGACGAAAAAACTTGTTTACATTCCTTGCCGCCTCATGGATCATCCTCTTCGGAATCTTGGTCGCAGGAGCGTACAGCGTCAATCATACTACTAATATCGCTAAAGACGGATTGCAAAATAATCTTTCTAATCTTGCAAAGTCCTTTGCGGTGGCTCTTAAAGATGCCGGACACGAAAAAGTGTCCACCGATGCACCAGAAGATGACCTCTATTGGAAACTTATTAGTACAATGTCCGCTTGGCAACGAGAAATCCCTACTGTTGCGTCCGTCTATACGATGCGGCAAAATGAACAAGGGGAAATTATCTTCATTTGCTGTCCGCCTGCCGACCTTGACCGAAACGGAAAAATTGAAGGAGAAAATGAAGAATTAGTTCCCAAAGGAAAGGTCTATGAATATGATTCGGAAGAGGATATTCAGGAAATACTTGACGCATTTGGCGGTGAATCCGGGTTTAACAACGTTCCTGTCCCTGACGACTGGGGACTCTGGATTACCGCAACCGAACCGATGCTCGATGAGACCGGTGAACATGTCCATGCCGTTCTCGGGGTCGATTTTTGGGGGGAAGACTGGAATACCAATATTCAACGCGCTGTATTGTGGTCCCGATTGTTCCTTCTGTCGGTCATTGTGGTTTTCTTTGTTGTTCAAATTTTTGTGCTTCGACGGCAAATCGTGGAAGACCAATTAACCGAATACGCTGCCCATCTTGAGCAGGTCATGGACGAACTCGTTGTTGCAAAGAAGGATGCCGACATGGCTGCTCGTGCGAAGAGTTACTTTCTTGCCAATGTCAGTCACGAAATTCGGACTCCCCTCAATGCTATCCTGGGCGTTGCGGACATACTCATGAACGGTAACGCCGGCACATCGGTGGGTGCCGGGCGGGAACAACACCCGGAACTGGTCGATCTCATGCGGAAAAGCAGTAGCCAGTTACTGTCCCTCATTGATGATGTACTGACTTTTTCCAGTATTGAAGCACATCGGATTGTTCTTGAATCGGCTCCTATTCATCCTCGGCAGTTGATCGAAGACGTTAAAATGATGACGAGTGGCAACTTTGCCGAAAAGCCGAATGTAGAGTTTCTCGGCGAATGTGAGTCATCGGTTCCTGAAGTCGTTTTAGGCGATCCCGTCCGAATTCGTCAAATTCTTCTTTGCCTTGTTAGCAATGCCGCTAAATTTACCGCAGCCGGTCGCGTTACTGTCCGTTGTTCCGTGGCGCACGTGACGGACAGTATGATGACACCAGCGTCGACACCTCTTTCTGAACCTTCGCGCCCCGTTCATTTGGACCCCCAAATTGCCCAATCAAAGGGATTGCGGGGAGCGGTTCTGATGACCGAGTCTCCCGGACAGCAAATATCCGTAGTGGGTCAACCATTTTCTAGTCTATCCAAATTTTCGCACGATTCAGTACTGTTGCGGTTCGATGTGTCCGACACGGGGATAGGGATAGATCAGGGACGATTCGACTCGTTATTCGAGATGTTTACTCAAGGGGATAATTCCTTGACTCGTCAATTCGGAGGGGTCGGTTTGGGACTCAACATTGTCAAGGGACTCGTGCAACTGATGAATGGAAAAGTGCATGTCGAAAGTAAACCGGGACGCGGTAGCACGTTTTCCGTGTTAATACCGGTCGAGGAACATGCGATGCCATAAACCTTTCGCTCACAGGCAGTGTCACAAAAGCCGGAATGGAGCGCAGCGCAATGACGGTATGTTATTATCGAAGCATTTTTCGGGAAATATCTTCTAAGGAAACGTCGAAAATTGCATGGATGATGGTACGGAGCGTTGCTTTGTCGGCATTCAGATGAAGCGTTCCCTGACAGTATGTCAGCGATTGCTCCGGCAATAATTTTTGTGCAGCAGAAAAACAATTTATTTCGTAGTACGCCGCCCAGTCCGGTCCGCTACCGGGGAAACGACCGGAATTGTAAATCCGAACGATGTCATCATCGGAGTCATCGTCGGAATCTCCCGACACATCAAATGTCCAGAGCGTTAATGTTCCAACGCGAAGTTCCAATGCTCCCAAAATCGGCGGCGACTGGGAAAACGGTATTGTAACTCGGCACCGTCCATTGCCGTCTGCCCGAATGAGCAAGGCTTGCGGAAGATGTCGAATTCGGTTGTGCGGAGAACCTCCCAAATAGTCAATCTCTGCGGGAAATGGTTCCGCATCAAAATCGTCTTTCGGCGGTGTTGAAATGATGATGCACCGATTCGGACTCGCATTGAACATTCCTCGTTGCCGACTGGCTATCCAAGCCTTTTCTTTCGCTCGGACTCTATTTTCGGTGCGAAAACAGACGACCGACACGTTTTCCTGTTCGAGGGACTCGGCAAGGGAATCGCTGAACAGCGTCCCGATTTTTTGCCGATTCAATAGGGAAATTGTCCGCGACAGATGAAATTCGACGGGCACACCATTAGCATCGCTCATCGAGAGAGTCCGCTCCAAAACAGCCTTTTTTTCCTTGATACTTTCCACGGCAAAGGAGTGAATCAGTGGAGAAATCGTCCATCGATCTTCTCCGCCGATGTCTTCAAACTGGTCGGTATCCATTGCTTGAACGTTGGCGAAACCGAAACTGTCTCCTTTCAAGCCGTCGCAGGTACTTGTTAAGATTCTTCCGTTCCATTCGGGACACACGGCAAGCCGTCCGCCGAACTGGTCGTACAACTCGATGACGGTTGTTTTTTGAGCGAGATAGTTCAATGCGTCATGATACGACATTATTGGCTCGTGCAATTCAGGAACAACGGCCATGAAAACACAAAATCCCCTAAAAGTCAAGACCGTCGGACTTTCAGCGTTGCACGAAAATGGTGTGGACGCTATAATGAACCGCACGATGGGTTACATTCAAGGGTTTCGCATTAAAAACTATCGTCTTCTGAAGGACGTTGTACTGGGATCGATTCTGACTCCTGTTGCGTCCAGCAGTCAGGATGCCCCGCTGCCGGAATTGGGAAAACCGCTCACACCGATTACCGTCATCATCGGACGCAACGGCTACGGAAAAAGCACCCTCTGCGATGCCCTTGGCTTTATCGTCGATTGTCTCAAAAGCGATGCCGAACAAGCCTGCGTCTCACGCGGCGGATTCGATACGATATATTCAGAAGGTGGCGTTACCGCAAATTCCGATCGAATCATCGAATTTCAAATTCGTTACGAAAACCTGCTTTACACGCTTTGTATTGCCGCCGATGAATACAACATTCCTTTCGTCTTTGCCGAAACGCTTTCCCATGTTGGTCTTCACGGGATCGACTCCTCTTCGGTGAACTTTTTCGTCAAGCACGGTGAAGGCAAAGTTTTGCAGCCGCGGCTGAAAACAAACGAAGACATTCGTCTGGTCGATAAACGCCGATTGGTGTTGTCCACGCTCGGCAATCTGACCAACTATCCTGACATCGTGGCGTTTCGTGAATTTTTGGACAGTTGGTATCTCTGTTATTTTACGCCGGATGCCGCCAGAGTGCCGCCGCTCATTGGTCCGCAAAAACATCTTTCTCCAACCGGCAGCAATTTGGCAAACGTCATTCAATACTGGGAGCGTGAACACCGAGGACGGCTGCACGATATGCTAAATAGGGTACTGGGAAAAGTATTGGGAATCCAAAAAATCGAGACTCATCCGACGGAAGATGGTCGCCTCTTGTTGCGGTTTAGAGAGCAGACTTCCCGACCGTTTTACGCTTCACAAATGTCGGACGGGACGTTAAAACTGATTGCATATCTTCTGTTGTTAGGCGACCCGCAACCGCCGCCGCTGATCTGTTTTGAAGAACCGGAGAGTGGTCTCTATCACCGTTTGCTCGGAACGTTTGTCGAGGAGATACGTCGTCATGTGGAGGAGTCCGGCGGATCGCAGTTTTTCATAACGACTCATCAGCCGTATTTGGTCGATTCTCTTCATCCGCAGGAAGTTTGGATTCTCGACAAAGGTTCCGATTCGTTCGCCACGGTTCGGCGCACCAGCGATGATCCGATAGTGCGCAACATGGTAGCCGAAGGAATGCCCCTCGGGGCACTCTGGTTCAGTGAGTATCTCGATACGGAACTGGAACATTAGCAAGCGGTCTCGACACGAAAAGGGAACAATACATCATCCCGTTGCGGGTGGAGCGGCTTCCTTCAAGATGTACGCCTGTTCGGCAGAAATTTGTTCAATCGCTTGGGTAGGACAATGCAGAGCGATCTGGCACTGGTTGCACTGCAAACATTCTTTTTGACTGATCTGTAAAAAGAGGGAGCCATTTCCAAGCGTGAAACAGCCGTTCACACACTTTCCGCAACCGACGCATTTTTTGTGATCGACGATGTACTCAAAATAAGGGGGTTCGACTTCCCGGCGGGAAAACGCATCGACCGGACAAAGTTGATTTTCCGCTCCTTCATCTCTGGTGAAGGGCTGCGGATCAAAAAAGCCGGTGCAAAGATCGCAATATCCGCACATGGCGTAATTGTGAAAACACTTGACTGCCGAAACCGTTTTGTTGCATCGGTACGCACACACGCCGCAGCCGATACATTTTTCGGGATCAATTTGCCAAACGACCATGTCGCTGGCGATTTTTTTCTTTGCTGCCAGAAAGCCGACGGAGCCGAGCAGACCCGCCACGAGACCGTATCGGCAACACGTCTTCAACAGCGAACGGCGCGAAAGTTTTGTGTCCATAAAACGACAACGAGCCAGTAGCGAACGCGGGTCAATATACCCTTTTCCGCTCTCTTTGACAAGGGAGAGGTGTTGGTATGGGAAACAAAGCACAACGTCGGCTGCGTCGTTTACGACAACTCCTAAGCAGAAAACGGATTGTAGACTCCCGGTACAGGCACCGAACTCTCATAAAATCCATTGGCATCCGGTTGCACAGGAGCAGGTTGATCAAAACTCGTGATCTCTCCATTCGGGAAATAGGACCGTCCCTTTTCGACAAGTTCGTCCCACTTGATGACCTTGCCGCTATACGCCGCTTCTCTGCCAAGAACTGCCATCATACTCGACATCGCCCCTGTATAGCCGTCATTCATCGGCTTGTCCTCACGAATCGCCTTGACATGGGCATCATGCTCCCACTGATACATTCCCTTCGGGAAATTCTTTGGATTCCGCCAAATTTCCTTGCCGTCCGGTCCAAACAATACCGTCGGCGAGCCCGCCGGATCACATTGTCCCGTACCCGACGTTCCATGAACGTAATCCGCATTGTGAACCCAGACGTTCCTGACGTGCCGACACTGTGTAAAGTGCCGGGAACCATCGGCGAATGTGTATTCGGCAAAGAAACTGTCCCACGCCTGACCATGCCGATAGAAATCGTTTTTGTATTGCTGATACCATTCGTCCCACTCTTTTCGGTTAGCGGCGAAATCAGGTGCCTGACGCAACAGGTCTTCACGTCCCGATTTGACCAAACGTCCCCCCATTCCATTTGCCTCAACCGGATGTGCCATCCGGTCGCCTTTGCTGTGAATCCAGTTGTGTACGTCAATACGATGGCAGTGCTGTTCGACAATGTTTTCGCCGCAGAGCCACACGAAGTGATACCAGTTCCGTACTTGGAAATTCATTTCGTCTTCGCCGGGATTCCGGGGGCGGCACCAGATGGGTCCCACGTTGTAATAGCCGCGAGTGTATTGGAGGTCGCCGATCCGTCCCGCATGGATTTGTTCGATCCAGTTAACGTAAGTTGCATCGTAGCGATAACAGTAACCGACGCAAATTTTGAGATTCTTTTCGTCTGCCATTTTGTTGGTTTCCATGAAGTGCCGAAAACCGGGCGCATCCACACAGACGGGCTTTTCCATGAATACGTGCAGTCCTTTTTCGACGGCATATCGGTAATGATAGGGACGAAAACCGGGAGGCGAGGTGAGCAGTACCGCGTCGCCGGGATTGAGACTGTCCATCGCCTTTTTATAGGAATCGAGACCGCCAAAAACCCGATCATTGGGCAGGTCAACCTTTTTGTACAGTGGATTCTCTTCGTTGTTGGCATCATTTCGAAGAGCGTTGGCGGCTCCTCGTGCTGATCTTTCAAAGGCATCGGCAACGGCGACCACTTTGACATTGTCTCCGACTTGGACGCGATCTCGGATCGCCCCAGAGCCGCGTCCGCCGCAACCGACGAGAGCGACTTTCATTTCGTCGCTTCCCTGTGCGTGAGCGGATTGAGTGATGGTGAGTCCACCGACAAGGGCGGCACCGGCAGTCAGAGCGGTCGATGTCCCCAAAAATTGGCGACGTGAAAATTGACGACGGGAAGAACGAAGTGTCATAATTGCACCTTTCTGTTGAGAGTGGAAAAACAAATACTGCCGCGACGGCATACTACAACATTTTAATCAAGATTATGGGAATTGGCAAGTGTGGTGTGGTGCGTTGTTGATGGACGGTTTTTGTCCCTTGCTTTCGCAACGGGTTTTGTGCGGTATAATAGATTCAAGGTCATAGAAATCTGAAAATAGACAGAGCAACCTCATGGCAGGACATTCACACTGGGCAGGAATTAAGCACAAAAAAGCACTGGTCGATGCAAAGCGGGGAAAACTGTGGAGCAAATTGGCAAAGGCGATTATCGTGGCGGCAAAATTGGGCGGTCCCGACCCCGAAAACAACATTCGGCTCCGAGCGGCAATTGACGAAGCGAAAGCCGTCTCGCTGCCAAAGGATAACATTCAGCGGGCAATCCGACGCGGCAGCGGTGAAGGAGAAAACGAACAATTCGACGAACTCGTTTATGAAGGCTACGGACCCGGCGGGGTCGCAGTGCTGGCGGAAGCCGTTACCGATAATCGAAACCGCACCGCCCCGGAAATCAAGAAAATTTTTGAAGTCTGTGGAGGAAAACTCGGAACGACCGGTTGCGTGGCATGGAACTTCGAGAAAAAGGGATTCTTCGTGATACCCAAATCGATTCCCAAGAAAGGAGAACTCACAGAAGACTTCGTGATGGAATTTGCTCTCGAAGCCGGGGCGGAAGATGTGGTCGAAACGGACGATACCTTCGAGATCACATGTCTGCCGGACGCTTACGAATCGGTCTCTAATGCGCTCGCAAAGGCGGGAATCGAACCGGAGGAATCGCAGCTGAGTTTAATGCCAAAGGATCGAGCAGAGATCAAAGATGTCGATACAGCAGAAAAAGTCTTGAAACTAATGGAAATGCTCGACGATCACGACGATGTGCAAAAAGTTTCCTCGAACTTCGACATTTCCGATGAAATTATGAGGCAGTTGGAAAAATAGATTTTCAAGAATTTTTAAGGGTATTGTCTTTTGGTCGTCACTATGGTAAAGTAGTGCATCTTGTAGCTTTTCGTTTTTCACCCCTATTTTCAAGGAGACCCTACATGAAAAAGATCGTTTCGTTATTTTTGGGCGTTGCCCTCGTCGCTCTAACCGGTTGTACGTGCGAATCAACCAAGTCTGGTACTGCCGCCGATGCCGCCGCCGGAAAATCGAAGGAGGTTCTTGAACGAATCGCCAAACACAAAGCCCAATGGGGAGTTGACCACAAAGGTGTAAATGCCCGATACAAACCAAAACTGCTCCTTACACTCACCGGCGATATGTCGCAACCCGATGGCATGACCGTTCATCCGACATCGAAAACGATCTTCTTGAACTGTCCGAACTTCAACTATCGTCCCAACGACGAAGGTCCCAAGAAGCATCCCGGCACCCTTGTCCGCATCAAACTCACCGGCGATACGGCAACCGCCGAAAAACTTTTCGTGTATGAAGAGAAAGCCCCCTTCCCGGAGACCGGTCAGGTCGGACCGATGGGACTCTACTTCGGACCGGACGGACATCTGTACGTTTGTGATAACCAATACTTCTTCAATACGAACAACAAATCGCGGATTCTCCGTGTGCGTATGGACGGCGACGATCCCACGGGAGAAGTCGAAGTGGTCGTCGAGGGCATCAAACTTGCCAATGCGATCCTTTGGGCTGGTGACCGAATGTTGGTAACAGATACGTTCTTTGATATTGAAGGCGAATTCGGCTCCGGCGGCGTTTGGGCATTCTCGAAAGAGGACGCTCTCAAAGCTGGCACCGGCGGCAATCCGGCGATTAAACTCAATCCGGTGAAAAAGATGGGGGATGATCCACACTGCATTGCGATTTTTCTTGTCAAGCAACTGCCCGGTTGCGGTAACGGCGGTCTTGACGGTCTGACTGCCGATAAGGATGGTGTCCTTTATACCGGCAACTTCGGCAATGGCGAACTGTACCGGCTCGTCTTTGACGCAGAGGGAAATGTAACGACCGACATTATTCACGATGCCGGTGATTATTTCAGTTGTTGCGACGGCGTTTTCTACGATGCGGACACAAACAAGATTTACGTCAACGACTCGGCTGGCAATGCCATTCACGCATTTTTTCCTCCGGCGGCTGGCGAAAAAATATTGTCATTTGAAACGCTTTGGGAGAACGACGACACCGACGGTGCTGATGGTTCGCTCGACCAACCTGCCGAACTGGTGGTCGTCGACAGAAAAATGGTGATTGCCAATTTCGACTGGCCTTTCCCGGAACTGTTGAACACAAAGACACAAGAACCGAACACGCTTTCGCTCATTAACCTGAAATAGTTAACAAGTTCTTCGTTTGCAGTTCGGTTGCGCCTTGCAGGGCAAGGCGGCTAACCGTTCGCTAGTCCGCTATTGCGGGCGGCAATTGAAAAGTGCAGCGCGTGGCAATCGAAAAGTGCAGCGCGAGCGTTGGTGATTATATCTTGTTTTCTTTTTTTTGCTAGTCTCTGTACAGCGTGTATTTTCACTCCGCT
>Ga0123353_10015415_pt1 | contig 11101 bp, 4 predicted proteins | sample TergutLab28metaG_3_FD_92763 | JGI IMG/M metagenome (GOLD analysis project Ga0123353, IMG submission 92763) | Labiotermes labralis P3 segment gut microbial communities from Petit-Saut dam, French Guiana - Lab288 P3 | ecosystem: Host-associated > Arthropoda: Insects > Digestive system > Gut ... | reverse complement strand
TGCATTGCTCACGACCCTACGTGCAGTTGCGTGCGGTGCAGTGTAGATTTATGCCATGTACCAGTATATATGTGAGTCATCCATGAGTACAGATTTGCATTAATCAACCCGCAAATAAAAAAGTTTTTCTACCACATCCCCTAAAACCAATATATATTATATATTATATTGTGTAATTGTCTGTTGACAGACTAAACTAAATCTGGACACCGCAATCTATGTGGGGGGCTCTATGCGTTTTCGTATATACTTACTGTTTGCATTTGCTGCAATTATCATCTGCCCTGTTGCTTCTGTGTCGCAGACTGCGCCGCCGTCAACAATATCGATAAATATAAACTCCGGTAACCCCGCATTTCCGTTTCCGCAGTTTTTGCCTTACGTGCATCCTACCGGAGATACTCTGCACAATTTAGGCACTCTTGCACTCAGCTCTCATGATGATGCAAGAATAGCGGCAGCGGGAATTACGCACGCGGAGATGGAGAAGTCTATTCGGGATGCTTATCGGATAATGATGAACCGGGCTCTGTATGTTCCTGTTAGAGGTGTTACCAATGTCGGCGGAACGCGGTATATAAGGTTTGTTTCAAAGTGCGGGGATTATAATTATAATAGTGTAGCGGAAGGCGGTTGCTCTGAGGGAGACGGTTACGCGATGATCGCAGCGGCCATGATGGGTGATAAAGTCACGTTTGACGGGTTATGGCTTTACGTTCATGACCACAGGATGAATAATGTAGTGCGGTATGGAGACGGGACAAGTACACCCCCGTATAGGTACAGTTCGCTTCCCACGGTTTATGCCGGAGCGAACGGTAATGAAGACAGTGCGGCGGACGGCGATTTCGATATCGCGCTGGGGCTCATGATCGCCCATATGCAGTGGGGGGACAATATGGGAATCAACGACTCGCGCGGAAATCCGATATCGTATAAAAACGATTTTATTAAATTCATCAGAGCTATAACCGATACGTTAATTAACACAGAAGCTCTCCCCGATCGCGAGCTTTTAACCGGTAACATCGGTTTTGACGGATATTTCAGAGGCGGCAACACCTGGGGTGAGTTCACCCGCTGGGCGGCGTCGCGAAGCAACCTTGAATCAATTGGAGTTATGAACACCAATCGGGTCTATCAGCCAAGCGGAACTTTACAATACATAGATTACACCGCTCAGGCATACTTCCGGCAGTTCGCCGAATATTTGAGGCGTGAACCCAATTCGAGCAGCGCGTACGGCTGGAACATCTCCCAATACGAGCGCGCCGCTGCGTCGAGCGACTGGCTCTTTGCGAAGCACCACGAACAGAGACCGGACAATATTCCGTTTGCTGGCACAGTGACAAAGGGTGGGGCGGGGGACACAACGGTAACGTTTGGTAATCTTCAAGAAGGCGAGGATTTCCGCGCGCCGTGGCGTACCGTACTTGACTATGTTTGGCACGGCAACCCTACTTACAGTTGGGACCCGATAAGGCATAGAGTAGTCCGCGAACGGCCAAATACCCACATGCGGGACGCGGGTAACCGCATGGCGCGCTGGTTGTGGGACAGACGGCAAGCGCCTTGGAATCAGGGCTGCGAAAGAATAATAGGCGAGGGGCTTTGGTGGGGGCCGTCGATGCTCAAGTATTTTTACACACCGCAGGGTACTAACCCAAATGCGTTCCCCCTCAACTGGGTGCACGGTACAGGCGCTCCGTCGGCGGTTACCTCGCAGAACTTTAACCTCATGGCGGAGATGTACAGGCAAGCTGAAATAACGTGGGATGCGATAGCAATCGGCGACGGGTATATAACGAGCATGCCGGACTACTTTCACGGTTTTTTCAGACTCTTAGGAATGATGGTGATGACTGGCAACCACCACGCCCCGCTCAACATGGTGCGTCAGGCCAACATGAAAGTCTACTTGGACGTAGATAAAACCTACGCATTTGAGAATGATGAGATCACTTACACGATTGATTACCGCAACTATGGTTCTGTAGACGGGCAGAATGTCGTAATCACCAACCGTCTGCACTCAGATTTTGTTTTCATAGAAGCTCCGGGCGGAGCATTTAATCCGGCAACTAACACCGTCACCTGGAATATCGGTACAGTTCCCGGATTCAGAACGCAAACCGGTATTGGCCCCACAAGGGGGACGGTAACACTCAAGGTTGCTATTCCGCAAGCTAATCATAAGCGTTACGAGAACCGTGTCCAAATCACCTGCTCTAACGGTACCGGCTGGACTTCTAACGAGTACCCTAACGTAATATCTTCGGTTATGAAGCGCAACGGAGTTGATATCGCCCGCCGCGCGCTGCGGGTTAATAAATCTGTCTTCAGAGATACCATTAATCCCGGCATGAACGCAACGTTTACGATTGACTTTGAGAACAGCACAGAGGCGGGATGGATGAACGGCGGGCGGCCGGGGGTTAACTTCTCCTACGCGCACACCACCACGACTCCAACGCGCTCCGATCACACATTCTTAATTAGAGCTTTCCACGATGCGCACGAGTCCTATATAGACTATAGCAACTACCGTATCTCATATTTTATGTTTGACAACACCTACACCAGCTTGTGTGCAACCCAAATGTGCGCAACCGGCTGGAGCGCGCCGGCGGATATTGTAGCCCCAACGTCTCTTGTTGCCGGCGTCCGTGATGGGTTGCGCCATGAGATGATTACGCCGGGCCAAGACGAGAAAGGCAGATGGAATCAGCGGCTCATTCTTCAGTTGGGAGATCCGGAGTCGCCCACCCACTCAGACACTAACTGGGCGACGATGTCTGCGCCGACTCAGTTTATAACTAACTATTACGGCGGTTTGGGCAGATATATACACCGCGGGGTTGACGCGCCGCTCAGGATCACCTGGCGGATGTTTGCCGGCATGTACTTCAACCGTACTTGGGATAATGACTGGTCTTACAACCCCCGCGCCATCGGCATAGTAAACAACGACCTTATGGCAAACTGGGGTCACCCGATAAGCCCCGATTTTACCGCGAGTTACGCCCCTGATTATCAAGGCACACCGGTAAGAACGCGCCACCGCAAACTCTGCGAACCGGACGCGGCGGTTACCGTCGATAACATACTGATAGAAGAATGGGACGGTTACACATGGCGCAGAGTCGCCGGCAACGGCCCGCTCCCCGGCCGCGAAGTAGTTAACGTAAGAATCATAGACACAATACCCGCGGGCGTCAAATTCCAACGGTTTTTGGAACCATTGCCGTTTGGCATAATGCCGACTATAAACGCCGACAGCACCGTCATTATATGGACAATACCTAAGCTATTAGTAGGCGAAAAAGGAAGCATTAAATACTCTGTCAACGCCGATCCTCTGCCGGAAGGTCAAACCAGCCGTACCATCAGGTCGCGTGCGTGGGCGATTGCCGACCGCGAATCTCCGCTGCCTAACACAGCCGTATTGGTGGTTACGACTAATGAACTCCCGCCGCTGCCGCCGCCGCCTACTACGATGTACAAAAGGGCGGACAAGGAGGCTTATCAGGAGGCCGATACTATTAACTATACGGTAACGTATAAGCAGACGCATGGGTTCCCTGTAAAAAGCGGGGCAAGGAGTGAGTGGACAGGTACCGGAACCGACAGAGTCAACGCCACCGGAGATACAATAACATTAGGCGCCCCAACCGATATGTACCACAATCTTACCTATGGAACTAACGGTGTACTGACGGGAACAGCGCGTCCTCAACCGGATCAGGCCAGTGTTTTTATCTTTGCACGTTCCGATCCAAGCAATAGCAGCCGACGGGTTGAACTTGAGTTTAGCTCAAATTATCAGGGAGTTAATGTTACGATAAGATCGAACAACCAACCGCCATTCACAATTCCCAGCGCGTTCGGCAGAGATAGTGACGATTCGTTTAACTATAAACTTATCTTTCAAAATGACAGTCTGTTGATATGGATAAGAGATACGTCGTCAGCACTCCCTACGTATGTGCATAGAGGTATTCCCGTGCAAGCCGGATACGCGGGGGTCAAGTCCACACCGAATTGGCCGGTAGGTATATGGCTGCGCAACTGGGCCAGCCATTTCGATGTAGCCTACAACGTGACAATCCGCGACACTATCCCGCGGGGTATAAGACTCATTGAGAGTTCGGTGACAGGCACGCTTCACACAACGCCGCCAAGACCGTTAACTCACACTATAGCCCCCATCGCAAACGACCGTCACGTTATAACGTGGCCTGTACCCGGTACGGGGCCGAGAAACGCGCTTAACCCCAACGACTCGCTGACAATTACATTCAGAGCCGTTGTTGACACCGCGTGGAACCGTCTCATCATAAACACCGCTTACGCCGATCTTGACAATTTCCCGCGGGATTCGATAGGCGCGCAATTGCGGTCGCGGTTTTTTATTCCGGGCGATACAACAATAATCGACACTACAATAATTGATACTACAAAAATCGACACTACAATTGTTAATCCGCCGCAAAAAGGGCTGCGTGTAATACCAAATCCGTTGAGCTGTATCTATAGCAGGCCTATAACCGTCAGCCTCACGGCGTTTGTAGATGACAATCCGGCGCCTAACGCGGTAATTTACTATACCAGAAACGGCCGTGAGCCGGAACCGGGCGGACAGGGGTCAATTCGTTATGACGGCCAGCCGCTTGAGTTTAATAATGAGTTCACGACTCCAAATGTTTTAATGGCTATGGCTGTATTAAATGATTTTGAGGAGTCAAGCGCCGTCAGGCAAATATATGAGCCGCTTATAACTGCTACAGTTATCTATGGTTCGGCGTTTTATTTTGACAAAGATGAAGACGGGTTTGCGCACGGCGTCAAGATGAGATTATCGCCGAGCCGCATGCCCGGCCATCCGAATTTGGATGTTGTTTTCAGACACATAGACCAGCTTGTAGATGTTACCGGAAGCCCCGGTTACGACTCTATAAGAGTTTACGGCGACACGCTTGCGTTATATTTCAAGGGTAACGGAATAGAGGTTCCCACAGATAATCCAAGGCTTGTAATACGCATACCTGATCTTCCGGGTGATGTGTATACAAGCGCTCACGGATACCTGGGCGCAAACGATATGCCTATTATGGACGGCACCGCGGAAAAAGAGCCTCCCCCGCCGCCTACCCGTTACAGCATCAGCCTGGGCCCAAATCCGTTCCCGGCAACAATAACAGGGGTGAGGTATGATACGCTTAATATATTCATCGCTTCACTGCCTTTTAAGGAAATATTTGATGTACGGATAATGATCTACGACCGGATGGGCAACATTATCGCCACAACGGACGATAATATAATCAACGCCGGTATAGATTATTCACAGACAGGCATACCCGCGCGCCACAAATACACATGGACCGGCATCAACCGCCGCGGCAGGATTACCGGAAAAGGCACATATCTTGTACACGTAGTTGTAACGGAACCGGTGGATCCAAGAAGCGATAAGAAGCCGGAGAGACGGACATTCAGGCAGTTGGTGTATTTTAGGGGGAGATAGTGATTAAGCCCCGTTGGGGTGTGTTTCCGCACCCCGCAGGGGTGCACCCCGGGTTTTAACCCGGGGGTTATCAGAAATGCTTTTGATAGATATTCCACGTACTGGAGATGAGCGTCTCTACATTGCTTGAGTTCGCTTTCCAGCCTAAGAGCTTGCGGGCTTTTGATGAGGACGCCACTACCTTTACAGGGTCTCCCGCTCGTCTTGGAGCTATTACCGCGGGGATATCGCGGCCTGTAACGGCGCGGGCGGTTTCTAACATTGATTTTACGCTTATTCCGTTTTCGCTTCCAAGATTTACGGTGAAGCTTTTATCTGTTTTTACAAGATACTCAAGAGCGAGCGCGTGGGCCTGCGCGAGATCGCTTACGTGAACGTAGTCTCTTATGCAGGTGCCGTCCGGCGTGTCCCAGTCGTCGCCGAAAATCTCTAATTTTTCTCTTATGCCCGCGGCAACTTCCATAATAATAGGAAGTAAATTAGCCGGGTTGCGCTCAAGACCTGTTATTCTGCCTTTAGCATCGTAACCGGCAGCGTTAAAATACCGCAAAGCCGCATAGCGTATGGATTTTAATTTATCGTACCAGTCAAGAAAACGCTCAATCTCAAGTTTTGTAAATCCGTAATAATTTTCGGGCGACAGGGGATGATCTTCATCCATAGGCAGATATTTGGGCTCGCCGTAAACAGCCGCCGATGAGGAGAATACGACGGCTTTAATATTCGCTTTGGCCGCGCAATTCAGGATATTTAGAGTTCCGGTGATATTGTTGACGGAGTATTTTTCGGGATGAGTCATAGATTCACCCGCGGCTTTAAAAGCGGCCAAGTGGATGAGCGCGTCAAAGCCGCTGTTCATTGTTTCAGACAGAGCGGCGGTATCAAGGATATCGCCCTTAACAAACGCGGCCTCGTCAAACAGATTCTCTCTGCATCCGCTTGAGAGGTTATCAAAGACCGTGACTTTATGCCCTCTATCTAAAAGGACACGGGAGACGTGACTTCCTATGTACCCGGCTCCGCCGATAACAAGAACTTTCATTTTTTATATATCCTTCGATAGTATTGGGATGTTTTCAGAACAAATTTCCTGCATCCCGGAGGGATGCAACGCTCGGTAGAAAACATATTTCCCAAAAATTTTCCTGCACCCCGGAGGGGTGCATCCCTCCCAGGATGCGGGAATTTTTTTATTACACCATTCTACCGGGCTTCACATCCCTCCGGGATGTGGGAAAAATCGCTTGATATAATCACTGCATATACATCACTTATAATCCATGTTTATTTCTTAGATTTAAGAGCTTCAAGAAGCGCGGCGCCGAACTCTGTTGAGGACGCTTCTTTCTTTTCTGCTTTAGCCTTCTGCTCTTTGAGATACTGCTTTGTGTCTTCGCTGTCTTTGCGAACCTCCGCAACGCCCATTGATAAAGAGATACGCCTGTTTTCGGTATCTATGGATTCTATCGAAACGGTTACGTTGTCCCCCGGCTTGAGCGCGTCTTTTTTATCGGCGGTCATGTTCGCGAAAACAAGCAGACCGGTAATGTTTTCGTTCAAATCAATAAAATAACCGAACTTCGCTTTCTTCGCTACAACTCCTGCAACATCCGAGCCAACGGCAAAACGCTCCCCGATTCCATTCCACGGATCGTCCGCAACATCCTTAAGCGTTAGCGATACGGCTTTTTTATTTTCATCTATGGCAAGTATCGTAACCTTTACTGACTGCCCCGGCTTAACAACTTCTGACGGGTGGTGAATACGCTTGCCCCACGACATTTCAGAGATGTGCACAAGCCCCTCCGCACCGGGGATAAGCTCAACAAACGCGCCGAAGTCGGCAAGTCTTGTTACCTTGCCCTCAACCGCGCCGCCCACTTTAAAATTCTGCTGTATCTTTGTCCACGGGTCATCAAACATCTGCTTTATGGAAAGAGAGATTTTTGAATTGCGCAGAGGCTCTTTGCGCTCTGCCTTAAGAACTATAAATTCAACGTCTTGACCAACGGTAAAAGAGTCGCCCAACTTCTGAGCGCGCTCCCACGATACTTCCGATATGTGAACAAGCCCCTCAATATCGCCTGTCTGAACAAAGAGGCCGAACTCGGCGATTTTTGAGATTTTGCCTCTCATCACGGCATGAGTTGTGACCGCCTCTTCAAGTTTCTTGAACTGTTCTTCTATTCCCGCTTCAAAAAGCGGTATGCGGGTTAACACTATGTTTTTTCCGCCCTCGGTTATGCGGCTTATCACAAAGTCAAGCGTCTTGTTAAGATATTCATTAACGTCAACGGTAAATTTTATGTCAATTTGACTAATAGGACAAAATGCCCTGTGCCCCATAACTTTAACCGTAAGCCCCGCCTTGGCTACTCCCGTAACCTTGCCCTGCACGGGCGCCTTGGAATTGAGAGCGTCGTAGAGCGTATCAATAGCAACACTCTGGCCGCCGAGGCTTTTGCTTATAACGGTCTCTCCGGCAGACTGCGAAATTATAAACCCGCTCACCTCATCGCCGACGTTTACGCTTACCGCGCCGTCTTCATCCAAAAACTCCGACGCTTTAATAAGCGCTTCATTTTTTGAGCCGATGTCTGCGTAGATATAGTCTGAACCGATGCGGGTAACCTTGCCGCTTGCCTTATCGCCCTTAGCGTAGTTTTTCATAGGCTTATCGTATCCGTCAAGCATCTTCATAAGTTCGTCGGACTTACGGTCTTCGGGATTGTTTTCTTCATCAAAAAAGCTGTCGTGTTTTTTGTCAATCATAGCACAAGGTCTCCTGAGAGTGAGGTAGCATAAAATTTATGACAATCTATTAAAATAGCATTTAGAAGGGGCGGATTACAACAAAATTCAGACAGTGTCTTTAATCAATAAACTTATCGCCTGTTCTCTTGACGCGGCGAAGATCAGTCATACCTGTTCCTTTTTAAGAAACGACTCTATAAGAAATACCGCGTCGTCATAGCCGCCGTTCAGGATATTTCGCAAAATACTCTCCACAACGCCGCCCGTTTCACCGGAAATGTTTTCAAACTCCCGCAGTCTCTTTGCCGCGCTGTTTATCACGGCGGTATCTACTTCTTCTATGGCCGCCGCCAAACTGATCATCGCTGCTTTGAGTTCTTTCATGTCAACATCGTTTTCCGGCGTCGGCTTCTGCTTTTTTTCGCGTATTACGTTCTTTATATTTTTTGACAGTGTTTCGAGCTTCTCAAAAAAAGCGGGAGTGTTTGCCTCTATAAACGCGCTGTCCCCGCGCTTTGCGGCCATCTCAAGCTCCTTTGCGTATTCACTTAGAGCAACGGCCCCTATAGCCGCCGCCGCTCCTTTTAATCCGTGGATGTATGTTGTGTAAAGCGCCGTATCGCCATTTTCAAGAGAGCTTTTTATCTGTTCAAGTTTCTCCCGTACATCTTTGTCAAATATCTCTATGGCGCGCAGATATCCTGACGCGCTTACGCCCATTCTGCTTAGCCCAAGAGGCACATCCACACCGTCAAGAGTGATATCGTCAGAATGCCTCATCTCAGGAACAGCTCTAAAAGTTATCGCTAACTTTTTATCTTTGGGTATCCACTTCTCCAAGATCGCGTTAAGCCGCACAACATCAACGGGCTTTGAGATAAAATCATCGAATCCGTTTGAAAGAAACATCTCTCTCATTCCGCTGACCGCGTTTGCGGTGAACGCGATTACAGGTAAGCTTTTGCAGTAATCGCCTTGTGATTCGCGGATACGGCGTACTGTTTCCATACCGTCCATCCCCGGCATCATGTGATCCATAAGCACAAGATCGTAGCGGTTTGCTTTTACCGCGTTTATCGCCTTATCGCCGCTTGAACATAAATCAACCTGCATTTTGTAAGGCAAAAGAAGTCCCTGCGTAACTTTTAAATTTGTACTGATATCATCAACAATGAGAACCCTTGCCTGCGGAGCGTTAAACCTTACAAGCATGTCTTCGCCTGTGTAGTAATACAGGTCGGATACGCCGTTTAAAATATTGGCTACAGGCACAGAGTACGCCGGCATTACAATTACACTTGACTCCTTATCCGCGGCTGAATCTCCAAAATTCATCAGCTGTACCATTTTAGCTTTGGGGCTAGCCTCAGAAACAATTTTTTTGACGTTCGCGTACATGTGAGATTCTACGAATATAAAAGTATACTCTTTCTCTTTAAGCTTACCGCGAAAATCCGCCTCATCGCCGGCATAGTCGCACTCTACGCCAAGATTGTCTACCGTGCAAACTATGGAATTGGCGAATACCTCACGCCTCTCATAAACGATGGCGCGCTTTTCTTGAGGTTTGTCAACAACTGCCAAAGGCTGGGGCATGAGTATTTTTTGCGGCAGAGTTATTGTAAAAGTGCTCCCCTTTTTATATTCGCTGATAACGCCTATATCGCCGCCCATCGCGGTAACAAGGTTTTTTGTAATGGCAAGGCCGAGACCGGTTCCCAGAATATCCCTGTTGCCGGCTGTATCTACCTGAACAAAATCAGAAAACAGCTTCTTTATATCTTCCTCTTTTATCCCCTTGCCGGTGTCTGTAACTTCTATTGTGAGAAGAACAGTATCCTCTTCGGTTATTTCACCGAAAACCACAAACGTTATATACCCTTTTGGAGTATACTTTACGGCGTTGCTCAGTATGTTAAGCAGTACCTGCCTGATTCTGGTCTCATCGCCAAAGAGCGCGTTGGGGATGCGGCTGTCTGTATTTACAACAAAGCGCACATTTGAATCTATGGTCCTCATTCTTATTATGCTGACGACATCGTTTATAAGAGCGGAGAAGTGGTAGGGTGCGTTTGTAATCTCGAGTTTTCCGCTCTCTATTTTCGAGAGGTCTAAAATATCGTTTATCAAGGAGAGAAGATTTGAACTCGCCTGCTTAATGGTTAAAACGTGCTCCCGCGCGGCGGCCGGCATATTTTCGCGCAAAGCGAGTTCCGTCATACCGGTTATCGCATTCATGGGCGTTCTTATCTCGTGGCTCACCGTGGCTAAAAAGTCGCTTTTAGCCTTTGATACCGCCTTTATTTTTTGAGTCTGACTAAGACGCGCTTTCATATTTTTAAGAGCGGCAAACAGGATATACGCCTCATTTTTCGTCGCTTTTTCTCCGGTAAGGAGCTGTGTGTCTATGAGCGAATCAAGATTTACATCAAACTCTCCGTTTGCTATCAGATTTGCGCCCTCTGTTAACATTTTTATGGGTTTAAGAATTCTCTTTACCGCAAAAAAGAGTATAAGGATAGAAATAAGTATCCCTAAAACACTAACCAGTATAATGAGAGACATCGCTGTTTTTTCATCTGCGGGCGCAATGGACTTGTTATAGACGATACTGTTAATCAAAACAATAATCACGGCAAAAATAATAACCTGCGGAATTATGCACAGCAGTAAAATTCGCCTGAACATAGTCATCCTGTCACCCATACCATGAATACCCGGAAAACGGATGCAAGGTGGGGGGGGGGGGGGGGGAGGGCGGGGTTTAAAAAAAAAATACCCGCTTCCTTATTTTTTTTTCCTCCCCAACTGTGTTCTCCC
>Ga0123353_10015413_pt1 | contig 11103 bp, 6 predicted proteins | sample TergutLab28metaG_3_FD_92763 | JGI IMG/M metagenome (GOLD analysis project Ga0123353, IMG submission 92763) | Labiotermes labralis P3 segment gut microbial communities from Petit-Saut dam, French Guiana - Lab288 P3 | ecosystem: Host-associated > Arthropoda: Insects > Digestive system > Gut ... | reverse complement strand
TTGAACAGTCCAAAGCAGGTTGGGGAAGTGCTGTTTGACAGGCTTCGTCTGGTTCCGCCTCGCAAGAAGGCGCGCCAGCATGGGTATTCGACGGATCAGGAGACGCTTGAATCGCTGGCGGATGAGCATCCTTTGCCGGGCCTTATCCTGGAGTACCGTGCTTTGAGCAAGCTTCGTTCGACTTATTGCGAGGCGCTGGTGAAGCAGGCGGATCCTGTGACGCATCGCATTCATGCGCGTTTTCATGCTTGTGTGACGGCGACGACTCGCCTTAGCAGCTCGGATCCCAACCTTCAGAATATTCCATCGCGAGAGGCATTGGGCCGCGAGATTAAGCGAGCTTTTGTGGCGCGTGAGGGCTGCGTGTTTCTGAGTGCAGATTATAGCCAGATTGAGCTTCGGATTTTGGCGGCCTTATCGGGGGATCGCATGCTGTGCGAAGCCTATTTGCATGGTGTCGATGTGCATGCGCGGACGGCGTCGGCCATATTTGAAGTTCCTCTTGAGGCGGTGACGCCGCCGCAGCGCCAGGTGGGGAAGACAATTAATTTTGGCATTCTTTATGGGATGGGAGCATCGAAGCTTGCGCGTGAGACGGGGTATTCGCTGGGTGAGGCGCGCGTGTTTTTGGAGAAGTTCCATGCGCAGTTTGGCGGCTTGTCGTCGTTTTTTGAGTCACAGCTGTCGCAAGCCCGTGCGTCGGGTGAGGTGCGGACAATTTTGGGGCATCGTCGTGCCGTGCCTGAGCTTTTCAGTGAGCGCGGGCTTGAGCGTTCGTATGGGGAGCGCGTGGCGGTGAACACGCCTATTCAGGGTTCGGCGTCGGATATTGTGAAGCGGGCGATGCTGCGTTTTGATGCGCGCATGTGCGAATTGGGGTTGGGCGGTCGTCTTTTGATTCAGGTTCATGACGAATTGCTGGTAGAGGTTCCGGATTCGGAGGTCGAGGCGACGGGCAGGGTATTGCGCGAAGCGATGGAGGGGGCTGTTGAGCTTTCTGTTCCGCTTGTGGTGGATTTGCGTATGGGCCGACGCTGGGCGGATATGCAGCCTTTGTCGTTGGCGTAAAATTATTTTTTTCTGTGGGGGAGCTAGCTCCCCCACTCCCCCTGCAATGCCTTCGGCATTGCTTGTGGTGGTGGGTGTTGCTATGTTGAGATGTACGTTTATGGCACAAAGCGCCGGACAGAGGGGAATTCGGGGCAAGCATTTTTATCCCAAAGCGATACGAAGTATCGCAGGGGGTTCGGGGGAACTGGTTCCCCCGACGGGGTGTGGGGCAGCGCCCCACGAAAAGCGGGGTGTTGCGGGGCCGGCGATTGAGGCCCCGCAGAGGGGGTAGGCGCGTATGCGCGGACCCGCCCTTTGGGCGGGGAGCACATAGCGACGTAGGGGGAGGCTTCCCCCCACCCCATCAAGCGAGCCAGTCATGCAGTAAAAGTGTTGGGGGAGGGTTTCCCCTGTTGCGAGTGACCAGAGGGGTGCGAAGGCTGCCGGGGTTGGCAGTTTTGAGGCGGCCCCATGAGAAAGGCAGTGACGGAGGTCTGGCCATGCAGAAAGCAAGTCGACTTGATCATGTACAATCGTCGTTAACGCTGGCGATTTCGGCGCGGGCAGCGGCGTTGAAGTCGCAAGGGGTTGACGTGGTGAGTTTTGGGTCAGGGGAGCCGGATTTTAACACGCCCCAGGCGGTGATTGAGGCGGCGAAGGCGGCGCTGGACGGGGGGATGACGAAGTATACGGCGGTGGCGGGCCTGCCTGAGCTTCGTGCGGAGATTGCGCGTTGGTATGGCGAGGAATTTGGCGTGAGCGTGGTGCCGGAGGAGGTGATCGTTGGTGTTGGCGGCAAGCAGGTGCTTTATAACGCGATGATGTCGCTTCTCAGTGCGGGGGATCGCGTTTTGATTCCGGCGCCGTATTGGTTGAGTTATCCGGCGCAGGTCTATCTGTCTGATGGGGTGCCGGTGTATGTGGAGACGCGGGAGGAGGATTCGTTTTTGTTGACGCCTTCGGTGTTGGAGGCGGCGATTTTGGCGCATGATCCGAAGATGCTCATTTTGAATTCGCCTTCGAATCCGACGGGGCAGGCGTATGATGAGGCGCAGCTGGCGGCGCTTTGTGAGGTATTGCGGCGCTATCCGGAGGTGGTCATTTTGTGGGATAATATTTATGCGCATCTGACGTATGGCGATTTTCGGCATGTCGAGCTTGGGCGTGTGGCGCCGGATTTGAAGGAACGCATTATCGTGGCGGGCGGTTTGTCGAAGACGTTTGCGATGACGGGCTGGCGTGTGGGTTTTGCGATTGCGGAGGTCGGGCGCATAAAGGCGATGACGACGATTCAGAGTCATTCGACATCGAATGTGACCACGTTTGCGCAGTCGGGTGCGGTAGCGGCGCTTCGGATGGGCAGGTCGTTTCTGGAGGAGATGCGTGAGACGTTTACGCGCCGGCGTGCGGCGCTTCTTGAGGCATTGTCGTCGGTGGAAGGGGTAAGTTGCCTTGCGCCGATGGGGACGTTTTACGCGCTGGTAAATTGCAAGAAATTCTGTAACCTTGAGAAAGGCGGGCATCGTATTCAGAGTGACGTAGATTTGGCGGAGTACCTTATCAACGAGGCGCATGTGTCGACGGTGCCGGGGAGTGCCTTTGGGGCGCCGGGTTATTTGCGGCTGTCGTTTGCGATGAGCGAGTCATTGATAGTTGAGGGCATTCGGAGGATAGGGGTGGGGTTGTCGGCATTGGAGGGATAGTGGATGGCAAGGGATCGAGCGTCGTTGTGGTCGGAGATATCGGCGTTTATGTTTGGGAGCTATCGCTGGGCGAGCGAGCGTGGTTCCTCGTCCCTTCGGCCCAAGGCGCTGGACCTTTGTATGGATGTGTTGGAGTATCAGCGGCAGAATAATCCTGCCTATGGGCGATACTGTGTTCAGAGTGGGTGTACGCATCGGGGGGTGAGGTTATTCGACTATCCTCCGCTTCCGGTGGCCTGTTTTCGCCGTGAGGAGGTGGTGGGCTTTTGCCTGTTGGAGCGTGTGGCGGAGTTTCATTCGAGCGGGACAACGGAGGGCGTTTCGAGCCGGCATGTTTTTCGCGATCTTGGTCTGATGCAGCGTTCGATTCTTTACCATTACAGCCTGATGGTTGCTGGCGGTGTGCAGCCTGGTACACGTTATCTGTCGCTGATGCCCCGATATGAAGATAATCCGCATTCGTCGCTGGGGTATATGATATCGCAGCTCATTGAGGCGCTTGGCGGCGAGAAGAGCGGTTATTATTTTTCGATGTCTGATGGGCTGGATGTGGCAGGGCTGCGGGAGGCGATTCTTGATGCAGCGCGTGACGATGTGCCTGTGCATTTGTTTGGTCCGGCGTATTCTTATGTGGCACTGCTGGATGGGCTTGGGTTGGAGCGTTTGACGTGTGCCTCTGGGAGCTGTCTGATGGAGACGGGAGGGTATAAGGGGAGGGGGCGCGAGGTTCCCAGGGCTGAACTGAGGGATGCGCTGTCAGTGGGGTTGGGGATAGATCGGGGGCGGATATATGGCGAATATGGCATGTGCGAGTTATCCAGCCAGGGGTATGAGATATGTGCGCTTAACACGAGCGCCAACATTCCCGAGGAGGGGTTGTTTGTTTTGCCGCCCTGGTTGATGTGTGTGATATACTCGCCCGAAACCATGGCGCCTGTTTTGCCGGATCATGATGGTCAGATTGCGCTTTTTGATTTGTGCAATTTGGACAGTGTCTCGTTTATTTTGACGGGTGATGTGGGGTGTCTTGTCACGTTGCCAGCCTCTCTTCAGGCGTCGCTGCCGGGAGCGCCTGCGTATGCGCTGCGGCTGTATGGCCGTGCGTCTTCGGCCATTCCGAAGGGGTGCTCGCTGGCTTGGGAAGCGTGGGATCGCCGTATGTAGGTGTAAGAAATTCGTTTGAAATCTTATCTGATATCCATAAAAGTGTGTTTGCCGTGGTTTCTTTTACCTTCGAGGAGGTGTTGGCATGAAGAAGAGCAAGTATAGGTTTCTTGGTCTTTGTTTGCTGGCTGGCGTGTGGTCAGCCGGATGCAAGGATTCGGACGATTCGTGTGTTATCCATCTGGATTGTGGGGATACGAATGTTTATGAGTGCCAGAATGGCAAGTGTGTCGAGAAGAACCCGGCGCACTGCAGCAACGGCAAGCTGGACAAAGGTGAGAGCGATGTGGACTGCGGCGGCGTGTGTCCGACACAGTGCACCATTGGCAAAATGTGTTCCCAGCCCTCGGATTGTGCGACGAACAACTGTCAGTCAGGCCATTGTGTGGCGATGCCCTGCACAGATGATACGGTGTGTGGCATAGGGGCATGCGATGTTGAGATTGGGTTCTGTCATGCCTGTAATGACGGTGTCACAAACGGGGACGAGACGGATGTCGATTGCGGCGGGTCGTGCCCGAGGTGTGCCATGGGTAAAGTGTGCAATTCGAATGCCGACTGCGAAAGCGAGAACTGCGATGCTGGAATATGCTCCACGCCGCGTGAGTGTGAACCTCCGGCAGTGGGCGATTTGGTTTTCAACGAGATTTTTGGGAGAGTTGCAGCGAACGAAGACTTTCAGCTTCTGCCTGGCGTGCAGCAAGTACCGTTTATTGAGATAGTGAATAAATCCGGCAAACGTGTCGACCTCTCTGGCATTCAGCTCATCATCGACAGGAGAAACAATCCTCAGATAGACACGATTGAAGTCATTAAGGGCTCAAGCCCGAAGTGTCTGGCAGCGAAGGAAGCGCTTGTTTTTACGGCTGCACCTATTTCTGGATTGCCCACAGGCGCCTACAATGTGGCTTCGCTCGTTCTTCACTCTGGATCCGTGTTTGCTCAGAGCGCTGAGTATGACCTGAGGTTGGTTGCCGGTGAAGATGTTGTCATTGCGGAAGCCTACCAACCGACAACGTCTGCTACTGCGAATCAAGGTGTATCAAGGACGAGAAACCCAGATGTGTCCGGTGACTTTGCATTACACAACACGGTGGGCAGCGACTATAAAACTTCGCCGGGTTTCTGCAACAACGGCGAGCTGTTCATTAATGACTGTGGGAAGGTAGCCGACCATTGCTCGAATGGTGTTCTTGATTCCGATAAGGGAGAAACGGACGTGGACTGCGGCGGGCCGTGCCCCAAATGTGCCATGGATAAAGCGTGCCAATCGAATGCCGACTGCCAGAGCGAGAACTGTGACCGTGGCATATGCGCCGATCCGATTCCGTGCGTCACTGCGGGCGAGGGCGATTTGGTCATTAATGAGATTTTTGCGAAAGTCGCGGCGGGCGAGGAATTTCAGCTTCTGCCGGGTGTGCAGCAAGTACCGTATGTTGAGATCGTGAATAAATCCGGCAAACGCCTCAATCTTTCCGAGATTAAGCTCATCATTGACAGGCAAAACAGTACTCAGGAGAGTAAGCATGTACTTACCAAGGACGGGAGCCCGAAGTGCTTGGCGGCTAATGAGGCTCTGGTTCTTACGGTGGCGCCTATTTCTGGTTTGCCCACAGACGTTTACAATGTGGCATCGCTCACTCTTAGCAGTGGCGCTGTGTTTGCTCAAAGCGCTGAATATGATCTGTATCTGGTTGTGGGTGAAGCAGAAGTTGGTGAAGCAGACAATATTATTGCGGAAGCCTACCAGCCGAAGACATCGTCTGCAGCTGCCGGCGTATCAAGGACGAGAAATCCCGATTTGTCCGGTGCGTTTGAATTACACAGCTCGGTAGGCAGCGACTTAAAAACGTCGCCGGGCTTCTGCAACAACGGCGGGCTGTTCATCAATGACTGTAAGCTGGGAGGTGAAGAGCATTGCTCGAATGGTGTTCATGATGCTGATAAGGGCGAAACGGATGTGGACTGCGGCGGGCCGTGTAAAAGGTGTAGCCTTAATCAAAAGTGCCAGTCGAATGCCGATTGCGAGAGCGAGAACTGTGACGGTGGAAGATGTGCCACGCAGATTGAGTGCGAAATTGCAGGCGTGGGCGATTTGGTCATCAACGAGATTTTAGGAAGAGTTGCGAACGAAGCATTTCAGCTCCTGCCTGGCGTGCAACAGGTACAGTATGTTGAGATCGTGAATAAATCCAGCAAACGCATTGCTCTCTCTGAGATTAGGCTCATCAGTGACAGGAGAAACAGTGATCAGGTAAACGAGATTGTGCTCATTAAGGATGGAAGCCCGAGGTGCCTGTCAGAGAAGGAGACCCTGGTTCTTACAGTGGCGCCTATTTCTGGTTTGCCCACAGGGGTCTACAACGTGACTTCGCTCCTTCCAGCTACGAATTCTGTGTTTGTTCAGAGTGCTGAGTATGACCTGAGGCTGGTTGTTGGGGGTGAACTTGTCATAGCGGAAGCTGAGCAGCTAAGAACGGATAGCGGAACTTCGAATCAAGGCGTATCAAGGACGAGAAACCCCGATTTGGATGACTCGACTGCATTTGTGTTACACAACTCGGTAGGCACCGGCTACAAAACGTCGCCAGGCTTCTGCAACAACGGCGCACTGTTCATCAATGACTGCCAGGAGGCAGCCGATCATTGCTCGAATGGCGTTCTTGATGCCGCTAAGGGTGAGACCGATGTGGACTGCGGCGGACCGTGTAAAAAGTGCGATAATGGACAGGCATGTTTGGAGGCTTCAGACTGTGCGTCTGGCAAGTGCACGGACAAAGTGTGTGTCGTTGCCGGCTGCGCTTCCGATGACGAGTGTGCATCTGGCCTGGTTTGCAATAAGAGTGGGAGCTGCGTTAAGCTCACCATAGACGGAGGCAAAACGATTAGCTTTACTGCCAGCACCAGAAATCTCTTGGGTGAGGTTTACTCGGCAAACTGGTCGGCAGGCGATTATACTGTGCCGGCATCGACTCTGACTGCTGAGATCGTGTGTGCCGATGCGGCTGTGGTTCTCAGCCTCGATCTTGATGCATGGGAGACACTTGCCGCTGCCTCCTATACCGGCACTCGCAATGGCAATTACTATCAATTCAGCGGTCAGGTACCCCGCAGGCACTATGAGATGTATTGCCTCCTGGCCTTCAGCGGTGACGATGGCATGACTTTTAAATATGCCACGACCGAAGGCCTTCTGAAAGCCGGCTCCGACAAGCTGACCAGCACATCACAAGCGCTCAAGATCGATGCACATGCCTTTAAGTATGCAGTGACAGAGACATTTAATGACTTTCCCTACGACGGTTCTGTTCAATACGGCAGAACGACGAATCAGACGTACACAGTCAATGGCGCGGTGCAAACCCTTACGGCACTGTCTGGTCGTTTGAATTGGACCGCTAATGATAGCGGCACTGCGCTGATTATGAGGGGTGTTGAAGCCAGCAGAACGTACATTCTGGTCGAAGGCTTGAATGCCGGTGTCGGTTCCATCAGCTTTGATTGTGGTGACTGGGGGTCAACTGCCCCGAGAAAGCTCGAAATTACTGTCGGTTCAGAGGTTCAGGAACTTGATCTTGCAACCTGTGTCGCATTTGGCAGCGGCTCTACTCGGAAGACGTTCGAGTTTAATAATAGTACTGCGACGTCCTTAGAATTGATGCCGGGGTGGGCACTACTTCAGCGCCTTCCCGCAGCTATCTCGACAACCTCACCTGGACGTCTGTCGACTAAATCCTCGCCGTCCCCCTTGCCGGGGGGACGATTTGGGTTCTTCTTTGCCTCGCTGTTTCGGCGCTCCTGGTCGATTCAGTGAGGTTTTTCTTTTTGTAAGAGACAAATTTGTGTATGCGATATGTCGTTGTGCTTGGAGCACCGGCACGAGAACTTGTTTTGTGTCAAAGCTTGTTGGCATTGAGTGAGTGATTCCCATGAGACGATTGTTTCTGCTTATTATTTTCCCCTTGTGCCTGTCCGCCTGCGGCGAAGATGTTGTTACATTTCCGATGTGTTATTGCGAGCGCGATGAGATCTGTATTCATGACAAGTGCTATGCAACGACACCCGATATTGTGCCGGCACCAGACGCCGATTCGACAGATACCGATGCCTCTTCATCCGAGTGATTTTCATTCACCCCAAAGGAGATCCTATGCCTGAAAAAGAGACTTTGTCCCCCCAAGAGACGCCCCAAGAGACGCCCAACGAGACAAAGGCCTCATGGCGCTTTCCCAAAACATTCTGGTTCGCCAACATCATGGAGTTTTGTGAACGTGCGGCGTACTACGGTTTCTTTATCGTCATCACGCTCTACTTGTCGCAGGTCGTAGGTTTTACCGACATCGAAGCCGGCATCATTTCGGGCACCTTCCTGGGCGCGATCTATCTTTTGCCGCCGTTTTTAGGCATCCTCGCCGATCGCATGGGCTTCAGGTATTCGCTTATTGCCGCCTTCGGCTTGCTGACGCTGGGCTATTGCATGCTGGGTGCCTTTCATTCGAAGGCCGTCGTGCTATTGTTTTTGGGCGTTCTCGTCCTGGGGGCGGCCTTCATCAAGCCGCTCATGACAGGCACCATCGCCAAAACCTCGTCCCAAGTCAATCGCGCGCGAGGGTTCTCGATTTTCTATTGGACGGTCAACATCGGCGCTTTCCTTGGCAAGACGTTCGTGCCCTTCATCCGGCAGGGAATGGGCCTGGAATACGTCAGCTTCTTCTCTGCCGCTGTCAGCTTCGTGGCGCTCATCATCGCCTTGCTGTTCTATTTCCCCGATCGGGGCGAGGTCGTGCAAAAGAGCTTTGGCGATCTTTTCCGCACGCTTGGCAAGATCCTCATGAATGCCAGGCTCATGCTCCTGACAATCATCATTGCCGGATTCTGGGCGGTTCAGCAGCAGCTTTACGCGACGATGCCCAAGTACGTTATCCGAACGGTGGGCGAAGACGCTCGCCCCGAGTGGATATCCAACGTCAATCCTCTCGTCGTCGTTCTTTGTGTCCTCTTCGTCACACAGTGGATGCGCCGCTACAGGGCTATCACCTCCATGTCGATAGGTATGTTCATCATGCCGCTGTCGGCCTTTGCCATGAGTCTTGGGCCGTGGTTCCAGGGCCAATTTGGTGCGACGATTCTGGGCCTGCATCCCTTCACCTTTGTGCTCATCATGGGCATTGCGCTTCAGGGTGTGGCCGAGTGTTTCATTTCGCCGCGATTCCTCGAATTCTTTTCTCTCCAGGCCCCCAAGGGTGAGGAAGGCGTTTACCTCGGTTTCTCGCACCTGCACTCATTTTTCTCGGCCATCCTTGGCTTTTTCATCAGCGGCTTTCTGCTTGATAAGTACTGCCCGGATCCTAAAACCCTTCCCGAGGGACTGAGCGAGGCGCAAATTGCCGAGTACTATGCCAACGCGCATCACATTTGGTACTACTTTGTGGGCATTGCGGCCATCGCAGGCGTTGCACTGGTGATATTCAATATCGCCTGCAAAAAGATCGATGCACGCAAGGCTCTAGGGGGAGCCAGCTCCCCCTAACCCCCTGCTGGGCCAGGGGCGCAGCAAGCGGCGCTCCTACGGAATTGTACCCATTGTAACAGTTTTAGGGAGGGGGCCACGCCCCCTGCGCCGCTATCGGCCTGCGGCCGATACGCGTCTACCCCCTTGCGGGGCCTCAATCGCCGGCCCCGCAACGCCCCGCTTCTTCGGTGGAACCTGTTCCCCCGAACCCCCTGCGATACTTCGTATCGCTTTGGGTGGGCTGATGATGCAAGCAGGGCAGACACGGGGGGCTGGGGGAACTGGTTCCCTCAGCGGGTGTGGGCAACGCCCACGAAAAAGAAAAAAACCTGATCAGTTGGGTGCGGGTTTGCCAAAGCTTTCGAAGAAGAAGTCATAGCTGAGGCCAAAGACAAACAAGAAGCCAAAGGTGTTGATGCTGTTTTCATCGAGATTGCGGCCGCTGCGGTCTATCGCGTTGGCAAGGGAGCTGTCTCTGGCATACATCCGGCTGATGTCCATGAAGCCCTGCAGGCCGAAGATGGCATAGAGGTGTGTGGTGGGAATGTTCCATCGGAACTGGAGCAGGAGCCCGAGCTCAAAGCTCTGAAGACGCCAGCTGAGGTTGGCGTTGTTGAGACCGTAACTTTCGGCTATTTTTGTATCCATGCCTTTCCAATCGATGTTGACTGTTCCAAAGCCGTAATTGATCCATAGTCCGAGTTCGAAAAAGTCGACGAAAGCATGCCGCAGGGCGAAACCGAAAGAGGGGTGCTGCACTGTCATCCAGCGCTCTGTAACGCCGAGTTCATTGGAGAGTTCGGAGCGCTTGAGCCGCTGTTCGATCATGGTCCAATTGAAATTGAGGCCCACGGCCGTGCCCTGTTCAAATCGGAACAGGGTCGAAAATTGCAGACCGCCTCCCACGTCAAAGATGGAGTCACCAAAAGACTCTTTCTCGATGTAGGTTGACACGCCTCCCAGTTTTCCGATCAGTTCGAGCGACAACTGGGCGTGGGCTTCTTTGGTGGCGGAGAAGTTGATAATGGTAAAGGCAGTGAGGAATGCGAGAAGCGATATCAGCCATTTTTTCATGAGCGTCCTCTTTAGTGGAAGAAAGAAATGTTTGCATCTATGCATTGAATGCGATTGCATGGTAACCGGTTGATGTTGCGTGTCCGACCCATGTGTTTATGAGCTGAGAATCCAATGCATAAATCGATCCATACAACGATCATTCGTCAGTTTTGTTTAACGGCGGTTGTGTTGTTTTTGTGGGGCTGCAAGTCTGGCCAGACGGAGGTGCTTACAGAGGGTCAGAGGATGGACGGTCGCAGTACGGAAGGTGCAGTTGAGCCTGACAGGGGGGAGCGCGATACCACCGAGCGTGAGGAGGCGATGCGTCGTATGGTGGAAGCGCAGGAGGTCATGCGCGGCGATGCGCCAGTGTGGTCACGCGAATTTTACAGGTTGCCGGGCGAGGAGGGGTTGAGCTTTTCGATCGGGGATACGCGCGATGGGTATCTGATTCATGGCATAGCCGTGCCGACGCCGAGTTTGGAGTTGCGCCAGCTTCCGGTTCAGTATGAGCGAGGATTGGCCTATGGCACGAAGGAGCTGATAACGCTGTTGACAGATACGGCACACGCCATGTCGAAGCGGTATCCAGGCACGATCATGCTGCTTGGCAACCTT